>Ga0157372_10008554_pt1 | contig 10868 bp, 6 predicted proteins | sample C55metaG_FD_115307 | JGI IMG/M metagenome (GOLD analysis project Ga0157372, IMG submission 115307) | Corn rhizosphere microbial communities from Kellogg Biological Station, Michigan, USA - C5-5 metaG | ecosystem: Host-associated > Plants > Roots > Rhizosphere > Soil | place: USA: Michigan...
GGCCACGCCGACGAGCTCGCGGCGTTGATCGACCCGGGCATCACGGCGCTCGTGCGCTCCTCCGATTTTTCGACCGGCGGCTATTCGGATTTCCTCTGGCGATGAAGCGCGTCGCGCGCGTGCTCGCGATCGTCGGGCTCGCGGTGGCGGCCGCGCTTTTCGCGCGCCAGAACGTCGCGCAGATCGCGCACCTCGTCGGCAGCGCGATCCCGGGCCTCATGCTCGCTGCGGCATTCCACGCACTGCCGATGGTGACGAACGCCATCGCATGGCGCCGGCTGTTCCCGCGCGCGGACCAGCCGCCGCTCGCGTTCGTGTTGCGCGTCGTCTGGATTCGCGAATCGGTCAACGGCGTGTTGCCCGTCGCGCGCGTCGGCGGCGAGATCGCCGCCTATCGCGTGCTGCGCAAACACGTGAGCTCGCGCGCCGCCGTCGCGGCGAGCCTTGCCGCGGACGTCGCGCTGTCGGTTCTGAGCCAGGCCGCGTTCGCGCTGCTCGGCATTTCGCTGTTGCTCGCTTCCGGCCATGGCGGGCGATTCGCGCGCGAACTCGCGTTCGGCGTCGCGGCGATGCTGCTCGCCGGCGGCGCGTTCCTGCTCGCGCAGCGCAAGGGCGCGCTCACCGGCGCCGCCGCGCTGATCGAGCGGCTCTTCTCGGGCAAGCTGCGCTCGGCGCGCGCACGCTCGCTTCGCGTCGATCGGGCGCTTCGCGACGTGCACGCGCGGCATGCGGACGTCGTCGCCTGCGTCGTTCTCCAGTTCGTCGCGTGGGTTCTGAGCGCAGGCGAGACGTGGCTCGCGCTGCATTTCCTCGGACATCCGGTCTCGATAGCCGAAGCGATCGCGATCGAGGCGTCGGTGCAGGCGGCCAACAGCGTTGCCTTCGCGGTGCCCGCTGCAGTGGGCGTCCAGGAAGGCGCGTTCATCGTGATCGGCAGCGTCGTCGGTCTCGACGCAACGACCGCGCTTGCGCTCGCGGCAGCGCGGCGGTTGCGCGATCTGGTGATCTTCTTGCCGGGTCTCGTGGCGTGGCATCGCTCGGAATGATCGGCTTCTTGTTTGTTGGCGGCGGGGCATAGGCCGCGCGGGCTCCGAGTCCGTAAACGCCGATCTACGGGTCCCGGCGCGGCCTTCGGTCGAAAAATCGTTGGCTCCCTCGGCCGCGCCACCCGTGACGATCGGCACTCCCAGTCGCCCGCGCGGCCTATGCCCCGCCGCCTTGGACACGTCGGTGCTGATGCGCGGCATGGCATGCGGCACTTCTGTAGAAAGTGTGCTGAATCGCAGCAGTAGCGCCTCGACCGGCAGGATGTGTCGAAGCAGCGGGGGACGGGCGACGCGGGCGACTGGGAGTGATCGCCGTAACGGGTGGCGGCGACGAGCGAGACATGTTTGTCGCGCGAACGAGCCGCCGGGTACCGTAGGCGATCGTTTACGGACTTGGAGCCCGGGGCGCCCGTTCCCCGCTGCTTCTGCAAGAAAACTAAGGTCGCTGCCTGGGAGGGCCGAGGAGTGCGGGCAGGAACAGGAGCGCCGACACGAGAGTCCATGCAAGCGAGAGTGCGAGCAATGCGCCCATGCTCGCGGTGCCTGGATGATGCGAAAGCCACAGGCTGCCGAACGCGGTGCCGGTCGTGAGCCCGCTCATGACGACCGCGCGCGTGAGGCTCGATTGCAGCGGGTTCGGCCTGCCCGCGCGCCACGCCATGACGAAGTAGATGTTGAATGCGACGCCGATGCCGAACAACAGCGGCAACGCAATGATGTTCTCGAAGTTCATCGGCAGGCCGATCAGCACGCACGTGCCGAGCGTGCCGAGCGCGGACAGGACGAGCGGCGCGAGCGTGAGCGCCACGTCGCGTGCGCGGCGCAGCGTCGCGACGAGGAGCAGCGTGATCGAGACGAACGCGAGCACGCCCGCCTTGGCGAACGCGTCGACGATCGTGCGGCTCGACGCCGCGATCGATACCGGCGCGCCGGTCGCGTCGGGCGCGACGGCGAGCACGCCGTCGACGAAACGGCGCAGCGCGACGTTGCCGCTCACGTCGCCTTTCGGGTAGACCTCGACGCGCGCCCGTCCGTCCGCGGTCACCCAATCGTGCTCGAGCGCATCCGGCAACGTCGCCAGCGTGACGGGCTCGGCCGAAAGCGCCGCGCGAAGCTGCGCGAGCGTCGTCCGCAGCGCCGGAATCAGCAGGATTCGCGCACGCTCGCGGGTCGCCTCCGGCGCGCCGGCCAGCGCACGCAGCGCCGTGGCGAGTCGCGACGCGGCCCTCGCGAACGGCGACTGCGCGTTTCCGCCGCGCGCCTCGTCGAGGCTTTGTGCGGCGTGCGTCATGGCCGCGACCGTTTCGGCGTCGGTCGGAGGCGGCTTCGTCGATGCGGGCGCGAGCGTCGGCTCGAGCAGCATCGCCGCGTCGCCGATCAGCGCAAGCTTCTCGTGCTGGTCCTCCGGGACGAAGCTCGCGAGCGTCACGACGTGATCGACGACAGGAAGCTTCTCGAGCTTCTCACCCAGGTGCACGGCGTCGTCGACCGACGGCGCGAGCACATCGATCGTGTCGGGCGCGGTCGTCGGATCTTTCGCGAGGTCGTAGAGCGTTGCGACGGATTCGGCGCGCGGACTGCGCAGATGCATCGGATCGAAGTCGAAGCGGATCTTCGGCAGCAACACGATGCCGGCAAGCGCCACCAGCGTGCCAACGGCGAGCACGACCGGACGCCGCGCGAGGATCCATCGATCGAGCGGCGCGAGCGCCTTGTAACCCACCTCGGCGTGCTCGCCTCGCGGCCGCAGCAACGCGACGAGCGCAGGCAGCAGCGTGATGCTGAGCGCGAATGCGACGATCATCCCGGTACCCGCGATGACGCCGAGCTCGGACACGCCCCGGTAGTCGGTGGGAACGAACGCATAGAAGCCCGCGGCCGTCGCCGCAGCCGCCAGCGCGAGCGCGGCGCCGACTTCGCCGCCGATGTCGCGCAGCGCCTGCCGCGAATCGCCGGTCGCGTGATGCCGCGCGCGATACGCCATCGCGAACTGGATGCCGAAGTCGACGCCGAGCCCGACGAACAGGATCGCGAACGCGACGGAGATCAGGTTGTAGGCGCGAAAGGCGACGAGGCCGAACGCCGCCGTTGCGACGAGCCCGACGGCGAGGCTCGCGAGGATCGCGGCGATGAGCCGCCACGAGCGCAACGCGATCCACAACAGCGCGATGACGAGCGCGAGCGTGGCGAGCGTATTCGCGGCGGCGCCTTGGGCGATCGTCGAGAATTCGTCGTCGGCGAGCGGCACGGATCCGGTCAGCCGCACGCGCACCTGCTCGCCCTGCGCAACGTCGAGCGCGCGCGCCGCCGCGCGAATCGCATCGCTCGCGCGCGCTCCCGGTTGCAGCGCCGTGTAATCCAGCACCGGCTGCACGAGGATGAAACGGCGCAGCAGCCGCGCATCGGGCGCCTGCCCGGTGAACAGCGTATGCCACGAAAACGCCGAGGTCCTGTTGGCGACGATCGCGTCGAACGCGCCGGCGAGCGCGTCGAGCGGCTTCGCGAGCGCGTCGACCGCCGCCGGATCCTGCGCGGCGCCCGTTGCCAGCAGCGACAGCGCATCCATCAGGCCGCGCAGGCTCGGGTCGGCGGACAGCGTGCCGAGAAGCGGCTGCGCGGCGATCAGTCGCTGCGTCGTCTCACCGATCGCCTTCGTCGATTCGAACAGCAGTCCCTCGCGCTCGAAGAACGGCCCACCGTCCGGACGCGAGACCGCGCGAAAGACGTCGTGCGCCCCTTCGAGGCGCCGGGTCAATTGCGCCGCGGCCATCTCGGCCTGCTCGGGCGTTGCGGCGTCGACGACGACGGCGATCAGGTCCGAGCGCTGCGGAAAAGCTTTCGTGAACGCAAGCTCCTGTTTGCGCCACGCCACGTCGGCGGAAATGAGCTTCGCCGCGTCGGTGTCGATCGCGAAATGCGTCAGCACGTACGCCAGCGCGACGGCGAAGACCAGTGCAGCGACGATGACCACCGGCAGCGGACGCGCCGCGCACGCGATCACCGTCCGGCGGATGGGCGAAACGAGGCCGCGGTCGGGCCCGCGCGCGTCCCTGCGCCTCGGCGTTGCGGCGGCGTCGATCATCGGCCGAGCGAAAGCGTCCGCGGCGGCGGATTGGCGCGCGGTGCACAATATCGGATCATGGTGGAAAAGCAAATGTACATCGGCCCGCCCTTACCGTCGGACGGAGTGCCGCCGTGCGCGTAGTCCTTGCACAGCCGCGCGGCTTCTGTGCAGGCGTCATCCGCGCGATCGACATCGTCGAGCAGGCGCTCGCCCGCTTCGGCGCGCCGGTCTACGTGCGCCACGAGATCGTCCACAACCGCCACGTCGTCGAAAGCCTGCGGGCGAAAGGCGCGCGTTTCGTCGAGCACCTGTCCGAGGTGCCGGTCGGCTCGATCACGGTGTTCAGCGCGCACGGCGTGGCCCGCGTCGTCGAGGACGACGCGCGCACGCGGGGACTGCGCGTGCTCGACGCGACCTGCCCGCTCGTCGCCAAGGTGCACGGACAGGGCAAGCGCTACGTGTCGCAGGGGCGCACCGTGATCCTGATCGGCCACGCGGGCCACCCGGAAGTCGAAGGCACGATGGGGCAGATTCCCGGCCGCGTTCTCCTCGTCCAGAACGAGCAGGACGTCGAGCAGCTCGAACTCGCGCCCGATACGCCTGTCGCATATGTGACGCAGACGACGCTCTCCGTCGACGACACGCGCAGCGTCATCGCCGCGCTCAAGCGTCGCTTCACGAACATTGTCGGACCCGACATCCACGATATCTGCTATGCGACGCAGAACCGCCAGACGGCGGTGCGCGAGCTCGCGGAGGTGGCCGACGTGATTCTCGTCGTCGGCGCGCGGAACAGCTCCAACTCGAACCGGTTGCGCGAGATCGGCATCGAGTCGGGCGTGCCGAGCTACCTGATCGCCGACGGCAGCGAGCTCGACCTGGCGTGGGTCCGCGACGCGGCGGTCGTCGGCGTCACGGCCGGCGCATCGGCGCCGGAAACGCTCGTCGACGGCGTCGTCGACGCGTTGCGCGCGCTCGGGCCGATCGACGTGTCGACGCTGCCCGGCATCGAAGAAAAGGTCGAGTTCAGGCTGCCGCCCGAATTGACGCGCAGGCACACCGAGGGGTCGCTGAAATGAAACATTGCAGGCATCGCGGCACGCGCCGCGCCGCTGAAAACACCACCGGGTCTGTCCTATGTCTTCTGTCTGCTGATTCCTGAAATGGGCATACCGCTCTTGCAGAAGGCGCGCATCGGCGCGTACATCGTGCGCCAGCAGATCGCCGGCCGGCGTCGCTATCCGCTCGTGCTGATGCTGGAACCGCTCTTCCGCTGCAACTTGGCGTGTGCCGGATGCGGCAAGATCGACTATCCGAAGGAGATCCTCGACCGGCGCCTGTCGGTGGCCGAATGCCTCGAGGCCGTCGACGAGTGCGGCGCGCCGGTCGTCTCGATCGCCGGCGGCGAGCCGTTGCTGCACAAGGAGATCGAGGCGATCGTCGACGCCATCGTCGCCCGCAAGCGTTTCGTGTACCTGTGCACGAACGCGCTGCTCATGAAAAAGCGGCTCGCGAAGTTCTCGCCAAGCCCGTACTTCGTCTGGTCCGTGCACCTGGACGGCGACGCGGGCATGCACGACAAGTCGGTCTGCGGGGACGGCGTCTACGAGCGGGCGGTGGCGGCGATCGGCGAAGCGAAGTCACGCGGCTTTCGCGTCAACATCAACTGCACGCTGTTCAACGACGCCGAGCCCGCGCGGGTAGCGGCGTTCTTCGACGACGTCGCGACGCTCGGCGTCGACGCGATCACCGTGTCGCCGGGCTACGCGTACGAGCGCGCGCCCGACCAGGAACACTTTCTCACGCGCACGCGGACCAAGCAGCTCTTTCGCGACGTCCTGCAGCGCGGCCGTGGCGGTCGCGCGTGGTCGTTCAGCCAGTCGAGCCTGTTCCTCGATTTTCTCGCCGGCAACCAGGAATACCGCTGCACGCCGTGGGGCAACCCGACGCGCAACGTCTTCGGCTGGCAGCGGCCGTGCTATCTGCTCGGCGAAGGCTACGCGCCATCGTTTCGCGCGCTGATGGACGAAACCGACTGGGACGCGTACGGCACCGGCAACTACGAGAAGTGCGCCAACTGCATGGTGCATAGCGGCTACGAGGCGACGGCGGTCAACGACGCGGTGCGTCACCCGCTGAAGGCGCTCGCCGTCAGCGTTCGCGGCGTTCGCACCGACGGGCCGATGGCCCCCGAGATTCCGCTGGGCGCGCAGCGACCCGCGGAATACGTGTTCGCACGGAACGTCGCGATCGAGCGCGCGAAGATCGTCGCCGAGCACGAACCGACGCGCGCGTCGGCCTGAGCGGCGCCCTTCGCCGCGGGCGAGGCGCGACGCGCATCCCGGCGATCGCCAGCGCAGCGCAGCCGGGTGCTATTGTTCGCGGCATGACGCCGCCGCCTCCTCCACAGCGCAGGCTGACCGTCGTCCTGTCGGCCGACGTCGTCGGCTACAGCGCGCTGATGGAGCGCGACGAGGCGGGCACGCTCGAACGGCTGAAGGCGAGCCGCAGGCAGATCTTCGACCCGTGCATCGCGAAGCACGACGGACGCATCGTCAAGCTGATGGGTGACGGGGTCCTCGTCGAGTTCGCGAGCGTCATTTCCGCCGTGCAGTGTGCGCTCGAGGTCCAGCAGGCGAACCGCGCAGGGTCAGATGGCACCGGCGAGCCGATCCGCTATCGGATCGGCATCAACCTGGGCGACGTGATCGTCGACGGCGACGACATCTACGGCGATGGCGTCAACGTCGCCGCGCGGCTGCAGGCGCTGGCGGAACCGGATGGCGTCGCCGTCGCGCGCACGGTGCGCGACCAGGTCGCCGGCAAGCTCGCGGCCGAGTTCGTCGATTGCGGCGAGCATGCAGTCAAGAACATCGCGCGTCCGATCCACGTGTTCGCGGCGCGCGTTGCCGATGCGCAAGGCGGACCGGCGGCGACGCCCGCGCCGGCGCGCGAGCGATTGTCGATCTGCGTGCTGCCGTTCGCGAACATGAGCGGCGATCCCGAGCAGGAATACTTCAGCGACGGCATCACCGAGGACATCATCACCGATCTCTCCAAGGTATCCGCGCTCGCCGTCGTCTCGCGCAACACGGCGTTCTCGTTCAAGTCGAAGTCGGTCGACGTGCGCCACGTCGCGCGCCAGCTTCGCGTCACGCACGTGCTCGAGGGCAGCGTGCGCAAGGCCGGCAATCGCGTGCGCATCACCGCGCAGCTCATCGAAGGCGCGAGCGACAGCCACCTGTGGGCCGAGCGCTACGACCGCGACCTCAACGACATCTTCGCGCTGCAGGACGAGATCTCGGAGGCGATCGTCGGCGCGCTGAAGCTCCGGCTGCTGCCGGCGGAGAAGAAAGCGATCGAGCAGCGGTCGACGACCAATCCCGAGGCCTACAAGCTCTACCTGATGGCGCGCCAGTACAACGCGATGGGCAACTCGCGCCACCGCGACATCACCGTGCGCTTCTGCCAGCGCGCGGTCGAGATCGATCCCGGCTACGCGCGCGCATGGGCGCTGCTGGCGATCTGCCAGGCGAACCACCGGATGGTGAACGTCGGCACCGGCGACACCGGCTGGGACGCGGCCGAGCGCGCGCTCGCGCTGTCGCCGGACCTCGCCGAGGCGCACGCCGCAAAGGGACGCATCCTCGGCGACGCCGGCCGCTACGATGAAGCGCTCGCCGAGCACACGAAGGCGCTGCGTCTCGATCCCGATGGCTACGAGGTCAACGCGGTGGCGGCGCGCTGCTATATCCCGATGCGGCGTTATCGGGAAGCGATCGACTGCCTGGAGAAGGCCGCGGCGGCAATCGAGAACGACTTCTGGGCGCTCGGCATGGCCGTGCAATGCTACGAGGGGATCGGCGACGACGAAGGCATGAAGTCGGCGGCGCGCCGCGGCCTCGAGCGCGTCGAGAAGTTGATCGTCGCCGAGCCCGATCACGGGCTCGCGATCGGCTGGGGTGTCACCTCGCTGACCGCGTTGGGCGAGGTCGAGCGCGCGAAGGAGTGGGCCGCGCGCGCGATGCTGCTCGAGCCGGACAACCTGAACCTGCGCTACAACCTCGCCTGCAGCATGGTCACGCTCGGCGAGGCGACGATGGCGATCGAACTGCTCGGGCCGGTGCTCGAGCGCGCGCAGCGCCAGAACCTGATCTGGTTCCGCAGCGACAACAGCCTCGACGCGATCCGCGACGACCCGCGCATGCAGGCGCTCGTCGCGGCCGCCGAGGCGCGCCTCGCGTCGTCCGCGGCGACGCAGGCGCCGCCGGAAACCGCAGCCGCGTCACAAGCCTAGACCGTCATCCAGACGTTCGCGCACGCGGCGCAGCGCCGCGAACGCCACACGCGCGTCGCGCGCCGTGCAAGCGAGGAGCGGCAGCTGCGACGGCGCGGCGACGATCGAGCGCAAAACGCCGGCAAGATCGACGCGGCCGCCCGGCTTGAGCGCCACGCTCGCCGCGGCCGGCAGGTCGCGCGCCGCAGCGTCGGCGATCACACGGATCGCGGCGAACGGCAACCCGTGCGCGTTCGCGACTTTCGCGGCGACGTGCGATTCGGTATCGACGGCGAGCGCGTGCGTCTTCTCGAACAGCGCAAGCTTTTGCGCCGCGCTCGCGAGCGGCCGATCGCACGCGGCGATATCGCCGAAGCGCGACGTGCGCAGCCGCTCGCGCAACCGCGCCGTCCACGCTTCGTCGCATCGCCAATGGCCACCCGAAGCGATGACGTCGCGCGCGACGACGCATTCGCCGGTTTCGAGATCGGGAGCGAGCGCGCCGGCAATGCCGAAGCTCATGATCGCCTGCGCGCCGCGCGCGACTTCGTTGTCGAGTTCGTCCTCGAGCCGCTGCGCGTCGACGCCGCCCGCGATGCTTCTCACGTCGCGGCTCGCGACGATTCGCGCTTCGAGTGCGAGCCCGCACGCGACGACGATGAACCTTTGCGAAGCGGAGCCCATCAGCGAGGACTCCGGCACGGCACTCACATCCCGAGCCGCATCCTCGGCAGCGTGCCGCGCAGGTGCGCGCGATAGCGCGCGAGCGCCCACAGCGGAAAGAACTTCGCATAGCCGTGATAGCGCAGGAAGAACACGCGCGGGAATCCGGTCGCGGTGAACCAGGGTTCCGGCCATCCGCCGGCGTCGTCCTGGTTGCGAAGCAGGTAGTCGATGCCGCGCGCAACCGCGAGGTGGCGGACCTCGCCTGCCGCCATCAGGCCCAGCAGCGCCCACGCGGTCTGGGAAGGTGTCGACGCCGCGCGCGAGTCGCCGGCGTCGTCGAGTTCGTACGACTCGGCGGTCTCGCCCCAGCCACCGTCGGGATTCTGTGCGGCGACGAGCCAATCGGCGGCGCGGCGCACGTCGAGCGACTGCGGCGCAACACCCGCGACGCTCAGCGCGCAAAGCGCCGACCATGTGCCGTAGACGTAGTTCATGCCCCAGCGGCCGTACCACGAACCATTGCGTTCCTGCTCGCGGCGCAAAAACGCGAGCGCGCGCGCGATCGCCGGCGCGTCGGTCGCGACACCGAGTTGCGCCAGCATGCTCGCGCAGCGGGCAGTCACGTCGGCCGTCGGCGGGTCGAGCAGCGCACCGTGATCGGCGAACGGAATGTGGTTGAGATAATCGCAGTCGTTGTCGGCGTCGAATGCGGCCCAGCCGCCATTCGCGCTCTGCAGGCCCAGCACCCATTCGCGCCCGCGTGCGATCGCGGCGTGAAGCGCCGGCTCGTCGCGCACACCGCGCAGCCTCATCCACCGATCCATCGCCATCACGACGACGGCGGTATCGTCGAGATCCGGGTAATGCGGGTTCGCGTACTGGAACGCCCAGCCGCCGGGTCGAGCGTCGGGTCGCCGCGCTTTCCAGTCGCCGGCGACGTCGAGCACCTGCCGTTGCGCAAGCCACACGAGTGCGCGCTGCGTCGAGACCAGCGCATCCGGGTCGCCGGTCTCGAGCAGCGCGTGGCACGCGAGCGCGGTATCCCAGATCGGCGACACGCACGGCTGACAGTACGCTTCGTCGGCGCTGACGACGAGCAGCCGATCGATGGCGCGGCGGGCGGTCGCATACGGCTCGCGCCCGCGCGGGTATCCGAGCGTGTCGAACATCATCACCGCATTCGCCATGGCCGGAAAGATCGCGCCGAGACCGTCCTCGCCGTTCAGGCGCTCGGCGACGAAGGCGACGGCACGGTCGATCGCACGCCGGCGAAGGCGCCGCGGCACGAGCGGATCGGCGATCCGCAGCAGCGTGTCGAGCACGGCGAACAGCGCGAACGGCGCGCGCGCCTGATGCGGCGCCCGCGCGAGCCGGCGCGCGTGCGGTCGGCCGTCCGGGAACAGCTCGTCGATGCGGACGCCGCGCGGATTGCGCGCAACCGGCCGCAACGCCTGCAGCACGAGCAGCGGCACGAGCACGGTCCGCGTCCAGTACGAGACGCGCGAGAGGTGGAACGGGAACCAGCCGGGCAGCAGCATGATCTCGACCGGCATCGCCGGAACCGACGACCAGCGCAGCACGCCGTGCAGCGCGAGGAGGATGCGCGTGAAGACGTTCGCGGTGCCGGCGCCGCCGTGCGCGAGGATCGCCTCCCTTGCGCGATGCATGTGCGGCGCATCGGGCGAGTCGCCGGCGAGCTTCAGCGCGTAATACGCCTTGACGCTCGCGCTGATGTTGAAGGGGCCGTCGTGCGTGAGCGGCCATCCGCCATGCGGACCCTGGCGCTTGCGCAGGTAGCGCGCGATGCGCGCCTCGA
>Ga0157372_10008555_pt1 | contig 10868 bp, 10 predicted proteins | sample C55metaG_FD_115307 | JGI IMG/M metagenome (GOLD analysis project Ga0157372, IMG submission 115307) | Corn rhizosphere microbial communities from Kellogg Biological Station, Michigan, USA - C5-5 metaG | ecosystem: Host-associated > Plants > Roots > Rhizosphere > Soil | place: USA: Michigan...
CGCCCTTTTGTTGTTCAAATGGAGTCGCAACCTAATTCTCTGCACAAATGGCTCCTCTGAAATAGATGCCCAGGGTCAAGGAGCCCTCCGAGCGTATGGGATTGAGATCAAAGAAACACCATTTACGAGCACACTCAAAAGAACCGCCATGATGGGCGACAGGATCCCTGAGACGAGGACGCGGTATCTTGACAGTTTCTCCAAAAAACCTCCCGAAAGAGTTGCTACTTTCCTGAACTCTCCCTAGTCGTAGCGACTTTAGTGCCGTGAATTGTCACGGCCCTCTTCAGCGGACCACCCAACTCTCCCATGTCGCCCGTTTGGGTGAAGGAACTTGATGTGATAGGGGACCAGACTTCGTGCCAAGTCATCTTCTTGGCGCCTTGCGGGAATTCCAAGTCGATCGTCAGCTTGTTGCCGTCCCAGTTCAGAGAGCTATTGGAGTAGGTATTGAAATCGCAAGCTGCGGGACCGGAGTTGTTGCAGAGCATCCCACGCAAACGATTTGACGTTTTGTCCCACCAATGAAACGCGATAAGGAACATTTCTTGGGAGGGAGCACGTACATGCTCCTCTTCCATCAGAACGTATCCACCGGGGCTGGTTCGCCAGTTCTCTTCGCCGGTGCCAGTGCCTCCGGTCGGGAAAGGGCCGCCTGGTGCAAACTCGTAAGTTGTGGACCAGTTGCCCTTTAGGGCTTTTGCAAGGCTCTGCATCTCCGGTGCCGGCCCGAAGGTCTTGGATTGTGACTGATCGTTCTTGATCTGGCTATTCGCAACTTTCCTCGCGTGAATCGTGAACAACCGCTTCCGGGGTCCACCTGGATCGCCATATTCCCCGGTTTGCGTGAACGAATTGGGAGTGATATCCGACCAGACCTCGTGCCACACAGATTTCTTGCCGGTTTTCGACGTTTCGATTTCATTGATAACAAACTGTTTGCCATCCCAGTTCATGGATATGTCGTTCTGCGCACCCTTGACGTCGCATGTATATGGCAGCCGGTTCTGGCATTCCATGCCTTGGAGAGTTTTGGTCGCAGTATTCCACCAAAGAATGCCCAGCAGAAAGACCTCGCTCTGCGGCATATGCAGATGTTCTTCTTCGAGCAACGTAAATCCGCCTGGCCCAGGACGCCAGGTTTCTTCTCCAGTGTTGGTCAGACCATTCGGCATCGTGGCGTCAGGCTCAAACTTCACATTGAGTGCCCACTCCCCGGAAAGCGCTCTGGTCAGACTCTGAAGATCGGACGAGGGCTGCGGTGCAGCGGCAAGCGACTGACCGTTTGCGCTTACGTCACCGACGACTATCCCCCAAACAGTTAAAAGACCGAATGAAACTACCGCAGTTTTCAAACCTGCGACTAAGGAGCTCTTTTTCATTCATTTCCCCCATTCCGAATCTTGTCTGCAAAATGCTTGAATTGTTACGAACCGTGAATCTCACTCCAATGTAAGTTCCACCCGCCGATTCCGCGCGCGACCTTCGAGCGTGTCGTTGGTGTCAATGGGATCCGAATCTCCGTCGCCACCGGTAGAGAGCCGGTTGGGATCCTCGTGGTACCGCTCGACCAGCGCCTTCTTCACTGCGGCGGCGCGTCGCTGCGAGAGATCAAGATTGTATTTGTGTCCGCCGATGTTGTCGGTGTGACCGGTAATCATCAGCTTCCAGTTAGGACGATCCGCCATCGCCTGGGCAATTTCTTTGAGAACCGGTTCCGACTCTTTCTTGATCTCATCGCTGTTGTAGTCGAAATAGATTCCGTAAACTAACGCCTTCTTGTTTTTCGAAAGTTCCTGTTCGATCTTCTTTTCCGGCGCTGGCAAAGGAAAGCGAATTTCGGTCACTTGCACTCGGAAGTTGTTGATGTTCTGCCTGAAGAGGACGACTAAGGGGTTCGTGGGATCGTCCAAGACATAAAGGTCAGTGGCTAGTGGCCGGTCCGCTGGATTCTTGCTGAGTTCCTGCGCTTTCTTGCTCTCCACCAGAACCGTTCCCGCGGCGTGAATTGTTGGCAACTTCGTCGGCGTGCCATTCACAATCACCGGCCAGAAAACATCGCCAGGCTCGACGCGCGTCAGTACGCCTCTGTCCCAATGCAAATATCCCCCGGTCTCTGGCTGGTCGGCGGCGTAGTATTCGAGATAGCGAAAATCAGTCTTTCCGCTTTCTTTCAGCGCACGGAAAAGTTCAAGCGAAATATTGATGGTCGTTGTGCCCGGCAACGTGAGGGGTCCATACGTATCGAAACCGGTGACAAGGCCGTGCGCACTTTGCAGGTCACTAGTGCAAACCTCACGCACAGCCGAATCGGAATCGCCCTTTTCGGCGTCGGGGTTCAAGAAGTATGTTCCGCCGTCGGTAATCTCCACATATTTGTTCGTGATCCGAGATACCGTATTTATCGACTCGGAATCACCAGACTTGCGGCCCCACGCACGAACCATAAGGAGACCCTTCTCCATTGGTATCCCGCTGCTTCCAATCAGTGGCATGGAAAAGTTCGGCAGGTCCGTTGCTTCATGGTTGGGATCGCAAAAGTTTTTGTGGATGTCGTCAGGCTGTACGACGGGAAGTTCTTGGTAAGGATTCGGCGGGGGATCTCCGAGGCCCATCTTGTCCATTAACCCACCGATGGCATCCAGGCCCTTCGCCACCTTGGCATCGTCACCATCCTGTTGCTTGCCGTCTTGGGGGTTGCTCTTGTCTTTGTTCTTACTTGAATCGTCGCCGTTGGAGTTGTCGTGATCAGAGTTACCCGGCGCGACATTGTAGGAAGTTGCTTTGTGATCTCCGTCATCGCCCAACTTATCCAGGGCGGCAGTGCTTTTTTGTTTAACGCGATACCCGAAATAGACGACTCCGGCGACGGCAGCGATAGCGCCGACGAGAAAGACTGCGAGCACAACCGTCAGAATCTTCTTGCCGGAACTTTTCGTCGGAAGCGGCGATTGCGCTTTCACCGTCTTGAGCTTTTGCAGTACGGGTTCACTGCTTTGTTGCGCAGCGGTGCTGCCAGTTGACGTTTTCATGGGGTGTTGAGCCGGGGCATTTGCTTCACCGACCGAAGCGCCGCAGCCTGCGCAGAAGTTTTGCTGGCCGTCAATCTGTGCTCCGCAATTCCCGCAATAGCTCATAGGTCAGCTGCCTCCCTTGTTTTGCGACGCGCAAGCAGCCGGGATCTCGGTGTAGCCGTGGAACAGATCTTTAGAAGGTCCTTTCAGGAGAGTCCCTACGCGGTCAATCTGATATTTCGTAAATGCAATGAGGAGCTTGTTTAGCACGTCAACGAAAAAGCCAGGCAAGGAATAGCCGACGCCAGAGTCGAGGAACACCCCGATGGTTGCCTCCCGACACGGCAAAGCGATATCGGCCTGCCGCAAAAGGGTGCCGTCGAAGCGCATCCCGATGTACACGCCGGTATCGAATCCGAACGCACCGATGCCCACCATGGCGCGAATCGAGGCTGCCATAGCCAACGAATTGATTCCGACCGAAATTCCCTGAATCGAGCGGCCCATGTCGGTACGAGCCGCCAAATTCGTCGCCGAGGTTACTTGCCACCCTCCGTTCTTCTTGTATCCAGCCCACAGGCCGCCCTTATAGGTGTAGTCGCCTTCGGCTGTGAGAATGGATTGTTTAGCGCTGAATCCAGTGTTGACGTTCAGCATCATGTTGAACGTCACGCTGAACGGAATCCCGGTAACATTTCCCAGCCCAATCGGGATGGTCAGGTCGATCGGAACCCACCATTTCTTATGAAGATTGACCTGGAAATCTTTGGTGGTGTGGGAGTCCATATGGAGAGTCACTCCCAGAGCTCCCCCTAGGTCCAAACCGCAGGTCACGACGGTGCTGTTAACGATGTCAAGGCTGAAATGTAGATGGACGTCTTTGACATCCATCAGCGCTTCCGCGAATACCGCAAGCCCACCGGGCGCATTCTTCGAATAGAACTGAACCCCGATGTAGGAGGGGTTCATGACGCCCACTGTACGAATATCGCCCACGTCTACGGTCGGAGGAGTTCCGGCTGTGTTAGCTGGCGGCTGCGGGGCAAAGGGCACTTCTGGAAACTGCGGAGTCTGCACTCCCGGCACACCCGGCAATTGTTGCTGGAAGGCAGTCCGCTGGATGTGGTGGAACGGGCGTACTTGGAGAGACGAGTCCATGCGCGCCTCAGACAGGTGGGATGTGGTCCACCTGTTTCCCACCTTTTGAAATGCGACGCGTTGGCCATCAGAATAGGTCTCTGCCACAGACATCGGCGTCCAGATGCCCCCGCGTATCCGCGACACAACCACTGCGCGTTCGACTCTGGGCTCACCGCCGAACTCGTAGGAGGTCTTCTTGTCTTCGGGATGACTTTCTGCTTCCTGCGGATAATCCGGGGCAACGTAGGAAATGACGTTGTCCGCCGAAATCGGCGAATCCATTTTGAATTTGCCGTTCTTGATAACGTCCGTCAGCTGAATCGGCCCTAGAATCGCCTTAACCGAGTCGCCCTCCCACTTGAGGCTGACAATTCGACCGACCGCTCTTCCGGTTGCGAAAACAATCTTGCCTTCCTGGAATTCGCTTACGTGTTCGGCATTCGCGTCGAATTCCCACTCCATGCCATTGCTGGCAGTGGAGCGGATTGCCTTGTCACCATGCTCCATTATGATCACGTCGGGCTGGTATTCCACTGCGGTCGAACGCTGGGGAGCGATGCCATACTTCATCTCGCTTTCGGAGAGAGAACGGAGGTCAACCGGTTTCAAGACGGTCGCTCCGGGCACGGCCTCCGGTCCAAATACATCCTGCGGCAGGTAAGACGTGCCGGCGGCCTCTTGGCGCGATTCGTTCCCTGACGCCAACTGCGGATGCGGATCCTTCTTCTTGCAAGACGCGGTGAAAGCCAGTGTGAGGATCAGAATGCCCAAGAGTGCAAGTCGTGCATCAAGGAATGTACAGCCCCGAGGTTTCATTAATGGCCTCATGTCACGCCCTTTTTCCCGCCTACCCTACAGCGCATCTGCAATTTCCTTGGCCAGCGGTTTGACCGCTTCGGTGCCGCAGGGACAGGTGAGGTACATGATGGTGATCAGGTTCTTGCCTTTGCGCACCATGATCATGCTATCGCCCGACACGAACGCCTGGTCTCCGATCCCCGGTAGATCCTGCATGTCACCAATTCTTCCCACTACCTTCGCGTTCAGACGCATTTGTGCTTCGGCGGCATGTTGATCTACCGAGAAATTGAACACGAGCACTTCGCCAGACTTGTCCCATTCCGACTGCGGGCTCTGGTTCTGGAATTCTTTGAACATCCCGCCGGCAAATTGCTGGACGAGTTGTTGCGTTTTCTTGTCGACGCCACGGGTGGCCACCATCGCCGCGGAGTGTTTCGCCATGACGTCGGCCTGGGTGCCTTTGGCAATGTACGAGCAGCCGTTGTCCTTGCTTTGGGCGCGAATGATTTCTACGCCAATCGCTTTGCTGACATCTTCCTTGCTGAGAAAACGGCAGACATCGCCCATCAAGTTGTCGCTGCGGGGGGCAGCAGAGTCTTCGCCGGAAGGCGAATCATCCGGAACAGACTTGTCGTCGCTATTTCCGGAACTTGAGCCTAGAACCTGATCCTCTGCCTGGTGGACTCGCTGGCTTACGCGGTGAGCAACGTAATAAACTCCCACGGCTCCCGCAGCCCCGCCAACGAAGATTATTGCCAGAGCGGCGATCCCGAGCTTAGCGAGCGGGTTCATCTTCTTCTGAGTGGTGGCGGGTGGGGCGGAAGCCGCGGGTTGTGCTGTAAGTTGAGTCGCTGGAGATACCGATCTTGACTGTGCGGCTGCATTGCGCGCATCTGCACCACACTTCACGCAGAAAGGGCCGCCACTGAACGGTGCACCGCATTTAACGCAGAAATTAGTCATAGGAATGTCCACTGCCATTTATCCTTGAAAAGGTTCGGCACTTGGGTAGTTCACATCGGCGCCTTCACATTGCTGTACTCGAAGCGCGTTGATTGATGTTCCTTTTTCTTGTTGCCTCGGTTATTGACGTCCTCTTCGACGCGTAGAAGCAGCCCAGTGCTTGTGGACACCCACATCTGCCCATCTTCTTTGACCTCGTCATACTCCCGGTGCACGGAGTAGAGCTTGGCGGCTTCACCATTCACAGATTCGCTTCGAAGGAGTTGACAGGTTGACTTGCCTTTTTCCTCTTTTTCTTTCTCCCGCTCAAGAACGTCCTGGGAGGTCACGGGAATTCGCATCCACTTCCCACGCACCCGTATGTACTTCTGTCCGTTGGTAAAGATAGTTTCGGCTTCCGCCGACTTGCCACCGTTACCGGCGGTATTGGTCGTATGGCTGTGGCTCGGAGTTGTTGCGACTTTTGTCAGGGCGTCAAAGACAGGCTGGCAGACATCAGCTGCGCGTGCTGTCATGGCGTCCCCCATCACCAATAGTGAAAGAACAGAAAGTGTGAAGACGTAATTGCCAAACATGAGGTTCTCCTTAATCGAAAATGACTCTGTTCCCGCTGGCCGCTTTCCGTCAGTGATATCTCGTGAGAGCGACTCGTGTTCCCGGTTTCTCATTGCCCGAATCATCATAGAAATTTCTTGAAATCTGGATTCGTACACCGCCGCTCTTTACAGACCAGGTATTTCCTCCTTCGCTTTCTGACCATGTGCCGTGCACGCGCGCTTTGTACCACGCCACCACCGTCGGCATTGGGTCGGTCGTTGCGAGTCCATACATTTTCGATTGCACGCGCGCGGCGATAGGGCTGCTCCAGGGGCGGGCATGAGGGTAGGCAGGGACAACGGCTGCGGCCCAGTCGGGATATGAGGGCGCAGCGCTATCCCCGGCGCGCGCAGACATGGTCCATCCCATCACGAGTAATGAAAGAACGGAAAGCGTGAAAACGTGTTTGCGAAGCATGATGTTCTCCTTAGTCGAGTCTGATTCCGCGACGCATCATAGCCTTACGCCGGCATGCTCAGCGGCGAAGCTGCCAACGATCGGCAGCTTGAAAAGCTTCTGCTGGTAGGCTTGGTACATCAGGAAGATCCAGATTCCAAAGCCAACCACGGTGAAAATCAGCATCAATGGCAAAGCGATTAAGCCAAAGACTCCGGCTGTCAGCGGTGTCAGAACTGCCGAGAGAATCATCCAGACGATCCAAAACCCGATCCATGCGACGTTGAAGAAGATGGACTGGAAAGCATGAAAGCGAACGAAGGAGTTTGACTTATACGGATGCAGCACAAGAAAAATGATTCCCGTGATGAAGCCGGCCAGATAGGTGAGCGCCCCCACGAGATTCGTATCCATCGTTTTCGATCCCGCCTCGTCGGGGAGAGGCATGACCGCGACACCAGCCGGACTCTCGATCGCAGAAACCGAGCCATCAGGCCTGAGTTCTGTCGGCGACCCACACGACTGACAGAAGCGAGTGTCAGCGGCTAACGCGGTACCACAAGATTGGCAAGCGCTCATCTCTCCCTCCTCAGGATTGAAATTGGTGCGCAACGACGGGAACTTTGCTTCGGACTGTCAGAATTCGCAAACCAACTGAGCGCAAATTGTGCATTAACTGCTAATTCTTTCTTTTCTAATGATTTAGAGAGCCTGATTAACTGGTTTTGGCCGGCTTTCGTGCTAAACTCGACGCTCAAAACCTCGCTTGGGCGTATGAAGGCCTCTGCTACAGACAATTCTCCCGCCCCGGAAACAAGCTACAGTTTCGGACTTTACGTGCTTGACCCGGGCGATGGCACACTGACGCGCGATTCGGTACGCGTGCGCGTGCAAGAGCAGCCTTTTCAGCTATTGCTCCTACTGGTGGAACGTGCCGGACAGATTGTTTCCCGGGAAGAGATTCGCAATCGACTTTGGCCGCAAAATACCTTTGTTGAATTCGACAGGAGCTTGGGAGTGGCAGTACTGAAGGTTCGGGAAGCTCTTGGGGATGACGCGAGCAATCCTAGATTTATCGAAACCATTCCTCGGCGGGGATATCGGTTTATAGCCCCAGTACAGATTGAAAGCCCAGTTCCTGCGAATCCGGCCCGGCCGAGTATGTGGAACAAAAAACGGCTCGTGTGGACAGCTCTCATCGGGAGCTTGCTGGCAATTTCGGCGGTGGCAGCAGCCTGGATCGTTCGCTTGAGGAGTCACATTCCCGAACATGCTTCGATCGTAATCGGCGACTTCGCCAATGAGACCGGTGACGCTGTATTTGATGGTTCCTTGCGCCGGGCGGTGATGATCCATCTCGCGCAGTCTCCCTACGTCACCATCGTTCCGGAACAGAAACTGGGAATCGCGCTACAGAACATTGGGCGGTCGCCCGAGGAAGCCCTCAACCCTGCACTGGCCTTGCAAGTGTGTCAGCGGTTAAAGAGCGCGGCATTGGTTACCGGCCTCATTCGAGGTGCGACCCCGCACTACCTGGTATCGCTCGAGGCGCAAAACTGCGGCGATGGTGCATCGCTGGTACACGAATCCTTTCCTGTGGATGGAAAACCGCAAGTACTTCCTCGGCTCAGTGCAGCGGTTGACGACCTCCGCAAAAGGTTGGGTGAGTCACGGCAGTCGCTGAATTCGTTCGATGTCTCGATCGAGCAGGCGACCACCAGTTCTCTCGAAGCCCTTAGGGCGTATCAGTTGGGCCTGGACCTGCGCTCGCACTCCAAAAATGTGGAAGCGCGCGATGTATTGAAAACGGCGATTGCCCTCGATCCGGACTTTGCCATTGCCTACGCGCAGCTGGGGTCGACGTACTCCAACCTCGGCGAGCCATCTTACGCAAAACAATATTTCGAAAAGGCCTTTGCGCTGAGAGCGCGCGCGACCGAACCCGAACGGCTTTACATTACAGGTCGCTATTTCGACATTGTGACTGGGGAGCGCGAAAAGGGTTCTGAAAACTCCAAGCTGTGGCTGGAGATTTACCCTAAAGATTGGAAGGCTTACAACGCACTTGCGAACAATGCCGTCCTTCTCGGGCGATATCAGACTGCAGTGGACAATGCGCGCAAAGCCATGGAACTCGGCCCTGGTCAAGACTTCGGTGTATCCAATCTGCTGATGGGGCTCATGGGGCTGAATCGCATGGATGAAGCCAAGGACCTCTGCGAAAAACTGCTCTCGACCGGGCACGACAATAGTTTTATCCACCTTGACCTTTTCGGCATCGCATACTTCGAAAACGATCAACCGGCTTTGGAGCGTCAACGCGATTGGGCAAAGAAACATCCCAACGACGTGGGAATGATTTTTGCCGAGGGATCGGCCGCCGCATCGCAAGGCAGGCTCGAGACTGCCACTAAACAGTTCGATCAGGTGGCCGAACAGGATATTGCCAACGGTGATTCCGAGGCAGCGGCCATCGCCCTGGCGGTCTCGGCAGAGATCAACTCTGAAATGGGGCGTGCCTCAATCGCCAGGAAGGAATCCGAACGCGCTCTGAAACTGGGCAGAAATGAAATGGTATATGGCCTGACGGGTCTGGTGGCTTCGCGTGGAAACGAAGTTCAGCGGGCGCAGCTTCTGCTGAATCAGATGGATCATGAACACCCTCTTGCAACTTTCAATCTTGGAATCTATTCCCCCATTCTCAGAACCATGGTGGCGGTTTCCCGTGGCACATCACCCGCGGAGGTCACCCATCTTATGGAGCCCGCACTGCCATATGAATTCGGTTCATTGGCCGATATGCTCCCAATCTATGTTCGGGGAACTGCGTACCTGTCAGTCAACGCTCCCGTCCAGGCTGAGTTGGAATTCCAAAAGATCATTCGTAATCGAAACATTGACCCGCTAACGACTCTATATCCTCTTTCCATGTTGGGCATGGCTCGCTGTTATCGAATGATGGGAAAAATGGTCGAGAGTGAGAATGCGTATCGAGAGCTATTCACGCTCTGGAAGAATGCAGATAAAAGCTTGCCACTCCTGCTCAAAGCGCGCAATGAATTTGAAGGGATAAGAAAATCCAAACGCGGCGATCTGGGTGAGCTACGAAATCCCTATAAGAGGCTATGAGAGACTGGGGCACGGCCCGAATGGGTTGTATGAGCGCACATGCGGCATAAGTAGTTGTCGACGAACTGCGCAAGCGTCAAGCAATTGATACTAATCTCATCGATATCGCAAAGCTTTGCCTGCCCACAAACGATGCTGGAGAGGCGATCAAACAAGCTGAATTCTCAGCAAACATGGATAGAGCAGACGCCCTAGTTCTTGTCTCTCCGGAATACAAGCATGGTTACTCCGGCCTCTTGAAACACGTTTTGGATAATTGCCTGAAGGAGTGCATTCACAAGGCGGTCTGTATCGTCGGAGTTTCTGCGGGACCGTTTGGCGGGACTCGCATGATTCAGAACCTCCTCCCAGTCAGGCGGGAGCTTGGGTTGGTTACTATTTTGTGGGACGTCAATTTTTCGAGTGTGCAGAAGGCTTTTGACGAAGAGGGCAGCCTAGCCGACGAGTCATACATTCGGCGGATCGATAAGTTCTTGCAAGAGCTGATCTGGATGGCTCGGACCTTACGGAATAACTTCCGGATACGCCAGCAAATCGAGCGGTTGCCGAACATCAAAAATCAGCAACTCCTGCTTTGCCTCCAGCAATGCGTGTAGCGCTTCTGCGGTGAGGCAGTGCTGCTCGAGCTCATTTCGGTCCCGCTTGCGCCTCATCAAAACAAAAACGCCCAGGCCGAGCACTGGAATCGCCACTAGGATAAGACTCACCGTCATTGCTGTGGAAGTATATACTCTGAAACCGCCGGTTCAGGGCAGGGAAGTGGAGTTCGCAAGTTTTTGAAACCTTGGGCCTTCGAAACTTTGAAACTTGCCTTCCTTATCTATCCCA
>Ga0157372_10008561_pt1 | contig 10866 bp, 8 predicted proteins | sample C55metaG_FD_115307 | JGI IMG/M metagenome (GOLD analysis project Ga0157372, IMG submission 115307) | Corn rhizosphere microbial communities from Kellogg Biological Station, Michigan, USA - C5-5 metaG | ecosystem: Host-associated > Plants > Roots > Rhizosphere > Soil | place: USA: Michigan...
GTTCGCTCGAAGACAAAGATGTCCTGCATGGCAATGGAATCATCGGCCATGCCGGTCACTTCAGAAATAGTGATGACTTTGCGCGTTCCATCGGAGAGCCGTGCAATCTGGACGACGGCGTGAACCGCGGACGCGATCTGGTGCCGAACGGCGCGTTCAGGGATATTCAGGTTCGCCATTGAAACCATATTCTCGATGCGGGCCATGGCATCCCGCGGGGAGTTGGCGTGCACCGTAGTTAGCGATCCCTCGTGCCCGGTATTCATAGCTTGGAGCATGTCGAATGCTTCTTCGCCACGCACCTCGCCGACCACGATGCGATCGGGACGCATACGCAAGCTATTCACCAGCAGCTCGCGCTGGCGGACGGCGCCTGAGCCTTCGAGATTCGCGGGACGCGTTTCGAGACGCGCCACGTGCGGCTGCTTCAACTGCAATTCGGCCGCGTCTTCGATGGTGACGATGCGCTCTTTGCCGTTGATGAAGCACGAGAGCGCGTTCAGCAAAGTTGTTTTACCGGAGCCGGTACCGCCGGCGATGATGATGTTCAACCGCGCCTTAACGGCCGCTTCCAGCAATTCCATCATTCCGGGCGAGAGCGCCTTGCGTTCCACCAGATCGGCAGGCATCAGCTTGTCGGTCGAAAAACGGCGGATGGAGAGCAGCGGGCCGTCCACAGCCAGCGGAGGGATGATGGCGTTAACACGGGATCCGTCGCTCAACCGGGCGTCCACCATGGGCGTCGATTCGTCGATGCGGCGGCCGACTTGGCTAACGATTTTGTCGATGATCCGCAACAGGTGCTGGTCGTCGCGGAAGGTGACATTGGTCAGCTCCAGCAGACCTTTCTTTTCGATGTAAACCTGGCGGAATGTGTTGACCAGGATGTCCGAGATGCCCGGATCCTGTAAGAGCGGCTCGAGCGGACCCAGGCCGAAGACTTCGTCCAAAACCTCATCGCTGATCTGCTGCTTTTCAAGCGAGCTCAGCAGCGTCGGTTCCGCATCGATCAGTTGGATGACTGCCTGGCGAACTTCGGCTCGCACCCGCTGGTTGTCGATGCTTGCCAGCGCCTCCAGGTTGATCTTGTCAACCAGTTTGCGGTGGAGCGTGAACTTCAATTCCTGGTATTCAGGCTTCAGGCTGGTCTTCTGGCGGCCGGCGTTCTTAAGCAGGCGCTGTTCCCAGGAGATCTGCTGATTATTCTTGTTTCCGTTTTCTAACGACGTGAACATGTGGATTCCTCAAAACCTCAAACTCGCGAAGTCGCCATCTTCAACTCCTGGGTGGGCGGCGGCAGAGGCGCCAGCTTACCGTTGGCGCCGCACAGACGTTGCGCGACACCCTCAATCGCCCGGCCGAGATCGTTTTCGGCGCCGAGAGGCTGGCCCAACGTCACCACGCGGTGAAGGGCAAAATAATCGTTGGGAAGGCTGGCGTGTACGCTGCAGCCGAACAGCTTCTCCATATCGGCGATGCTGATTTCCTCGCGCCGTTCCAGCCGGTTTACCAATACGTGGAAGCGTTCCTTGGGGAAACCGAATTGGTTCAGCATGGTGAGCGCCTTGCGCGTCAAGTGCAGGCTCGGCAAGTCCGCCGTGGAAACCATGAACGCCCGCTCGCATTCCGCGGCAGCCATCAGGCTGGTGGGGCTGAAAATCGTGGGCAGATCCAGGATTACCCAGTCGTAAATCTGGCAGGCCTGCTCCACCAGCATCCGCAACCGCGCGCCGTCCACCGGATCCGCGTGCGGAATAGCCGGAGCCGGCAGAATGTCCACGCCGCCGTAGTTCACGGCCAGCGAATTCCACAACGCCGCGTCCAAATGCTCTACGTGCTGAAGCGCATCCAGCAACGAATAGCTGTGGCTGAGCTTCAAATAGAATCCGATCGTGCCCCCGGTCAGATCGCAATCCGCCAGCAGAACGCGTTTACCCGTCAGCCGATGCAGCGAAAAGGCCGTTTGCGTGGCGATGGTGGAAGCTCCCGAACCCGGCTTCGAACTGCTGAAAGCCACGGCATGACCGGCCTCCGTACGCTGCAAGCTCTCCGGAACCACCAGCCGGCGCAACCTCGATATGGCTTCCCTTTGGGTGGATAAATCGAAAGGAGCGTACAAAAACTCGACGGCTCCGGCGCGCAGGGATTGTAGGATCGTCTGCGGATCGTTATGCGTGTGCAGACCGACCACGTGAATGGCGGGGTTCAAGGAAGCGATAAAGCGAACCAGGGCCACGGCCGTCTCCGAATCCGTCGCCAAATCCAGGAGAATCACTTGCGGCTTGAGCTGCCTCGCCCGGATTTCCAGCGTCTCGGTGGGAGGGTAGCTCTTGAGATCCGCCAGAATCTGAAATCCCCGGGTTTGCGGCAGGGTTTCCAGAAATTTCTGCGCCAGCCCGCGATCGGGCGCGATCAAGAGCGCGGTAATTTCCGGACCGTTATGTAATAACTGGCTCACTAGAGCAACTCCTGTGTACGCTTCCCGGGGTTCTGGTCTGAAGTTTACTTCTTGCTGGCCTTCGTGCCGGACTTCGATGGCTGTACGTCTTTAGGCTCCAGCCGTTTCAGGAAATCCTTGGGGAAGTACGGCGAAGGCTTGGGATCGTTCGGACCCAGCGGCTCGGTCACTTCCGGCGTCACCAGCATGACCAGCTCAGTGCTGTTCTTGCGCTCAATCTTGCTCTTGAAGAGCTGACCGAGCACCGGAATGCTGCTGATGATCGGAATCTGCGACATGGCCGAGGTTTCCCGGTTATCCATAAGTCCGGCGACCACGAAGGTCTGGCCTTCCGCCAGTTCCACGTTGGTTTCGGCGCGGCGAGTCGAAAGTGCCGGGATCAGGAATCCTTGGAGCGTGACGGCGTTAGCAAAATCCAACGTCGATACTTCCTGGCGCAGAGCCAGCTTGATGGTGTTGTTCCCGGTGATCTGGGGAGTAAAGAGCAGGCGAATGCCGAACTCACGGAACTGAATCGTGACCGCTCCGGAGTTTCCACCGCCTTGCAGTACGGGCACGGGGAATTCGCCGCCGACGATGAAATTAGCTTCTTTGCCGTTGGTGGTCACCAGATTCGGCTCAGCCAGGATCTGCAGGATATTGTCATCCTGCAACGCGCGAACAAACGCGCCGATATTTAAATCCGGCCGGAAGGCGAAGATATTAAGGGCATCCGTCACCGTAATGGTTCCGGCAGCGTTGCTAATGCCGTTCGATGAAGTTACGTTCGTGGGAGTCACCGAGGCGGACGCGAATTGTCCGGTGCTGATGGCGCCGATCGTGTTGAGAGCTCCCTTGGATATGAAGTTCACGCCGTACTGAAGCGCCTTGGTGCGATCCAGCTCTGCAAAACGGACTCGCAACAGAATCTGTTTCTCGATCGGGCCGGGGGCCACCAGCAGATTGTTGACGACGGTCTTGGCGAAGGTCGCCGAGAGCGCCGCCGCGCGGTCCGAGATCTCCTTGGTCGAAACCAAACCGTTCAAGGTTACGGAATCGCGCGAGCTGTGGATGTCGATCTTCTCATTGGGATACGTATCCTGCAGGATGCGGCGCAGCGGCTCGAGATTGAGCTCCACCGTCACGTTGTAGAACATGCGCTGGTCGCTCTTGCTCCACACCACCATGGTGGCCGAACCCAGGCCCTTGCCACTCATCAGGATTTCCCGCGTGGTGACTGGGCTGGCGTCCACAATCTCGGGATTACTGGTGGAGATCTGGCGAATATCGCCGGGGTAATCGATCACGATACTCTTGCCGACGGTGATCCGCAGATCCTCGGCGCCCTGCGCCAGGCAGGATCCTGCCGCCAGCGCCAGCAGCGCCCCCGTCAACATGATCCGGCGAGTCTGCCCGCCAGCGATATTGTCAAACACGCGAATGGGATTCATAATCGTTTCCTTGAATTAAATGGGTACGGCGTCCCTTGTTAGTTGCCCCTCGGGATAATTTCTACAGTCCGCTTGTCGCCGCGAAAGACCACGATCTGGTCAGGCGGAGGAGGCGGAGGAGGTGCAACCGGCGCCACCACCTGCGGAGCCACCACCACCGGCCTCGCGGCAGGCGCGGCCGGCTTGGCGGCTACAGGAGCCGGAGCCCGGCGTGCTGAGCCATACAGCTCGGCTACGTAGCGTCCCGAGGTTTTCTCGACACCTTCGTCGCTGGAGTTACGCAACACCAGCTGGATGCGTCCTTCACCGTTGGCCAGCGTCAATGTTTCGGCGTCGCCCGGCGTGACCAGCAATGTCACGGTGGTGACCGAAACTGGGCTGCCGCGGGCATCCGCCTGCATGGCTTGTCCGGCTGATAGAACCAGAACATTTTGCAACACCGTCGTGGTCATGTTGCTATCGCCGCTCGGCGGATGGCCGGTGACCAGGACATCCACCTTCAAGCCCGGCAGGACGAATCCCGCCGCGCCGGCGACGTCGTTGACGCGCACGGTGACGGCTCGCATCCCCACTGGAATCGTGGGCGCCAGACCCATGCCGCTGCCCTTAACGGCCAGACGGCCTTCGAGCAGTGGTTCGTCCAGCAGAATGTTGGAGACCACCGGTCGGTCCAGAACTTCTTCCACCTTCGCGAATGCGCCCTTAGGAAAGCCGTCCGGAGAAACTCGTACCAATTTCACGTCAGCGGGCTTGATCATGACTCCGATGCCCAAGGGACGGGTGGCAACCACTACGTCCTTCATGTCCGTCGGCTCGGCTTTCCGGGGGCCGCTCGAGCGCGCCGTCATCTGATAGAACACGCTCGAAACCACCAACGCGAACACCAGACTGACGCCCAATACCGTCAGAAATCTGCGATCCATATCTGTTCTCCTCTATTTGCCCGCTAAACTCGTGCTGCCAGCGACAACCAAACGCCCAGCGCGATGGCTGGCGCATAAGGAATCGAATCCTGGTGCTCTGCTTGCTTTTCCGTCATGACCTTACTGCCAGTTAGCGCGCGCGTCAGTGCGCGCACTCCCAAAACCCCTACAGCGAGTACCCCGCCGACGGCGCCGATCCACAATGCCGCGGCCAGTACCTGATGGAGCCCCAATAAAGCGCCGAAGCCCGCCATCAGCTTGATATCTCCCCCGCCCATTCCGCCCAGCAGGTAGAAAATCAGGAACACCGCAAACCCGGCCACAGTCCCGATTCCCGCGTCTAACATTCCGCGCAACCCGCTTTGTCCGATCTGCCATCCAAAACCTGCGGCCAGTGCCGCCAACGGAATCCAATTGGCGATCTGGCGCCGCGCGAGATCATCGATCATCGCCGCCAGTCCCACCAGAATCGCTATCCACACCTGAATGCTCATTGGATCCCTCGAAAGCTGCCGGAATGATCCGGCACCTCCGTAACTCGATGTTCAACAACCGGGCCGGCTGGAGTCTGCACCGGAGCCTTCTTGCGTTTCAAATTCGGCCGCTCCAACATCAGCGGAGCAAGGAAGCCCGCCTGCAGCGCGAACTCCGCCAGGTCTTTCCCCGACGGCAACCGCCAGCTCATCGGATCCATCCACTCCAGCGGGATCCGCGGAATACGTGTTGAGCGAAAGCGGCGATCGATACCCGGTCCGCGCCCGCCCGTACCCTTCTCCACCATTTCGGCTGTTAGCTCCTACTGGTTAGTCTTTCGGCCTTGTCGGGGCTTTTCATTAGACCCAAGGAGGTGAGCGGTCTATGGCGCTTACGACCTTGGTTTACCAGGCATTTCCCTAAGGGAAATCACCTAGGATGAGCTTCGAACTAAGAGAATCCGTCTACCGTCGTCCTCAACCACTCGCCACCCAGGAGCCAGCTTGAGGATCTGCGATAAAGGAGACTCGGTTGGCAACAGGGCCAGGTTAAAGCGGTATTTATCCAGCAATCGCTGCCAGTCCCAAGAACCGTTGCTGAGACGGAGGTAGTCGTTGCCCACTTCCGGTCCGTAAAAATCGCTGCGGCCGTCTATGAACACTTTTTGGGCCGGATTTACGTAGATCAGATAATCGCCCCACTGGTCAGTGGTGAGAACGCGGGATTGTAAAATCAGGTCGCTGTGCGCGTGCACGATGGTGGTCGGAAATAATAAATCCGGAAAGTCCTGCGGCCATTTGATGCTGGCGATGGATGTGACCGGCGGTCCCATGAGCACCATCACGACCACGGCTATGGCTGGCCAGGCGCTGGTTCGCCGGAATCCTTTTGACCCGTCGGCGGCCATAAGATTTAAAATTCCCGGGAGCGAGCTTTTCTTGAAGCGGACCGAATAGCCGTTCCACCATTCGCTCAACTGTCCAGCTAGAATCGGCGCGGTCACGGCGATGAAGACCGGAGCATGCCGGACGCTTCCAAGCGCCATGTGCGCCCACACCACGATCCACAGGCCCTCGACCACTCTCCAGCGCCGGAATTGCGCCCCTGCGACGATCAATCCCACCAATAGCAAGGCTTCGAACTGGAGCATGTTTTCCGATCGGAAGCTCGGCGACTGGAATTCCTGAATGACGTTACGAATCCAATCCGAACGCAAATATTGCGCCACATGAATGTGCAGATTCCAGCCATACGGGTTCACTAGCGACGCGGCCGCGCACGCGAGCGTAAGCCTTCCGTATCGCACAGCATCGCGAAGGGTTCCGACCGACCCGAACCACGCCTCAATCGCCGTCCCTACTGCAGCCAGCCCCAGCACGACGATCAGAGCCAGAAATCCACCGTGCAGATTGGTCCACACGATGGTCAGCGGCACCAGCAGCCAGAGCTTCCAATTTGGCTTTAGGCGATCCTCTTCGATCATCCATACCGAAATCGACAGCAACAACAAGGTCAGCAGATGCGGCCGGGCTAGAAAGTGCATGCTGGATCCGCCTACGCCCAGCAGCGCCACCGCCACCGCCACAAACAGGTGCGCGTCGCGGCGGACCATTCTGCGGATCAGCGAGATGGCGAATAGCGAAATTAGTATCCCGGCCATCAGTACGATTCCTTTCAGTCCGAACACGCGATGCAATCCGCCATCGATGACGTCGGTCAGCCACTCCCATGCGTACCAGGGGGCGTCGGGTTTAGAAAAGGAATAAAGATCGTGCCGCGGAACAGCATGGTGATCCAGAATGTATTCGCCGGTTCGGATATGCCAGCCTACGTCAGCGTCCGCCAGCAACCCCTGCCAGCCGGCCGCGCCTGAGCTCATGAACAACCAGATCAGAACGGCCAGGAAAAACAGATCGGATAGAGAAGGGATGAAGACACGAGCCCACGCGCGAGTGAGAATCGTATCCATCTTCGGCGTCGTCTTCTTTTGCGCGGATGGCCGAATGCCGGTAAGCGTTTGCGGAGGCGTCACAGGGTCCCTTCCTGGAGAATCGGCTGTTGAGCGTTCCAGCGCCATGGGAGCATGAACGCCAAACTGGAAAGAAATGCCAGCAAAGCTAGGGGCGTGGCTGCAGCCCAAGGTGCTCCGGCCAGACCCAATAACAAGGGAAGCGGCGTAAGAAGGACTGTCGCCGCGATCCGCACCCCCTTGTCATGGCTTTCAAACATGGCCAGCCACAATCCCACCAGCAGTAATCCGGCGTCGTAGCCGTAAACGTGCGGAACAGCCAGCAAGGATCCGGCACTGGCCGCAGCCACGCATCGCCACAAGGGAGCCCGCCAGCAAGCGACAGCGGTCAGAACCACCACGGCTGCGGTGAGTACTCCAGTGACAGCCACACTGTCGATTCCCAGGTTCAGCGCCAGACCGCGCACGTTGATCATGAGCTCAGGGGACGGGCTCAGGCGCCGCAGATCGCTCATTTGTAGGAGCGCGAAGTATCGGGCCATCCCACCGGGACCGGCTAGTGACAGCGAGACCAGTAACTCCACGGCCACCGCTGCACACGCACCAGCCATCATCCGCCAGCGTTTCTGAACCAGAAGAGCCAACGGCCACAGAAGAAATAGATGGAACTTAATCAGCCCCAACCCAAGCACTGCTCCGCTTGAGAAATATTGCTCGCGCCGAGCCAGCGCGTAGACTCCGAGAACGACCGCGGCGATCAGCACGCAGTCCTGTCCATGCGCGATCCCCAACGCCGTAGGCAGATACATCGAGCCGAAGATGAGTGCGTCCGCTCCCCATCGCCGAAACGCCCAAATCCAGGTGCTGATAAGAACCGCGGACTGCACCGCGAGCCATACCCAGAACGCCGCCCCAAAGGGCAGCCACGCCATTGGAGCGAGCAGCAGCGCATAGAACGGCGGGCGCACAAAAGGAACGACTTCAGGAAGCTGCGGCGCATATTCCCGCTCGCGCTGGAGCTGGACTTCAGGCGAATGCATCTCCGCAAAGGCTCCATCCCGCGCCAGCGTTGCGCCCGTATACAGATTTAGAAAATCGTGGAAACGCGCGCCCGGAATCACGATGGATCCCAGCAGAATCCAGAAGGCGCAAAATGCTATGACCGCAAGCACGGCATAGAGCGGAATGCTCCGGGCGCTTTTGAACGCACTTTGCCCTGCCGGCGCGATGGCCGGGATGCTCTGGGTCGGGTTCACTACCCTGTTATTCGCCCTGGATGTGCGTGTACTTTAGGTCGTCTTCGGTAAGCTCCGCCGACTGTGGTCCTCGGCGGGGGATGCCGGGTGTATCCAAGCCTAGGAGTTTACGGCCCTGAATGGCCAGTTCGAAGCGGTCTTTGACGCCGGTCTTCTCGAAAATGTGCATCAAGTGCACCTTTACGGTTCCGGCGGTAATCGAAAGAGCCTCGGCGATTTCCTTGTTCTTGAGACCTTCGCAAATCTGCTGCACGATTTGTTTTTCCCGGGGGGTTAGCCGCGGAGCCGAGCGGCGTTCGTTCCCCTCCAGCTGCTGCTCCGACGAGCCCTCGATCCACACATCGCCACGGCCCACGGTGCGGAGACAATCCAGTAAGACCTCGACCTGCGAAGTTTTCTTCAACACGCCGCGCGCGCCGCATCGCAGGGCACGGAAGCAATCCACTTCCGCCAGATCCTGCACCCATAGGACTGTCTGACATTTGCCAGACGCGCTTTTCACTTCGGCGATAAACTCGAACACGGCTTTCAGGCCGGCGGAGTGATCCACCAAAATGATGTCGGGTTGGTTCTGCCGAGCCGCGGAAAACGCGTCGCTCAGTGTGGGCACAGAGCCCTGATAATCGAAATCCTCACAGCCCGCCAACACTTTGGCTAGCCCTTCGAGAAGGATCGGTTGTGACTCGCACGCGAATATAGAGAGACGGCTCAAGAGATTTGCCTTTTAGCTTATGAATCGTCTCCGGTTATGGACACGGATAGGTACTAAGTGCCGATTGAGTGCAAACCGTGAGGCGGAAAGTACTAGCGTTAGGAAGATTTCAGCGGTCCGGAACTGACGGGCGCAGCACGGTGAAGTATTTGAGGTGGCATGTAGAATTGGGGTTCCCACTCTCTATCCTGCGACTTGGCGTACGCAATAACCCTGGATCGAGCCTAGAGTAGAATCCAGTCTACATGCTTGCCTAACCGGTGGACCAAAATGCAATTCGACGATCGCCTCGGCCAGGTCCTGCTGATCTGCGTCGCAGTATTCATAGCCACACCTTTGGCTGCTCAGCCAAAGTACACAATCATCGACCTTGGCACACTTGGTGGAGATTCAAGTTTTGGTTACGGCCTCAATAGTTCGGGACACGTCACTGGACACTCGCCCCCGAAAACCGTTTCCAATACACACGCGTTCTACTACGACGGTCAGATGCACGACCTTGGAACTCTAGGCTCGTCCGGGGATGCAAGATTTGGCACGCTGCGGGATCGGGCCAAGCATTCTTATGGGACGCGCAGCATGGAATGCAGAGCCTTGGTCTCTCCAATACATACGGGGTTGCAATTAATAGCAAAGGCCAGATTGTCGGAGAGACTGCTTCCGTCTCTGGTGGGCAGGTAGGCCAAGCTTTCATATGGGATCCAACGACCGGAGTGCACTGGATTCCTTTATTAGCGAGCCTGCCTGGTTGCTTCTTGACCAATGGCAATGCATTGAACGATTCGAGTACTGTCGTTGGCTATTGCCAGTCCCACACCAATTCAATTCAAGCATTTGTTTGGGATAACATCCACGGGGCACAGGCTCTCGCGCCCGGGTCTCTTGAAAGTTTAGCGTGGTCGATAAACAATAAAGGCCAAATAGCGGGCAGCATAGTTGTTGGTTTAGGAGTTGGCAGGGCAGTCAAATGGGCTGGCCCAGGGAGTATGCAGCTGTTAGCTTTGATCTCCGATCCACGAGGAAATGTATTGAACACGGACGCCTACAGCATAAATGATCAAGGCGACATTGTCGGCATCGCGGTCGGTGGGATCCAAAATGCTGCCCTATGGATCGGATTAAGCGGCTATCTTCTCGATGATCTAATTCCAGCGGCGAGCGGGTGGCACCTAGTCCAAGCGAATGGGATCAACAACAAAGGTCAAATTGCCGGATACGGAGTCATTAATGGCCAGACTCACGGTTTCCGTCTCGATCCGGTAACAGATACAACGCCGCCCATCATCGTTCCTCAAATCACTGGGATCCTAGGTACGAACGGTTGGTATCGAAGCAATGTGACGGTAACCTGGAGCGTAACCGATCCTGAATCCGGCATCGCTTCCTCCAATGGGTGCAACACAGCCAGCCTCACAACAGATACGCCTGGCGTCACATTGACGTGTTCAGCAACGGACGGGGCGGCTTTATCCAGTTCGGCTTCCGTGACCGTCAAGATCGACAGGACTCCGCCCGTGATTTCCGGGATGCCCTCTGCTGGATGCTCTCTGTCGCCTCCAAACCACAAGCTAATCCAGGTCGCCACGGTGACAGCAACGGACGGGTTGGCAGGTATTGTCCCGGGTTCATTCAAGATCACGGCAA
>Ga0157372_10008562_pt1 | contig 10866 bp, 8 predicted proteins | sample C55metaG_FD_115307 | JGI IMG/M metagenome (GOLD analysis project Ga0157372, IMG submission 115307) | Corn rhizosphere microbial communities from Kellogg Biological Station, Michigan, USA - C5-5 metaG | ecosystem: Host-associated > Plants > Roots > Rhizosphere > Soil | place: USA: Michigan...
CGAATGGAAGAGCGAGACCGGCGAAGGCGAGGGCGGCTACGCGCGCCAGATGTCCGATGCTTATTTGGAAGCCGAGCAGTCGTTCATCGCGCAACACGCCAAGCAGTCCGACATCATCATCACGACGGCGCTGGTGCCCGGCATTCCCGCGCCGAAGCTGATTACGTCGGGCGCGGTGGTGTCGATGCCGCACGGATCGGTCATCGTCGATCTCGCCGCCGAGCAGGGCGGCAACTGCGCGCTCACCGAGCCGGGCGCCACCGTCGAGCGCTTCGGCGTCACCATCCTCGGCTTCACCGATCTGGCGTCGCGCATGGCGCCGCAGGCGTCGGATCTGTACGCGCAGACGGTGTTCGCGCTGCTCGAGCTCGTCACCAAGGAGGGCAAGGTCACGCCCGACTACGACGACGAGGTCCAGCGCGGTCCGCTCGTCGTGCACGACGGCAAGATCACGTGGCCGCCGCCGAAGCTGGCGATGCGCGCGGGCGCGCCGTCGAAGAATCCGACCGGCTCGCATCCCATCGTCAAGGCGGAGCCGGAGTCGTCGCCGTGGGCGGCGCGCATCGGCATCGCCATCGCGCTGCCGCTCTTGATCGTGCTCGGCCTCTTCGGCTCACCGTCGCTGCTCGAGCACATGACGGTGTTCCTCCTGGCGTGCATCGTCGGCTGGCACGTCATCTGGAACGTGACGCCCGCCTTGCACACGCCGCTCATGAGCGTGACCAACGCGGTCTCCGGCATCATCTTGATCGGCGGCCTGCTGCTTGGACGCGGGCGCGATCTCTCGGTGACGACGTGGCTCGGCGCGGTGGCGGTGCTCGTCGCGGCGGTCAACGTCGCCGGCGGCTTCCGCGTCACGGCGCGCATGCTCAAGATGTTCAGGCGCTGACATGATGCCCACGACCGTACCGACCGTCGTCTATCTCGTCGCCGGCATCCTCTTCATCCTCAGCTTGCGCGGGCTCTCGACGCAGTCGAGCGCGCAGCGCGGCAACTGGCTCGGCATCGTGGGCATGGTGCTCGCCATCATCGTCAGCGTCGTCGGGCTGTTCGGGCTCGAGCGCGGCGAAACCACGAGCGCCTCGAACAACGTGCTCATCACCTACGGCAGCGCGCTCGCGTTCGGCGCGCTCGTCGGAGCCATCGTCGCCGCGCGCGTGCAGATGACGGCCATGCCGGAGCTCGTCGCGGTGCTGCACAGCTTCGTCGGCGTGGCCGCGGTGCTCGTCGGCATCGGCACGCTGATGGAAGCCGGCAGCACCATCGAGATGGCGCACTACGTCGAGGTGCAGGTGGGCGTGTTCGTCGGCGCCGTCACCTTCACCGGCTCGGTGGTGGCGTTCGGCAAGCTGCGCGGCACCATCGGCTCGCGGCCGCTGCTCCTCCCCGGGCGGCACATCCTCAACCTCGCCATCGTCGGCGGCTCGATCGCGCTCGGCATCCTCGGCTGGGGCGCGGAGCCGACGCGCGCGCTGCACTACCTATTGATCCTGACGGCGCTGGCGTCGCTCCTCGGCGCGCACCTCGTGATGGCGATCGGCGGCGGCGACATGCCGGTGGTCGTGTCGCTGCTCAACAGCTACTCGGGCTGGGCGGCGGCGGCGGCAGGCTTCATGCTGTCGAACGATCTGCTCATCATCACCGGCGCGCTGGTCGGCTCGTCGGGCGCGATCCTGTCGGCGATCATGTGCCGGGCGATGAACCGCTCCATCTGGAACGTCGTGTTCGGCGGCTTTGGCGCCGAGCCGGCGAAACCGAAGGGCGGCGGCGCGCAGGCGCCGGCGGGCAAGTATCGCGAGACCAACGTCGCCGAGACGGCCGACATGCTGCGCTCGGCACGCTCGGTCATCATCATCCCCGGTTACGGCATGGCGGTGGCGCAGGCGCAGCATCCGGTGCGCGAGGTGACCGACGCGCTCATTCAGCGCGGCGTGAAGGTGCGCTTCGCCATCCACCCGGTGGCGGGGCGTTTGCCCGGGCACATGAACGTGCTGTTGGCCGAGGCGGGGATCTCGTACGACCTCGTCAAAGAGCTCGACGAGATCAACGAGGACTTCGGCGACACCGACGTGGTCGTGATCATCGGCGCCAACGACATCGTGAACCCGGCGGCGCTCGAGGATCGCTCGAGCCCCATCTACGGCATGCCGGTGCTCGAGGCGTGGAAGGCGGCGCGCGTGGTCATGCTCAAGCGCTCGATGGCGGCCGGCTACGCCGGCGTCGACAACCCCATCTGCTACCGCGACAACACCGTCATGCTCTTCGGCGACGCCAAGCAAACGGTCCTGAAGCTCCTCGCCGCCCTGCAGTCCTGAACCTCCGCTTGCGGCAACTGAGGTCTCGCAATTTGCGTCGGCACCGTGGCCGAATGCCAGGGCATCCGTCACGCCGCGTAATCAAGCCGAGAGGGGCGCTGGGGTGCCCTTTGGCAGGCAACGTGCAACAGGCGGCCGCTCACGATGCCGCGCCCCCGACGTAAGCGCTCCGACGACGCGAGAGATCTGGCGCTCGCTTTTCTCGGCGCCAACAACGCCCGCGACGTTCAACTGCACGTCGTCATCGATCGCCACATCGCCCGCGTGCTCGACGCCGCCGGCGGCAACGTGTCTCTGACGGCCGGGCTCCTCGGCATGCACCGCCGCTCCCTGCAGCGGTACGCGCGGCGTAAGCGGCCACGCCGACGCCGCGCCAAGCGGCGCTGATCGGCTGGCCCCCGTATCCGCAACTCCGTCACAGAAGTCGCGCCGCCGCCGCGTAACCCAACGGCATGCGTTCAACGACCCTCGTCCTTTTCGCGTCGCTGCTCGGCTCGTCGGCGGCGCTCGCCGATCCCGGCCCGCGCCCGCCCGATCCGAAGCCGGCGCCGCACCCCAACATCATCCTCATCATGGGCGACGACATCGGCTGGTTCAACATCGGCGCCTACCACCAGGGCATCATGGCCGGCCGCACGCCGCACCTCGATCGCCTCGCCGCCGAGGGCATGCGCTTCACCGACTACTACGCCGAGGCGAGCTGCACCGCCGGCCGCGCCAACTTCATCACCGGCGAGCTGCCCATCCGCACCGGCCTCACCACCGTCGGGCAGGCGGGCGCCAAGGTCGGCATGCCCGCGCAGGCGCCGACCATCGCGTCGGTGCTGCGCTACATGGGCTACGCCACGGGACAGTTCGGCAAGAATCACCTCGGCGACATGAACGAGTTCCTGCCGACGGTACACGGCTTCGACGAGTTCTTCGGCTACCTCTATCACCTCGACGCGATGGAGGACCCGTGCCATCCGAACTATCCGCAGGACCTGCGCGACAAGGTCGGCCCGCGCAACATGGTCCATAGCTGGGCCACGAACAGCGACGACGGCACGGTGCAGCCGCGCTGGGGCAAGATCGGGCGCCAGAAGATCGAGGACGCGGGCCAGCTCTGCCCCAAGCGCATGGAGACCGTCGACGACGAGATCCTCGCCGCCGCCTTCAAGTTCGTCGACAACGCGCACCAGCAGGGCAAGCCGTTCTTCCTCTGGCTCAACCCGACCCGCATGCACGTGGTCACGCACCTCAGCCCGAAGTACGAAAAGATGCGCACGTCCGAAAACGGTTGGACCGTCGAAGAAGCGGGCATGGCGCAGCTCGACGACATCGTCGGCGCGGTCATGAAGCACGTCAAAGACCTCGGCATCGACAACGACACCGTCATCGGCTTCACGACGGACAACGGCGCCGAGGTCTTCACCTGGCCCGACGGCGGCATGACGCCGTTTGCCGGCGCGAAAGGCATGGTGCTCGAAGGCGGCTTCCGCGCGCCCATGATCCTGCGCTGGCCCAACCACGTTCCCGCCGGACGCGTCGACAATGGGCTCATCTCCGGCCTCGATTGGTTCCCCACGTTCGTCGCCATCGCCGGCGATCCGAACATCCGAGACGCGCTGCTCAAGGGCAAATATCTCGGCGACCGCACCTACAAGGTGCATCTCGACGGGTACAACCAGCTGCCGCTCATCACCGGCAAGGGCAAATCGGCGCGTAACGAGATCTTCTATTTCGCCGAGAGCACGCTCGGCGCGGTGCGTGTCGGCGACTTCAAGTACCGCTTCATCGATCAGCCGACCGGCTGGATCGGTGGCTCCGTCAAGCCCGACATGCCGATCCTCGTCAACCTGCGTCTCGATCCGTTCGAGCGCGCCGGCTTTTCCCAGGGCGCCAACGGATCGTTCGCCTACATGAACTGGTTCATGTACCAGTTCTGGCGCTTCGTCCTCGTGCAGCAGGAGGTCGCCGTGTATGCCAAGAGCTTCATCGACTTTCCGCCGATGCAGAAGGGCGCCAGCTTCAACCTCGAGGCGGTCAAGGCGCAGATCATGAAGGCGGTGGCGGGCGGCCACGCCGGCGACTAGCGCTGTCGCCGGCGAATCAGCGCACGCAGCGAAAGCCGAGGTGGTTGCCGCCCGACGACGGCTCGCCCTTTCCGCGCGAGCCCACCAGATATCGCGCGCAATATTGGCTGTTGCATAAAAATGATCCGCCGCGCTGCACGCGCTTGGGCACGCCCGGCTCGCTCGGATCGAAGCTGTCGTCGGGGCCGCGCGGATTTTTCGCCACCACGCCGGCCTGCGCGAGCGTCGCGTAATAATCGGGCCGATACCAATCGCTGCACCATTCCCACACGTTTCCCGCGATATCGAATAATCCATATTTGTTCGCCGGAAATGACGCGACCGGCGCGATTCCCGCATATCCGTCGCCGCCATTGTCGGCGTCGGGAAAATGGCCCTGAAACGTGTTGGCCATGAAGTGCCCGGCCGGCACGAGCTCGTCGCCCCACGCGAACTTCTTGCCGGCGAGCCCGCCGCGCGCCGCGAGCTCGAATTCGGCCTCCGTCGGCAGCCGCTTGCCGGCCCAGCGCGCGTAGGCCTCGGCGTCTTCGTACGCTACGTGCACCACCGGATCGCGCTCGTGCCCGGCGATGTCGCTGCCCGGCCCGCGTGGATGGCGCCAATTGGCGCCGTGCACGTAGCCCCACCAGCGAAAGTGCGAGTCGAGCGGCACCGGTCCGGACGGCGCCGCGAACACCACCGAGCCTGCCACCAGGTTCTCCCTGGGCGCGCCGGGAAAGTCTTCGGCGCGTGGCGTGCGCTCGGCGACGGTGACGTAGCCCGTCGCCGCCACGAAGCGGACGAACGCGCCGTTGGTCACCTCGGTGCGATCCATCCAGAAGCCGTCGACGCGCACGCGATGGATCGGCCGCGCGTCGCCCATCGGATCGGGTCCGCCCGCCGGATCGTCGCGCGGATCCGCGAGGCCCATCGAGAACTCGGCGCCCGGAATCCACACCATGCCGTCCGGCGCGGGCGACGGCGCCGCCGCCCGATCTTCGACCGTCGGCGCGAACCAGCCGACCGCCGCCGCCGCCGGCTTCGGCGCGCGCCCTTCGTCGCAGCCGGCGAGGAGGAGCACCACGATCACCCGAGCGAGGATCGACATTCATCGGCCTGTAAACACCGACGGTCCGCGATCCTGAACGATCTTTGGTAGAGTCGCTGCGTGCGTTACCTATTCATAGCGAGCGTCTTCGCCGCCGTCGGATGCGGCGCGTCGGCGCCTGCCGACGTCCCCGCGGGCTGCAATCCGATCATCGGCGATGATTGCGCCACGCCCTTTCCCTCCTCGTTCTGCGAGGTCGACGCAAGCGCCACGCAGACGGTCGTGCACGTGAGCGTCGCGCCCAACGTCTGGCCGTCGACGGCGACCAACATCGCCTTCCGCGGCGAGCAGGTGAACGGCCGCGACGGCTTTTCCCCGGCGACGCCGTTCATCGTCTACTTCAAGGCCGGCGTCGATCCGGCGAAGCTGCCGACCGACGCCGATCTGACGGCGGCGCTCACCGAGTCGTCGACGGTGCAGATCATCAACCTCGGGACGAACGAGCGCGTGCCGCTCTTCGCCGAGCTCGACGCCGCGGCCGTGCCGTCGCTCGGCGATCGCCAGGCGCTCATCATCCACCCGATGGCGCGCCTCGCCGGCTCCGCGCACTACGCGATCGTGCTGCGCGATCTGCGCGATCCTGCGGGCAACGATCTGACGCCGCCCGGCTTCCGCGCGCTGCGCGACAAGGGCGCGCTCTCGAAGTCGCTCGAGCCGCTCAAGACGAATTACGAAGCGCTCTTCGCCGCGCTCGCCGCCGCCGGGGTGCCGCGCGATCACAGCCTCACGCTCGCCTGGGACGTGCACACCGAGAGCGACGTCTCGTCGACGCAGCACCTCTACGGCATGGTCTCGACCTCGCTCGGCTGGCTCGACGACGGCGGCGGTCACTACGACATCACCGCCGTCAACGACACCGCGAGCGATCCCAATCTGTGGCGCGAAGTCGTCGGCACCTTCCACGTGCCGTCGTTCCTCACCAGCGACGATCCGACCGCCACGCTCAACCTCGACGCCATGGGCCAGCCGGCGGTGCGCGCCACCGGCACCGCGCCCTTCGTCGTGCACATCCCGCAGTGCGCGCTCACGGCGACGAAGCCGCTCCCCGTCATCGTCTTCGGCCACGGCCTCTTCGGCACCGCGCAGAACGAGCTGTCGAGCGACTACCAGAAATCGGTCGCCCAGAAGCTCTGCATGATCCAGATCGGCACCGACTGGATCGGCCTCGCCAGCTACGACTTCTCGACGGTGGCGCAGAACGTCATCGCCGATCTCAACCAGTTCCCCATCGTCAGTGATCGGTTGCAGCAGGCGCACGTCAACGCGCAGACGCTGGTGCGCCTCTTCCTCCTGCAGATGAAGGACGATCCCATGCTGCAGGCCAACGGCCACGCCATCACCGACGGCAGCGAGATCTACTACTACGGCATCTCCGACGGCGGCATTCAGGGCGGCACCTTCATGGCGCTGTCGCGCGACGTCACGCGCGGCGTGCTCAACGTGCCCGGCTGCGACTGGAACCTCATGATGATGCGCTCGCACGACTTCCAGGGGCTCAAGACCTTCCTCAACTCGGTCTATCCCGATTATCTCGATCAGCAGATCCTCATCGCCGCGCTGCAGTCGTACTGGGACTACACCGATCCGATCACCTTCGCGCCGCAGGTCATCGCCAACCCGCTGCCGTCGACGCCCGCCAAGCACATCCTCGTGCAGGAGGCGATCGACGACGCCGAGGTGCCGAACCTGGCCACGCGCGTGCTGGTGCGCGCGCTCGGCATCCCCGGCACCAACCTCGAGCAGCCGGTCTACGCCGTCGACGTGATGCCGGCGCCGCTCGACTCGGCCTACACGCAGTGGGACATCCATCCGACGCCGGTGCCGCCCGACGTCAACATTCCGCCGCCGTCGGACAATCAGGCGCACGGCGGGATCCGCCAGCTGCCGGCGCTGGTGTCGCAGATTCAGGCGTTCTTCAAGCCCGACGGTCGCGTGACGCAGACCTGCAACGGTTTGTGCGTCTTCTGATGCGCGCGACGATGCTCGCGCTCGCGCTGGCCGCCGCCGCCGGCTGCGGGCCGAGCGACATCACGTATCCGCCCATGGGCTCCATCTCGCAGCCGTCGGGCAAGGGCAGCTTCCGCTTCGGCGTCGCCACCGCCGCCACGCAGATCGAGGACCAGGACGTCGCCACCGACTGGTACGCCTTCACCAGGCCGACCGCTGACGGCGGCCTCGGCAACGGCGCCGCCTTCGTCGGCGACGCCGTCGACGGCTACACGCTCGCCATCGCCGACATCGAGCTTCTGAAGGCGCTGCACGTCGACTCCTATCGCTTCTCGATCGAGTGGGCGCGCGTCGAGCCGTCGCGCGGCAACTTCGACGAAGCCGCGCTCCAGCACTACGACGACGTCATCAACGCGCTCGTCGCCGCGCACATCAAGCCGCTGGTGACGCTGCACCACTTCTCCAATCCGCTGTGGATCGCCGATCCGCGCGATCTCGATTGCCAGCTCGGCCCGTCGAACGCGAACCTGTGCGGCCTCGGCCATCCGACGGGCGGCCCCGAGGTCATCGACGAGATGGCCGTCTTCGCCGGCAAGATGGCTTCGCGCTACGGCGATCGCGTCGACGAGTGGGGCACGCTCAACGAGCCGGTCAACTACCTCCTCGCGTCCTATGGCGTGGCGCAGTTTCCGCCCGGCCACAGCTACGCGCTCTCCGACTTCCCGCAGTTCATGAACGTCGTGCGCGACTACCTCGAGGCGCACGCGCGCATGTACACCGCCATCAAGGCCGCCGACACCGTCGACGCCGACGGCGACGGCGTGGCCGCGTCGGTGGGCCTATCGCTCAACGTCGGCTGGTTCGAGCCGGCGCAGGCCAACGAGGTCTCGAAGGATCCAGTCGACATCGCGGCGCGCGATCGCGTCGTCTACGTCTATCACCAGCTCTTTCCCGATTCGATCCTCAACGGCACCTTCGACGCCGATCTCGACGGTACGCCCGAGGAGTCGCACCCGTCGTGGACCGGCAAGCTCGACTGGCTCGGCCTGCAGTACTACTCGCGCATCGGCGTCACCGGCACGCCCGGCTTCTTCCCCGTGGTCAACGCCACGCCCTGCTTCAAGCCGCTCGACTTCGGCGCCTGCCTGCCGCCAAAGGATCCGTCGTTCTGCGTGCCGCAGATGGGCTACGAGTTCTGGGCGCCGGGCCTCTTCAACGTCCTCGAAGACTTCGGCACGCGCTACAAGACGCTGCCGCTCCTCGTCACCGAGGCCGGCCTGGCGACGAGCGTCGGCGAGCGCCGCGCCGAGAACGTGGTGCGCATCCTCGAGCAGATCGATCGCGCGCGCGCGGCCGGCTACGACGTGCGCGGCTACTACCACTGGAGCCTGATGGACAACTTCGAGTGGGCCGAAGGCTTCGCGCCGAAGTTCGGCCTCTACTCGGTCGATCTGAATACGTTCGCGCGCACGCCCACGGCCGGCGCCGATCAGTACGCGTCGATCGCCGGAGCGCGCCTGCTCGACGCCGGCACGCGCGGCAAGCGCGGCGGCAACGGGCCGATGACCGAAGAAGGCGTAAATGGGCTATCCAGCGGCGGAATCTGTGTGCAGGTAAAATAGCTGCGACTTTCGTAGCAGCTCCCGGCATCTCCGTTTCGAAGACGACGATGAACGACGGCGACAAACAGCGACGCTTGATGGAGCTGCTTGCCCCGCTGCACGACGCCGCGCGCATGACCGCGCGCCGCTTGTGCCGCTCGCACGCCGACGGCGACGACCTGTTCCACGAGGCCGTGCTGCGCGCCATCGCTCACGTCGACGAGCTGCGCGAGCCCGACAAGTTCCGCAGCTGGTTCTACGCGGTGCTGCTCAACGTGCACCGCGCCCGGCATCGGCTCAGCTTCTGGCGGCGCCTGGTACCGCTCGAAGATTCGCGCGCCGAGCTCGTCGTCGACGACGAGAGCGACGCGCTCGCAGGAGCGCAACGAATGGCGCGCGCGCTGGCCACGCTCGCGCCGCAGGAACGCGAAGCTGTAGTGCTGTTCGAGCTGGAAGGCTTTTCGCTCGAGGAGCTCGCCGCTTTGCAAAAGTCATCTCTCTCGGCGGTGAAGTCGCGCCTCGTGCGCGCGCGCGGACGGCTGCGCCGCCATTACGAACGACGCGAGCGGGTCACCCGACCGCTCGCACAGGAGCAGTCATGAGCAACACGGATAGCCAGATCGATCGCGATCTCCATGCGCTCGCCGAATCGTCGGCGCGCAGGCTACCGACCCTCGAACAGACCGCTCGCGCCGTCACCGACGCGCGGGCGAAACGAAGCGGAGGCAGCATCATGTCGATCATTCGCAAGCCCATGTGGGCGACCGCCGCCGGCGTCGCCGTTCTCGCAGCGATCCTCGTCTGCCCGGTGCCGTACTCGCGCACCGTCGGCTACGAGCTCACCGTCACCAACGCCGCCGGGCGCGTCGCCAAGGTGCGCGTCGCCGGCAAGAACGCCGCGTTCGCCGAGCGGCGCGCGGCCGAGCTGCGCACGCACGGCGCCGCCGTCGTCGTCGCCGCGCGCACCGAGCGCGTCTGGGGGAGCGTGTACGCCATGGCCAAGGACAAGCTGCTCGATGTGCACGTCGATCTCTCGGACGGCAAGACCGACGCAGAGGTGGCCGACGACATCCGCAATCAGCTCGCCGCCGGCGGCTGGACCGCGGACGACGTGCAGGTGCAGCGCTCGGCCGACGGCTCGTCGGTGAGCATCGTGGGTCACGACGGCAACGGCCGCGCCATGAAGGTCGTGCGCCAGGCGCAGGGCGGCACCGAGAAGGACCTCGACTTCCAGGTCGGCGGCATCGACGACGAGCGCGAGCCCGGCATGACCGACGCGCAGCTGCGCGACAAGATCTTGAATCAGCTCAAGGCGCGCGGCCTGGACGGCGACGTCGTCGTCGACGGCGGCCGCATCGAGATCCGCGCCAAGCGCTCGATGGAAGTCGACGAGTAGAGGAGCGAGGCGGGGACCCAGGTACCCCCCATCGCCGCCGCCGAAATCACCACCACCACCACCGCTGCGCGCACCTGGGTCCCCTCGCGCCGAGTTGGGCAGCAACAGATGTGCCGCCCTCGTCACCACGCGCATTCGCGAGCTTGCGCGAGCGGCTGTTGCCTCCCGAATTACAAGAGCTGGCGAACGTTCTGGTCGGCGACGGAGACGCACAGTCGCCACGCGTAGGGCAACGGCTGTATCACGCTTGCGACGCTCGACCCGCGCCGCACCTTTGTCCCGCATGAAACGATGCAAGCACGAGAATTGCGACTGTCCGGTGCCGACGGAGCGCTTCAACCGCGGCGATGAATACTGCTCCGAGTTCTGCGCGGGCAACGCGTCGAAGCAGGCGGAGAGCGGGCGCGACGACTGCGGCTGCGGCCATCCGAGCTGCCATCACCAC
>Ga0157372_10008563_pt1 | contig 10866 bp, 7 predicted proteins | sample C55metaG_FD_115307 | JGI IMG/M metagenome (GOLD analysis project Ga0157372, IMG submission 115307) | Corn rhizosphere microbial communities from Kellogg Biological Station, Michigan, USA - C5-5 metaG | ecosystem: Host-associated > Plants > Roots > Rhizosphere > Soil | place: USA: Michigan...
CGAGGGAATTGTAATTCCTCGAAGGTTCTGCTGAAAATATTGTTTGGCTGAAGGATCATTAAGATACCAAGCAAGGAAACCTGAATCTACTTCGCTATTATTAATATGAATGACATAAAAAGATGAGCTAGCTATCGCTTTCTCAGGCAATTTTTTATATAAAAAAGTATTAAACTTAACGCCTTTATTTGCGAGTAAAAGGTCTCCACTACGAAGCAGATGTTTTTCTAACTGACTTATCGAGTCTGATTTTATTTTCAGACAGCTAGAGGGTTCCCAAGTGTCTAAATTCTTTGGCTGTATAATACTTATATATTCCAGAGTCGGCAAGTAGTCTTTACTCTCTTCCGTCCAATCGCCTAGATTTTTCAGCGTGTAACCTGTTCGTACATCTGCTAGTTCTGTCAATAAAACAAAATTCTCCATATGATATGGAGACAAATATAACAACTAGCCTTGATTTCTCCAAGAGACATGGAAAACTGCATGTATATCATGTGAGTTTGTAGTTAGCTCCAGTTCCGATGCTGAACCCAACAAAAGATCGGCCTCCGACGTTATCAGAAAAGATATATTAAGGTGCCTAAAAAATGCAATAAGGAACAAACGTTATATCAAAATGAAATATAAAAACCGAAATGAGATTCTATCGACACCGATTTTGAAGAAAAATTGAAATTATACAGAAAAAAGGTAAGGCAGATCCAAGATATTTGCAGCACTCAGGAGCCGAAGAATGAAGAGAGAACTTTCCAAATCAAAAGAACACAAAAAATAGAAGTCTTAAATTTAGATATCCTTTGCAGTTAGTATTTAAATCGACGTCACTTCGGAACCTTTATGTAGTGAAATTTTTACTAACTGAAAACGCATTTTGCAAATCCTTCAAAACGACATCGAATTTTCCATCAAATTTCTGATTAATAGACTCCTTTGACCCTACAAAACGTTCGTAAATTGGGTTCCCAAAAATTACTCGTTCATCTATCGTAGTCTTTGAAGCCACGTTCGAGGCGAAAATATCCTTTATCTTTTTCAATACCTGTATTTGATCGTCCGTGAAGTCGTAGGTATGTAAATAGGAAAGATAATTTTTCTCAATCCGCTCCTTGGGAGTTGGTATCTTCCTTTTACCCAATGCATGCAGTAAGAAGTCCCAGGCAGAACCTTCAGGAAAATCGTACATTTTCTGCAAATGCCCTTCGTCTAAAAAAGTGTTTGGCTTCTTTAGCCAATCAAGCAATTTCTCAATTTCTTCGTCCGTAGGCTGGTAATCTGGCTGTTCGGCTTTTGTTTTCAGTTCCGCCATCATCGGTTCCTGGGTATTTTTCAATTCCTCTTCGAAGATACGTTTCGCTTGTTCAATTGGAATGTTGTCTTTGACAACGATTGAATCCCCATGAATTTCTACTCGTTGGATTAGGTGAGCGGGATCTGGATTATCTATCAAGAAGTATTCACCTTTTGGAGAGATGCCGCCACCGGTCTTTGGTTTCGGAACGCCTGTACCAGGTTTAACTACCTTTTTATTTTCTTTCAACGTTCCTTTACCATTATCCTCCATTCGTTTGCATAATCCAACGAAATCAAGTACGGTAAAACTGAACTTACCCGTCTTCGGATCGAGACGTGTGCCCCGGCCTACCATTTGTATGTACTTACCAACAGATTTTGTAAGACCAGCAAAAGCTACATAGCGAACACAAGGGATGTCAACACCAGTGCTTAAAATATCTACGGAAGTAACAACGTAAGGCTTCTGATATGGCTTTTTGAACCAAGCTTTAAGTGTTTCATTCAGTTCGTTATTTTCTGAAATGACCGCTTCTGCGTAGTATGGTTTTTCAGAAAGATCGTTCTCAAATACTTTATTCACGGCTTTAGCTAGCTCTATGCAATGAGCTTGGCTGACACCAAATAGAATTACTTTCTCTCCATACTGCGTGTTCTTTTTTAATTCTTCGGCGATACGGAGACAGTTTTCTTCTGAAATAAATTTCCGGTTGAGCTGATCTAATTTGAGCTTTTTGTCTTCGCCTAAGGCGATGGTATATTTTTCTTTTGGGTCCAGTACGTGGTCAAATTCGATTCCGTTTTCTTCTGCCTCGGTAACCAGTGAAGATTTTAATTCTATTGGTTTGTATGGAGCAAGAAATCCTTCTGTAATACCTCGTTCCATATCAAATTGAAAGTCTGGCTCACCAATTTCGCAACCAAACAGCTTGTAGGTATCTAAGATTGCTAAATCTTCTTCGTCCACTTCTGTTCCATCTTTTGGAGCAGCTATCCTTGGTGTTGCGGTTAAACCAACTCTAGGGCAAAGGAAATGGTCGAAGATGAGCTTTCTGCTTACGTTAATACTTCGGTGACATTCATCAACAATTATTAAATCGTAAAAGTTAGAGGGCAGTTCGCTGTGAATTAGTTCGAGCGTATCTATAACGACTACATGTATACTGGCGTGTTTTCTAGTTCTGAAGTTGGAAGTTGTAATCCAACTGCTGGTATGTTCACGGCTGATTAATGCAAAGCCATCATCCACCGATTGTTTGGCCAGCATTCTCCTATCTACCACAAACAAGATGCGCTTAGTTAAGCCGCTACTCAACAAGGCTTTTACCAAAGCGACAGCCGTACGCGTTTTACCCAAACCGGTGGCCATATGCACCAGCAGTTTTTGCTTACCTGCTTTGTAGTTTTCTACAATGGTACGTATGCATTGCAATTGGTAGTATCGTTCTTTTCCTACAGTTGGGTCAAAGCCTCCCGCAATAGTGGTATCAATAACGATTTCTTTGTTGGAGGCAATCTTCTTCTGTTGCTCAATTTTGAGCTTCATTTCCTCCAACGTCATGAACTCGCTTACCTGCTTAAACTCACCAGCGTCTAAACCACGCCAGACATTATCGTAAAAGAGGATACGTTCAGCACTGCACGCATACAAAAAGCGTGGTTTTAGCATTTGTGTAACGATAGTACGCAACTTCAATAAGTCTTTATTTTCCTTATCAAGATTATTTTCTATAACGGCCAAAACTTCCCCATTCAAATCCTGCAAGACAATATCAGGACGAATATTTTTGAGTGTTGGATAATCTCGTTTCAGATTTTCCGGAATATCATAAATCTGCTGATACAACAGTGTATCTTCTATCTTCCAGCCGTACTCATTAATTAGTTTAAGTATAACCGGCAAATCGGTAGAAGTGGCTTCATTAATTTTCTTGCTCATTTTCCACCTCCATTTTCAATTGGTCTACATACTCAACGTCCCATACGTCTGCTAGTATCTGGGTGACATTCTTTCCTGCTTCGGCTTTCATTTTTCCCAAGCCCTCTATTACTACCATTTGCGAATTTAATCCTTCAATTATTTTAGATTGAGTCTCAATAGTTGGTAATTGTATTGTTAATGAATTTAGATCTTTTTGATATATTGCCCAAATACTAGTGGAGCCCTTCTTTATCTGATTTATTTTGCTAGAAATCTCCTGTGTTTGAAATAAATAATTAACATAAGCAGGCAACGCAAAATTCTTAAGCCTGATCCGTAAGAGCATATGGTTGTAGATTGTCCTTTCTGGTACTCCATCGTAAATTGCCATTTTCCCAACTAGGTCAAAGCTGTTTCTCACATTAAATAGTAAATCTCCTGGCCTCAGAAAATACTTATTTAACAAAGCCTCGTCATCCACCTTAATATACGCCAAATCAAACTCGGTGACATCAATTCTACCATTTTGTATATTCTGCATTTTAATGTATGGAATACCTTCTTGGGTTACAGCTAAATCACCTTTTGAAAAGTTTATTCCTGCATCAATAGAATCTACTATCTCATAAAATGAATAAGTTGTTCCGGCAGTTAAGTTATTCGGAATTTTAATTTCAAAATTTCAAATAACTTTTTCCGCCCCCTCAATTATCGCCTTTTGCTTCGCCACTTTAGCAACAATCGCCTCTTGTTCGTCTATTGTAGGAAGAGGAATCTCAATTTCTAAAAAATCAGTTCCACGAATAGCCGAGTATGAGGTGGTTCCTTTTACGAAAGCTTTTACCTGAATTAATAGTTCTTCAGTCTCAAGAATGTAGCCTAAGAAGGCAGGCAACAATTCGGTTTCATCTATATTGTATAGATAATAGTGAGAACTAACGATTGCATTTTCACAATCATCCGGAACAATGCCGTACCCTCCGAATTTGGCATCAATTTCTGCTACCAAAAGTTGCTTGGGGACTATAAGTTGTTGTCTTTTGGTCTTCAAATCCCGACCAAGGACTTTATCCCTTAAATAAACTCCTTGACCTCTTAATTTACATGTGACTCTTTTATACAGAACGTCATCCTCAACATTAAAAAACTCTTTCTGTAATGAAATCAAACTACCAAGTTTGACTTTTGGATATTTAGCACCGCTTTTAAGTATTTCCTTGATGAGGTTCAACTCCTTATGCTCGGTTATTAATCCATCGTCAAGATTTGTTATATATTCTCGCGCAATGTCGACCTCTAAAGAATTAGAAGGATTTAGTTTAACCAAATAAGGCAGAATGTTCTCGGGCTTACTACTGTTAAGTTTCTTATAAACTTCCTCAACCGTTATAACTCCGTTAGGTGCTATGTGCTTTAAAGCTTCTTTCCATTCTACCAATTGGCTGTCACTAATGGCACTCTTGTAATTAGCTAAATTAAAAGAATAGTTATGGGCCTTATCGATGCGTTTGGCAATTTCATTTTGAATACGATTCTCCAACATTTGGTCGAATGTTTTTAGCTCCAGTTGCTTGTCTGCCTCGGTCGTCTTTTTCGCTTTTATCTTTTTGTCAAGTTCTGCCTCTTTCTTTTTGCGTTCAATCTTGCCTTTCGCTTCCAAATCAGCACGAGTTTCAGTACGAATTTTTTCTTTTATCCGTGGATCGAGAGTTTTAATCCAATCGGAAGGGATACAAAATTGGTTTTTAGTTTCTGGAGGTTGCTTACCATGTTTCACGTACTCGTGCCAAAGTGTTAAACAATCTACCAACTGACTACCCTTTTGCTCCTTCCGGTTAGTGCCCATTGTATAACCATCATTGGTAATTTTATAGAACCAAGTCCAATCCGTTTTTCCACCCTTTTCGAAAATGAGGATAGACGTTTTGGGCCCCTGCCCACTTTTGCTTACAAACAGGCCTTGTGGCAGAGAGATAACAGCTTTTAATTGCGCTTCATCCAAAAGCATTTTACGTAGCGCCTTCGCACTAAACTGATCCCAGGTATGGAAACCCTCTGAAACTACTACTGCACATCTACCACCTTGTCTTAGCTGCTCAAACATCAGCTTTACAAATAAAATGGTGGTTTCCGATTCTTTCGAAAATTCCCCCCATACGTCTGGGTAACTTTCCTGGTCACGTTGGGCTCCGAAGGGCGGATTAGCTAAAATAACCGACTTACTTTCGTGATCCGTTACGGGCCTATATTTAGCCAAGGAATCACCTTGCTCGATATTCGCGGGATTCAAACCCCGGATATAGAAGTTAATAGCAGCCATCTTACGTATCATCCCGAGATACTCAATACCGCTTACACCGTTCCGGTAAAACTGGGTAGCCTGCTCTATCGTCGGAAATTCCAACTTGTTCGATCTGAAATACTCATCAAACCAGGCAGACAGTTCGCCATGGGCTTTTTCTCCCGGCCATTCTCCGTCAGGCTCTACTCTACGCATTACAAATTCAAAAGCGTCGAACAAGAAACCACCCGTACCGCAGGCAGGGTCGAAAATCACATCGTCAAAGGTCGGCTCAACCATCGCTGTCATAAATTGACGAATGTGATCCGGAGTACGGAACAGTCCCACATCCTTGGTGCCGCCTGTTTCACTTAATGCAGACTCAATGGCATCGCCTAATAAATCGGTTTTCAGAAGTCGGGCTTCTTCAATGTCGTTGGCAACAATACTGATTACTTCTCCCAAGTTTCCGCTATTTACGTTGTTGGTAAAATTGGAATTACTAAAAACCTCTTCAATCAATACCAATTGATCTTGTACCTTCTGCGGTAAATTGCCTTCGAACACTTGCCGGGCACTATGTAAAATGCTGGAGTAAAAAGGAAAAAAGTTATCGTTTAGCTCAGATAAAATCTGCTAATTGGAAACTGTCGGCAGGTAAGAAAAAAGACGATTCTCGTTAGACTCGTCCTTACCGGTTTTCGGATTTGTCCAGACATAAGAAGGGGAAAAAAGCTTACGAAGCGGCTTAAACTCTTCGTCTTGCTTTATTTTCGTTTCGAAAATCCTTAGTAAAAGTAACTCTATAATATATTCAACCCGTTGAACCGGCGTTCCTGCCGGCCTTAATTTGTTATGAAGCTTTTTTAAAGCGTTGTTGGTTTTATTATCTGCGTAATGTACTGTGGAACGACCCATTATAAAATATAAGAATTTTAATTCTTCTTCTTGCCTCTACTTTGTAAGTTTACCATTAGCTAAAAAGGGCTCAAAGTTAACCATTAAAGGGCACAAATCTACTAACCGGGAGCCTGATAGGAACTTTAAAAAAGCCCACAAAATTATTAATAGGCATTTCCAAAAGCTCTATCGGCAATTCCTCTGAAGCTTTCTGATCAGGATAGATTACAAGGCAATTAATCACTTTACTTATATCCATATCCAGCTCCTCATAAACCTCTGTCAACCTTGCATAGCCGCTTATCTGACGGATATCTTCGATGTCGTAACCATACCTATAACGCAGCTTGTATTTTGCGTCTATTACCAGTTTGTATTTTTCTGTATTAAGCAAATAATCCAATTCGTTCCACTTCTTTTTGAAATGATAAGTAACATTTGCTTTGAATCGATCTTTTAACTTACCCAAAACATATAACTCAAAAAGCTTGCTCATATCTATCCAAAAAGGAGGAGTTTCAACGACCGAAACACTTTGAGTATTAGAAATATTATAGCCGAATCGCTTTATAATAACCTTAGCTAAAGTTAGTGCCTGATCATATTCTTTAAAAAATACATTAAATTTCTGATGCTTCAATGCATCTGAGGTAAGATCCTCTTTTACTTCCATAAAGGCTGGATCAATGAAGCATGAAAGAGATGCGAAGTAACTTTCTACATCTTTCATCTTAACTGTTGCGGTCCACCGTTTAATAAAAGTAAGCGTCTTTTTCAACAATCGGTTCTCCGGTGTATTTACTCCGAATTCCTCGTACCGACAAATTGTATTCAAATTTTTATTTCGGGATATGTTGTATTTCAAACTTTCTGAAACTAGAATCCTTCCCTTTACTTTCGCATGGAGATTTCGTTCTACTACGTAATAAGATTTTTTCAAACCCTTTTTTACAATTTCTTGTACCAGGCGTAAAAATTGAATAACGAGAAGTGGTGTTAAAAAATCATTCTGCTGCTTGATTTTGATAAGAGGTTGATCAAACTTTACTTCGTACAATTTATCAGCATGATCAAGAACATCGGGATGTGTTAGAGCTGAAATGAACATCTGAATATAGTCAACCTTTTCATTAGTTATGGCGTTCACTTTTGGATGAACCAACACGGCCTTTTCCTTTGTAATCCAATCCACACCAATAAAATAGCTGTTGTTAATTTTTCTAGCTGTTGTTACTTCAAAACAAATAGCATCGTTTTGGCCTCTAAATCCAATTGGAATAAATCCACTTTCATATTCCTCTGGCGGAACATTAAAATCTCTGTAGTAAAAAGAATGGTGCTCTGAAAAAACTTTATTACAGAACAGTGGAGTAGTAATCATTTAAAAAGCAAGCTGATTAGTTATAAATGATTCGGTCTTCCATACTTGACCCGAAATGGATACTTCTTGATTTAAAATCCCATCCTTTAAATATTCTTTCAATATTGGTTTAATTTCATAATTCAATTTCAGCCTTAATTCATCTTCTGTATTTGCTAAAAAGTAACTATGTCCCAACTGGACTTCGGAAGCTTTGAAATCTGGTGCCAAATTGCCAACTGAAAACATTTGTGCGATCTTGAGAAACAGTTCTTTCGCTTTTTGCTTTAAACCATCTGGCACAACTTCGTCAACTACATTTATAGAAGGTAAAACATCAACAAAAGCAAACCGTCTTCTAATTGCATAATCAATATGACCTACACTCCTATCGGCGGTATTCATTGTACCAATGATAAATAAGTTCTCTGGAAGCCTTAGTTCCTTACTTCCCGCGACATCTTCTGTTTCGGATTTTAATTCATACAGGCTTTCTACTATGGTGATTTTACCACTATCTTTCCCATAACGGTATTCTAAAGCAAAAATTAGCTCCCCCAGGACTGAGGATAAATTCGCACGGTTTATTTCATCAATTATTAAAACGTAATTGGACTTAGGGTTATTAAGCGCCTCGGTAGCAAATTGCATTAGCACCCTATCTTCAACTTTATATTCTGGTAGATTATTGTCGCCCATCTTTACACTTATGCCTCTTACAAAATCTTCATAAGAATAAGAGGGATGGAACTGGATGAACTTATAGTCTCCCTTAACATGTAATTCCTCATTTTCTATTGTAATGGTTCCCTTTAATTGAAACTTATCAAACAGAAACCTCATAAATTCAATGTTTGTAACATCAACTCCTGTCGCTTCAATTTTTTCTACAAAAGCTTGTTGAAGCAGCATATTTTTTTCGATCACTGATATTTTGGGAATCTCCTTGCCTAAAAGCTTTAGTGCATTATTAATGCAATGCTCGTTAAAAATCGGAAAGTATTCGTTAGGATAATATGTGTTTAAAATCTTTAATACAAATCCAGGACTTAATTTTTGAAATGCTTCTGTTAAATTTTTCTTATTTGCAACATTATAGATCTGCTCAGCAAGTAATTGCATAGCTTCTTCATCAGATGACTCATTCTTTATAAAGCCGCTTTTTGAGTAACCTTGCAAATCTTTTTTCCAGAATAACTTAAACTTTTGCGCAGGCCCCGTATATCCACCTAATTCCCAAAGATTATATTCGAGCCACCAGCAAAAAGAATTATTTTCACCGTCACCAAACGCGTAATCAGTTAACTTTAGATTTCCTAATTTCTCTTTTTTAAATCGCTCTATAAATTCACTCCTTAATTCCTCGAGTTCAGCACGTTTTTCTTTCACTGCTTCTGCATTAAAAGAAGTTAAAAAATCATCTATTTCTGATTTGGGAGTTCCTACAACTTTTTCTTTAATTAAGTCGAGGGCTAATAATTCTGCCAAGCGGGTTTTTCCTGTTCCCGGAGGGCCTTGAAGAATTATTTGTTTTTTATAGTTTAAGATGGCTTTAGTATCTTCCATATTTTTTAGTGATCGCAATAATTTAAATAGATTTATAATATCCCGTCTGTAGCCGTGGTGGGCTTCATGAAACTGTTTCCCTTGTCCCCCATAACTGCCAAAATTTATATCAGGCCAGTCTTCTTTAAGAAAAATCGTCGAAAGGTTTATCGTTGAGACATCATAGGCTGTGTTTGTATAAGCGGGATTAATATCTGTCAGCTTACTATACCCCAAGGCTTTTGCAACCGCAACAATTTGCTGTCCTTTGGTAATTGCTATAAGATCTCCAGGTCGTATACTTTTACTAAATCCATCTGCCACTTCTTTACCTGCAAATGCAATTTTATGCTCAATAAATACGGGCAGGATATCCTCTCCTGACCAGTTTGAGCCAATTCGCCAAACTTTCATTGTGTCTGTGCTAAGTGTTAACAATTCCTTTTTTGAAGTGGTATTAAGAATATTTATAGACAACACTACTTTAAGGATCGCAAACTGATGATGTTCTATCAGCGGAGCGATTCCTGTAATCTAAAATTTTATCAGTGATTATGCTTAGGTACCCTTTTCCTCCGTAAGTATATGGATATTTTTAGGAGTTGTAAAGAGATGTGAAGAAATAAGTTTAGCTATGTAAGAAGGTGTTTATTTACTAAAGCGCTCATTCATCTCCACCAACTCCCCCACAAACTTACTCGGCTTCCTCCAGTCATATAAAATATAATTCCTATTCTTCGCCCTGGTAATAGCAACATAAAACAGCCTCCGCTCCTCCGCATTTTCATACTCATCCCCTCCACCGAGTAAAGAACTCAATATAGGATCATCCGCGACTTCAGAAGGAAAACCCATTTCACCGGAATCTACATCTAGGAGTACCGCATAGTCACACGTCATACCTTTCACCCGGTGAGCAGTATGGTACTCCATTTTCAGGCTTGGATAAGAAATCCGAAAGTTTGCAAGATTCCCAGGCTGATTATGATGATAACGACCAATAAAAAACACCAGGGCATCAGCTTTCAGATTTAGTATCTCATCGAGAACTGACCGTATCTTCGCATCTTTCTTAATCTGAACCAGGGCTCTGTCTCCCTGAGTTGATATTTTTTTGCAAACAATGAAAGGGAAAATGACAGAGCTAAAAACTCGCAAGAAATATTGCCTCGCAAAGCCGCGGAGACGCAGAGAGTAAGCGCAAAAGGTTTGCGCCTTTGTGTCTTTGCGAGAGATTTTCAAACTCTGTCATGGGTAGCATGAATACCAACAAAGACAAAACTTTCAGCCTCTGCTTGCCGGGCAGCCTTAATCTCTTTACATAATTGCTTAGGATTCCTCTGAATAAACTCTCCTGATACTGCTGCAATTTGAGCATTGAAACGGTAGGTGTTTAGAATAGCGGTTTGATGTGTAGCTCCGAAATAGCGTTTAAAATCGGTAATAATGGTTTTTAAAAAGTCTTATCTCTCCCAGAGGACTACTGGGTGTACACATCTTCTGCTGATTTAGTTCTTTCTTTTTCTTTTCCATTCGATGAAAAGAAACAAAAATCTTGTGCCTTGC
>Ga0157372_10008565_pt1 | contig 10865 bp, 11 predicted proteins | sample C55metaG_FD_115307 | JGI IMG/M metagenome (GOLD analysis project Ga0157372, IMG submission 115307) | Corn rhizosphere microbial communities from Kellogg Biological Station, Michigan, USA - C5-5 metaG | ecosystem: Host-associated > Plants > Roots > Rhizosphere > Soil | place: USA: Michigan...
TACGCCACCTATGTCGGCAGCTGGCGCAGCCGTTTCCGGATTGTGCAAGGTGCGAAGAACATCCGCCGCTATCAGGACGCCATGATTGGCGGTACGCGCAGCTTTTGCGTCAAATGCGGTACCCCCCTCCTCTACGAACGAGCGAACGCGCCGAATTGGGTGAACATCCCGCGAGCCATTTTCGAGACGCGCACGGGCCGGGAGGCACGCTACCATCTCCACATCGAAAATGCTCCGGAGTGGGCCTACCGCGGCGAAGCCCTGGCACCGCTGAAAGGTTATCCGAATGTCATGTGGGAGCCTGCCCGAAAGAAGCGCCGGCCCTCGGCCATTCCCACCTGAGCGGCCCTTTACTTTCGCGAGTCTGCGAACTTTCCGGTTGGCAACCCATTCAAAGTGGCGCAATGATTCGCCTGCCCATGCGTACGGGGAGGTTGAAATGCGTGGCTTTCGCTCGTTCATCCCGATTGCGGCACTACTAACGTTTACCGCGGTCCCGGTTCATGCGCAGGCACCCGTTGAGACCTTTGTTCAGCAGAGCGTGAATCGCGGCGTCGCCATTCTGAAAGACACCTCGCTCGACGCTGCGGCCCGGCGAAAGCAGGTGGGCGAACTCCTCAACCAGGTGCTCGATACCCACAAGATGGCTATTTTCATGCTTGGCGCGGCGCGCGAAAAGGCGTCTTCTGCCGATCTCGACCTTTACACGGACGCCTATAAGGCCTTCACACTGGCCACGTACGGGTCGCAACTCGACGGTTATGGCGGGCAGACATGAAGGTCACAGGCTCAGTCGAGCGCGCGCCCGGCGACTACATTGTCAATGTCGCGTTGTTCGACCCGGCGACGCCGAACGATCCCGACCCGGTGCCGATTTCATTTCGGGTGGCCGATGAGGGCAGTGGGAAATTTGCCGTCGTCGACGCCGGGATCGCAGGGATCTGGCTCGGTCTAGCCCAGCAAGCGGATTTCGGCGGCTATTTGAGTCGACACGGCAACAGCGTGCAAGCACTGGGGACACACCTGCAGGAAGTAACCGCCAAGCTGTCCAAGCCGGCCGGAGCGCACTAGAGCTGCACAACCGATAACGGCACGCTTATCCGGTGGCTGTGACCACGATAGCCTGGATGTGGCCCTCCACAGCGTCCGGCCCGAACCTTCGCGCTAAAGCGGCTGCCGCGTAATCCGTCACGGCCTGAAGGCCGGAAGGCTCACGGGCCTCGATTTCCTCCCGCAGCGGCGTGCCCTGGCAGTATGCGATCGCGGGCACACGCGGCGACGATGCCTTGCTTGTGTGCTCGACCGCCTCGATCGCGATCCCTGTGAACGCTGCCCCGTTTAGGTCGGCGCGAATTTGTGCACTACCGTGATAGCCATGCGGCGTGCGGGCCAAAAAGCGGGGCGGATCTGCAGGAAAGCGCGCAGCCAACGCATCGGTTATCGTGTCGGCGAAATCGTTTTCCGAGATGCGATCCCAGACGCTGAAGATGAAGTGTCCTCCTCGTCTCAGCACCCGCTGCGCCTCACTGTACGCCCGCACTTTGTCGGGAAAGAACATCACTCCGAACTGGCAGGCCACGATATCGAAGGTGTTGTCCCCGAACGGCAGACTCAGCGCGTCGGCCTGACGCCAATCAACCTGCCCGCCCGCAGGTTGTTTCGCCTTCGCATAGTCGAGCATCGTCTGGTTCAGGTCGGTCGCCACCTGGTAGGTGCCGCTTTGAAGGCACGAGGCCATCGCGCGCGTCACCACGCCGGTGCCCGCCGCAATCTCCAGCACGGCTCGCGGCCGCAGTTTCTCTACGCTTTGTGCAAGATCGCGCGCATAATCGTCAAAAATCAGTGGCACGAGCAGCCGGTCGTAGATTTCCGGAATGGAGCCGGAGAATGCTGTATCCGAAGCGGTGGCCATCTCAACTCTCGCGCGTCAACAAGTACAGCGGCAGCATCTGAAGCAACCTGGCGGAGCCTCCGTATTGCGCAACGGTTTGCGCGGCTCGCGACGCCAGTTCCTCCGCGCGGGCACGGGCGCCGTCGATGCCAAGCAGCGAAACCAGCGTGGCTTTGCCCTGGTCCGCATCCTTACCGACGGCCTTGCCCGTTTTTTCCGCCGTGCTCAACACGTCCAGTAGATCGTCGGTAATCTGGAACACGAGACCGAAATCGCGCGCGTATTCGCGCAACCGGTTTTCATGCTCCGCGCCGGCTTCGCCGAGAATGGGGCCTGCGACACAGCAAAACTCGAACAGCGCGCCTGTCTTCAGGCGTTGCAGTTGAATTACATCGTCCACGCCGAAGGCATGCGCGGGTGCCTCGATGTCGATCATCTGGCCGCCGATCATGCCGAGCGTGCCACCGGCGCGTGCAAGTTCCGACACAAGACGGGCGCGCACGTCGCCGGACGGGTGCGTCTCGTTGCCGGAAAGTATTTCGAATGCGACGGTCAGCAGCGCGTCGCCGGCCAGCACCGCGGTCGCTTCATCGAACGCCTTGTGCGCGGTGGGGCGGCCGCGGCGCAGATCGTCATCGTCCATGCAGGGGAGATCGTCATGCACTAGCGAATAGGTATGCATGCACTCGATGGCGGCCGCCGCCCTGAGCGCACGCTCAGGCGGAACGCCAAACAGCGCGGCGCTCTCGATAAGCAGGAAAGGCCGGAGGCGCTTGCCACCCGCAAGAACCCCATATCGCATCGCCTCCTGAACGCGCGATTGTAACCCGGCAGGTCTCGGCAACAGCCCGTCGAGAGCAGCATCCACCTGCTCTGCGGTCCTGCGTAAGGCAGCGAAAAGGCCTGAGAAGTCCGTTTCCGTTCGGTTCATGTCCTTCGCGCTGCCACATTGCCCCGGTGGCAGGAGTTCCCTAGAAACGGGGGGCTTGGCAACTCATTTTTGTAAGGACCGCCGCGTCGGCGCGCGGCACAACACGGCGGAACGTTCATGCGGGTAATCCTGGCACAGCCCCGAGGCTTCTGCGCCGGCGTGGTGCGGGCTATCGATATCGTGGAGCAGGCGCTCGACCGCTACCATGCGCCTGTCTATGTCCGCCATGAGATCGTTCACAACCGCCACGTGGTGGAGGACCTGAAGAGCAAGGGCGCCCGTTTCGTGGAGGAGTTGAGCGAAGTGCCGGATGGCGCCATGACCGTGTTCAGCGCCCATGGCGTGCCCCGTTCGGTGATTGACGAAGCCAGCCGGCGTGGGTTGCCGGTGCTGGACGCGACCTGCCCGCTTGTCTCCAAAGTCCATAATCAGGGCCGCCGCTACGTCGGCGATGGCCGTATGCTCATTCTCGTGGGACACGCCGGGCATCCGGAAGTGGAAGGCACCATGGGCCAGGTGGGCGGGCCCACTTACCTGGTATCGTCTGAGGCCGATGTGGAGGCGCTGGACATACCGGAAGACACCCGCGTCGCCTATGTGACGCAAACGACCCTCAGCATCGACGACACCAAGTCGATCATCGCGGCGCTGAAACGCAAGTTCCGCGACGTGGTGGGGCCGGACACCTCCGACATCTGCTACGCCACCCAGAACCGGCAGATGGCGGTGCGCGCGCTGTGCAAGGTCGCCGATGTGGTGCTGGTGGTGGGCGCGAAGAACAGCTCGAATTCCAACCGTCTTCGCGAGATCGGACACGAAACCGGCAAGCCGAGTTATCTCATCGCCGACGCCAGCGAGCTGGATCCGCGCTGGCTGGACGGCAAACAGATTGTGGGCCTGACCGCGGGCGCGTCAGCCCCGGAGAAGCTGGTGCAGGAAGTGATCGAAACCTTGCGCCTCCTCGATCCCGAATTGGATGTGGAAGAGCTGGACGGCAAGAAGGAGCACATCGCGTTCCGGCTGCCGGCCGAGCTTCGGGCCTGAACGCCCGCAACAAGGATAGGAGAATCGTTTGGGTATTCCATTCCGGCAGGCCGCGAAAATCGGCGCCTATGCGGTGAAGCAGCATCTGGCTGGCCGCAAGCGCTATCCGCTGGTGCTGATGCTGGAACCGTTGTTCCGCTGCAATCTGGCATGCGCCGGCTGCGGCAAGATCGATTACCCGCACGAGATCCTGAACCAGCGGCTTTCGTACGACGATTGCATGCAGGCGATCGAGGAATGCGGCGCGCCGGCGGTTTCCGTCGCCGGCGGCGAGCCGCTGCTGCATCGCGAAATGCCGAAGATCGTGAAGGGCTTCATCGAGCGCGACAAGTTCGTGATCCTCTGCACCAACGCGCTGCTGCTGGCGAAGAAGATCGGTGACTACGAGCCGCACCCGAATTTTTCCTGGTCGATCCATCTGGATGGCGACAAGGCGATGCACGACAAGAGCGTATGTCTCGACGGCACGTACGAGAAGGCGGTGGACGCGATCCGGCTTGCCAAATCGAAAGGCTTCCGCACCCAGATCAACTGCACGCTATTTCACGGCGCCGACCCGGAACGCACCGCGGCGTTCTTCGATGAGATGACCGCGATGGGAATCGACGGCATCACCGTATCGCCGGGTTATGCCTATGAGCGGGCGCCCGATCAGCAGCACTTCCTGGACCGTGAGCGCACGCGAAAACTGTTCCGCGACATCTTCGCGCGCGGCGATGGCGCCAGGAGCTGGGAGTTCACCCAGTCGCAGCTGTTCCTCGATTTCCTCGCCGGCAACCAGACCTACGAATGCTCGCCGTGGAGCATGCCGCTGCGCTGCGTGTTCGGCTGGCAAAAGCCCTGCTATCTGCTGGGCGAAGGGTACGCCAAGACCTTCAAGGAGCTGATGGAAGACACCGAGTGGGACAAATACGGCGTCGGCAATTACGACAAATGCGCCAATTGCATGGTGCATTGCGGCTTCGAGGGCACCGCCGTGGCCGATTCCATCAGGCGCCCGTGGAAGATGATCCCGATTGCGCGGCGCGGCGTAAAAACGGAAGGTCCGATGGCGCCGGATATTTCGCTTGAGCGTCAGCGCCCGGCGGAGTTCGTGTTCTCACGGCATGTCGAGCACAAGCTAGACGAGATCCGGACAGCCAAGGCTGGCGGGAAGACGCTCGAGGCAGCGGAGTAGCGCCTTCATAGCGATGTTGGTGTCGCGCGCTGTGCGGATAAGTGCGCGGAATTGCGACGGCTCATCCAGCAGCGACAGCATCACGGCGGAATAATCTACGCGGCCTTCCTTGTTCAGCCCAAATGCTGCTGCTGGCGGAAGCGCATGCCGCGCATCGTCGGAAACCGCCCGCAGCACCGCAAAGGGCAGGTGATGCTCGGACGCGACGCGTGCCACGACATGCGATTCCATGTCCGCGACAACCGCACCTGTTTCATTGTGCAAGGTGGCTTTCGCCTCTTCCATCAGCAGAACAGAGTCCGTGCCCGCCACCACTCCGCGCGTTGCCTCGCAACCGCGCGCAAGCGCGTGGGCCCAAGCGTCGTCTCCACGCCTGCGGTCGTTTTGGCAGATGACTTCCGTTCCGGCCACAACTGTGCCGACCGCAAGGTCCGGCGACAGCGCACCACAAATGCCAAACGAGAGAATTGCGCGTACGCCGCGCACAATTTCTGCTTCGATTTTTCCAGCGAGGCTCGAATTGTCGCTGCCGGCAACGATCGCATCGCAGCGGCCGCGCAGCAACTTCGCCTCGCGCTGCGTACCAACGACTGCGACGAGACGCATGCCTTATCCCTCCCCGTTTACGGGGGAGGTGGATCGCAGCGCATCGGCGAGACGGTAGGGGGAAAAGGGCGGCCCCCCCCGCCGCCTCACTTCGCTTCGCTCGCTCGGCACCTCCCCCGCAAGCGGGGGAGGATAACTTCGCGCATCATTCGCTGACTTACAGACCATAGTCTACGCGGCGCGAATTGCTGCCTTTCAGATTCCGGTAGCGGGCCAGCGCCCACAGCGGGAAGAATTTCGGATAGCCGTGGTAGCGCAAATAGAACACACGCGGGAAACCGCCACCCGTATAGTGAAGCTGGTTCCACAAGCCGTCGTCGGCTTGCGTTTCCTGCAGATATGCGATGCCGCGCGCCACGGCCGGATGGTCCACGTCGCCCGCCGCCATGAGGCCCAGCAGCGCCCAGGCTGTTTGCGAGGCGGTCGAGGGCGCAGGTTCATAGCCCGCGTAGTCGAGCCTGTAGCTGTCGCAGCTTTCGCCCCAGCCGCCATCTTCATTCTGGATGGCGATCAGCCATTCGGCCGCCTTGCGCATCATGGGGTATTTCGGATCGACACCGGCTGCATTCAAACCCGCCAGCACCGACCAGGCACCGTAGATGTAGTTCACGCCCCAGCGGCCGAACCAGCTGCCGTCGTCCCGCTGCACGCGTTCGAGATACGCTATGGCTTCCTTCATGCGCGGGGAATCGCGCGGCTCGCCCAGTTGCGCCAGCATGCCGAGGCAACGGCCCGTCACATCCTCGGTCGGCGGATCAAGTAGCGCGCCGTGATCGGCGAACGGAATGTTGTTGAGGTAGGTGTAGGAATTGTCGGCGTCGAACGCACCCCAGCCACCATTCCTGCTTTGCAGGCCTTCGACCCATTCGCGCCCGCGTGCGATGGCCTCGGCGGCGCCTTCGCGCTTCGCTGCACGGTCGAGCGCCATTACCACCACCGCGGTGTCATCGAGATCGGGATAGTGCGCGTTGTTGTACTGGAACGCCCAGCCGCCTGGGCGAACGTTCGGGCGCTCCTCCGCCCAGTCGCCATTCACTTCCAGCGCCTGGAGGGGCTTCAGCCATTCCAGCCCGCACGCCACGGCGTCTTGCCTGCCTTCCACTTCCAGCAGCGCGTGACAGGCGAGCGCCGTATCCCACACCGGTGACATGCAGGGCTGGCAGTACGCTTCGTCATCTTTGATGACAAGCAGGTTCTCCACCGAGTGGCGCGCGATCGCGCGATGCGGATGCTCCGGCGGATAGCCCAGGCAATCGAACATCATCACCGAATTGGCCATGGCCGGATAAATGGCGCCGAGCCCGTCCTCGCCGTTCAACCGCTCAATGACAAAATTCTCGCAGCCCTGAATCGCGCGCTGGCGCAACCGTTTCGGCCAGTGTGGATCGACGCGCTTCAACACCCAATCGAGCGCGCCGAAGAACGCAGACCAGCCGCGGCTCTGGTGCGGCGCGCGGCTCGGCGCGGGCGAACCATGCGGGAGGAATAGCTCCGGCGCGTGCACGTTGCGCGGATTGCGCGCGCGAGGTTTCAACGCCTGCAACACCAGCAGCGGCACGATCACCGTGCGCGCCCAGTAAGACATCTTCGACAGATGGATGGGAAACCAGCGCGGCAGCAGGATCAGCTCGACAGGCACTGTCGGTGAATTGCCCCACGCGGTTTCGCCGAAGAGCGCCAGCTGGATACGGGTGAAGACGTTGGTGCGGTCTGCACCGCCGCGGGCGAGAACGGCGTCGCGTGCGCGAACCATATGTGGCGCATCGGGTGAATCGCCAATCATCTTCAGCGCGAAGTACGCCTTTACCGTCGCGCTGATATCGAAGGCGCCATCGTGGTAGAGCGGCCAGCCACCGTGGTCCGCCTGCTTGCGGCGCAGATACAGGCCGATCTTGCGCTCCAGCTCCAGGTTCGGCGCTTCGCCGAGATAGTGCGTGAGCAGAATGTATTCGGCAGGAATGGTCGCATCGGCTTCCAGCTCGAACACCCAGTGCCCATCGGCACGCTGCAGCTTCAGCAGCGCGTCGGTTGCGCGCGTGATCGCCGTGTCCAGTTCGGCGCGGTCGATGGTGAGCGCTTGGTCCATGGCCGGAGATTACCGCGCCAAAGACCGGAGTGCCAATTCCGCCGCCCGATTACCGGAGCGCACTGCGCCTTCGATGGTGGCCGGCAGACCGGTGTCGGTCCAGTCACCGGCCAGGAACAGATTGGCCCAGCGGGTTTCCGCTTTGGCGCGGCGGCGCGCCTGCTCCGGCGTGGCGGCAAAGGTGGCGCGGCGCTCCTTCACGATTTGCCAAGGGGGCAACTCAGCCCCGAGGGCATGCGCCGCAGCCACATCGCGCCACAACGTCTTCGCCAGATCCTCTCGGTCACGATCCACAATGGCGTCTGCGCCGGAGACCGTGATGGAAATGCGATCCGGAAAGGCGAACGCCCACTCCGCCGTGCCGCCGACAATCCCGAGCATCAGCGGCGCGCCGGCGGGCGGCGTGATAGCGAAGTGCACGTTGACGATGGAGCGGAATTCTGTGGGCGCCTGCACATCGGGCAGCAATCCCGTGGCGACCCACGCTGGGGTGGCAAGCACGACGCGATCATTTTCACCCAGCGCAATCGGACCACCGGCTACGTCGAGTATCGTTGCGCGACGGTCGGCAACTTCGATGTGGCGCAAGCGCGAGCCGAAGCGAACGTCCGCGCCTTTCTGCTTCAGGTGATCAAGTGCAGGATCGATAAAGGTGCTGCCGAGATGCGGCGCAGCGATGCGCGGCCGGTAGGCGCGTCCGCCCTTTAGCAATGTTTCGCGCAGCACGGCGGCAGCCAACGAGGCCGAGGCCGTTTCCGGTTCGGTGTTGAGCGCCGCCAACAACAACGGCCGCAGCAGCCAATCCCATAAATTTCCGCGACACGCGATCACTTCATCAATGCGCTTGCTTGATGATGCGGCGAGGAGCTGCGCAATAGAGAGATATTCTCTAATGGAGGTGTCCGGCACACGGCGGCCTGTTGAAAACACCCACCACGGAACGGCGCCGTCGTTCGGCGCCACGATCCAGCGTGCGCCGCTGCGCACATCGACAAAAGGAAAGCGCGCACGCTCCGGTCCGGCGAGGCGATCTGCGGAACCGATGGTGCGCAGATAAGCGAACGTCGCATGATTTCCGGAGAGGATCAGGTGATTGCCATTGTCGATCACCTGATCCAGCACGGGATCCAGATAAGAGCGGCAGCGGCCGCCCGCCTGCCCGGCGCCTTCGACCAGCACAACGCGCGCGCCCTGTTTCGCGAGCGCAACGCTCGCGGCGAGGCCGGACAATCCCGCCCCGATGACGTACGCCGTGCCGTTTCTCATCCGATCAGGCCGTGCGCCAGCACAATGCCGGCGAGCCGCGACTTCGAGAGCCGCACGCGATGCCGCGGCGGCGCCCAGCCCTGTTTCTCCATTTCGCGGAGGATTTCGGAGTAGACCGCCGCCATCAGCCGTGGCGCACGCAATCTTCCCTTGGGTCGCGCGCGAAGAACGCGCATTGCCGCTGCGTAGTGCGCATGGGCGAGCTGCGCCACCTTGCGGCTAACCTGATCGATCGCGGGATTGGCGACCGCCTGACGAGGATCGGATGCGTCAGCACCTGCCTCGCGCATATATTCGGCCGGAAGATAGAGCCGTCTCATGCGCGCATCTTCATCGAGATCGCGCAGGATATTGGTAAGCTGCAGGGCGCGACCGAGGTGATGGGCGAGATCGAAGCCCGGCTGCTCCTCCATGCCGAACACCTTGATAGAGAGGCGCCCTACCGCGCTCGCCACCCGCTCGCAATAGAGGTCCAGCGTCTCGAGCGACGGCGCGCGGATGTCTTCCGCCACATCCATATCCATGCCGTCGATGACGGCAAGGAAGTCCTCTTTGCGTAGGCCATAGCGCCGCGCCGCATCGGCAAGGAAGGCAGCGCAGCCGGGATCTCCGCCGGCATACAGCGAGTGCAGATCTGCGCGCCAGGCATCGAGCGCCGTATGGCGTTCCTCGCGCGTGCCCACGCCATTGTCGGCGATGTCGTCCACGGCGCGACAGAACGCATAAATGGCGAACATCGCCTCGCGCGCCGGCTTAGCCATAAATTTCATGGCGGTATAAAAGGAACTGCTCCGCGCCTTCTGCTCTATGGCGCGTACTTCCAGCGCGGGTTCGAGCGACTCGGCCGCGCTCATGATGACGGCCCCGGAGCGAATGCGTTCTTGTCGCCTATCATACGCGCGCGAACGAAACGCGCAGTGGCACGCAGCAGAAGCGGCACGAGATCGGATTTGCGGTGATGCACACGCTCGCACAGCGGATCGCGCTGTCTCAACTTGGCCGCAAGGTCATCCGCCAACACCTGGATAAGGGTTACTTCGAAAGCCAGCCGCGCGTCGCGTATTTGATTCCCGAAAGCCCATGACTCGTCGAGGAGCTTGTGCGTGCGGCGCGCAAGATCGGAGATGACGCGCCGCAGCCCGGGCGACGCGCGATCCGCCCTTAAGTCCTTCACCGTTGCACCGGCTGCCGCCAGCGTTTCCTCCGGGAGGTAAACCCGGCCGAGCGCGCGATAATCATTACCGCAATCCTGGAGGTGGTTGATAATTTGCAGCGCGGCGCAGAGCGCGTCGTTGGCCGGCCAGGTGTCGCGGCTCTCGCCATGCACATCGAGCACGAAGCGGCCCACCGGCATCGCCGAATAGCGGCAGTAGTCCATCAGCTCGTCCCAATTCGCATAGCGCAGCTTCGACACATCACGGCGGAACGCTTCGAGCAGCATCAGCCCGTGCTGCACGCTGAGTTTCCGCTCATCCAGCATGCGGCGGAGCGCCAGCGCCTCCGGCGCGCTGTCGAGCTCGCCGGTCAACGTGCGATCCATCTCCTGCAACAGAGTTAATTTCTCGGCGGAGGAGGCCGTCGGATGATCGGCCACGTCGTCGGCGGCGCGGGCGAAGCGGTAGAACGCCAGAATGACAGGCCGGTGACGCCGCTGAATCAGGAAGGACGCAACCGGAAAGTTTTCGTCCCGGTGCCCCTTTCCAGACTGCAGCTCCGCTGCCGCGATCATTGCGTTATGGCCTGTGGGCGACCTTTCCACATCCCCCCGCGCCCGCGCCAGTGCTGAATGGCGGAATCCAGCGTGGATGCGGCATATGCCAGCGCGATCGCCGGCAACGCCAAACCCCAGAACGGCGAGCGATCA
>Ga0157372_10008566_pt1 | contig 10865 bp, 7 predicted proteins | sample C55metaG_FD_115307 | JGI IMG/M metagenome (GOLD analysis project Ga0157372, IMG submission 115307) | Corn rhizosphere microbial communities from Kellogg Biological Station, Michigan, USA - C5-5 metaG | ecosystem: Host-associated > Plants > Roots > Rhizosphere > Soil | place: USA: Michigan...
CGGCTCGGCTACTCGGCTACTCGGCTGGGCAGTTTGCCGAGCCGCCGAGCAGCCAATGACCGAACCAACCCATCAGTCGTCTGAATCATTGTGAGCGCAACGACTAGCCAGACCCCAGCGGGCTCCCAAGCCCTGAACTTGCGTGTTCTTCTCGAGGAAATGATCGAGAAGGGCGCGTCCGACCTGCACATCACCGCGGGCGACCGACCCAAGCTTCGCGTCGACGGCGACATCGTCAACTCGAGCATCGAAGTCGTGATGCAGCCAAAAGACACGCTGCAGCTCGCGTACTCGGTGCTCACGGAGAATCAGAAAAAGCGGTTCGAGATGGAGGACGAGCTCGATTTCTCGTTCGGCATCCAGAACCTGGCGCGCTTCCGCGGTAACTGCTTCAAGCAGCGCGGCTGCGTCTCGATGGTGATCCGTCAGATCCCGTTCAACATCCGAAGCTTCGAAGAGCTCAACCTACCGCGGGTGATCGCCGATCTCTCGGACAAGCCCCGCGGACTCATTCTCGTCACCGGCCCCACGGGCTCGGGAAAGTCGACGACGCTCGCCGCGATGCTCGACCGGATCAACAAGCAGATGCAAGGGCACATGATCACGATCGAGGACCCGATCGAGTTCATTCACAAGCACCAGAAGTGCATCGTCAATCAGCGCGAGGTGGGATCCGACACGAAGAGCTTCCAGGCGGCTCTGAAGTATGCGCTCCGCCAGGACCCCGACGTCGTGCTCATCGGCGAAATGCGAGATCTGGAAACGATCCAGGCCGGTCTCACCATCGCTGAAACGGGCCACTTGGCCTTCGCCACCCTGCATACGAACAGCGCGGCCGAAGCGGTGAACCGTATCATCGACGTGTTTCCGAGCCACCAGCAGGCGCAGGTTCGCGCGCAGCTGGCGTTCTGTCTCGAGGGTATCGTCACGCAGACACTGCTGCCGAAGATCGGTGGCCGCGGCCGCGCCATGGCCGCCGAGATCCTCGTCGTGACGCCCGCGATCCGCGCGCTGATCCGCGACGACAAGATTCACCAGATCTACTCGATGATGCAGTCCGGTAAGAAATACGGCATGCAGACGATGAACGACGGCCTGTACAATCTCTACATGAGCAAGACCGTCGCGCTCGAGGAAGTTCTGCGCGCGAGCCATGACCAGGCAGAGCTGATGCGCATGATCGGCATCACGCCGGAATCCGAGAACAAGCAGTCGCCGGCGCTGGCGGCGGCGGGCGGACGGCGTTAACGGCGTTTGTGCCGTCGGAGCGCCGTTCGGTTTCGCCGACCTGCAAAGAATCTTTCCGCATTCTCCGGCTCCGCCCCGCGTCCGTTTGGTGAGAACAATCACCAGCGCCGCCCCGTAATCTTTCCCCTCGCGAATCGTCATCACCACAGTGGGCCACCACCCACGGGCGACGTGTGCCCAATCGCACCGCCGAGGCTTCACAGGGGTCTTATGCCGACGTTTACATACACCGCGCGCGCCGTCAACGGCGACCTCAAGTCCGCGACCATCGACGCGCCGAATCGCGACGACGTCATCAAACAGCTTCGTCAGCTCAAGCTGAACGTCGTCAAGATCGACGAAGGCACCGCCAATCGAAAGAAGCGCGGTGGGTCGGTCAAGATGCGCGACATCGTCATCTTCACGCGGCAGTTCTCGACGATGATCAACGCCGGTCTGCCTCTCGTGCAGGCTCTCGACATTCTCGCGAACCAGAGTGAGAATCCGGCGCTCAAGGAAGTGACGCGCCAGGTGATGTTCGACGTCGAATCCGGTAATACCGTCGCCGACGCCCTACGCAAGCATCCGAAAGCGTTCAGCGATCTCTATGTGAACATGGTCGCCGCCGGTGAGGCGGGTGGTATTCTCGACACCATCCTCATGCGACTCGCCGTCTTCATGGAAAAGAACGACGCCCTCGTCCGAAAAGTGAAGGGCGCCATGATCTACCCCGGCGTGATCATCAGCGTCGCCGCGATCGCGATCACCGTGCTGCTCGTCTTCGTCATCCCGACGTTCGAGAGCATGTTCAACAGCGCCGGCATCGAGCTCCCGCTGCCGACGCGTATCGTGATCGGCATGTCGCGTGCGTTGAAGTCGTACTGGTACATGATCATCGCGGCCGCGATCGGCCTCTTCGTCAGCATCAAGCGCTACTACGCAACGCCCGGCGGCAAGCTGAACATCGATCGTGCGTTGCTCAAGATGCCGGTGCTCGGCGACGTGCTTCGCAAGTCGGCCGTCTCTCGTTTCACCCGCACGCTCGGTACGCTGATCTCCTCGGGCGTCTCGATCCTTGACGGTCTCGAGATCACCGCCAAGACGTCGGGCAACCGCGTCATTCAGGACGCGATCATGGAGTCGCGCGCTTCGATCGCCGGTGGTGAAACGATCGCCGCGCCGCTCAAGAAGTCCGCCGTGTTCCCGCCCATGGTGATCTCGATGATCGCCGTCGGCGAACAGACCGGTGGTCTGGACGAAATGCTCACCAAGATCGCCGACTTCTACGATGAAGAGGTGGATGCGGCCGTGTCCGGCCTCCTCGCGCTCATGGAGCCCGTGATGATCGTCTTCCTCGGCGTAGTGGTCGGCGGCATGGTCGTCGCCATGTACCTCCCGATCTTCGACATGGTGAACGCGGCGGGCTAACGCTCGTCATCACGAAGACCAAAGCGGGGCCCGCGCGGGCCCCGCTTTGTTTTGCGCAATCGTGACTTCTCATTCGATGCGTTGAGCTCGAATCAGTCCGATCGCAGGGCCAGCGCGGGATCGATTGTTGTCGCTCGCCGGGCCGGCAGATACGCCGAACCCGCGGCGGTCGCCAGCAGCACCGCCGCCATGCCGCCGAGCGTCACGGGATCCGACGGCGTCACGCCGAACAGCATCGACGTCAGCAAGCGCGATCCGGCTATCGCGCCGACGAGGCCGACCACTGTTCCCGCGCCCGCCACCATCAGTGCCTGCCGAAGCACCATGTTCCGCACCTGGCCCGCCGTCGCACCGAGTGCCATGCGCACGCCAATCTCGCGCCGCTGCTGATTCACCACCGACGCCATGATGCCATAGAGCCCAACCGCGGCGAGCGTCACGGCCGCCAGCGCGAAGATCGAGAGCAACAGTGCATCGAAGCGTGGCGTCGCCAGTTGCGGCCCGATCAGCTCGTCCATCGATTGCGCGCGAACGAAGGTTGCGCCGCCACCCGCCGATTCGACGCCTCGGCGCAGCGCATCCGTCGCGATCGTCGAACCACGGCCGCGCACCAGGAAGTAGCCCTGCGCGCCCAGCTGGCGATACGGCTTGAAAACCGTCGGCGTGCTTTCGCGGTGCATTCGATAATGAAAATCGGCAGCGATGCCGACAACGGTCATCATCGAGTCAACGTTGTGGCTCTCGGCTTCGCGGAGCCGCTTGCCGATGGCGGATTGGTTCGGCCAGAGACGTCGCGCCACACTCTCGGAGATCACGATGACGCGAGGTGAGTCTTCACGATCCGCATCGGTGAACGAACGTCCGGCGACCACAGTCACGCCCATCGCGCGGAAATATTCAGGACCGACGGCGTCCACCGCGAACCACGGATTGGTCCTCGACTCGGCGTCGGATTGCTCCTGCGCGGCGTACCGGCCCATCCAGACGTTGGCGCCGAGGAAGGGCGGTACCGCTTCAGGCGACACGGCGAGAACGCCCGGAAGGTCGCGCACGGCGGCCATGAGGCGCTCGTGGGCCGCGTAGTTCGCCGCGTCCGAGCAGCGCCACCACGCCGCACTGTCCGCGCCGGTGTGAAGCCCTTGCCTCGGAAGGCAATCCGTTCTCATCTGTCGCCAGGGAAATGAGACGTTGAGCATGCTGAGATGTTCAGTCGCGTATCCCATGTCGAGCGACGACAGGCGCGCCAGGCTTCGCACGAGCAAACCTGCGCCCGCGAGAACTACGAGCGCGAGCGCGATCTGCGACCCGACGAGTGCCTGCCGTACGACGCGCAGCCGGCGCCCCTCCGTGCCGCCTCTGGCGTCCGACCGAAGCGGCAACGCCAGATCGACGCGGAACGCGGCCAAGCACGGCGCGACCCCGAACAGGACTACCGTCACCCCGGTCACGAGAGTCCCGAGCGCGAGGGGAGCGCCGGCCTGCGCGATCATGTCGACGCGCGGCAAACCGCTCGGCGCGAGACGCACCAGTGCGCCGAGGAGCGCTCGGGCAATCAACAGGCCAAGCGCGCCGCCGGCGACGGCGAGGGTGACGCTTTCCGCGAGCTGTTGACGGATCAGGTCGAGCGCCGACGCACCGATCGCCCGACGCAACGCCATCTCGCGTCCGCGTCCCGTCGCGCGCACGAGCGCCAGGTTTCCCACGTTCGTACAGGCCAGCAGGAGCAACAGCGCCACCGCCGCGGACAGAGCGAGCAGCGGTGCACGCGCGTCCCCGGTGACCATCTGATCGACCGTATGGACTTGTGCGCGGAGCGACGTCGACGCCCCATACGCCAGCACCGACGGATCGCGCGAGAGGAACGATTGGAATTCCTGTCGCGCCGACTCCAATGTCGCATCCGGCGCGAGCCGCGCGACGGCATCAACGCTTCCGTATTCGGCGGGAATCCAGAAATCGGCGCCGTGCGGATAGTCGAGGCCCGCCGGCGCCACGCCAACCACCGTCAGCGTCCAACTCATCTTCGGCGAGCGGAGCGTTCGTCCGATGACCGAGGAATCGCCGCCGAAGGACCGCTGCCACGCGGCATGCGATAGAACGAGCGGCACCCCGGCGCCGGGCACGTTCGCACCCCAGGGCACCAAGTCCCCTTTCCGGAACAGGCGGCCGAGCGCCGGGTTCGCGCCGAGCACGGAAAAGAACTCATCCGTGACCACGGCTTCCTGTAGTACGAGGCGTCGGTCGCCGTCGGCGAGCGCTTCGCCGATGACGCGCCAGTGCGCCAGACCAGCCACACCGCGCGTCGCCGTGGAGTAATCGCGGAAGCGTTGAAGCATGGCGGGCGTCAGCGGGACTTCGCTCGCCGCACCACCGGCGATGCCGGACAGCTCGACGACGCGGTCTTGTTGCACCATCGGAAGGCGCTGCACGAGCACCTGTCTGTAGGTCGCGAACATGGCCGTCGCGATGCCGACGGCGAGTCCGAGGATCAGGACCACCGTGGCCGTGAACGCGGGCGCTCGGCGGAGCGTTCGCGTCGCGTAGTTCAGATCGCGTCGCAGGTGATCGAGCATTCTCGGTTCTCGCCGCGCGGGAAGACTGAAGATAGGCTCAAGACACCTGACAGCCCCGCTACCCGGAGGTTGGCGGAAGTCCGAAAGTGCGTCCTTTCCGGGAACGCGAAGTAAACTCCTGGAGCGGCCGCGAAGTGTACACGACGCCACCCCGGTCGCAGGACTGACCGAGCTGGCGCGCGACATGCGCATGAGTCCGCGACCTTACCGAAATCAACAATGCAAGCCGAACCCCTCCTGCAGGCCTCGGACGTCGTCAAGGAATTCATTGGCTTCGTCGCGCTCTTTCTCGGCGCCGGTGCGATCGGCTTTCGATACTTCGCTCTGCGCGGTCGTGGAGAAGCCGACCGGGCTTTCTACGATGACGCCGCTCGCCGGGCCGCCGCGATCGGCTTGATCGGCGTGGCGGTCGGCCTGTTAATGGCGTGGACGGAGCTGCCGAATCTCGCCTCGCGCCGACACACCTCGGTCGGTGGACTGATCGCCTCGGATCCCGCGACGATGATGCAGCTCGGATTCCTCGCTCTCGCGTTCATCGGCTACCTCCTTGCCGTCCTTCACCTGGGCTTCGGCTGGCTGCTTGCCGCCATCGGTGTCGTGGCCGGTGCGCTGCGGCTCGCCTTCCTCGGTCAATGGTCGCGGCTGATCAATCCAGTACACTCGCTTGCGGCAGGGTTCTGGATCGGAACCCTTTTCGTCCTGGTGGTGGCAGGACTGAGCGCGCTCCTCGCCAATGAGCCGCGCCCGAGGTGGGGCCCGATCGCGGCCGACATGGTGAACAATTTCTCCCCACTCGCGCTCACCATGGGCGGGATCGTTGTGGTCTTCGGTCTGATCACGGCGTGGCGACATCTACACGTGCTCTCGAATCTCTGGTCGACGCCGTACGGCTACGCACTGATCGCGAAACTTCTCCTCGCGGCGGGAGTGTTCAGCTTGGGGGCATGGAACTGGAGGCGGCAGCGGCCGACACTGGGGAGCGAGGAGGCGAGCATAGCGATCCGGCGTTCATCGATCACCGAGCTCACGATCGCGACTCTGGTCTTGGTGGCCACCGCGATTGTCGTGAGCTTGCCGGCGCCCAAAGCCTGACTGAGAGGCGAACGGCGAGGAGCGGAGATAACGAGAAGAGCGGGATAACGTGAACGACGTGATAACGAAAACAGCGGGATAACGAGAAAAACGGGAATAACGAAACGGCGAGAAAAAGCGGGTGCGGCGTGGAGGGTCAGACTCGATCGAAGCGTGAGGGGTCAGACTCGAACGAACGCTCGCGACGCTATTCGAGATCAAACGATGACGGCGCGTGTGCCGATTGAGTTCATCTTGTCGCCGTGCCTCCCCGCAACACACTGCGCGTCATCGACGCGGCCGAGGAATTTGTCGTCCAAGTCAACCGGTCGCGCCCGGCGCGGAGCTGGATCTACTCTGGGCAACTGCGAAAGTCGGCCGGCTCAGTGTATGCCAATCTCGTCGACGGCTATGGCCGCGGGCCCGGCGCGGATCGCAATCGGCTGTACGTGGTCGCAAGGGCGGAGTGTGAGGAAACCTTGGGCTGGATCAGACAAGCCCGAAACGCGAACAAGGTCACCGGCAAAGAGTTCTTCAACCTGCTGAACCGCGGCATTGTCATCGTTCGGATGATCAACGGGCTAATCATGTAGCATCCCCCACGCGCAGCAGCCCCACGCACACCGCGGCTCGCCCTACCCGCACTTTCACGCTTTTTTCGTTATTCCCGCTTTTCCCGTTATCCCGTTGTTCCCGTTACCACGCCGTTCACGTCATCCCGCTCTTCTCGTTATCTCCGCTCCTCGCCGTTCGCCGTTATCTCCGCTCCTCGGCGTTCCCCGTTTCCAACCAGCTTCCTAACTCTGGGAATCACCTCCCCGCCATACAACTCGATACTTCTCATCGCCAGTTCATGCGGCAACGCCCCTGACGTGTACTTGAGATCAAACCTCCTCACCCCGAGCAGTTGCACCGTCGCCGCGATCTTCCTCGCCACCGTTTCCGGTGAGCCCACGTACAGCGATCCCCTCTCCGCCTCCTGCTCGAACTCCGCGCGGCTCGACGGTGGCCACCCTCGTTCTGCACCGATGCGATCGCGCATCTCGCGGTAGTGTGGCCACAGTTGCTCCCTCGCTTCTTCGTCCGTCTCCGCGACATGCCCCGGCGAGTGCACGCCAATCGGTAATGTCGGGACGCCGAACTGCTGCAGCGCGCGATGATAGAGCTCGACGTACGGCTTGAAGCGCCTCGGATCGCCACCGATGATCGCCAGCATGAGCGGCAATCGATATCGCGCCGCACGAACGACCGATTCCGGGCTGCCACCAACACCGACCCACGTCGTCAGCCTTCCAGACTCGGTCGGCGGATAGACACGCACCTGATCCAACGGTCCGCGTGTCTTGCCGCTCCACGACACCGGCTCACCCGTGCGGTTGGACTCGAGGAGCGCAGCGAACAGCTCGAGCTTCTCCTCGAACAGAAGCTCATACTGGTCGAGCTTGTAGCCGAATAGCGGAAACGATTCCGTAAAGGAACCGCGGCCGAGGATGATCTCGGCGCGTCCGTTCGACACCGCATCCAGTGTAGAAAAACGCTGAAAGACGCGAACCGGATCGTCGGAGCTCAATACGGTGACGGCAGTCCCGAGCTTGATTCGGTTCGTCTGGCCGGCGATCGCCGCCAACACGATCTCGGGTGACGAGATCGAAAAATCGGGACGGTGATGCTCGCCGAGCCCGATGAAATAGATGCCGAGTTGATCGGCGAGGACCGCCTCGGCGACGACATTGCGCAAGACCTGCGCTTGGGAAAGCGGCTGGCCATTCTCCCGCGTCACGTCGCCAAAGGTGTCCAGCCCCAGTTCGATTTGCGTGTCCATCTTGGGAATTGTAGTGACGGCGGCCAGGACGTCCGTGGGTGGCAAATTTTTTGGCTTCGGGCGCGCGCGGGTGACGCGTCCCACCGCTGGGCGTCCAGCTTGGGGACTTCCACCGAGCTCATGACGACGCTGCGCTACGCCCTCCGCTCCCTCGGACGGAGCCCGATTTTCACGGTAGTCGCGGTCGTCTCGCTCGGCCTCGCGCTCGCCGTGAACACGACGATGTTCGCCCTCATCGACTCGGTCACGCACCCGTACATCCCCTACGACATGCGGCCCGTGTTCGGCGTGTCCTTCGTCGGCGGTGGCCGGCCGTGGCCGACAGCGATCGAGCGACTCGACGCAGTGCAGAAGGGGCTCCACTCCGCGGATTCGATCCTCTCGTACAAGATCGCGCCGCGCCTCGTCCAGGCGGGAACGAATTACGAGGACGAGTACATCGCCGCCGTTCCCCCTCAACTCTTCGACATGGTTGGTGTGCGACCGATGTACGGCCGTACACTCAACGCGGGCGACGAACGCGCTGACGCGGCTCCGTCCGCGGTCATCAGCTACACGCTGTGGAACAGCTTCTTTCGCGGGCATCGTCCGGGCGAGCCCGTCTCGCTCACTGTGGGGCCGACGAGCTATCAAGTCGTCGGCGTCATGCCACGCGGGATGCACTTCCCCTCGAACACCGACGTCTGGATCCCGCTCGCGACGCTGCCTGCCGACAGTGCAACGCGGGCCATCGGACCGATCCCGCTGGTGCGCCTGCGACCCAACGTCACGCGGCAAGCAGCCGAGATGGAGCTCAGCGTCATCGCCACGCAGCTCAGCAAGGCGTACGCGCGCGGGAAGCCGATCGGCGGCCGGCTGACCGGACTGCGCGAGGTCAACCGCGACCGCGGCCTCGACGGATTCAGCAAATACATGCTGATTGTCGTCGTCGCCGTGCTGCTGATCGCTTGCGGGAACCTCGGCACGATGCTGCTCGCGCGCGGCATCGCGCGGCGCCGGGAGATCGCGATCCGCGTGGCCCTCGGCGCCAGCCGCCGCGTGATCGTCGGGCAAGTGCTCACGGAGTGCGGGCTCGTCATTGGTGGTGGTATCGCCGTCGGGCTCATTCTCACGCTGTGGGCAACGTATCTACTTCCTCACTACGCATCTCCCTATGTGCCGAGCATCGGAGACCTTCAGCCGGTGCCGAGCTGGCGGGTGTTCTCTTTCGCCGTTGTCGCAGCGCTGCTCACCCTGGTGATCGCGGGCGCACTGCCGGCGCGGCGCGCCGCGGCGACGGACCCGGCTGAGCCGATGAAGGAAGGGGCCGGAACGAGCACCGGCCGAAACCGCGATCGGTACAATCCGCTCATCATCGTCGAAGTCGCGCTCTCGATGGCGCTGCTGATGAACGCCGGCTTGTTCATCATTCTCCTCGCGCATTACACGAGGTTCGACTTCAGCTACTCGGCGAAGAATCTCCAAACGGTCTCGATCGACGTTGGCGGAAAGGCGATCGCCACCGACACGGCGGTCGGGCGGTTCTTCGACGACCTCGAGGTGCGTGCGGCTCACCTGCCCGGTGCGCACGCGGCGACGACGGCCGGCTTCGCAATGCCCGACGGGCGGATCATCTACGGCGAGGGTGGCGCCGGCGGACTCAATTGGCTCAACTCGAAGGGGTACAACACCGTCAGCCCGACGTATTTCTCCACGATGGGTATTCCGATCGTCGAGGGCCGCGGCTTCCAGGCGGGTGATCGCGGCACGAATGCCACAGTGGTCGTCGTCGACCAAGTTGCTGCCCGCCTGCTCTGGCCGGGGATCGCCAGCCCGGTGGGCAGGATGATCAAGCTCGGTGACATCAAGTCCAAGCAACCGTGGGTACGCGTGATCGGCGTTGCGCGCGCCACGGATCTCTTACCGCGCAAGGATGGGGCGCTGCCTCCCGAGCCCCAGATCTATGCCTTGTTCGGGTACGACGTGAACCGGACGCGCAATCTCATCGTCCTCGGTGACGGGCAGGGAGGTCAGCCGGGGCAGGCCGCGTTGGGCCTCGCGATTCGCCGTGAAGTTGAATCGTCGGCTCCGTGGGTGCGTGCGCCGCGGGTTCACCGATGGCTCGAGGGATACGAAAGCTCGCGTACGACGACCGCCTTCATCGCGTCGTTGTTCACGGCGTTCGGCGTGTTCGGTCTTTCGTTATGCGCCGTTGGCTTCTACGGCGTGCTCGCGTACGTCGTGTCTCGGCGGCTGCGCGAGCTCGCGATGCGAGTCGCCCTCGGTGCGCGGCGTCGCGATCTGGTGCGCGTGGTGATTCGCGACGCGACGGTTACCGTGCTCGCCGGTGTCGGAATCGGCGCATTTCTCGCGCTCGGCGCCACGATGAACATGGCGCAAGGCATGTTCACGCTGCGCTACGAGCTCTTGATCGCACTCGTCGGCGCGGAGGCGGCCTTGTTCGCCACGGCGGTCCTAGCATGTCTCGGCCCGCTACGCCAAGCGGTGCGGGCCGATCCCGCCGAGGTTCTTCGCGCCAACTGAGCGTGGTGGGGTGTGCGACGAGATGGGCGGTCTTCGCTCGCCGTCGTGTTCGTCGCGAACGCTCATGAAGATTTCTAAATGCGATGAGCGTGGTTCTCCTGGTCGAGCCGCGAGCCATCGACCACGCTGAGCTATGCGAGCAATTCGGTCGAATGAGGCGCGGGTTTTGCCCGCGTCCCTTCTTCTTCGAGGGCTGTCGTTTCTTAAAGCATGGAGGTGGA
>Ga0157372_10008567_pt1 | contig 10863 bp, 5 predicted proteins | sample C55metaG_FD_115307 | JGI IMG/M metagenome (GOLD analysis project Ga0157372, IMG submission 115307) | Corn rhizosphere microbial communities from Kellogg Biological Station, Michigan, USA - C5-5 metaG | ecosystem: Host-associated > Plants > Roots > Rhizosphere > Soil | place: USA: Michigan...
AATCAGCGCTGTAAGGGGCGCTCTAAGGACTTCAGCGCTCTAAGGACGTCAGCGCTCTAAGGACGTCAGCGCCCTAAGGACGTCAGCGCCCTAAGGACGTCAGCGTCGTTACGCAGTTCGGCCGCCTCTACCGCTTACGGCCGAATCGCGGGCGCTGGCGTATACCGTCGTCCGAAGTTGTAATCCGCCCACGACAAGAAGTACTTCCAGTTCGGCCCGTCCGTGTGGCCGCCGTCGTGCTGTCGCCATGCGAGCTGCCCGTCGAGCAGTCCCACGTTTACTGGCGGCATCTTCTCCTTCGCGTAGTCGTCGGATACCCCGAGGGTCTTGGCGCCGAGCAGACGAAACGCCGGCTGGGCGGCGACGGCGGCCATGTAGCTGCCTTGGTGGTCGAGCCACTTCGCGTCGCCGCGTTCGGGGACGCCGTAGCTCACGAACGTGAGACGCGGCGCGCAGAGCGCGAGCAGTTCGTGGGAATCGACAGGCAGGTCGCCGGCGTTCTTGCTGCCGAAGGTGGCGTCCGAGGCGCCGTACTTGAGGAAGTTGCCGGCCATCCAATGATACTCGCCCGTGCCGGTGAGATTCTCGACAGCCTCACCCCAGTTGCGACGGTTGAGCTTCGCGCCGCCTTCGCCGGACGAGCCGATGAGAACGAGCGCGAACCGTTCGTCGAACGCCATCGCGACGAGTGCCGCCTTGCCGTAGCGCGACACGCCCTCGACGCCGACCTTGGTCGCGTCGACCGCGTTGTCGGTCTGGAGATAGTCGAGCACGCGCGACGCACCCCAGCCCCACGCCCGTAACGCGCCCCAGTCGTCGGGCTTCCTCGGTTGTCCCGTGTTCGTGAGACCGATGATTCCCTTCGTCAGCCCCGCGCCGTTGTCGGTCTGAACGGCGGTTGGATTCAAGAATACGAATCCCCACCCGTCGAGAATGAGTTGCTCCGCCGCGGGTGCGTCGCTGCCGGGCGCCGGTGGCGGAAAGTTGAACGCGGGACGAGTCGCGGGGGGCGGCGTCGGCCGCCCGAGCGCTTGATCGAGATTTCCACCGCGGAACATGATCATCACCGGGACCGGTCCCTTCGCATCAGCCGGCACGACGAGCGTCGCGGGAATGTCGACGGTGATCTCGGGATACGCGGCGTTGTCGACATGACCGGTGAGCTGCTTGCCAAGTACGCGTCGCCCCGCGATGGTCGCCGTGTCGGTCGCGACGACGCTCCACGTCAGTCGCGGCACGTTCTTCGGAATCCGACCGTATACCTCCCTCTCGAAATCCTCCACCAACTCGGCGCGACGCCGGGTCCAGAGCGCGGGACTCGTGACCTTGCGTCCGTCCTTCATCGTGAGAAGGTCCGGCAGGTTGGGAAAAGGATTCGCCTTGGCTTCGTCGTAATTCGCGTGATTCGCATCCTGCTCGTTGCCGCTCGGTCCCGGCCTCAGCGCCTTGATCCCGAGCTGCTCCATCATCTGCTGGTGGTCTTCGGCCGCCGTCCACGCCTTGGACGCGGAGACGCTTGCGTTCGCGGGCGAGCCCGCCTGCTGCGCGCGCGCGTCGGTCGCGGCGAAAGTCAGCACGAGTACGAGCTCCGGCGCGATTGCAGCGAACGTTCGAGCACGATTCGGCATGGTGGACCTGGCGCGCGACGGTGCGTTGCCGGGTGATCTGACGACTTCCAAACTATTGCTCATTCTTGGGGTGGACGGGTGGACGGGTGGACGGGTGGACGGGTGGACAGATGAGAACATCAGGCTCCGCGATAGTTGCGCGTCTCGCGCTCGTTGCGGCGATCCGCGGCGGAAGCGAAAACTCAGACCGGAACGGATGACGGTACGAGGGCGGCGACCAACTCGTCGACGTCGATCGGTTTGACCAGGTGGACCGCGAAGCCGGATGCGTCGCTGCGATAGCGGTCCTGTGGTTGGCCGTAGCCGCTCAGCGCGATGAGCGTGGGCGGCGTGTCGGAAAGACGGGCGCGAAGCTCTCGCGCCAGCGTGTAGCCGTCCATCGTCGGCAGGCCGATGTCGAGAATGGCGAACTGCGGCCGGAACGACTCGGCGACTTCGATCGCCTCGATCGGATTCCGAACGGCGCGAACGTCGTAGCCGAGTACGGACAGCAAACGCGACAACCCCTCGACGACGTCGCTATGGTCGTCGACGAGCAGAACGCGCGCGCTCGTTGAAGTCGTGTCATGCGCGTCCTGCTCGGAGGCGCTGGCTGTCGCACCTCCCGACGTCGCCGCGCTCGGCAGGCGAATACTGAACTCGGCCCCTTTTCCCGGCCCGTCGCTGTGCGCCGTCGCGGTTCCACCGTGCAACTCGGTGAGCGTGCGAACGAGCGACAATCCGATACCCAGTCCGCCTCCGGCACGGTCGGGTCCGCGCGCGCCTTGCACGAACGAGTCGAACATGTCCGGGAGGAGCGACGTGTCGATGCCGATCCCGGTGTCGCGTACGCGAAGCACGACGTTGTCGTCTTCGCGCGCGCCCGTCACGGTTACGACGCCGCCGGGCGGCGTGTAGCGCGCGGCGTTCGAGAGCAGATTGTCGACCACCTGCGTCAGCCGCACCTCGTCGCCCTCGACCTCGAGTCCCAATTCGGGAATCGAGACCTCGAGGCGGTGACTCCGCTCCTCGAAGAGCGGCGACGTCGATTCGACCGCGCGCGACACCACCGCGGCGAGATCGAGCCGCTTTTTCGAGAGGTTGACCGTTCCGCGAGCAACGCGTGACAGGTCGAGCAGGTCGTCCACGAGGCGCACGAGGTGTTTCACCTGCCTGACGATGACGTCGACGTCTTGCCGGCCTTCCGCGTCGACTTGGCGCTCGAGAAGCCGCGCGGATGTGAGGATCGGCGTCAACGGATTGCGAAGCTCGTGGGAGAGCAGCGCGAGGAACTCGTCCTTCAGGTGATCGGCCCGCCGGAGCGCATCCTCATTCGCCCGTTGAGACGTTACGTCCGTGACCGAGTTCACCAAACAGGGCACGCCGTCGATTTCGGACTTCGCGCTCGAGAGGGCGACTCGGATCATCTGGCCGTCCTTTCGCCGCTTCGTGAGCTCCACGCTCGGACGCAACCCGGCGTTCAACGATTCGACAAACGCCACGCGTTCTTCGGCGGACCAGATTCCGAGCTCCACGGACGTTTTGCCGAGCAACTCTTCGCGGCTGTAGCCGAAAAGCCTGCCCAGCGCGTCGTTGACCGTGAGGAAGCGTCCGTCCGATGCGCGCGTGATGGCGAGAGCTTGTGGGCTCAGGTCGAATACGGTTTCGAATCTTCGCTCCGAGGCCCGCAGCGCGTCTTCGGCGGCATGGCGGTCGTGGATGTCGATTGCCACGGCGAGCCAACGCACGACCTTGCCGCTCGAGTCGCGCAGCGGTGAGCTGCGTCCAAGGTGCCACCGATACTCGCCGTCCCGATTCCGAATGCGATACTCGATTTCGAACTGCGTCTCGGTTTCGAGCGCGTGAGCCCAACGGCGCCACAGCTCGTCGCGATCGTCCGGATGCACGGGTTCGAGCGCTCCCTTGTCGGTGAGCGTCTGCTCTTCCGTCAGCCCCGTGAGCTCGAACCAGCGATCGTTGACCCACTCGAGCTCCCCCTGTGCGTCCGCCGTCCAGATGATGTGGGGCAGGGCGTTGGCGAGCGCGCGATCGGCGGAATCGCCTTGCTCGCGCGGCGCAAATTCGTGGTGATCCTGAGGTTGGGTCTCTGGCATCACGGCGTCGAGGGATTCTCGGAGTATGGTTCCCGCGCGCCCGCGTCGCCAGCGCATCGGGTCATTTCCCAACCAAGCGGGCGCGACGCCTGTCTCAATCCCGGAGTTTCCCCGGGAGACGACCGTGATCTTTCGTGACGCGTTCTTTGCCGTGCGCGCGTGGCGCCGCCGGCCGACCCTGGCCGCGATCGCCATCGCCACGATCGCCATCGGCATCGGGGCGGCCACATCCATTTACAGCGTGGTCGACGGCGTCCTTCTTCGACCGCTGGCGCTGCCCGAGCCCGGACGACTCGTCGCGATCTGGCAGACGTATCCGCAGTGGAAGAAGAACGAGATCCTCGCGTCGATGTGGGAGAACATTCCGCTGTCGCAGCCCGAATTCCGCGATCTCGCTCGCGAGCAAACGTCGTTCTCGAGCGTCGCCATGTGGAGCAGCGGACGGGCAATACTTTCGGTTGGCGAACGATCTCAAGAGATGCGCACCATTCGGGCGAGCGGGTCGCTGCTCGCGACGCTCGGCGTGTCTCCCATCGTGGGGCGCACCTTCTCGCCCGACGAGGACACCGCGGCCGGCGCCAAGGTCGCGCTGATGTCGTACGAGGTTTGGCAGAGCGACTTCGCCGGCGCGCGCGACATCGTCGGCCGAGTCGTACGGCTGGACGACGTCCCGTTCTCCATCGTCGGCGTGCTGCCGCCGGGGCTCACGCTGGGACGCACGGGGCAGATCGTGGGCGCCAGCACCGCGCCGATCGGATTCTGGGTCCCCGTGGGGCAGGACGCGAACGACTACTCCGAGCGCACGAATCACAGCTACAAGGCGATCGGGCGACTCGCTCCCGGTGCCACGATCGATCGAGCTCGCGCCGACGTCGCGCGGATTCTGTCGCCGACCGCAAAGGACCAAGCCGACAAAGGCACGCGGGTCGCCGAGTGGCAGGTCGATCAGACGCGCGACGCGCGTGGGCCGCTCTATGTGTTGTTGGCGGCGGCGGGACTGCTGCTGCTCATCAGCTGCGTGAACGTGGCCACGCTGTTGTTGGGCGAGGCGGCCGCCCGCGAACAAGAGATGGCCGCGCGCGCCGCGCTCGGCGCATCGACGCGGCGACTGGTGGGCCAACTGTTGGTCGAGAGCATCTCGCTCTCACTCGCCGGACTGGTGTTCGGCGCGGTTCTGTCGTGGTGGGGCACACGGATCCTGGTCGCCATCGCGCCTCCGCGAATCCCGGGTCTCGCCGACGTGCGGGTGGACGGACGCGTCCTCGCCGTGTCGCTCTTCGTGTCGCTCGCGACGGGCGTGCTCTTTGGATTGGCGCCGGCGCTGACGTTGTCGCGGTCGCGGCCGGGTACGTTGTTGCGCGGCGGCGGCGGACAGAGCGCTCGGGGCGGCGCCGCTCTTCAGAGAACGCTCATCGCCGTTGAGCTCGCGCTGTCCGTAGTGCTGCTCGTCGGCGCCGGGCTGTTGACGCGCACGCTCCAGCGGATCTCTCGAGTCGATCCGGGGTTCCGGACCGAGCATCTCATCTACGACCAGCCGTCGTTACCACGTGTGGCGTATCGCGACTCCAACCTTACGCGCGCGTTCCAATCGGCGGTGATCAGGCGTCTCGCCGCGCTGCCCGGCGTGACCGCCGTAACGGCCGGCGACCAACCGCCGTTCAGCGGAGGGTCGTCGAGCAGCAGAGTCCTACCCGAAGGTGAGCCCGAGCAAGGTCCGGGCGGCGGCCCTCGTGACACCGGCCCGCGCCACGAGGCGCAGCAACGCGTGACGATCCCCGGCTACTTCGCCACCGTCGGCATTCCACTCAGAGCGGGGCGCGACTTCACGGACGCGGATCGCGCGGGAGCGCCGCTCGTCGTGATCGTGAGCAGCTCGCTGGCGCGCCGCGATTTTCCCAACGAATCGGCCGTCGGCAAGCGGGTGAAGTATCAGAACGAGTGGCGCACCATCGTTGGTGTCGTCGACGACGTCCACTTTCAGCGGTTGTCGAGCGACGTTCAGGCGACCGTCTACACGCCCGTGGCGCAGCGACGCGGTTCGTGGGTCCTGTCGCTGCTCGTTCGCACCACGGATGACCCCGCCGCTCTCGAACCGCAGGTGCGGAAGGTCGTCGCCGAGCTGGCGCCGCCCGCGACGACGCAGCGCCTCGAGACGATGTCCACGATGTTGAGCCGCTCGTTCGCCGAGGAGCGCTACCGCGCGCTGCTCGTGTCGCTGTTCGGCATCGTCGCGGCGGTTCTCGCCGCGGTGGGGATCTACGGCGTGACCGCGCGTGCCGTCGCGCGGCGCACGCGCGAGTTGGCGATCCGGTCCGCGCTTGGCGCCACGGCGCGGTCGATTGCCGTCACGGTCATCGCCGGCACGTCGATCGGTGCGGCAGCGGGCATGTTCGCCGGATTGCTCGGCGCGCGGCTGAGCACGCGCTTGCTCGGGCCGTTCCTTTTCGGTGTCTCGCCGGGCGACTCGGCGACGTATCTCGCGATTCTCTTGCTCTTGGTGATCGCCACGCTGGGCGCGAGTCTTGTTCCGGCGAGGCGTGCGGTGCGTGCGGACATCGCCAACGTGCTGCGCGGGGAATAGCGGAGTCTATCGCACGAACGCGCTGAACACGCGGTCATGATCCGTTCGCTGGTCGTGGCATTCGACGCAGAGCTTGCGATGCTCCTCCGTGAGCGACGGCGTGGTGTCGTTGCCCATGAACCGCTCGAATCCCCATCCGCCCGTGGCCGCGTAACGTCTCGAGTCTTTGACCATCACGTCGAGCCGTTCGCGGTCGCCGCTCGCGATCACGCCGGCGTTCTCCGAGGCCTTCAAGAGATCAAACACGAGGATCGAGCCGTCCGCAAAGTGTCCCGATGAGAAGCCGCCCATCGCCGCGGCATTCGCGTAGACGTGATGCATGCCGCCGCCGGTCGAGAACGCGGGGCTCGATGGCAACACCACCATGGACTTGATGTGCGTCCATTGGCGGAATCCGGTCGGGTATGGGACTCCGATGAAGCGCGGTGCCGCGAATGCGACTACGAGCGAAAGACTCGTGAGGGCGACAGCGGCGCGTGCCCGGGTGTGTGTGGTGTTCGGCATGCGTAGATAGTGCACATCGTCGACGGGGCTGTCGCGCGAGAAGTGACCGAGCGTGCGGTACGCGCGCTGCGCCGACTCGGCGGGGGCCGAAGCGGTGTGAGTCTGATGAATGTCCACGACCGTTGGGGGCAACTTCGGTGGCGATCAGTCACGGGGTCTGTGGGCGATCGTGCCGGCGACGGATCGACTACGCGAGTGAGCGCGGAGTGGTATCGATGAGCAGAGTCCGCTCGGCCATTCAGATCGAGCGGCGTCGGCCGGTAGTCGACGAACGGATGCCTTTGAAGTAGTGTTGCGGCATGCATACATCCCGGCTGCTCGCGCTTCCCGCCATGGGGCTGCTCGCGGGTGCGGTTGAGTCGCAGACTCCCAAGCCCCCCACCCGATCCGCGTCGAGGCTGACGATCGATCAGCTCATTCAGATCAAGCATCCATCGGGGCACCAGTGGACGCCCGACGGCAGCCACATCTGGTTCACGTACGACGACGGAGGCGTCAACAATGTGTGGGCCGCGCCGGCCGACGGAAGCGGGCCGGCCGTCGCGTTGACGAGCTATCCTGACGGGCAGGGTGGTGCCGGGAGTTTCTGGAGCAGAGACGGGCAGACCTTCTTCTTTCCGCGGGACGGTGGCCTGCTTGCCGTTTCAGTGAAAGGCGGTACGCCACAGGCCGCGTGGCCGTCGGCCGTGCACGGGCGGGCCTTCTCGCTCTCGCCAAACGGCGAGCGTGTGGCGTTCGTCGCGAACGTCGCACGTGGCTTCGATCTCGTCGTCCATACCATCGCGTCGAACACCGATCGGACGGTCGCGCACTCCGACAGCATCATCGGCACGCCGGCGTGGACCTCCGACGGCGAGAGCCTCACCTATACGGCTGGCGGCGGCGCCGGCGGACCGATTCAACACTACGCGTCGCCGCCAGAGATCGGCCCGAAGTTGATCTTCGTCGCGACCGAAGGCGGTCGCGGTGGGGGAGGCCGCGGCGGCACGACGTACACGGTTCCGGCAGCCGGTGGACCGACCACACAGCTGGCGGGTGCAGCGGTTGGGGGTTTCGGTCGAGGCGGCGCGCGACTCGATGCGACGCATACGCTCGTGACGCGAACTTCGAACAATGGGCTCACGCGAACGACCGAGTCCGTCGACGCCAACGGTGGCCCGCCGGTGATTCTTCATGTGGACACGGCCGCGAAGTTTTTCAGTTCCGTCAACACGACCAACAACGCCATCTCGCCCGACCGGCGGTGGCTGTTGTACACGAGCGACGTCACAGGCTGGGATCAGATCTACGTCGTGCCGGCGACCGGCGGCACGCCGGTTCAGCTCACGAAAACGCCAGGCGAGCATTGGCGCGCCGTGTGGTCGCACGACAGCAAGCGGATCGCGTGGGACGCGAACACGGCCGCCAAACCCGGCACGCGTCAGATCGAGGTCGCGACGGTCGGCGACGATCCGGCCACCGCGACGATCGTCGCGGTCACGTCAGGCAGTGGAACCAACACTGCCCCGCAGTGGTCACCCGACGACAAGCGTCTCCTTTTTCAGCACACCGACTCTCAGAACTCTGCCGATCTCTACGTCGCCGAGGCCGGCGCGAACGCAAAGGTGACGCGTTTGACCTCGTCGATGCCGGCGGGCATCGACAAGTCGCAGCTCGTCGCGCCCGAGCTCATCCACTATCCAGGCCCGGACGGGAAACAGGTGCCGGCGTGGCTCTTCGTGCCGAAGAATCTCGACCGCACCAAGAAGCACGCGGCGGTCGTGTGGATTCATCCAGACGGCGTGAACCAGAACTACGATGGCTGGCACACCGATCGCAACGAGGCCGTGTATTACGAGTTTCATCAATACCTGCTGCAACAGGGATACGTCGTCATCGCGCCTGACTATCGGGGCAGCATCGGCTACGGCCGCGATTGGCGAAACGACGTCTACATGGACGTCGGTGGGAACGACGCCAAAGACGCGCGTATGGCCGCCACGTATCTCAAGACCCTCGGCTACGTCGACAACGATCGCATCGGCGTGTGGGGCCTGAGCTACGGCGGCTTCTTCACGCTGCTCGCGATCACGCAGGAGCCGACGTGGTTCCGCGCGGCGGTGGACGTCGCCGGTGTCGCCGACTACACGCTATACTACGACGACCCATACCACGGCGGTTGGACGACCAGCCGCATCGGGACGCCGCAGGAACACCCCGAGGTCTACGCGAAGGCGGCACCAATGTCACACGTCGATCAGATCCAGCATCCGCTCCTGATCTTGCACGGCACGGCGGACGTCAACGTGCCGTTCATTCATTCGGTGCTGCTGATGGACCATCTGCTCAAAGCTGGGAAAGGCGACCTCGCGAGCTTCATGGTCTATCCGGGAGAGTATCACTACTTCGACCGGAGCTTCGTGGTGCGCGACGCGTGGCAGCGAGTGGATGCGTTCTTCAAGCAGAACTTGCGGCCCGAGGTCATGACGCCCGGAGGTGCTCGATGAGCGCCGGCGCTCGTTTTTCGCTCGCCGCTTTCTTTATCGCGAGTGCGGGGCTCGCAGCCTGCCATCGCTCGAGCACTCCATCCGCGTCCGCGCCCGCCGCCGCCGCCAGTCCGGCGGCCGTCATCCACTCGGCGTTTCCATCGGACTGGCGATTCAAGCCGGGCATCCCCGGTACGTTCGCCGAGCACGGCATGGTGGTCAGCATGTCGCGCGACGCCAGCGAGGCTGGCGTCGAAATTCTCAAGCAGGGCGGCAACGCCGTGGACGCCGCGGTGGCAACGGGCTTCGCGCTCGCCGTGACCTATCCGAGCGCCGGCAACATCGGCGGCGGCGGCTTCATGACGATTCGCATGGCCGACGGACGCACGATGACGCTCGACTATCGCGAAGTCGCGCCGCTCGCCGCGACGCACGACATGTACGTGGAGAACGGCAAGCTCACGGAAAAGAGCCGGATCGGGTATCTCGCGTCAGGCGTGCCAGGGTCGGTGGCGGGCATGGCCGAAGCGCTGCGCAAGTACGGCACGATGCCGCTGGCCAAGGTGATGGCGCCGGCGATTCGACTCGCGAAAGAAGGATTCCTCACCGGCCGTCCCGAGACCGACAGCGGGACCGGCGGCGGTCGTCGCGGCGGAACGGGGGAACGGAACTGCAATGCGCTGATCGCCCGCTTCGAGGGAAAAGATCTCTTCTGTCCGGACGGACACGCGCTCGCGGCCGGCACTCGCCTTACGCAACCCGATCTCGCGCGCACGCTCGAGTCGATCGCCGCGCAGGGGCCGAAAGCGTTCTACGAAGGCGCGATCGCCGACTCGCTCGTGGCGGACGAGCAGCGTGGCGGCGGAATCATCACGAAGGAAGATCTGCGCCGCTACACGCCGATCTGGCGCGACGCGATTCGAACGAGCTACCGCGGCTACACGCTGCTCACGATGCCGCCATCGTCATCCGGCGGGATCACGATCAGCGAGACGCTCAACATTCTCGAGAACTTCGCGCCGCTGCCGCCGCCTGGGAGCACGGAATATTCCCACCTGATCGCCGAGGCGCTGCGGCGGTCGTTCACCGATCGCAACGAGAAGCTGGGCGATCCGGCGTTCGTGAAGGTTCCGCTCGACCAGCTCACCGACAAGGCGTACGCCAAGTCGCTCGCGTCGCAGATCGATCCGCACCACGCCACGGCGACGCCCGCGTTCCATGCACGCGGCGAAGAGATGGAGACCACGCACTATTCAGTCGTCGATGCCGCGGGAAACGCCGTCTCGACGACGACGACGCTCAACGGCAGCTACGGCTCCGGCGTCTGGATTCGCGGCGCGGGGTTCTTCATGAACAACGAGATGGACGACTTCGCCGCGCAGCCCGGAACGCCGAACATGTACGGCCTCGTGCAGGGCGAAGTGAACGCCGTGCAGCCGGGCAAACGCATGCTCTCGGCGATGTCGCCGACCATTGTGCTCGATCCACAGGGCAAGTTGCTGCTCGTCACCGGCGCCGCGGGCGGGCCGACGATCATCACGACGACGATGCAGGTGATCCTCGACGTCATCGAGTTTCACATGAGTCTCTCC
>Ga0157372_10008568_pt1 | contig 10863 bp, 14 predicted proteins | sample C55metaG_FD_115307 | JGI IMG/M metagenome (GOLD analysis project Ga0157372, IMG submission 115307) | Corn rhizosphere microbial communities from Kellogg Biological Station, Michigan, USA - C5-5 metaG | ecosystem: Host-associated > Plants > Roots > Rhizosphere > Soil | place: USA: Michigan...
CGACGACGTCGCCAGTATCGCGCAGCGCAGGCGCCGCCATGGCTTCGAGGGTGGTTATCCCCGCCAGCGGGATTTTTAGCGCGAGCCGCAAGCCGCGCATGAAAGCGATGCCGACCCGCTGGCCCGTGAATGTGCCTGGACCTGTTGTCACTGCAAGTCTGTGCAAATCTCGGAAGGAGATCGCGGCGTCCTGCATGAGCGCCTGCACCATAGGGGCAAGCGCTTCGGCATGTCCCCGGTCCATAACCTCGAGCCGATGCGCGAGAACAGCGTCGCCGTCCAGCACCGCTGCCGAGCAGGCGCCAAGCGCGGTATCGACGGCGAGGATTTTCATAGGGAGCGGATGCGGCGCAATCAGGCCGCTTCGACCGCGCTCACTTCAGGAATGTAATGCCGCAGCATATTCTCGATCCCGTTCTTCAGGGTGAGCACCGAAGATGGGCAGCCCGCGCATGACCCGCGCATATAGAGGGACACAATTCCCGTTTTGCTGTCATAGCCGCGGAAAACGATATCGCCACCATCGGCGGCGACCGCCGGCCGGACACGCGTGTCGAGAAGCTCCTTGATCTGCTCCACAACCTCAGCGTCTTCCTCGGAATAGGTCTCCTCGGCAACGGGTTCATCCTCCGCGCTGCCTTCAAACAGCGGCAGCTCGCGGGTGAAGTGCTCCATGATCGCGCCCAGGATCGATGGCTTCAGGTGCCGCCAGTCGCCACCGGACTTCGATACCGAAATGAAATCGGAACCGAAGAACACACGCGAGATCTCGTCGATTTCGAACAGCGCAGCCGCCAGCGGCGAACGGTGGGCGGAGTCGCGGTCCGGGAAATCCGCCACGGCGCCTTTACCCATCACCTCGCGGCCGGGGAGGAATTTCATTGTCGCCGGATTAGGCGTGGACTCGGTCTGAATGAACATGGGCTCTCGCGCGAAATCTCGCGCCTGTCTGCATGATTTACATGGACTTCAGCGGCCGCCGGATCAAGTGCCCTTAAAAATCTGAGGCAATCCCCCTGCGCTCCCAGTCCCCATACCGGGTCGGTTCAGGCCCGTTGGGGCCATTTGCCTCCCGCGGCCCTTGGGAGGCTTTGGCTGCCTTCCTACGCGCCTCGGCCTCTGCCCTGGCACGCTTTCCGGCTTCCCGGATGCGAGTGGCGATCTCCGCCTTCTTGAGATTCTTGACCGCCATGGGCGCAAGCTTACATCAGAGCAGCGGCAACAAGTAAGTGTCGGACAAGAAAGGCAATGAATCTGTTTCGCACCGGCATCCTGATGGCGCTGCTCACCGGCATCTTCGTCGCCGTGGGCTTTGCGATCGGCGGCGGCCCGGGAATGGTCATCGCCTTCTTCTTCGCCGCGGGCATGAACCTGTTCGCCTACTGGAATTCAGACCGCATGGTCCTGTCGATGTATGGCGCCCATGAAGTCGATGAGGCGAGCGCGCCAGACCTCGTGCGCCTGGTGCGGCAATTGGCGGAAGCGGATGGATTGCCAATGCCTCGTGTTTACATCGCGGAAAATGAACAGCCCAACGCATTCGCAACCGGTCGAAATCCGGAGCATGCCGCCGTCTGCGCCACGACCGGCCTTCTCCAGAAAGTCACGCACGAAGAACTCGCCGGCGTGCTCGCGCACGAGCTAAGCCATGTTAAGAATCGCGATACACTCACGATGACGATAGTGGCCACCATCGGCGGCGTGATCGGCATGCTGGCGAATTTCGCATTCTTCATGGGCGGAGATCGGCGGAACAATCCGTTGGGGCCCCTCGCAGCCATTCTCGTCGCAATTGTGGCACCCCTTGCTGCGATGCTGGTGCAAATGGCGATCAGCCGCGCGCGCGAGTTCGAGGCCGACCGATCCGGGGCGCTGTTGTCGGGGCGGCCGTTGTGGCTCGCCTCTGCCTTGCAGCGCATCGAAAGCGCGGCGGAGCAGATCGACAATCCCCCTGCCGAGGCCAATCCCGCCACAGCGCACATGTTCATCGTCAATCCGCTGCATGGCGGAGGAATTTCATCTCTGTTCGCGAGCCATCCGTCTACGGAGGAGCGCATCGCGCGACTGAAGGCGATGGCTGCCGGTATGGGGCAGCTTCCCAAGCCCGGTCCCTGGGGCTGAGGTGGCGCGCGCGGTTGCCGGAATACCCGCCCGGGCCGCCGCACAGACCATTCTGGGCGAAGTTCTCCGGCGACGCCGCCCCCTCGACGACGTGCTCGATGGCATGCTGAGCAACGCGGCGCTGGATTCGCGCGATGCCGGTTTTGCGCGGGCCATTGCCACAGAGACGCTGCGCCGCTTTGGACAGCTGCAGGCGCTGGTGCACAGTTTCGTGGCAAAGCCGCCGCCCCAGCACCGCGCCGGATCGACACTCGAAATTCTGCTCGCGAGCGCCTGCGAGTTGCTGTTCCTGAAGGTGCCTGCGCATGCCGGGGTGGACGCGGCGAACGAACTCGCTACGCGTGACACAAAGGCCGTCCATTTCAGGCCGCTCATCAATGCCGTGCTGCGGCGGATTGCGCGGGAGGGCGAAGCAGTTCTGCAGGCGCAGGATGCCGCGCGCCTGAACACGCCCGATTGGCTGTGGACGCGCTGGTGCGAAACCTACGGCCAGGACACCGCACGTGCTGTAGCCGAAGCCCATCTGGCGCAGCCGCCACTTGATCTTCACCCCAGGTCGAACACCCTCGCCATCGAAGGAGAGCACCTCGGTGACATCGTGCGCCTGCACAAGGCCGGACGCATCGAGGAGCTGAAAGGGTTCACAGCAGGGGAGTGGTGGATACAGGATTTCGCCGCAAGCCTTCCGGCACGCTTGCTCGGGGATGTTCGTGGATCGGCAGTTATCGATCTGTGCGCGGCGCCCGGTGGGAAGTGCGCGCAATTGGCTGCCGCTGGGGCGAACGTGATCGCAGTGGAGCGCGATGCTTCCCGGATGCAGCGCTTGCGGCACAACCTTGAGCGGCTGCGACTGACGGCCGAATTGGCCGAAGCGGACGTGCGCGATTTCACTCCCAGCGCACCCGCGCCCTTCGTACTGCTGGACGCGCCTTGCAGCGCCACCGGCACCATCCGTCGTCATCCCGATTTGCCCTGGATCAAAAGCGCCGCCGATGTGAACACCTGCGCCGATGCCGCGGCTGAATTGCTCGATGCCGCAGCCGATATGGTGGCCGACAATGGCGTGCTGGTATTTGCGGTGTGCTCGCTTGAGCCAGAGGAAGGGCCTGAACAGGTGACGGCATTTCTTGATCGCCACCCCCAATTCCAGCGGGATCCGGTTCAGCCGGGCGAAGTCTTCGACATGGCCAAACTGATCCGCGATGGCGATTTGCGCACGCTGCCCTGCCATCTTCGCATGCAGGGCGGCATGGATGGATTCTATGCCGCCCGGCTCAGGCGTTCAGGCTGAAAGGCGCCCCAGCGCATAAGCGATTGCGAGGTATATTTTTCCGGTATCGGCACTGAGCAGCGTGGACGCGAGAAGGCCACCAGTATCGCCCTCACGCGCCCGTACCATGAGAGCCTCGAATTCTTCGATGTACACGTTTGCTGCTTCGCGAAAGCGTTCGTTTTCGCGGTTGAGCAGGGCAATGCGATCGATCGTCGACTCGTCCAGAGCCGCAGCCACGCGGCGCGCAAACAGCGTGCGATCGCCGGAAAGATATCGCCGCCATTCCTCCGCATCGGGCGCGTAATCCGCGGAGATTGCGTCGAGATCGACGGCCATGTCGGCCAACGCCGCCTGCAATGCACCGAGGGCCGCGACAGCGCTGGCGTTCAGATCTTTCGGCTTCGTCGGTTCCAAATCCACTGCCGACAGCAGCTTCTTCATCTCCCAAGATTTCGGCTCTGCCAAAGCCTTCCCCTCTCTGGCCTTGGGGCGCCCGAGTTTGCGAGCGCGATTGAGCAGCCCTTCCGTCTGGGGCTCGGGCGCAACTTCCACAACTTCCGCTTTTGGGGTGATACGGCCCGTATTACGCGCGTGAATCGTGGATAGTGTGCGGGCGGAAATGTTCAGCATCTCCTCCGTTTCGGCGCGCACCACTTCTCGCACGCGCACGGCTTCCTGCCGGGCGACGGCGGGCAAAGAGACGATATATTTCTGAATTTCCACGCCCGAAGCGGTCAGCGCAACCTTGATCGTGTTCGTCTGGTCTGCGAGTTCCGCCGCGATGCGCACGAGCTTCTGGCATTCCGCCATTGCTTCGCCGACCATCTGCTTTCCCGTGGACTTTGCGTCGGCCGTGGTTTCATTGATCAGCGCTTGGGCACCGGCGCCGGCGTCGTGGAGGCCGCTGACGAGCTTGGCCAACGTGACATTCGCTGCTTCGCAGATATCCTTCACGCGCTCTGCTTCGCGGCCAAAACTGGCCGCCAGTTGAGTCGCCCGGGCCTCACCGGCGGACATGATGGATTCGAGCTGTTGCTCGGTTTGGGCCGCCATGGTTTCGAACACCTTGGCCTGCCCGCTGAGCGCGTTGATGGCCTGATCGAGCGCGCCACGCTGATGATTGATTGAGGCATCGAACTCGCCACCCTCTTTCTCCAAACGGTGCAGCAACTCCGCCATGGTGATGCGGTGGCGCTCGTGCCGCCCGAGCACAAATTCTGCGCGCGCCATGGCGGCGTCCGATACCTGTTCGATATGTTTGGCCTGTTTGTCCAGTTCGAGAGCGGCGGTGCGTGGCGCTTCCGCGGCGCTTTGCGCTGCGGCCCGGAAGTTGTTTGCTTGCGTTTCGAGTAACTGCCCCGCGGTTTTCAGAGTCCCTTCGGCTGATTCGATCATCGCTCGAAGCTGGGCTGCCCTCCCGGCCACCAGTTCGCTGGTACGCGATGCGGCTTCGGACAGCGCTGCAGTGAGTCCATCGATTCTTTCGCGTTCACCCCCCAGTTGCGCTGAAACGGTCTCGGTCCGCACGGCCGCTCGCGCTGACGCTTCATCCACGGCTGCGATCTGTTTTTCCAGCACCGATTCCAGCGCTCGCAAGCGGGCGAATGCGCCATCCAGGCCCGCATTCAGTCCATCCAGCTCACGGCGCACCGCCCGGCCGAGACGCGCAGCGGTGCGCGAAACTGTTTCGTCAGACGAAAAAAGCCGATTCGCTGAATCGACCAGCTGCTCCGCAGCAAAGGCCATGGCTTGCCCGCGGCTGAAGGTCCATGCGGCAATCACGATGAGGAACGGCGGCGCAAAGGCCGCGAATCCAGCCAGAGCCAATTGATGGACCGGCAGCGCGGCCAGCCCGCTCGTCCCGAAGTAGCCGAGGATGTAAGGGATTGCGGCGCCCATCCAGAAGGCGGCCAAGGTGATGGCGAAGATGAGCGGGCCCATTGGGGAGGGTGCCCGAGCAGCTTTGTGATCGTACGGCTCGGTCGTCGGCTCTGCCGTGGGCAGCATGACGGCCGCAGCTCCTTCGGTTGCCTTCATCGCCATGAATACGCCCCTGAACTTCAACCCATTGATCTTAACCACATTTGGCGGCTCTCGCGAGTGGAAAAGTAGCGGCTGAAGGCCGCCGCGGGCGCCGTTGAATTGGGTTATTAACGGGTTCTTTGCGGGCTTGGGGGATGCTTTCGGATAGAACCGCCATGCCCGCCACGACCGCCACAGCTGTCGATCTTGCGCATCTCGCCCGCTACACGGGCGGCGCCCGCGATCTCAACGCTGAAGTGTTGCGGCTGTTCGCGGACCAGTCCGCAAAATTGCTCAAGGAGCTTCGTGCGGCTGTTGACGCTAACGACGAGGCGCGCTGGCGCCACATCACGCACTCCCTGAAGGGCGCCGCCCAGGGGATCGGGGCTTTCGCGCTGGCGGAAGCTGCAACGGTCGCTGAGCGCCTTGACCCCGCCTTCGAGGCTCAGCGGACCTCCGCCGCGCTCGCCACGCTGAAAGAGCGCACGGAGGCCGTTCAGGCCTTCATACGGGCCTATCTCGAGTTCTGATCGGCTGCCTTCGGCCAAAGCCAAGACATGTTGCCTTGCCGAAAATCCGCCTGTAAGGCGGCCGTCCTCACAGGTACCGGACGCGAAGCAGACGATGGCTGGCCGCCACGAAACAGACGTCGCCATTCTGGGCGCAGGGCCGATCGCCCTGTTCGCCGTGTTCGAGCTCGGCCTGCTCGACCTGAAGGCGCATCTGGTAGACATTCTGGACCGCCCCGGGGGCCAGTGCACCGAACTCTACCCAGACAAGCCGATCTACGACATTCCCGGGCTGCCCGTGGTGAGCGGGCAGGAGCTGACCGACCGCCTGATGCAGCAGGTCAAGCCCTTCGCTCCACAATTTCACCTCAGCCAGATGGCCAGCGGGCTGGACCGGCTAGACGACGGTCGCTGGCGGCTGAAGACGGATGCCGGCACCGAGATCATCGCCCCGGTGGTGGTCATAGCGGCGGGCGCGGGCAGCTTCGTCCCCAAGCGCCCGCCTATCGCCGGCATTGCGGAGTATGAAGGCAAGTCCGTCTTCTATTCCGTGCGCAAGATGGAGGCCTTTCGCGGCAAGAACATTCTCATCGCTGGCGGCGGGGACTCCGCGCTTGACTGGACGATCAACCTTGCGCCTGTCGCTGCCAAGCTCACTCTGGTGCACCACCGCGACGGCTTCCGTGCGGCTCAGCACAGCGTCAATCAGATGCGCGAACTGGCGGCGCACGGCAAAATCAATTTCGAGATTGCCAGCGTGAAGGCGCTGCACGGCGTGAACGGCATGCTGGAAGAAGTGACGCTGGCCGGCCCTGACAAGCGCGAATGGCGGCATGCCTGCGATACCTTCATGCCGATCTTCGGGCTCACCATCAAACTCGGGCCCATCGCGGAGTTCGGGCTCAAGCTGCACGAGGATCGCATTCCCGTTGACACCGAGAAATTCGAAAGCTCCACGCCGGGCATCTTCGCCATCGGCGACATCAACAGTTACCCCGGCAAGCTGAAGCTTATACTATGCGGCTTCCACGAAGCGGCCCTGATGGCGCAGGCGGCGTTCCACATCTGCCGCCCGAACGAAAAGCTGCGCTTCCAGTACACGACGTCTTCAACCAGCCTGCAGAAGAAACTGGGCGTGGCATGATGGTTCGTGGCTCAACCTCACTTCTGTTCGGCTTCGCACCTCACCATGACGTGTGCCATCGTCATCCTGAGGTGCGAGCGAAAGCGAGCCACGAAGGATGAAAATCATCGCAACCGACCGCAAAGGCGAAGTGCACACCTTGGAAGGCCGCGACGGCTGGAGCGTCATGGAAATTCTGCGCGATGCGGGATTGCCGGTTGCGGCGGAGTGCGGCGGCGCCTGCGCCTGCGCCACCTGTCAGGTGTATGTCGATCCCGAGTGGTACGCGAAGCTGCCGCCGAAATCCGACTCGGAAACCGACATGCTGGACATGGCGGTGGCGGTCGAGCCCAATTCGAGGCTCTCCTGCCAGATCACCTGCACGCCCGCGCTCGACGGCATCAAGCTCACCATCGCCCCAGAATAGCGAAGCACGCAAGAGCGGGGATGCTCCCGCGCCAAGCCTAAGAATCCCCTCCGCATTCGTGATTCACAACCTTTGGGCACTCTCCGTTGCCCTGAATTAAGGCGCAGGCAATCGACAGTTTGCGTTGCTCTTTCTTGCCGTCTTTGAGCCGATACCAGATCGTCACGGGCCGGTGCTCCACGTAAGCCGCCGAGATCGTGGCAACCAGACCCACGGCATTGGTGTCGCTCCGCAACACAGGCAGATTCCAAGCCGGGTAGTGCTCGCCATACTCGTGCACGTCCGTAAGCGCGACTCCAAACAACTGCCAGGATCCACCCAGCGGACTCGGTGATCCAATGGACGCCGGCGTTCCGCAAACCTTGCCGAAAATCACGTCAGCGGCAGCGCCGTCGCCCCAAACGGCTGCTGAGACAATTGCGACGATGCCCCTTATGTACCTGCTCATCCATCCCCCCTACTAAAGCAGTTTCTCCTGCGTGCCTTTCATTTCGCGCCTGGCGCGTTTGAACACATCGGGCGCCACCCACGGCAGGTGCGGCTTTTTCCCGCCCAATAGCTCTTCAATCGTCACGATCTGGATTTTGGGGAAGTCGCCCTGCGCCTCGGTGCGGAAATAGCCGCTCGACACCGCCTCCTTGCGCATGTTCGCGGTCGGCTCCGCGAGCGTGATGAGCAATCCCATCTTCGCCTTCTCGCGATCCACCACATTGCCCAACTCGCGGATCATCTGCACGCCGACATTCTCGCCGCCCTTCACCGACACGATGGCCTTCTCCGTCGTCTTGCCGTCGGGCTTGAAGTAGATGAAGCCATCGATACCGGTGTCGGCGCCTTTCTTCTTGCCGCCATATGGCACGGCATCCACCAGCGACACCGCCCACCACTGGAACTGGTACTTTGCGCAGCGAATGCTATGCGGCCAGTCGTTCGACATTCTCTTTGAAGCGCTTCCATTGGCGCGAGCGATCGACCGGTGATAGCTTCTTTACCTTCACGCTGCCGTTTTTGTACTTCGCCGTATATATCCACTTGTCGCGATAAGTGAGATCGCCACGATTCAGTGTGAAGTACGCAAAATTCCCACTCGTCGAAAATTCGCTGTGCAAAATCGCTTCTGAAATCGCCTGAGAAGGGCTGTGCAGTCGGACGATGAAAGGCGAGATTGTTGCTGGCGTCGCAGCGAGATTGTACGCCTGCGTTAGCAAACGGTAGATTTCCTTAGGCCCTTTCGTGTCGAAGTGACTTGTGATGAGAACAAGGACGAATTCGTCAATTGTCTTATCCTGTGCCCAAAACAGCGCCTCGGGTACTAAGCCAAGGCGCTTGAGTGCTCCAAAGAAATCGTTTCCGGCTTCTAGATATCCAGACGGAAGCGGATCATTAGCCATTGAATAACTCCATCAAGCCCACAAGCACCTTCAACCATATCACGGGCGACCCGAAAAGGCATTGGCTTCGAGCTATAACCTTCCGAGCGCCGCCACAAGTGAACTGTACACCACGACGGAAAGACCGGGTCTCGTGACAGCTTCTCGATCTCGACACCTGCCGCTAACGCTAACTTTCGTAGATCGTGAGTGTGCAATTCCTTACGAAGGGTTCGGTCCGGCCAGCGGTTGAGCCGAAGGTGTGCCATTATGCAGGCTTTGAGCGCACATTCGACGGCCATCCCGGCATTGAACCACGCGAGAGCCGTGCTGTTGCCTTCGAGTAGTTGCCGGGCGCCCTGACAATGCCGGCGCCAGAGCTTCATCCAGTCCTCAATTGTTTGTGGTTCAGGCCCCATTCGCGTTCATATTAGCTATGGGTAAAGGCGCGTATGGCCCGGAGCATTTCGGCGGCGTCCGCATTGCCGGACTGCATCACCTCGTCGAACGCTTTTTCGGCCGGCGCATCCCAGTGCCTCGAAAGCTTCCATCTGGGCGTGGCTTTCGTGCCCGTCCGGCGCCTTGAACAGGACGTTGTAGGAGGCGTTCGAATTGAACGGCGGATCGAGATAGACGAGATCGACCGTTTCGTCCTTCACGTGCTCGCGCAGGATTTCCAGATTGTCGCCGTAATAGAGGGTGTTCATTCGACCGCCCAGAGAGTCGCTCTAACGACTGTAGCGTCAGGTTCCTCCCCCGCGAAGCGGGGGAGGGGGACCGCCGAAGGCGGTGGAGGGGGCAGCCATCAGCGCGATGTGATTCAGTAGCGACTCTAAATTCTCATCGCGTAATACATCCACCGCGGCAACACGAACAACTCTGATGCCTTTGTCGCGCAACCAATGGTCACGTTTCTCATCGTGCTTGGCTTGTACATCGCTCGAATGCGACGCCCCATCGATCTCGATGGCGAGCCGCGCAGTCGAGCAATAGAAGTCGAGAATGTACGGCCCAATCGGATGCTGCCGCCGGAACTGGCAGCCCTTTAGTTGGCCGAGCCGAAGTTCTTGCCACAACACCACCTCAGGCAAAGTCATTTTTCTACGCAATGCGCGAGCGCGCCTTAACGTCAAAGTTGGTGCTCGCACTCGCCCCCTCCACCATGCTTCGCATGGTCCCCCTCCCCCGCTTCGCGGTGGAGGAACCGATCCGCGCAAGAATGCGCGAGCCGCGCCGGGGATGACAATAAGGGGCCGCGCCCTCCGCGTTGCCCGCGTTTGGGGAGGTGAACGGACGGCGATTGAGTGGCGGAATGCGACTCATACCCCCTTCACCCTGGCCCTCTCCCCCGGTGGAGGCGAGGGAATGCTTTATATCAGAGCGCCCTGGTCCAGCCGTAGGGTTGACATTTTGTTCGGGCGGATTACATTACTGCCCAAGTGAATCGGCCCCAATACGGGCGGCCGAAAGGGCGCGATATGCGCCCGTTTAGGAGCGCATGATCAGTGAAACGTGTGCCGGCACGAACGCCGGCGTGAGTGAAGTCAGCCTTTCGGACACTTCTTCTGCGAATTCAAATTCCCGGAACAGGGCCACTGCCGAAAACCCGGGCGATGCTCCGGGAACAGCGGCACTTTCACCGGGCCTGGCCAATGGCGCCCCTCCGCAGCGCGCGGGCTGGTGGAGCCGGCGCGGCAGTGAGGCTCCGCAAGTCGCGCCCGCGCTGGTCCAGGTGGGAGAGAGGGTCGCGCCGTCCCCGAAAACAACCACCCCAGATGTGGTGGCCGAGGCCGTTCTTGACCCAAGCGCCGCAACTGAGGGGGGGAGGGGCCGCGGAGTCCCGGAAAACAAAGATCAATCCCTTGCGGATTCACCAGAATCGCCCACCAGCCCTGCCGAGCCGCCGAACGGCTTCGAAGGCCTTGGTCTGGCCCCCGAAGTCCTGAAAGCCATCGCCCACAGCGGCTACACCACCCCGACCCCCATCCAGGCCCAAGGCATCCCCGTGGTGCTGCAGC
>Ga0157372_10008569_pt1 | contig 10863 bp, 9 predicted proteins | sample C55metaG_FD_115307 | JGI IMG/M metagenome (GOLD analysis project Ga0157372, IMG submission 115307) | Corn rhizosphere microbial communities from Kellogg Biological Station, Michigan, USA - C5-5 metaG | ecosystem: Host-associated > Plants > Roots > Rhizosphere > Soil | place: USA: Michigan...
TTCTCGAAGCGGCGGTCGATGCCGACGTATCGAAACACGATTTCGACGAGGGACCGCGTCGTCGAATCGATCCACACGGCACCCTCGACGTCGACCCGCCCGCGTTTGTGCGCGGCCGCCTCGAACGCGAGGCCGACCTGATGCGGCCGATCGCGATCGGGCGTCGCGAGCTGAAAGCAGTAGCCGCGCGGGAACGCGTCGTCGAGCATCACGTCCGCATCGGGCCCGTTGAATATCGCCACGTTCGCGCTGTCGTCGACGAATCCGCGCTCGATGAACTCAGACGCCGGGCGGGTCGCGACGAACGGACGCGCACCGGAGCTCGAGTCGACGTGCACGGCCTGACTCACGGGCGTGAAGCCGTCTTGTCCCATCTGCCGGTCGAAGTGCAACCGCTTCATCACCGTATGCTCCGTCTCGCGCGCCACGACCGCGGCGAGCAGCGCGGACCGCGCCTGATCCCACAGCGCGAGCGCCGCCGCTCGATCGTCTCGCCGCGGACAATTCGGCGAGTCGGTGACCTGCACCGGATCGAGAAGCGTCGGGATCATGCGCATCGCGAGATCGAGATTCACGACGCCGTCGATCGGCGCCGGCAGGGCGACGTCGCGCGGACGAAAGCCGATGCGAAGGAGTTGCAGGCGGCGAGCACCAACGGGCAGCTGCACCCGGAATTCACCGCGCTCGTTGGTGAGGTTGCGAACGATCGGCTTGCCGGCGGAGTCGGCGAGGATCAAAACGACGGTCGAAATCGGCTGGCGCGATGCGCTGTCGCGGACGGTACCGCGCAATTCCTGCGCGCTGGCTGTCGGCGCAGACACGCCGGCCGCGAGCCACAACGCCGCGCCGACGGCCACGCCTCGCCACGTGGGTGGGAGTGAGAGGCGCATCTCGCTCGAACAGTCCGCTCGGAGGCGGGAAAGGTCAAGCGCGACGCGGTGCGCGCGCTGTTGTGCCAGGCGGCAGCGCCAGGCGACTACTCGCCGCGCTTGACCTCGTCCCAAATCGAGTCGAGCTCGTGGAGCGTGGCCTTACCGACGACGAGACCGCGTTCGGCGGCGATGCGTTCGACGGCTTCGAAGCGGCGCGCGAACTTCACGTTCGCGGAGTCGAGCGCGAGAGCCGGATGGACGTCCGCCTTGCGGCAGAGGTTGACGACGGCGAACAGCAGGTCGCCGAGCTCCGCCTCCAAGCGCTTGCGACTCGGCGCGTCGGCGGCCGGCGACGCGAGCTCGGCGCGAACCTCGGCGATCTCCTCGTCGACTTTCTCGAGCGGGCCTTCGACACTTGGCCAGTCGAAGCCGACGCCGGCGGCGCGATCTTGAAGTCGAAAGGCGCGGTGGAGGGCAGGAAGGTCAGCCGGTAGTCCGTCGACGATGCTCGCCCGCCGAGAGGCCTTCATCCGCTCCCACGGCTGTTTTACTCCGTCGCCGTACAGGTGAGGATGCCGTGCCTTCATCTTCGTGATGAAGGTGTCAGCGACGTCGTGCATGTCGAACGCGCCGCGTTCTTCAGCCAGAACGGAATGAAACAAGACTTGCAGGAGGAGGTCGCCGAGTTCCTCGCGGAGCTTCGGGTCGTCTCCGCCGCGAATGGCGTCGTCGACCTCGTAGGCTTCCTCGATCAGGTATGGCCGAAGCGACTCGTGCGTCTGCGCGGCGTCCCAGTCGCAGCGGGCACGAAGGTCGCGCATCAGAGACAACGTATCTTCAAGCGACGGTTTCACTTGCATAGCCTCCACGGGTCCGGTATACTACCCGCCCTCTGAACGACCGGTCAATGCACGCTTTGAACGCGCGCGCCTGGGTCGATGTCGACCTCGGCGCGCTCTTGCAAAATGGAACCGCGTACGCGGCACGAGCCGGCGTGCCTCTTCTGCCCATGGTCAAGGCGGATGCGTACGGCCTGGGTGCGGTTCCGGTCGCGCGGGCGTTGGAACGGCTGGATCCGTGGGGTTTTGGCGTCGCGACCGTCGTCGAAGGCGAAGAGTTGCGGCAAGCCGGCGTGACTCGGCCGATCGTCGTCTTTACGCCACTCCTCGTCGACGATCTCGGTCCGGCGGCAAAGGCCGGGCTCACGCCGACGCTTGGGGCGCGCGACACGATCGTCCGTTGGCGCGAGACCGGCCGTCCCTGGCAGTTGGCGATCGATACGGGGATGAGCCGGGCCGGAATACAATGGAACGACATCGGCTCGATCGCGGACCTCGTTGCGGCGTTTCCGCCCGAAGGCGCGTTTACGCACTTTCACTCCGCGGACGCCGCCGACGAGTCTCGCGCGACGCAAGAAGAGCGGTTCACTCGCGCCATCGCGACGCTCCCGGCCCCAGGGCGGCCAGCGATGCTGCACGCCGAAAACAGCGCCGCCGTTGAACGCAGAGGAAAATCGCCGTGGACCGTGGCGCGGCCCGGAATCTTTCTCTATGGCGTCGGCATCGGCGTCGAGAGTGGTCTCACGCCGTGTCATGTGGCGACGGTTCGCGCGCGAGTCGTGGATCTTCGCGTGATCGAGGACGGTGAGACGGTGAGCTATGGCGCCACGTATCGCGCGGTGGGCCGCCGTCGGATCGCGACGCTCGGAATCGGCTACGCGGATGGATATCGGCGAATCCTCGGAAATCGTGCCGTCGCGCTGGTCGGAGGACGGCGCGCGCCGGTGATCGGGGTCGTGACGATGGACATGACGATGCTCGACGTGACGGACGTTCCATGCGAGACCGGCGACGTCGCCACGCTGATCGGGCGAGACGGCGACGAAGAGATCACGATTTCGGATGTCGCGCGTTTCGGCGGGCTGAGTCCCTACGAGGTGCTCACCGGACTTCGGGGGCGCTTGCCGCGCCGCTACATCGGAGCAGGGGCGGAATGACGCGTCGAGCGGCGATCATCATTCTCGATGGAGTCGGGATCGGCGAGGCGCCGGACGCCGACGTCTACGGCGACCGGGGAAGTGATACGCTTGGCAACCTGTCGCGAGCAGTCGGCGGCTTCTCATTGCCCAATCTCGAGAGAGCAGGGTTGGGAAACATCTCGACACTCGACGGCATGCGTGCCCGCGGTGCGGACGAGTCGAGCGGTGCCTGGGGAAAAATGGTCCCGCGATCCGCGGGCAAAGACAGCACGACGGGTCACTGGGAGATCGCCGGGGTTCATCTCGACAGTGCGTTTCCGACCTACCCGAACGGCTTCCCGAAGGAAATCGTCGCCGAGTTCGAGGCGAAGTCCGGGAAGAGGACCATTGGGAACGTCGCGGCGAGTGGAACGACGATCATCGATCGGTTCGGGCCGGAGCATGAGCGGACTGGCGCTCTGATACTGTATACGTCGGCTGATTCAGTTTTTCAGATCGCCGCCCATGAGCAAGTCGTGCCGCTCGACGAGCTGTACCGGGTGTGCGCGGTGGCGCGAGAGATGCTCGTGGCGCCGAACGACGTGTCGCGAGTCATCGCCCGACCATTCGTCGGCGAGCCGGGCGCGTACACACGGACGAAGAACCGCCGTGATTTCTCCATCGCTCCGCCTTCGGAGACTCTGCTCGACGCGCTGGCCGCCGCGGGTGTGCCGCGCGCCGGGGTCGGCAAGGTCGACGACCTTTTCGCGGGGCGGAGCATCGAGTCCAAACACACGGCCTCGAATGCCGATGGGATCACGGCGATTTCGAAGTGGCTTTCTGGCGGTGATCAGGGGTTACTTTTAGCGAACTTGGTAGATTTCGACCAAGCTTTTGGGCACCGGAACGACGCTGCGGGGTTTTATGGGGCGCTGCGCGAGTTCGACGCGTCGCTCCCACCTATGCTGGCCTCGCTTCAAGGGGACGATCTGCTCTTCATCACTGCCGACCACGGAAACGATCCGACGACCGCGTCGACCGACCACGCGCGCGAATGCGTGCCGCTGTTGGTCCTCGGACCTCGGGTTCGGCCGGGCAGCGTCGGCACGCGCTCCACGTTCTCGGATCTGGGCGCGTCGGTTGCCGAGTGGTTCGGGATCGGGTTCCGAGGCCGCGGGACGTCGTTTCTCTCGCAGGCGATCGTCCGCTGACATGGCGGTCGAGCAGCGGCCGGGCGTGGAGCCGACCGGCGACGAACGTACTATGACCATGCTGCGCGAGCGTGCCTTCGCCGCCATGGATCGTGCGTACGCCCCCTATTCCGGCTTTCGGGTCGGAGTCGCGCTGCTGTCCACCGACGGCAGCGTCGCGGAAGGGTGCAACGTCGAAAACGCGTCGTACCCGGCGGGTATTTGCGCGGAGCGTAGCGCGGTCGCGGCAGCGGTGGCCCGCGGCAACCAACGGTTCGAGGCGGTCGTGATCGCGACGGAAGCCGAAGAACCGACTCCACCGTGCGGCATGTGCCGCCAAGTGCTGGAGGAGTTCTCTCCGCACCTGCTCGTCGTGTCCACGACCCGCGAGGGTCGCGAGGCCCGCTGGACACTCGACGAGCTTCTCCCTCGAGCGTTCACCACGAATTCACTGCACCGGCGATGACCGGAGAGTTCCTTATTAAACAGAAGCGCGCCGTCCTCCTTGGCATGGTCGCGTCGGCGTTGGCGATTGCCGCTTGCAGCGACAACACCAACGGCGGCAAGTCATGCCCGCTGCTCTGCCCGGAGCAGGCGGTCACCCTGCAGGACACGATCATCGACGCCGTGATCGCCGACACGACTGTCGGCGGCATTCCGTCGATCGGCAACGAAGTCTTTTTGATGCTCTCGTCGCACGGCGATACGCTCGACAGCCGAGCGATCATTCGCTACGACACTCTTCCAACGGATTTTACCGGGGCCAGCTCGACCGACAGCATCATCACCGAAGTCGACAGCGCGCAGCTGGTGATCCCGATCGCGGCTGAGGACACGTTGCGGCGCCCGAAGGCGCCGGTGACGATCGAAGCGTACGACGTGGACACCGCGGCGACCGACACCGTCTCGTCGATCCTCGCCACGCTGTTCCGTCCCGACCGATTCCTCGGCAGCAAGACCTTCGCGCCGGAATCGATCGCCGACACGCTTCGCGTCCCGATCTCCACTGACACGGTTCTAAACCGGATCAAGAGCGGGACGAAGCTGCGCGTCGGGCTTCGGTTGCTTGCGCGTCCCGGCTACGACATTCGCGTCGGTTCGTCCGCCGGCGGGCAGTCGGTCGGGCTGCGGATCAAGGCCTCCAAGGACACGGCCGCCACCCCCGTTGTGGTGACGCCAATCTCGACCACGCCGACCAATCAGCTGTTCCTCTCGGGACCGCTGTCGGACTTCAGCATTCTCGTCAAAGGCGCGCAGCCGATCAACCCGATGCTGTTGAGCGTGGGCGGGCCGCCGCCGCGGCGCGCGTTCCTTCGCTTCAACATTCCGTCGCACATCATCGACTCGACGACAATCGTGCGCGCGTCGCTGCTGCTCACGCAATCGCCGAATCGCTTCGTCGACACGAAGGACTCGATCAAAGTCTTCCCCGTCGCGGTGCTGTCGGCGCCGACGGTCACCGACATCAGTTCGATGCTTCAGTTCCTGGGGAACGCCGGCGAGTTTGGTCTGGATTCGCTCTCCATGGCCCCCAGCGACAGCGGCGTGAGGTCGTTCGAGGTCGTGGGACTGACGCGTCTGTGGAAGGGACAATCCTCGACAGTAGCCCAGCGCGCGCTGGCGCTGCTGAGCGGCACAGAGGGGCAGCGCCCTGCCCAGATCGACTTCTTCTCGACCCGCGCGCCGGCGGCCTTACGGCCGCGGCTCCGCATCACCTTCGTACCGGCGATCAACTACGGGCTGCCGTAAATGATACGACTCCGCGTTCGCTCGAATGGTTTTTGGCTCGTCGCGGTCGGCGCGCTGATCGGGACCACCGGTCTCGCGTCGCGCGCGTCGGCACAGGCGAGCCTGAGCCTGCAAGGTTTCGGCTTTCCGGCGGGCCAGATGAGCACGCGCACGCTCGGAGCGGGCGGATCGTTGGCGGAGATCGATCCGTTGACGCCGGTGAACCCGGCGAGCGTCGCGCTGCTGTTGACGCGAATGATCTACGTGCAGGCGGAACCGGAATACAGGACGGTTCACTCACAGAACGGGACCGACCATACCACGACGCCGCGCTATCCGAACTTTTTCGGCGCGATTCCGATCGGAGGCGGGTTGGTGATGAGCCTCGGTTCGTCGAGCCTGCTCGATCGAACTGGTACCACGACCTTCGCGTCGCCCCAGGTGCTCTCGGGCACCGACACGGTGCTCATGACGACCAAGCTCCAGATCCAGGGGGCCATGAACGACGTGCAGCTGGCCGCGGGATGGTCGCCGACGACATGGTTCCGTTTCGGACTCGGCGCGCACGCCATCACCGGACGCAACCTCGTGACGTTGACACAGTCGTTCGACGACACGGTGGCCTTTGCGACCGCGCGGAACCAGCGCATTCTCAGCTTCAGCGGGTCGGCGGCGTCGGCCGGCGTCCAGGTTGTCGGCAAGGGTCTGACGTTCGCCGCGTCGGCGAGGCAGGGCGGCCCGCTGTCGTTGTCGGCCGGCGACACCATCCTCTCGCGCGCCCGGGTTCCGAATCGCTTCGGCGCGTCCCTGACGTATACCGGGGTCGCGAACTCGTTCATCTCGGTGCGCACGGCGCACGACAACTGGTCGGTGCTCGGCAGCCTCGGGAATCCCGGACTTCAGGGCGTCGACGGCTGGGATACGAGCGTTGGGGCGGACATTTCCGGGCCCAAGCTGGGCGCGCGGCCGCTCTTCTTGCGCGTCGGGCTCCGCGACCGCACGCTTCCGTTCACGGCCAACGCGAACACCGTGACCGAAAAGAGCGAGAGTGTCGGCCTCGGCACGTTGTTCGCGAACGGTCGGGTGTTGAGCGATTTTGCGTTGATCCATGCGAACCGGAGCGCGGACTTGAACGCGACGGAAAGCGCGTGGACCCTCAGCATCGGTCTCAGCATTCGTCCATGATCCGCACGTGGAGAACAACAGCCCGCCCGCGAACGCCCCGCTGATTCTCGTCGCCGACGACGTGTCGGCGAACGTGGAGTTGTTGTTCGACCAACTCCACGTGTTGGGATTTCGCGCGATCGCGGCGGCCGACGGCCCGTCGGCGCTGGCCATGTGCTTCGAGCGGCGTCCGGATCTGTGCATTCTCGACGTGTCGATGCCGGCCGGTGATCTGGGGGTGGACGACCGCTCCACCGGGTTCGAGGTGTGCCGCCGCATCAAGCGCGACCCGCGCACGAAGAGCATTCCGATCATCTTCGTCACCGCGCTCAACGACACCACCGATCGCGTGAAGGCGATCGAGGCGGGCGGCGACGATTTTCTCACCAAGCCGCACAATCGCCTCGTGCTCGGCGCACGCGTCCGCAGCCTGCTCAAGCTCAAGGCGACGACGGACTCGCTCGAGGATACGCTGCGGAAGCTGCGCGAGGTCGAGAAGATGCGCGACGATCTGATGAAGATGATCGTGCACGACCTCAAGACGCCGCTCACGTCGGTGCTCGCCACGCTCGAGATGATGATCGACGGCGACTTCGGCGAATTGCAGGACAAGCAGCGCCAGATGCTCACCGATGCCGAGGGGAAGGCCGAGGATCTCCTCGCGCTGATCGGCGACCTGCTCGAGGTCTCGCGCATCGAGGAGGCGACGATGTCGCTCGACCTCCAGCCGATCGCGCCGGCCGCGCTGCTCAACGAGATCGTGCACGAGTGGGGCATCCGCTTTCAACAGGAAGGCGCGACCGCGGCGATCGATGCGAGCGACGACGCGCCGGTGTTCGAGGCGGATAAGGGCCTCCTCAAGCGCGTGCTCGGCAACCTCGTGCAAAACGCGCTCACGCATTCCGCGAGCGCGATTTCGCTCAGTCTCTCCGCGCGACGCGACGGCGACGGAATCCTGTTTACCGTGGCGGACAACGGACCCGGAATTCCGCCGGAATATCACGAAGTGATCTTCCGCAAGTTCGAGCGCGTGAAGAACCAGAACGTGCCGAGCACGCGTAGCTCCGGTCTCGGGCTGGCGTTCTGCAAGCTCGTGGTCGACGCGCACGGCGGAAAGATCTGGGTGCAGAGCGCCGGAGAAGGCCAGGGGAGCGCTTTCCACTTCTCCCTGCCCGCCAAGCCCGCGCACCGCGACGTGCGCGTGACGATGGCCGGCGCGGTGCCGGTGTGAACATCTACCTGCGCACCTTCGGGTGCCGCGCGAACCACTACGACAGCGAAGCGGTTCGGGCAATGGTCGAGGCGAACGGCCACGCGGTCGTCGCCCGCGCCGCCGACGCGGACGTCGCCGTGTTCAATAGCTGCGCCGTCACGTCGGAAGCCGAGGCCGAGCTCAGAAAGGTCGTGCGGCGGAGCGCGCGTGAGCGCGTGGGGCTGCGCAGCGTCGTGATGGGCTGCGCCGCGGCGCTCGACGACGCGCGTCCCGCGTCGTCGCGCATCGCGTCGCTGCCGACGGTCGAACGGGTCGTCCCCGGCGCCGACCTGGACGCGATCGCCGGCGCGCTGGGCCTCGAGCCGCGCGCTCTCGCCGCGCGCACCGTCGCGCAGGCGGGCACGCGCGCGCTGTTGCGCGTGCAGGACGGCTGCGACGAGCACTGCACGTTTTGCGCGACGACGCTCGCTCGTGGCGCCAACCGAAGCCGTTCGATCGACGAATTGGTGCGCGAAGCGACGCTGCTCGCCGAGCGGCACCCTGAGATCGTCGTCACCGGAATTCACATCGGCACCTATGGCGCGGACATCGGGTCGTCGCTCGGCGAATTGATGAAGCGACTCGTGTCGAACGTGCCGGTCGTGCGATTCCGACTCTCGTCGATCGAAGCGACCGAGCTGGACGAACGGCTCGTCGAATTGTTGGTCGGCGCGCCGGACCGGCTCGCCCCGCACGTCCACGCGCCGCTGCAATCGGGCTCGGACCGCGTCCTGAAGCGAATGGGCCGGCGTTGGTACACGAGCGCGTCGTACGCGGAAGCGATCGAGCGTCTGGTGGGCCGGATGCCGGTCCTCGGGCTCGGCGCCGATGTCATTGCCGGATTCCCGGGCGAGACGGATGAGGATCACGCCGCGACCGTTCGCATGATCGAGGAGCTGCCGTTCACCTACCTGCACGTTTTTCCGTACTCCGCGCGCCCGGGCACGGCGGCCGAGCGGCTTCACGAGCCGGTCCACGCGGCCCAGGCCACGAAACGGGCGGCGGAACTGCGCGAGGCCGGTCGCCGCAAGGCGGCCTCTCATGTCGCCGCACGAACCGGAGGACTCGCGGACGTCGTGGTGATCGGCGGCGGAACAGATCGCGACGGGATGACCGGCGATTACCTCGACGTGCGAATTGGGGATCCCTCATTGGCGCGCGGAGATCGCTTCATCGGCCGCCTGGTCGCCGACGGAGCGGCACTACGGGCTGTCGGCGCGTAAATTCCCCAAGCCATGACCGACCGCCCCACCGTCTACATCGAGACCTACGGCTGCCAGATGAACGTGAGCGATTCCGAGCTGATGCTCGGCAAGCTCGCGGCGCACGGCTACGAGCCGGTGAGCCAGCCCGACGGCGCGGACGTCATACTCGTCAACACGTGCGCCATCAGCGACCACGCCGAGCAGCGAGTGCTCGGCCGGCTCGGCGAGCTGCGGCGAAGCATGAAGCCGGGGTCCGTGGTCGGCGTGACAGGCTGCATGGCGCAGCGGCTGGGACCGCAGCTGCTCACGAAGGCGAGGCACGTGAGCATCGTGGTAGGGCCCGATGGTTACCGAGCCCTGCCGGCGCTCATCGAGAGCGCGCGCAAGGGCGAGCGCACGATCGCGACGTCGTTCGACCTCGAGGAGCACTACGAGGATTTTCAGCCGCGGCGCTTCGACAAGGTGAAGGCGTGGATTCCCGTGCAGCGCGGCTGCGACTATCGCTGCACGTACTGCATCGTGCCGACGACGCGCGGACCGGAGCGCAGCCGCCGCCTCGCCGACGTCGTGCGCGAAGTGGAGTCGGTGGTCGCCGACGGAATGACGGAAGTCGTGCTGCTCGGCCAAACCGTGAACTCGTATCACGACGGCGAGTTCGATTTCGCCGATCTATTGCGGGCCGTCGGCAAAGCCGACGGCCTTCGGCGGATTCGGTTCACGAGCCCGCACCCGAACGATTTCTCCGAGCGAGTCATCGCGGCGATCGCCGAAGTCGACGCGGTCTGCGAGCACGTGCATTTGCCGATGCAGTCGGGATCGACGCGCGTGCTCAAGCGGATGCTGAGACGCTACACGCGCGAGGGATACCTCGACTGCGTGGCCAAGCTACGCGCGTCGATTCCGGGGCTGTCGCTCACGACCGACGTGATCGTCGGATTCCCGGGCGAGACCGACGAGGACTTCGAGGAGACGCTCGAGGTGGTGCGCGAAGTCGGTTTCGCCGACGGGTTCACGTTCAAGTTCTCGCCGCGCGACGGCACGCCGGCGACGAGAATGCCGGCGGAGCTGACGGTGAGCGACGAGGTGGCGAGCGAGCGTCTGGCCCGGCTCGTCGAGACGATTCGAGGCAACGCGCGCGCGTCGAACATGACGCAGTTGGGACGGCGGTACGAAGTGCTGATCGAGCGCGAGGCGCGGCGCGGCGACGAGTTGCTCATGGCGCGCACGCGGGACTTCAAGACGGTCATGGTGCCGGGTGACCCGAGCATGCTGGGCTCGTACGTGACGGTGGAGCTCACGGGGACCACGGGCTCGACGTTCACCGGACAGATCGTGGCGGAGCGGAAACCGTTGCCGATGGCGGGGTGACGCGGCAAACTGCGCGTAAGGGCAAAGCTGCGCAGCTGACGAAGGGCGCGACTAAGTAGCGCCGCACCTGACGAAGGGCGCGAATCCCAAACGGCGCGAAAGGCGCGACTGCTAAACCGCGCAAAAA
>Ga0157372_10008572_pt1 | contig 10862 bp, 10 predicted proteins | sample C55metaG_FD_115307 | JGI IMG/M metagenome (GOLD analysis project Ga0157372, IMG submission 115307) | Corn rhizosphere microbial communities from Kellogg Biological Station, Michigan, USA - C5-5 metaG | ecosystem: Host-associated > Plants > Roots > Rhizosphere > Soil | place: USA: Michigan...
ACAATTCGTTCGTCTGGGTGGAGATGCGTTGCCGTCCCACGGCGCAAGCGAACGGCGATCCGGCAGACATCGTGGCGGTGACGCGCGACATCACCGAGCGAAAGCGCAACGAACGCGCGCTGATCGAGGCGCGCGATGCGGCCGAAGGCGCCAACCGCGCGAAGTCGAAATTCCTCGCCAATATGAGTCACGAACTGCGCACACCGCTCAACGCCATCATCGGCTTTTCGGACATCATGCGCGATGAGATGTTCGGGCCCATAGGCAATCCGCGCTACAGCGAATATGTGGGATTGATCCGCGATTCCGGGCAGATGCTGCTCGACCTCATTGCCGACATTCTCGACACGGCCAAGATCGAGGCCGGCAAGATGGAAATGAATTTCGATCAGGCCGATCTGGCCAACATCCTGGAAGACTGCGCGCGGATGCTGGCCCAGCGCGCCCGCGACAACGGCATCCAGATGGCAATGGAAGTTCCCGAGGCGGGTCTGCCGCTGATGGCCGACCGCCGGGCACTCAAGCAGATCGTGCTCAACCTGCTCTCCAACGCGCTGAAATTCACGCAGCGCGGCGGGCATGTCTGGATCAAGGCGTCCTGTGACGGCGAATTCGTGGTGCTCTCGGTGCGCGATGATGGCATCGGCATTCCATCCGAAGCCCTGCCCCGCCTTGGCCGCGCTTTTGAACAGGTCGCGACCGATCCGATGATCAGCAAGACAGGCACCGGCCTTGGCCTGGCGCTTGTGCGCGCGCTGTCCGAAAAGCATGGCGGTGACATGCAGATCAATAGTGTTGAGAGCGAAGGCACGACGGTTGTCGTCCGGCTCGCGCTCACGCCACCCGTGGAACGGGCCGAAGCGGCCTGAAACGCAAATGGCGGATGGTTTCCCATCCGCCACGTGCATTCTTCAAAACGATCGGCGAATTATTCCGCGGCTGCCAGCTTCGGCGGGCGCTGGAAATGCTTGCCATATTCCAGGCGCGCGATCGTGCGGCAGTGAACTTCATCGGGACCATCCGCAAGACGCAGCGTGCGCTGGCCGGCATACATGCGCGCAAGCCCCGGATCGGTGGTCACGCCCGCGCCGCCCCGAGCCTGAATCGCATCAGCGATGATCTTCAGCGCCATGCGCGGCGCCGCGACCTTGATCTCCGCGATTTCGAGGCGGGCGACCTTGTTGCCGACCTTGTCCATCATGTCGGCCGCCTTCAGCGTCAGCAGGCGGCACATGTCGATATTGATGCGGGCTTCGGCGACGCGCTGTTCCCACACCGAATGCTCGGCGATGCGCTTGCCGAACGCGACGCGGGCGTGCAGGCGCTGCACCATCGAAGCCAGTGCGCGCTCGGCAACGCCAATGGTGCGCATGCAGTGATGGATGCGGCCCGGCCCGAGACGGCCCTGCGCGATCTCGAAGCCGCGGCCTTCGCCCAGAACCATGTTCTCGACCGGCACCTTCACGTTCTTCAGCTCGACTTCGCCATGACCGTGCGGCGCGTCGTCATAGCCGAACACCGGCAGCATGCGCTTCACCGTCACGCCGGGCGCATCGCGCTCGACAAGGATCTGCGACTGCTGGCTGTGACGGTCGCCGTCCTGGGTGTTTTTGCCCATGACGATCATGATCTTGCAGCGCGGGTCACCCACGCCCGACGACCACCATTTCGTGCCGTTGACGATATAGTGATCGCCTTTGCGCTCAATGCTGGTTTCGATGTTCGTGGCATCCGAAGAGGCGACGGCCGGTTCGGTCATCAGGAATGCCGAACGGATTTCGCCGGCGAGGAGCGGCTTCAGCCACTTGTCCTGCTGATAGGGTGAGCCGTAACGCTCCAGCACTTCCATGTTGCCGGTATCCGGCGCCGAGCAGTTGAACACCTCCGACGCGAAGCCGACGCGGCCCATCAGCTCGGCAAGCGGCGCATATTCGAGGTTGGTGAGGCCGGCGCCGTGCGCGCTTTCGTTCAGAAAGAAATTCCAAAGGCCCTGCTTCCTGGCCTTTTCCTTCAGCTCTTCCACGACCGGCACGACGATCCAGGGATTGCCCTTCTTGCGGGCCTCATCCATCTGCGCGTTGTAAGTCGCCTCGGCAGGATAGATGTGGGCATCCATGAAGTCGCCGACGCGCTTCATCCATTCCCGTTGCTTGGGCGAATAGTCGAAATCCATTGTGTCCTCCGAACGGGGCCTTCCGGCCCTTCCTGTTTCCAATAGGTGTGACAGGACTTTAGCGGCGGGTTCCGGGGTCCGCTAGGCGGCCGGGGGCGGCCATTTGACAGCCGCGTTCCCAAGCGGCAAGCAGCGGCCATGCTGCTTTGGTTCGGGATATTCCTGCTCGCGGCGGGACTTGCCAGTTTCGCCGTGGACCGGTGGACCGCGCATTTTTTCCACGATCGCATCCATATCCGGTTGCATAGACGTATCGCCCGGACCACCGACTGGGCCAAAGGCGCCTATTGGCTGGCGCTCTCCACCACCGTCTTCCTGGTGTCACAGGTGGGGATTTGGCTTTGGGGCGCCACGCCGCTGTTGCACCTGTGGGCCGACACATCCCTCGCCTATCTGGCGAGCCTCGCGATCGGGAGCATCATCCTGCACAGCATCAAAACCCTGCTCGGCCGCCGCCGCCCACGAGATGAGCTGGAACTGAAGCTGTTCGGCTTCAGGCCATTCCACTTCGATCTGCAATACGACTCCTTCCCCTCGGGCCACGCATTGACGATCTTCTGCGTTGCTGTGATCGCAAGCGCTGTGATGCCCATGCTGGCGCCGCTATGGTTTGCCATCGCGCTTTACCTGGCGCTGACGCGGGCATTCCTGAATGCGCATTTTCTCAGCGACGTTTTCATCGGATCTGCCGTCGGCCTTCTTACCGCGCGCGAGATCGTGTTGTATCTGTTCCCTAGCCTCTTCCAACCTTGGTTTTGAGATATGTATGAAGTGCTGACCGACCCGCGCGCATGGGAAAGCCTCGCCGCACTGACCCTGCTGGAAATCGTGCTGGGTATCGACAACATATTGTTCCTGTCGATTGTTTCGGGTCAGCTTCCAAAAGCGCAGCAGCCCCGCGCGCGCGGCATTGGCCTCGCTGTCGCCCTCATCATGCGCATCGCGCTTCTGACCGGCATCGCCTGGGTGATGTCGCTGTCGGAACCGTTCGTGACGATTTTGGGTCAAGGCATTTCCTGGCGCGACGTGATCCTCGGCACCGGCGGCTTGTTCCTGATCTACAAAGGCACAACGGAAATCCACCTCTTGACGGCGGGTGAGGAAGAGTTCGAACACAAGGCCGCGCGATCCTTCATGGCCGTCATCATTCAGATCGGATTGTTCGATCTGGTGTTCTCGCTGGATTCGGTGATCACGGCGGTGGGCATGGCCGAGCACCTGGAGGTGATGATCGCCGCCATCGTGCTGGCGATGGCGCTGATGCTGGTGGCTTCCGGCCCCGTCTCCAAGTTCATCGAGGAGAACCCAAGCGTCAAAATACTGGGGTTGAGCTTCCTGCTGCTGATCGGTATCGCGCTTGTGGCGGACGCCGCGCATTTCCACATTCCACGCGGCTATCTCTACTTCGCGGTCGCCTTCTCGGCGCTGGTCGAAGCGTTCAACCAGTTCGCCTCGCGCCGAAAGAAAAAGAAAAGCAACCAGCGTCGGCGCTGATCCGCCCCAGCGATTCCAGGCATTCTGCGCTCCGGCCATTTGAAATCGCTATTCGGCCGGCCCTTTCATGAGAATGACCGGCGCAGTATCGGGCGCGACAGGCGCGGCATCTGAAACATCGCTGTCCTGCGCCTCGGCGCGGCGGCGTTCGATCTCCGCGCGATACGTGCGCTGTTTAGCCTCGTCGATAGGAAAGCCCAGCGTCAAAACGAGGCTGACAAACCCAAGAATAACCGGAAGCGCGACAAAAACGATGCGCAGATGCTCCGGGAGATTGGCCGGAACATGCGCCACCTTGGGATCGAAACCGATGAGCGAAAGGGCAACGAAGGTGATGAATACCGAAAGCCCCACGCCGAACTTGGCGGTGAGCGACAGGAAGGAATACATCAAGCCCGCGCGTTCCGCATGATTCTCCGCCGTGTCGGCATCGGCCACATCGGCCATCATCGAGCGGATCAGAAAGGCCGGCGCGCCATAATTCGCGCCGCTCAATGCCAAAACCAGCGCCGCCACCCATACATTTCCGGCAGGGATGATGAACAGCAAAGGTGCCACGCAGAAGCCGAAAACATATGCGGTGATCAGCGCACGGTGTTTGCCGATACGGCGCGACAGCGCCATCCATAACGGCGTGCAGATAACGCCTGTGATGAAATAGATCATCAGCAGCGTGTTGGCTTCCTTCGGCAAGTCGAGCGCGATGCGCGCGAAATAGAAGAACATCGCGCCGCGCGCGCCCTGATTGAGCGATTCCGTGAAATCGATGCCCATGACCTGAACCATCGCGCGGTTCTTGAACAAGAAACGCAATGTCGGCAAAAGCGGCGCATGCGCGCTGAGCTTCACCTCGGGTTCGGGCACTCTTGCGACGCATAAGCCAACGCCAAGCGCCAGGGTCACGACGGAAAAGATCGCCATAGCCATGATCTGCGTGGAATGCAGTGTCACGCCCATATGTTCGAGAAGCGCCGGCAGCACCAGCACGCCCATCATGCCGGCAACGGTTGCAGCCTGCGACCAGCCATAAATGCGCGTGCGTTCGTGATAATCGCTGCTGAGTGCCGAGCCCCAGGACAAATGCTGGATGACGCACAGCGACCAGCCGAGATACATCACAAACAGGCTCACCCCGAGATGCATCGGGCTGACCGGCCCACCAGGCACGAACACCATCCAAATTCCGATGGCGAGAAGCGGGGCGCCCAACGCAAGCATAGGACGGCGGCGCCCGAAACGTGTCTTTAGCCGATCGCTGATATAACCCGCCACCGGATCGATCACGATATCCAGCGTGCGCAATATCGTGAAGACGGCACCCGTGACGACGAGGCTGAGACCCATCTCCTTCGAGGCATAGAAGTTGGGCAGATGCACGACCAGCGGCATGCCGACCGCGGCGAGCGCAAGGCTCGGAAAGACATAGGAAATCAGCGTAAGAAATCCAACGCGACCAGAATTGGGGCTGGCCGACCCACTCGACCGCGGCATGCTCAAGCCGCGCGGAAGCGTTGAACGAGCGGACGTTCTTTTTCAATGAAGCCTTTGAAGGACGGCCGCGCGTGAATCCGCTGGCCATACGCCGCGAGCTTGGGCCAGCGCTTGGCATCCACGGTTTCGCCGGCATGGTCGAAATTGACCAGCATGGTGCCCACGGTGACATCGGCAATGCTGAAGGCATTGCCGACGAAATATTCGCGATCGCCTATCTCTTTTTCGAGATAGTCGAATAACGGCGGCAGCTTCTCGGTCATCGTTGCCGCGCAAAGCGCCTCGTCCGGCTGCTGCTTCATCATCTTCTTGACGACGCGCTGGAAGAACAGCCCCGGGCCGATGGTCTGGGCCAGGATCGAATCCGCATACTCCTCATACCAAAGCGCGCGGGCGCGCAGGAACGGATCCTTGGGATAAAGCGGCGGATTGGGAAATTTGTGCTCGAGATAGTCGCAGATGACCGAAGAATCCGAGAGCGTGTTCGGTTCCGGCTGGTCCGTGTCACGAAGAACGGGAATGCGCTTCAGGGGGCTGATCGTCAGAAATTCCGGCGGCGGGGCGAAGGGATTGACGTTTTCGACCGTGAACTCGACGCCCTTTTCGGCCATCACCACGCAGACTTTGCGCACAAAAGGCGACAGCGAACCGCCATAGACGATCAAAGCCATGCACATCTCCCTTGAAACGCCGTGTCTTTTCGCCGGCCGCTGACAGCTTGTCAGATTTTGCAAGGACGGATCAAGCGGGCGCTTCAACTTTCAGCTTCTGGCTGCGCTCGGGAGGCATGTTGTCGTACATATCAGCGATCAGATCGCTTTTGAGCGTGCGATGGCGGGGATTGTTCCAGAGATTCTCCCACTGCCGTGGGTCCGCATCCAGGTTGTAAAGCTCGCCCTCCGTGCCGTCATATTTAATGTTGGTGGTGATGCCGGCGAATTGCGGCCAGCTTTCCTCCAGCCCATTTGGCTGGCCCGGCGTAGACGGTTCGTACTTTGTAAGCACAAACCCGTCACGATAAATTGAGCGGAAATGAAAGCCATAGCCGGGAAACTGGCTGTCCCATTCGCAGAATGCGCGCTGGCGCGAGCTATCTTCCGACAATGGCAGCGGCTTGCCCTGCATCCAGTCTGGTTGCGCAACACCGGCGATCGCGGCGCATGTCGCCGCGATGTCCACCTGCTCTACCGGCTGATTGACGGTGGCCGGCTTCACGTTCGCGTTTGGCGCGGGCCGCCAGATGAACGGCAGGCGCATCAGCGCATCCACATGCCAGGGGCCTTTGTAGACGAAGCCGAAATCGCCCTGCAGTTCGCCATGGTCCGTGGTGAAAATCACATCGGTGTCGTCATTCCAGCCGCGCGCTTTGATCTGCGCCATGACCTTGCCGATCGCTTCGTCGATCAGCTCGTTCATCACGTGAACCTTGGCGTTGATCTCGCGGATGTTGTCGTCCGTGAGCTGTTGCGGTGTGAAATTCATCGGACCGCCCTCGATATTGGCGAACTTGCCTTCGTAATAGGCAAGCCAGTGCGCCGGCTTTTGCGCCAACACCTTGCGGATCGCGTCCGGTGATCCGGGGTGGCCATCCGGCAAAGGCAAATCACGCCAATCACAACGCGGGTTCTCCGACTTCGGCGGATCCCACGGATGATGCGGATCCGGAAAACTAAGCCACAGGAACCAATCGTCTTCGCCGTCAAGGTTCTTCAGCCAATCGACAGCAAGGCCCGCGAGCCAGTCGGTATGGTAGGCTTCACGCGGCATGGCGTTGTTGCTGGTTTCCGGGGCGTTTGTATCCCCGCCGCCAGCTGCGTTCAGAAGCGGCGGCGCCGAGTTGAAATATTCCGGAAAATTCTTCTGCACCCAGCGGCCATAATGGCCCACGGGCTGACCGCGAAAATTGGCGACGTGCATCGCATGGATCGCATAATCGAAACCGCGCCACGGACCGAAATCGCCTGTCATCTGGCGACGGTTCTCCGCCCATTTTCCCGCTGTGTCGAAAGCCGGCTCAAAATGCGCTTTGCCAACCAGAGCTGTCTTGTAACCCGCCTTATCCTTCAGAAATTGCGCAACGCTGGGCGCGGTTTCCGGCAATGCGACACCGTTCGAGAACACGCCATGCGTGCGGACATATTGCCCGGTCAGCATCGTGGAGCGGGCCGGCATGCAAACCGTGTTCTGATTGTAAGCGCGGGTGTAATTGATGCCCGCCTTCGCCAGCGCGTCGATATTCGGCGTGCGACAGAATTTATTGCCGTTCACGCCCAGTGAATCGAAACGTTGCTGGTCTGTCGTGATAAAAAGGATTTTCCGGCCCAACTCAGCCTCCCAGCGGTTTGAGACAGCCGGCGCGATCGAGAACGGCGGCGGCCTTCTTTTTCGATTCCGGATCGAGTTTGGAAAAGGCCCAACGCAATTCGGCGAGGCATTTCACCTGATATCGGAAAGCGCCCTGCGTGTAGGTATGTCCCAACAGGTTGGCAGTAAAAGTTTCTCCCTTCCTGGACACCGCCTCAGCATTGGCGAGCAGGAATGGGAAATAGATTTCGCCCGCAAGCGTCAGCAGGCCCGTCACCGCATCGGGAAGCGGTGCATCAGGATCACGCCATTCGCCTTCGAGGCCAGATGCATCATCCAGATTGGCGAGCCAGCGGAACGTGAAAGGATAGTCAGACCGCATCAGATCCTGCGGCGTTGGATCGACGGCGAGTTGCGACAATTGTCCAAGCCAGCCGAAATCGGCAAGCGAAGGCCGCGATCCGAACAGAAAAAGCTCTTCGGTCACATGCGCTTCAAACAGCGCCATGATCCGCCGCGCACTTTCTTCGATGATCGGCGCGTTTTCCGGCGTGCAGCCGACGATCGGCATGCGCCCCACCTGACGATCGCGAAACGCCTTCGCCGCTTTCAGGATTGTCTCGCGCCCCTTGCCCTTCAGCCGATCGAAGGCGAGCCATTCGCTCATCTGTTTCTGATCGCGTTCGCGGAACCAGCGATAGTGGAACATCGCCTTCGTGCCCCACTCGTCCGCAAAATCTTCGAGCAGATAGGCCAGGAATGCGTGCGCGGGGTCAACGGGGACGATGGAGCGCTCTTTAACGCGGCGCTCCAGTTCGAAGATCATCGGCGTGGAATCGTTGTGCCAGCTGCCGTCCGGAAACTGGATGACCGGAATAACCGGCGCCTTCACATGTTTGAAAATATTTTCACCGCCATCGGCCTGCTTCCAGATATGAGGAATCCGGCGATAGCGCAGGATCGCGCGCATCTTCATCGAATAGGGCGAGCCGAGCCCGCCATAGATCGTGTAGACGCTCATGCGGCCACTCCGGCGCTGCAGCAAAGCAGAACCGTGCGTTCCAATCCCGCCTCGCGATGATGATGCGCGGCGAGATAGTCCGCGTCCTGCGTCATATCCAGAAAGGCATCGCGCGACGGATATTGGACGCATACGACTTCGTCCCAGTCATTATCCTCGAGCTCGCCGATCATCACGAAATTCTGCCGGCCACCCCAAACGATTTTTCCACCGCGTTTCATCACGTGCTGGAGCGCCACCATGCCATAGCGCTGATAGGCGTCGCGGCCGCTCAAATTCTCCTTCGCTTCCGCGCGGTTGGAGTCATAAGCCGCCTTGTCCCTGTATTTGAGGAGGTTGACCATGACCATCGGTCCTTTCGGCCCGTCGTTCATCATCATCTCGATCTGATCGGTGCTCGGAATAACGCTCATCGTTTCCTCCGGAAGCGGCCCGGGGCATTGACCACGTGCGGCTTCTATCATAATCTGAATTCCAATTCAGATTTAACACCGGACCATGACCAAGGCAAGCGCCGCGAAAAAGAAGGCTTCCGAACGGTGGTCTTTGCCCGCCACACAAGCGCGCAGCCGCGCCACACGCGAGAAATTGTTGGAAGCGGCCGAAACCGTGTTCGCGGCCAAGGGCTATACCGGCGCCAAGATTTCGGACATTGCGGCAGAGGCCGGGTGCTCCGTGGGTTCCGTCTATTTCCGTTTCAAGGACAAGGATGCCCTGTTCTTCGCCATCGCCGAATCCTTCATCGAGGATGCGCGGGGCAATTTGGGGAATCTATTGGCGCTTTCGGATGATCCGCAAGCCATCGTCCGCCATTTCGTGACCGCGACAGCCGCGAATGTCCGCAAGCATCGCGGCCTTTTCCGCGCGATCGTGGAGCGCGGCTTCGACCATCCCCTCGCGATGAAGACGATCTTCGGCTTCCGCGACGAACTGGCATCCACGCTCGAAAAGGCTCTGCATGGACGGGCCGAAGCCGGTATCCAGATTCGCGTAATGACGCAGATGGTCTATGGCTTCCTCATCACCGGCATCCTGAACAAAGACGCCCCGACGCAGATCAGCGACGCCAAGGCAATCGGTGGTCTGGCGGACGCCTGCATTGCCTATCTGAATACCGGAGACAAGCGATGACGCTGAGCATTGACCTCTTCTGGTCTTTTCGCAGTCCCTATTCCTATCTCGCGACGCCGCGGCTGGTGGAAATGCAGCGCGACTACGACCTCAATATCAACGTGCGTCCGGTCTATCCGCTGGCGGTGCGTTCCGGGGAATTTTTCGGACAGGTGAACCCGATGTGGATTCCCTATCTGATGCGCGACACCTATCGAATTTCGCAGATGCTGGGGCTGCCCTATCGTTGGCCGCGCCCCGATCCCGTGGTGGTCGATCCCGCCACACGCGCCGCAACGCCGAACCAACCCTACATCCATCGCCTGACGCGGCTCGGCTGTGCAGCGGCGGAGACGCCGCATGGCCTGGACTTCCTGAACGAAGTCAGCCGGGTGATCTGGTCCGGCCAGGTCGATAACTGGAACGAAGGCGATCATCTGGCGAAAGCCAGCGCGCGGGCCGGTCTCGACCTTGCGGCGCTGGACGCGAAGATCTCCGCTGATCCCGACAAATACGAAGCCATCATCATGGCCAACCAGAAAGCCCATGCTGACAGCGGCCATTGGGGCGTGCCGACCATGGCGTTCCAGGGTGAGCCTTTCTTTGGGCAAGACCGTCTCGATGTTCTGCTATGGCGCCTAAAGCTGAATGGCCTTCAACCCCGCACGAAAGTCTGAGCCATGAAACGTGCAGCCACCATCATCGTTGGCGTTATCGTCGTTCTCATTGCCGCCGTGTGGATTGCGATGCAGTTCGTCCCCGTCGATCTGTGGCTCTATCGCCATGCCGCGACGGATCGCGCCGGTGTGCCGGATATCCAGATCTCAAAACCGCAAGAGCTTTCTGTTTTGCTTTGCGGCACCAATGCGCCGCTTCCGGATCCCAATCGTGCCGGTGGGTGCGCGCTGATCGCGGCGGGCGACGATCTTTATGTCGTCGATACCGGCATGGGATCGGTGCGCAATCTCATGGTGTGGCATGTGCCGCTGGAGAAGATCAAAGGCGTGTTCTTCACGCACTACCATTCCGATCACATCGGCGATCTTGGCGAGTTGCGCTTGCAGACATGGGTTGCAGGCCGCCGCACGCCGCTGAAGGTTTATGGACCGCCGGGCGTGGAGGACATCGTTGCCGGTTTCAACCGCGCCTATTCGCATGATGCCGATTACCGCACCGCGCATCACGGCGAGAAGATGCTGCCGCGCGAGGACGTCGATCTCGTCCCCGTCGTCATCCCGATGAACGGCGCGACGGCGTCGGCGCTGAACG
>Ga0157372_10008580_pt1 | contig 10859 bp, 7 predicted proteins | sample C55metaG_FD_115307 | JGI IMG/M metagenome (GOLD analysis project Ga0157372, IMG submission 115307) | Corn rhizosphere microbial communities from Kellogg Biological Station, Michigan, USA - C5-5 metaG | ecosystem: Host-associated > Plants > Roots > Rhizosphere > Soil | place: USA: Michigan...
AAGCATGGTGGCCGCGCCATCGACGCCGTCGCGCAGATCACCAAGACGGGCCACGTGTGGGTGTTCGACCGGGAGCACGGCACGCCGCTCTTTCCGGTCGGCGACCAGCCGATGCCCAAGGCCGAACTGCCCGGCGACACGACGGCGGCGACCCAGCACTTCCCCCTCTCGTCGCCGCCATTCACCCGGCAGCGGATCACCCGTGCCGACCTCACTACGCGCACGCCCGCCGCGCATGCGGCGGCGCTCAAGCTGTTCGAGCAGTACGGTACGCGGCATCCGTTCGATCCGCCCAACCTCCGCGGCACCATCGTCTTTCCCGGCGTGGACGGCGGCGGTGAATGGGGCGGGCCCGCCTTCGATCCCGAGACCGGCCTGCTGTACGTGAACGCCAACGAGATGGCGTGGCTGCTCAAGCTCGTGCCGAGGAGCGACAAGTCGCTGTATGCCGCCAACTGCGCCAGCTGCCACGGTGACAACCGGACCGGCTCGGCGATGGCGCCGTCGCTCATCGATGTCGGCAAGCGGCGGACGCGCGAGCAGGTGATGCAGGTCATCCGCGAGGGCACGGGACGCATGCCGGCGTTCGCCAGCGCGCTCGAGGGGAGCGCGATCCGCGACATCACGAACTACCTGCTCACCGGCCACGACTCCTCGGCGGCGGTGGGACCGGACAAGTTCGGCGTGCCGTATCGCAATGCCTACTTCGACATCTTCCTCGATCACGAGGGCTATCCGGCCATCAAGCCGCCGTGGGGCACGCTGAGCGCGATCGACCTCGACGCGGCGAAGATCCGCTGGCAGATCCCGTTCGGCGAATATCCGAAGCTCGCGGCCCAGGGTGTTCGCAACACCGGCACCGACAACTACGGCGGTGCGATCGTCACGCGGAACGGGCTGCTCTTCATCGGCGCGACGACCTACGACAACACCTTCCGCGCGTTCGACAAGCGCACCGGCAAGCTGCTCTGGAGCGCGAAGCTGCCGGCGGCGGGTAACGCAACGCCGTCCACGTACATGGTGGACGGCGTGCAGTACATCGTCATCGCGTGCGGCGGCGGGAAGAACGGCGCGAAGAGCGGCGGGACCTACGTCGCGTTCGCGCTGCCGCCGCGGTCCCGCTCACGCTGAAGACGGCTACTTGATCTTCGTCGCCGGCGAATCGTGCCCGCCCTGGTGCAGCACGAGCCCGGTGATCTTCCCCTGCGCATCGCGGGTGAAGGTGACCTGTGCATCCACCTCCTTGAGGAAGAAGTCGAGCTCCGACTCCGGCCACAGCCGGAACTTCTGCTGTCCCGTCGGCTGTCCGTAGAGCGCGTCGCCATCCGCCGTCACCTCGATGACGAAGTTGGGCGCGAGCTGATAGGTGCCGACGTAGCGCTCCAGCGTCGCCGCGGGAAGCGTGATGGCGGTACGCTGCTTGGCGGGCGCGGGCTTCGGCACCAGCGGAAGCGCCGGATCGAGCAGGTGCATGCCGATATCGTCCGCGCCTTCACCCGTGCTGTTCGTCAGGATGACGACGGCCATGTTCCGCGACGGCAGGAGCCCGATGAAGCTGCGGTAGCCGCCGGTGCCGCCGTTGTGCCAGACGATCGTGTCGGCACCGACGTGCAGGTTCATCCAGTTCAGCCCGATGCGCATCTGCGGCGAGCCGGCCGGCGCGCGCTCCTGCTGCGCGAAGGCCATCGCGCGCTGCAACGCTCCGCGCTCCGGATGCACGTTGGCCGCGGCGAACTTCAGCATGTCGTTGGTCGTCGACCGGATCCCGCCGGCACCGACGAGCACGTTGAGGTCCCAGTTCGGCACCACGTTGCCCTTCTCGTCATGGCCGACCGCGAGGTGCGACTTCATCCACGGCGTGAGCGTGATCGCGGTGTGATCCATGCCGAGTGGCGCCCATACCAGCGTGCGCTCGAGCTCCTCGTAGCTCTTGCCCGTCGCGAGCGAGAGCGCGTGACCGAGCAGGCCGACACCGAGGTTCGAGTACTCGAACTCCGCGCCGGGATCGCGCGTGAGCTGGTAGCCGGAGAGAAACTCGTACAGCTGCGGCACGCCGTAATCCACGTAGGGATCGGCCGGATCAGCCGGATGAAAGTTCGACGGCAGTCGCGGCAGGCCGGAGTTCTGTTCGGCCAGGCTGCCGAGCGTGATCTGCTTTCCGTTCCTGGTCGGGACGTGCACCGATGCCGGCAGGTACTGCTGCACCGGGTCGGTGAGCTTCACCTTCCCCTGCTGCACCAGCTCGGCGAGCGCGGTGGCGGTGAACACCTTGCTGATCGAGCCGATCTCGAACACCGAGTTGCCGTCGAGCGCCGGCTGGCCCGGTCCGGGATCACCATACGCCACGACGCGAGTCCGGCCGTCCGGCTCGAGCAGTCCGACGACGATGCCCGCGCTCCGTTTCTCCTCGACGCGCTGTCTAATGACTGCCAGCACCGCCGAATCCGAGGGGAAGCTCCGCGCGGCCGCGGCAGTCGTCGCGCTCGATTGGGCATGCGCGCCGACCGGCGACGTAAGGAGCGTCGGCAACAGCAGGAGGGACGCGGTGAAACGATGCATGATGGTCCTCGATGCCGAGTGGCTGGCGTTGACGGGGAGGAAGACGAAGCGCATCTCGCAATCTTCCGCCCGGGTGGGACGGTGGCAACCTTTGCGTGATCGGAACCGGATCCAGATGCTTACGCAGTCCATGAGATCTTACATGACCAACTCCATTTCGCGTTTGCGCACCGCCTTCGCAGCCGTGCCGTTCGTCGCTGCGGGCGTGGCGTCAGCACAGCTGCCCAGCCAGGGAGCGACCCACGACCCGGCGATTGCCGCGCTGCAGCGCGACCTGCCGAAGTGGATGGACCAGGGCGGCGTGCCCGGCCTCTCGGTGGCCGTGCTCCGCAACGGGAAGACCGAATGGGTCGGCAGCTTCGGCGTGGCGGACAAGGCGACCGCGCGACCGGTGGACGAGCACACCCGCTTCAGTGCGGCATCGCTCAGCAAGACGGTGTTCAGCTATGCCGTGCTCCAGCTGGTGGACCAGGGCAAGCTCGACCTCGACGCGCCGCTCACGCGCTACGTCGCGTCACCGGTGGCGAATGATCCACGCATCGAGCGCATCACCGCGCGCGTCGCGCTCAGTCACCGCACGGGGTTTCCCAACTGGCGTCCACGTGGCGGCGACCTGAAGATCTTCTTCACCCCCGGCGAACGGTTCAGCTATTCGGGCGAGGGCATCGTCTACCTGCAGCACGCTGTCGAGGCGATCGAGGGAAAGCCGCTCGAACAGGTCATGCGCGAGCTCGTCTTCCAGCCACTTGGCATGACCGAAAGCAGCTACAATTGGCAGCCCGCCACCGCGGCCGTCGCCGCCACCGGCTACAACGCCAATGGCGCGGCGTCCTCGCTCGCCACCACCGCCGACACGGTGCGCAGCAACGCCGCGGCGAGCTTCAACACCACGGCGCGTGACTACGCGCGCTTTCTCGAGGCGGTGCTCAACGGTCGTGGGCTCCGGCCGGCAACGCTCCGTGCCATGGAGACGCCGCAGGTCGCCGTTGACCCAACTTGCACCAACTGCCTCAGCCACGCTCCCGACTCGCTCTCGAAACAACTCTTCTGGGGGCTCGGCTGGGGGCTCGAGCAGACACCGACCGGAAAGTATCTCTGGCACTGGGGTGACAACGGCGTGTTCATGGCCTACGTCGTCGCGGACCCGGGCACCCGTTCGGCCGTGGTGATGTTCGACAACAGCGACACGGGCCTCTCCGTCGCCCCGGCGGTGGTGAAGACAGTGCTCGGCGGCGAGCACCCGTCGTTCGCCTGGCTGGACTATCCTGCGTACGATTCTCCGGCGCTCCGCTTCGCCCGTGCCGTCGTCGATCGTGGCGCCGCGGCGGCGGTGGAGCAGTTCGCCGCGGAGCTGAAGCGCGGCGCCATCTCCGAGGGCGCGGTGAACAGCGCTGGCTATCGGCTGTTGCGCGGCGGAAAGGTGCCCGACGCCATCATGCTGTTCGAGCGCAACGTGGAACTTCACCCTTCTTCGTCCAACGTCCATGACAGCCTGGGTGAAGCGTACGCCAGGGCCGGTGACACGACGCGCGCGATCGCAAGCTACGAGAAGGCGCTGTCGCTCGACCCAGCCAACGATCGCGCGAAGGCGGCGTTGGCGAAGTTGCGCGGCGGCGCGCCTGCGAGCGCACCGTGACCACCCGGTGGATCAGGAACCGTTGCGCTTCCGGAACAGCAGCTCCAGGGTGAGGCCTGTCTGCAGCGCCCACGTTTTCCTCCCGCACTCCGAGGTGGAGACGCATGAGTTCCTGATCCGCCCGAAGGCGCCCATCGCGTAGAGATGCACCCGACTCCTTGTCCCGCCGATGTGTGCGGCCAGCCCCGGCGTCCAGGTGAGCTGGCGGAGCGAGTGCTCGTCATCGGTCCGCATGCTGACGCCCTGGATCAGGGACCAGCCACCACCGCGGTCGTTCACCCTGCCCCACTGGAGGTAGGGTGCCACGTGATCGACGGCGACGTTCACGCCGACACCTCCCGTCGTCGCTCCGGTCCACGCCTCCGGCGCCTGCGCGAACACGTCGAGCTGCGCGAACGGAAACGCGAGCGGCACGTACAGCCCGGTGAACAGCGACGCGTCACGACTCGTTTCGCCGCGCCAGCCGTAGCCGATTCCGAGCCCGATCGGCGCGTTGCGCAAGCGGAGGCCACCTTCGTCACCCTCGGTGTGCGTGGGACCCATCCCCACGCTCGCCCCGGCCAAGCCAGAGAGTCCCTTCTCCACTCGCGGGCCGTGCATCACCGCCTGGAAACATGCCGCCTGGGTGACGAGCGTGACGATGCAGCACGCCCTCCACAGGCAGCGGCACGACATCACGTCCGCTTCCTGATGAACAGGTGCATGGCGCGCTCACCCTGAACCTGCTCGGCGACCTGGTAGCCGAGCGCGCGCATGTCGAGTCCCTGCCAGAGCGATTCGCCCTCGCCAAGCAGGATCGGTCGCACCGCGAGGTGCATCTCGTCGATCAACCCCGCCTGGAGATACTGCCGGATCGTCGACGTGCCGCCGCCGATCCGCACATCCTTCCCGTTCGCTGCCGCCTTCGCCTGCTCGAGCGCGGCGTGAATGCCGTCGGTCACGAAGTGGAATGTCGTGCCCCCCTTCATCTGCAGCGGCGGCCGCGCGTGGTTGGTGAGCACGAACGTCGGCACGTGATAGGGCGGCTCGTCACCCCACCAGCCCTTCCAGCTCTCGTCGGGCCACGGACCACGCACGGGTCCGAACATGTTGCGGCCGAGGATCCACGCGCCCATGTCGTGGAACCCGCGCTCGGCGATCTCGTTGTCGATACCGGTCTCGCCTTTTCCACCCCCATGCATTCGCTGGAAGACATCGGTGGGAAAGAACCACTCCATCAGCTCGGGGCCGCGCTCGCCAAGCGGGTTCTCGAGGCTCTGGCGTGCTCCAGCGCTGAAGCCGTCGATGGAGACGCCGATACTCTGCACGCGAAGAAGAGACATTGATCCTGGATACGAGGTGTCGGTTGCACGACAAAGCGAACTGATCGCCGGAATGTGTCACGAAATCGCAGTTGGCGAAACACGTCACGGAAACGTGCTACGGTCAATGACACATTGCTGATAAGTTTCCACTCGAGCTTCACCTCATCATCGACCCGTGTGAATACCGTCGTGCCTCTGACGCAAGCCGCCACTCTCCGTCGCCTTCCGCCCTACGTCTTCGCCGAGCTCGATCGCCTCAAGCACGCGGCGCGGGCGAGCGGCACGCAGCTCGTCGACCTCGGCATCGGCAGCCCCGACCTGCCGATGGCGCCCGGCGTGATCGACGCGCTCGATCAGGCCGCGCGGCAGGCGGGTATCCAGGGCTACCCGCCCTTTCTCGGCATGCCGCGCCTGTTCAGCGCCATCGAGCGGTTCATGCACGAGCGGTTCGACGTCAGCATCGATTCGACGCGTGAAGCGCTCGTGCTCACCGGCGCCAAGGAAGGCATCTCCTCCATTGTCGCCGCGCTGTGCGACCCGGGCGACGTGGTGCTCGTGCCGGCCATCTACTATCCCGTGTATGCACGCGCGAGCTGGCTCGTCGGCGCCGAGGTGAAGTTCGTGCCCATGCGCGCCGAAGACGGCTTCGTGGTGGACTTCGACGCCCTGTCGCCAGCCGACCTGAAGCGCGCCAAGCTGATGATCGTGAATTACCCGAACAATCCCACCGGCGCGCGCGTTGGTCGCGAGTTCTACGACCGTGCCGTCGCATTTGCACGGAAGCACGACCTGCTCCTCGTCAGCGACGTCGCGTACAGCGAGCTCACCTATGACGGCAAGCAGGCGCCGAGCGCGCTCGAGAGCGATCCGAAGCACGAAGTGACAATCGAGTTCCACTCCTGCTCCAAGACGTTCAGCATGGCGGGGCTGCGCATCGGCTTCGGTGTCGGCAACGCGGCCGCGGTGTCGGCGCTCGCGGCGTATCGCAGCAACCTCGGCTACGGCACGGCGACGCCGATCCAGCACGCCGCGGCATACGCGCTCGAGCATCACGCCGAGCTCGTGCCGCCGACGGTCACGGCCTACAAGGCACGTCGTGACGCGATGGCGACGGCGTTCAGGCGCGCTGGCTGGGACGTGCCGGTGCCGGACGCAACGATGTACTTCTGGCTCCCCGTGCCCGAGGGGATGGACGACTGGGCATGGGTGAACGCGCTGATGGACAACGACGGGATCGTCGTCACGCCGGGCGTGGCGTTCGGTGACGCGGGTCGTGGGTACTTCCGCATCTCGCTCGTGCGCGACGAGCAGACGCTCGCGCAGGCGGCAGAAAAGATCGCCGCCAGGCGGGCGCTATCCGGCGGGAATCAGCGAAAGGTTGGGAGCGCCGCGGCGGGCACTGCTTCCACGTCGCCTTCCGCGTAGGCGAGCCGCAGCCGCTCGACGCACCGATCGGCGAGCTCCGTCGAGCAGTAGCCGCCGATATCCACGCCGGCCGGCTGCCAGGTCCAGCTTGCCTCGTCGGTCGCCGATGCCCTGAACGCTTCTTCCCAGAGGACGGTGGCCGACCGCACGGGCGTGCACGCCGTCGTGGTGATGTCGGATCCGAACCGTCCGCTCGGCGCGATCATGCCGCGCCAGACGATGACCAGCAGCTCGCCCTCGGCCACGGTATCGAGCGTGTGCCGCAGCCACGCCACCGTCAACGCAACGGGCCCGAACTGCACGAGGCACCGATCGGGCGAGCGCCGCACCACGGGCTTCTCGCCCGGCTCGGCGGCCATCGCGTGGAGCGCGCCCACGCCGCTGATCGCGGCAGCCGAGAGACGCTCGAACTCGCGCGAGCGAACGGCGAGCGCGCGGTGGGAGCTGAGGAAGGAACGCGAATCAGTGCGATCCGCGGCGTCGGCGGAATCACGGCCGTGCGAGCTTGCGAGCATGGGACCTCTGGTGGACGAGGGTGCAGATATCGCCCTGCATGACAACCGCCCGGTGCGACGGCGCTGGACACAAAAAGGGCCTGCTCGAGTTGGCAGGCCCCTGAGTCGTTCGGAACTTGTCCACGCGGCGGGCGCGTGTATCGCTCCCTTCAATCTAGCCTGAGGAGAGGCGAAACGCCACTGAGAATTCGCCTCGCGAGCAGTCCCCGTGCCTGCTCGTTCGACGAGTGCGCTACGGGCGTTCGAGGAGCGGCCTACCAGTTGTAGGTGAGTATCCGCGTGCACGCTACCAACCGGGGGTTGTGCAGCACTGCGCCACCCACGCTTGCCGAGCTGACGGCGAGCGCCTGGAACAGGCCGTTCCAGTGCTGATCGCCCGTCAATGACGGTTGACGCGATGCGAGATCGACGAGCGCCTGCTCGGAGGGAAAGCGCGCCAGGTCGTGCCGTGCCCGCGCAAACGCAGCGGTCACCTCGGCGCTCGGTCCGAACATCAGCTCGCGCACGTTCGTGCACGAGCTCACGGACAGGCTCTGCAGGCTCTGGAATCGCTCGCCGAGCGGCACGGTGGGATCATCCACCCGCGCCAGCAGCCCACGGCGTGTCTCGTCGACCGGTATCGGCGCCGGCCGCGATGATGACGTTGCCCGGGCACTGCTGCGCACCGGCGCACGAAGCGCGGGCGATGCAGCGCGCGGATCGTGCTGGATCGCGTAGAACCGTTGCAGGCCGTCGCGCCCGATGCCGACGATGATCTGTCCGATCAGCTCGTCCATCGTCGACGTCGCGTTGTCGATCAGGGCGAAGCCGAACGAGATGGTGGTCCGGAGCGTTTTCTCGGCTTCACCCGGTTGGCCGGTCGCCATGAAGTAGGCGGCACGCGACACGCTCGCGTACGCCAGTTCCCTGCTGGGACGGAACGAGGGTAGCGGCAACTGCTCGGGCTGTGCCTCGGCACCGAAGGGAGTCCGGAACCGGCCACCGACCATGTCCACCGCTGGCGCGCGCGCAACGAGATCGACGTCGCGCCATACCGGCGCGGTGGCGAGCGTGCGCAGGTACTCCATCTCCCGCGGGCTGAAACCCTTCGCTACTGCCTCGAGGATGCTCCGGCTCGAGGGCTCATCACTGAGGTATGGGCGCGCAGTCAGGAACAGGTCGGGCGCGAGTGTCTTGCCATGCCACGGAAGCACCGCTCGCGTCGCCGGTACGATCAGCTCGTAGCCCCGCGCATCACTCGGGTCGTACTGGATCGAGTTCAGCGTGGCGCCCGCCTGGATCGGCGTGATCGACGGATCACGCGGCAGCATGAACGCCCGCACCGGTTCCGCCATCGTCCGGCGTGATGCCATGCTCGGGATCGGCTGGTAGATCGCGCGAGCGAACATGCCCCCTTCCACCGCCACGATCGCGACCGGCACCGTGGTCATCAGCGCCACCACGACGAGCGCCCGGCGGACGACGCGTGCGCCGAGCCGCCACCACGAGCGCGCCGGCTTCACCTCTCGCACCGCACTGGAGTCCGCCACCATCGGCAACTGTCCCTCGGCCGGCATGCCGAACGTGCCGGCGCCGGCGAGGTGCGGTTCACTGGTGTGTATCCTCGAGCGATTCATCGGTTACACCGGTGTGGGTTCGAGCATGCGCGGAAACTTCAACGAGGCATCCACCTCCTCGCGCGCCGCGACCATCCGCTCGATCTCGGCTGACACATCCTCGGCGAGACCGATGTGCGTCGTCAGCCCCTCGATGGCGGCGGAGCCCGCGTGCAGGCGCAGCAGGTTGAGGCGAATGGTCTCCAGCGCACTCACCGCGGCGGTGAGCTTGTCGTGCACCTCGGAGCGCTCCTCTCGCAGCGCTTCGAGGTGCGCGCTCGTCTCACCGGAACGTTGCGCCGCGATGACGGTGTTGAGTTCGTCGTGACGACCGCGCAGCAGCTGCGCGGCGTGCTGGAGTCGCTCGAGCAGCGCAGGGAGATTGCCGAGCTGCTGGCGCGTGTGCTTCGGCAGTGTCTCGAAGAGCTGCTCCGCGGCGAGGCTGAGCGACAGCTCGGTCGCGCGATGGGTCATCGCGGCGGCGGGCTGCTGAGCGCCACGCAGCCGGCGCGCAATCGAGAACGCGAGCGTGCCGACTCGCCCTGTCCAGAGCTTCGACCAGAATTCCGTGTCCACGTCGCGGCGCTGCTGCAGGAGCGCGAGGCTCGCCAGGCCGGCGCCGACGGCGACCACCACCGTGAGCTGCACGATCGGGATCGCCAGCCGCGCCATTCTGTCGTCGCCCGGAAGCGCGAACCCGAGGGCGACGGCGGGAATGGCGATCGCGCTGAACGAGCCCGCGGTGCGTGCAATGGCCGCCGTCGCGCGCTCGAAGAATCGGCTGCTCCGTTCAACGGCGCGCTCCTCGCGCGAATTCTCCAGCTCGATGCGGAACGCGGGGCCGAGATCGGCGTGCGCGAACCCGAGCCGCAGCAGCCGCCGCGCCGCGAGCACCGCAAAGGTGAACGGAGCCGCCACCACCCCCATCGCGAACATCGCGAAGCCTTCGCGAACACCGAACACCGCGGACGACGCGATGGACGTCGACAGCAGGCCGATGGAATAGATGAGCGTGCCGCCACCATCGAGGCGGCCGTTGCGCTTGACGAACGCCCGCAGCGCTGCCGGTAGCGCGCGTCGCTGCTCCAGCGCACCGCCGAGCATTTCGGCGAGCACGTTCGCGCTCGCTGGGCGGTCGTCCGGTTCCTTGGCGAGGCACTGATCCACCAGTGAGGCCAGCTTGCGTGGTACGGCGAGTCCGAGCGACGCGAGCGGTGGAGGCAGCTCGGTGACCTGGCGCGCGAGCACTTCGGTTGCGCTCCGGCCCTCGAAGGGCGGCCGGCCCGCGAAGGCGTAGAACGCCGTGGCGCCGATGCCGTACAGATCGGAGCGGCCATCGACCTCGCCGTTGAGTGCCTGCTCCGGGCTCATGAACTCGGGCGTACCGTGCACGCCCCCACCCGCGGCATCACCCACCGCAGCCGCGATGCCGAAGTCGGCGACCAGCGCGCGTCCGCTCGCCGATTCGATGAGGATGTTCTCCGGCTTCACGTCGCGATGCACCACGCCCATCGAGTGCGCGTAGGCGAGCGCCCAGGCGACTTCCCGCAGCATGCGCACCCCATCGCTCACCGACATCGGGCCGCGCTGCCGCACGCGCTCGGCGAGAGTCTCGCCGTCGACGTACGACATCACGTAGAACACGAAGCCGCCGACTTCGTCGACGGCATGAATGGCGATGATGTGCGGGTGCGAGAGCCGCGCCGCGAGCCGCGCCTCGCGCACGAATCTTTCGCGCAGCTGCGGACGCTCGGCCTTCTCCGGCGGGAGGAGCTTGATCGCCACCAGGCGGTCGAGGTGCACCTCGTGCGCGAGATAGACGACC
>Ga0157372_10008582_pt1 | contig 10859 bp, 7 predicted proteins | sample C55metaG_FD_115307 | JGI IMG/M metagenome (GOLD analysis project Ga0157372, IMG submission 115307) | Corn rhizosphere microbial communities from Kellogg Biological Station, Michigan, USA - C5-5 metaG | ecosystem: Host-associated > Plants > Roots > Rhizosphere > Soil | place: USA: Michigan...
CATCTATGGTACGTCCACCTCCCTGGCCCTGTTGCTGCTGTTCGTCTTCTATTGCTCCTTTATTTTTTATTTCGGGGCCTGCTTCACCTGGGCCCTGGGACAACAGGTCGGGCGGCCGATCCAGCCGTCGCGCCATGGAGAGGTGGTTGGCATGGCATCGGCTAAATAGACTCCTTTAAAAAACTTCTCAAGTTTGTCTGCATGACACCCTTATAGGTATTTCTGGATTGGACATCATCCATAGTTACAACATATTTAGGATAGTTGTCTGGTATTTCGACCAGGTTTCCAAACTCACGTTTAATGACATTTTCGTCGGTAAGTCGATACGCCACTTGTACATAGATTCTCTCCCCATTCCTCTCAGCCATGAAATCAATTTCCTTTTCGCCCGATCTACCGACATAAGCCTTGTATCCGTTTCGTATCAAATGGAGGTAAACCGCATTCTCCATGAGTTTACCGATATCAGCCCCATAATTAAATGGTCTTATACTGTTGCGCAGACCGAGATCCTCAAAATAAACTTTCTCGCCGACTTCAAATATCTTAAGCCCTCGTATATCGGCCCGAGGTATTCTATGGATAAAATAGGCGTTTGACAACGCCTTAAGATAGCTGATAACGGACGGAGGCGGTATATTAATCTGCTGCGATCTCAAATATTTGCTAATGTTTTGTGCCGAGAACAGACACCCGATGTTATCGGCCACGTACGAGACAAGATTCTCCAAAAGCGATACATTGCGGATATTCTCGCGGCTTATTACATCCTTCAATAAGATAGTCGAGTACAGACTATTGAGATATTCAAATACGACCGCTGAATTCAGTCCCAAATGATATTGAAAAGGCATGCCACCAAGGGTCAGGTATAAATTCAAATTTTCAACACTATCATTTGCCTGGTTGAATTCGAGGAATTCCGGATAGCTTAATCCATGTATTGAAAATTCGATATATCGACCCGCCAACAGCGTAGCAAGTTCGCCCGAAAGCATACTCGCGTTGCTTCCGGTACAGTAGATATCACATTCTCTTTTGTTCAAAAAGCTTCTAAGGCTGCGTTGAAAAGCTTCAATTTCCTGCACCTCATCTACAAACAAAAAATTGTCCCTATCATTGGATAAATGTGCCTTGACATAGTTATGAAGATCTTCGCTATTCCGTATTGCCGAAAACTCATCCAGCTCTTTATCTATATAAATGATATTGGCCTCAGGCCGATCCTTCTTTATCTCGTGGATAAGCTGTTTGAGCATATAACTCTTGCCGATCCTTCGTTGTCCTGAAATGATCTTGATCAAATCCTTGCCAATGAAAGGCCTGATCTTATCCAGGTAAGAGGCTCGAAATATGATTTTTTCCTCCATAGCATATAATTTGCAAAATTACTATAATCGTATTTTTTATAAATCATACTTTACAAATATAATCTAAAAACAGATTTTATAACCCGTAAGTTATAAGATTTATTATTATTTTATCAATTTTTTTGGCGATTTTAAGATTTCACCATATCCCAAATATGCAATCCCGCTGATCCCTGCATCTTACCCCAAAACCGCCGCTTATGTCCAACGACCTATCCCTATCCGTCCCGACCCCCTGCTCCGAATCCTGGGACGAAATGTCCCCCAGGCCCCAGGGCCGCTTCTGCGGTTCCTGTAACAAAACAGTCGTCGACTTCGCCACCATGACCGATCAGCAGGTACTCGATTGGTTGTCTGGCCACACCGGATCTGTTTGCGGCCGCTTTCATCCTCGCCAGCTCAACCGGCCGCTAACCGCGCAACCACTAAAAAAGCCAACCCGCTATTGGCATTATTTTGTCGCCCTCCTGCTTTCTTCTACCGAACTCACCGCTCAGTCGCAGCCGGCCCAGCCGGTCAATACCCAGCAGCTCCCCTTCGGTCGGGAAAATCGGCACCTGCTCGGGGACACGGTGATGGTTCCCGGGCTGACATCGCCGCCTGCTGTCCTTCGCAGTAGGGTGGTGGATGATAAGGGTATCCCGGTGTCCGGCGCGACGATCATGTATAAAGAACACAAGGGCGTCTCCGCCGATGGAGAGGGGAATTTTTCCATCCCCGCTGTCGATCTGATCGGGGTTCGTACCTTAACGATCAGTGCAGTGGGATACGAGCCGCTAAAAGTCGATGTGGATAAATTGGATATGAGCGCTGCCATGCAGCCCCTTCTCGTCATGAATATGGAACCAATGATGGTAGGCGAAGTAGTCTCCGTAGTCCGGCACCGCAGAAGCAGGAAGAAAGCCGTCGCCGACACCCTCGCGAAAATCAAGGACACCATCATCTCCTGTATCAGCCCCATCAAAAACAATTTTACGGTCTATCCCAATCCCGTTGCCCACGGCAACTCGATCACCGTCACCGCGCAGGTCGACAAGCCCGGGACCTATATCGTGCAATTATTCGACTTGTCCGGCACCCTGCTCCAATCAACCACAGCCGCTCGCGAACAGTTATCCGGCGCCATGCAGCTCACTCTTCCCGGCAAACTCTCTCCCGGAACCTATATCGTCCGGCTTTCTCATCCGGGCATGAACAAACCCTACACGCAGCAAATCGTCGTCCTTTAGACTAGTAATTACTTGATTATCAAATTATAATTTAAAATTTTAGCCTCGTATGCCTTTTCGCCCTAATTTCCGCGTCGTGCCTGTGGACTTTTCTGATTCCACAGGTAATTCAACCAACCTTGCAATATGTTCCATCCAAACTCCACTTATCTCAAGTCGGACATCTATCGGATATTGAATGTTCCTGTTGACAAACAAAGAGGCGCCTGGGATACCGGCTATCGCGAATACAACGATTCATTCTATATTTTCGCCAATGTTGGAGTGGCTGGCAGGACCGGGCACGACTACGACAATCGCTTCGAAGGATCGGATTTTATCTGGTACGGCAAGGTTAAAAGCTCCTTGAAGCAACCTCTAATTAAAAAAATGCTACTACCGAACTCCTCTGTTCATATTTTTACGAGGACAGACGATCGAGCCCCGTTCTCATACAATGGCCTAGGAAAAGTAAAAGAGGTCGTCGACTCGACTCCGGTCCAGGTGACTTGGACGATCGTTGAACCTCAATTGTTTCACCTGGACGAAATTTGGCAGGCCTTGCGTTACTATGCGGTAAGCTCACTGGAGGCAAAAGACAGTTTTTATTCCCTCAAAACGAAAAGAAGGTATGAAATCAGCGACGTAAGAAAACAATCCATCAAAATTAAGTCGACAACACCAGGATCTACTGATACTTGGCAACTTGCTCCCAACACGCTGACCCCAGTCGTTCAAATACTAAATGAAAGTAATGGTAGTATATTGAAAGGGAAATTGCACAAAGAAGATGTGTTGGAGCAAACAATAGTATGGCTTCTTCCAAATTTGGATTGGGATGACACAGGCGACAATATCTTGGTCATTCGTCGGGATATACAAGAAAGCACAAGACTGTATCCGCAGAAGAATATTGTCGAGGCTCAAAATGATGTCAAAAAAGAAATCACCAGATGGCTCCGAGAAAGAAGAGGTCAATCTAAATTGCGTAGTAACCTCTTTGACCTCTACCAAGAACAATGTTGTATGTCGGGATTTGGAATAAAGGATGCGTTGCATGCTTGTCATATTTCGCCACATTCGGAATCCGGTAACAACAATTCCACCAACGCACTTCTGTTACGATCCGATATTCATGATTTGTTCGACGCCAATCTCATCGGGATCAATCCCAATTCATTTACTATTGAATTGAAGCCCTCGCTTCTTCACACTGAATATGCCCGGTTAAACGGGAAGAAGTTGGCAGCCCGAGCAGACAAAAAGACACCCGACAAAAAAGCATTGGAAGAAAGATGGCGACTATTCAATTCCAATTCCATATGACGCAGATTGCCCTTCGCCGAATTTTCGAAAAAATAGTATATTCCCGCTTTATTGCACCAACACCCGATCCTTGAACCTCTCCGAAGAACAAATTCTTGCCCTCGCACCCGATGACTCCTCCCGGAAATCCGGCAAGGATCTCGCCGCTCCCGCCAAATGGCTCTCCAAAGGCTCCAACGAAGCAGCCCTCTGGGGCGAATGCCAGGGCAGCGGCAGCAAACCCTACCAAACGCAAATAGACCTCGGCAACCTCGCCTTCAAGTGCTCCTGCCCCAGCCGCAAGTTTCCCTGCAAGCATGGCCTCGGCCTGCTGCTCTTGCGCGCAAGACAGCCAAAGGAGTTCGCACAAGATACCCCGCCCGCCTGGGTCGCCGAATGGCTCAGCAAACGCTCCGAAAAAGAGGAGAAGAAGGCCGAAAAAAAAGACAAGCCGGTTGACGAAAACGCTCAGGCCCGACGCCAGCAGGCCCGCCAGCAAAAGGTCGCCGACGGACTGGAAGAACTAAGCACATTTATAAAGGACATTGTCCGGCAGGGCCTGCACAGCCTCCCCGAAAAAGGCTCGGCCTTCTGGGAGAACATGGCCCGCCGCATGATCGACGCCCAGGCGCCAGGTCTCGCCTCGCAGCTAAAGTCCATCGCGGAGATCAATTTCTTCAAAGAAGGCTGGCAAACCCAATGCCTCGACCAGATCCTCAAATTATATCTCATCATCCAGGGCTACAAAAACATCGACACCCTTCAACCGGCCCTGCAACAGGACATCCGGTCGCTCATCGGCTTCCCGCAAAACCAGGACGAGCTGAGATCACAGGAAGGCATCCGCGATGAATGGTTCGTGCTGGCACGCCAAACGAGTGAAGAAGACAAACTCATCGTCGAACGCAACTGGTTCTATGGTCTAAGAACGCACCGCTACGCCCTCATCCTGCAGTTCTACGTCAAAAGCCAGCCGCCCCCGGCCAGTTACACCCCAGGATTGGTGGTCGATGCCACGCTCGTCTATTTCCCATCGGCCGTAACGCTAAGAGCCCTGGTCAAAGACCAGTACAACACCTGGAAAGCCAAAACCCTCCCGGACGGAATGAACAATTGGGCAGCCGTCATCGATCGGGAAACCATTGCCAATGCCCGCTACCCCTTCGCCGACACCTGGCCCTGCATCGTCACCCGGCTCACACCAGTCTCTCTCAACAACGAATGGTGGCTGCAGGACGATCAGCAACAATTGATGCGCATCCGCGCCAACGAAACCGCGCTCTGGCAGCTCCTGGCCCTCAGCGGTGGCGCCCCGCTTCGCATGTCCCTGATCGGAAAGGAAAAGGAATACACGCCCCTGGGCGTATGGACCGATAACGAATACAAAATGCTCTGATGGAAGGCTGGAACGATATCATCAATACTGCCCTGCTGGGAACAGAGAAAAAGTCGCTCGCCCTGCAAGCCGGCTCCTCAGTCCCACAAGCCGGCTCCAACGTCCTGCACCAAGCCAAGGCGCAGATCAGCGCCCAGGCCGGCCTCGACAAGGAAGAGCAATTCCTGCAACTCGCGGCCCTGAGCTTCAATGTTCGCCAAAGCGGAACAAAGCCCCTTCATCAGCCCACGCTGAAGGCAGCGCAAGCCGCCGCGGAATCATTACCCTACTGTTCGCAAAGAGCCGCCCAGGTACTCAGGGACATCCTCGAAGAAGAGAGCCAACCCTTACTCACCCTCTGGCTCGAACGCTGTATCGCCGCACAAAGGATCGTCCCTCCCGAGTGGGTCCCTACCCTGCTGAACCGCGCCATCCAACACAAGGATATCCGGCAATCCGTAGCCACCGTCTGCGGCCGCCGCGGCGAATGGCTCAGCCGCTTCAACCCCAGCTGGGAATTTTCCAATCCAGTGGATGATGAACAGTTATGGCAGACGGGAAACCTCGATCAACGCCGGACCGTCCTAAGGCAGATGCGCGGACAAGACCCCGCCAAAGCCCGCGAATGGCTGGAACGATCCTGGCCGCAAGAAAATGCCAACACCCGGGCTGAGCTCCTCAAACAACTCGACGGCACCGTCCAACCGGAAGACGAGCCGTTCCTGTTCGGCGCACTCAACGAAAAAAGCCAGAAAGTAAAGGATGCAGCGATCAGCCTGCTGCAGCAATTGCCCGGCAGCAGGCTTGTCATCAACTACGCGGAAACCGCCGCCCGGCATGTCGTACTAAAAAAAGAAAAAGCCCTGCTGGGCCTCTCGACAAAAACCACATTACACATCCAGCTGCCCGTCATCCCCGCAAAGGAATACTATCTGTCGGGCATCGACTATCTAAGCCCCAACAAATTATTGACCGATGAGGAATATGTCCTGTACCAGCTCATCCAGCATACCCCGCCGGCCTTCTGGGAACAACACCTCGCGCTGTCACCCGCGGAGATCCTGGCCATGTTAACAGGTCCCCACCAAAAATATGTCTCCGCCTTTGCCAAAGCCGCCGCGCATTTCAAAGCCGTCGATTGGGCAAAGGCCTTTGTCACGCAACGCGAGGAGTTCAACGCACCGCTGCTGCAGCTCCTGCCCCTGCCCGAACGCGAATCCTGGACCATCCAAAACTTTCCAAAACACCGGGAGCCCATCTTGCAAAGCGTCGTGCAATGGCCGGGTGAATGGTCCTTCGAGCTCGCAAAAACGATCATCAAATACACGGCCGTACAGCCCTATCGCTGGGACATGTACTGGTACAAATCCAATTTCGCCTGTATCCCGGTGGCCATCGAGCCTTTGTTAAGGTCGTTCGCCCCAGCCGAACCGGCACATGCCGAGATGTGGACCAGGATAACCAATCAGCTAAGCCACCTCCTCCGCCTCAAAGAACAAACTCAAAAAGCCTTTAACGAATAAAATTATGTCAACACTATTAAGGCAGCACGCCGAACAACTATTCGCCGAAGAATTAGCCGAGCTCACAAAGCAGGACGATGGCCAGCGGCCCACCAGCTGGAAACTCTCCCCCGCTGCCGTCGTCACCTATCTTGTCGGCGGTAAATTAAAGAACGGCTTTCAAGTCACCCCAAAATACATCGGCAACAAACGACTGATCGAGATCGCCGTCGCCACCCTCACGACCGATCGCGCGCTCCTGCTCTATGGCCTCCCTGGCACCGCCAAAAGCTGGGTCAGCGAGCATCTCACCGCCGCCATCAGTGGCGACTCGACGATGATCGTCCAGGGAACCGCCGGCACGAGTGAGGAGTCCATCCGGTATGGCTGGAACTATGCCCGCCTCCTCGCCGAGGGTCCCAGCGAAAAGGCGCTCGTCGAAACCCCCGTCGCCCGTGCGATGAAGGCAGGAAAGATCGCCCGCATCGAAGAGTTGACCCGCATTGGCGCCGATGTCCAGGATGCCCTCATCACGATCCTCTCGGAAAAATCCCTGCCCGTCCCCGAGCTCAATATCGAGATCCAGGCCGTCCGCGGTTTCAATATCATCGCCACCGCCAACAACCGCGACAAAGGCGTCAATGAATTATCCAGCGCCCTCAAGCGCCGGTTCAACACCGTCGTCCTGTCCGTCCCCGAGAGCATCGAAGAAGAGATGGACATCGTCAAACGGCGGGTGGAGAGCTATGGTAAGGCCATGGAACTCCCCGCAGAACCCCCGGCGCTTGCGGAGATCAGGCGTATCGTCACCATCTTCCGCGAGCTGCGGGCCGGCGTCACCACCGATGGCAAAACAAAGATCAAGGTTCCGAGTGGCACCCTCAGCACCGCCGAAGCCATCTCCGTCGTCAACAGCGGGATGGCCATGGCCGCCTATTTCGGGGATGGGCGCCTTAGTGCTGCCGATCTCGCCGCTGGCATCATCGGCTCCGTCGTCAAAGACCCCGTACAGGACAAGCTCGTCTGGCAGGAATACCTCGAGACCGTGGTCAAGCCCCGCGACGAGTGGAAAGATATTTACAGGGCCTGTAGAGATCTCGGCGTATGAGCGTACACGTTCTTGGCATCCGCCACCATGGCCCGGGTTCGGCGCGGCAGGTCAGGCAATTCCTGGAGACCTTGCAGCCCGACATCGTGCTGGTCGAAGGCCCGCCCGAGGCCGACGAGTTACTGCAGTGGGTAGGGCATGCGGAACTAAAGCCGCCGGTCGCCCTGCTGGTCTATCAGCCCGACAGTCCGCAGGAGTCGTCCTTCTATCCATTCGCCGAATTCTCGCCCGAGTGGCAGGCGATCGCTTATGCCCGGAAGCGGAATATCCATGTCCGGTTTATCGATCTCCCGGCCACCAACCGGTTTGCCTTTCCCTCTCCCGAAAAGCGGGCTCATCCGCCAGTCGACCCCGATACTGAGCCAACCACCCATCCGCCGATCGATCCCATCGCCGAGCTTTCCGCCGCTGCCGGCCATCCCGACCGGGAAGTATGGTGGGAGCAAACCTTCGAATACCGCCGCGGCCATGAGGACGTCTTCGAAGCCGTCCAGGAAGTCATGACCGAACTCCGCGAGGCCTTCCCCGAGGCCGATCCATTGACCCGCGTCCGCGAAGCCCAGATGCGCAAGACCATCCGTCAGGCGCAGAAAGAAATGTTCGATCGCATCGCCGTTATCTGCGGCGCCTGGCACGTCCCCGCCCTGGTCGAGATGCCGGCGCAGAAAGAGGACAATGAATTATTAAAAGGCCTCGCCAAGGTCAAGGTCGAGTGTACCTGGATCCCCTGGACCTATGGCCGGCTTAGTTATTATTCGGGTTACGGCGCTGGTATCGCCTCGCCCGGTTGGTACGATCATGTCTGGAATCACCCCACCGATGACGGAAGCCGCTGGATGGCCAAGGTCGCCGGCCTTTTCCGGAAGGCCAACATGGACACCTCGGTCGCCCACGTGATCGAGGCCGTGAGACTCGCCGAATCCCTCGCGGCCCTTCGAAGATTGAGCAAGGTCGGGTTGGAAGAACTAAATGAAGCCACCCTCAGCGTCTTGTGCAATGGCGAGCCGTTGATGATGGAGCTGATCCGCCGTGAGCTGATCGTCAGCAACCGGATCGGCGAAGTCCCGACCGAGATCCCCAAGCCGCCCCTCCAGACCGATATCGAACGCCAGCAGAAACGTCTCCGCCTCCCACCTACGGCGGATTTTAAGGATTACACGCTGGACCTGCGGAAGGACACCGATCTGCTGCGAAGTATTTTCCTCCACCGGCTGCAGCTGTTGGAGATCAAATGGGGCCATCGCTCCGATGTTTCCGGCAAAGGCACCTTTAAAGAACAGTGGCGGCTGCAATGGGATCCCGCGTTCTCCATCGATATCATCGAGAAAGGCAACCAGGGCAACACCGTCGAGGAGGCCGCCGCCAATTTCCTGGTGCAAAAGGCAAAGGATGCCGCCACCCTCGCCGCCGTCTGCGAGCTTCTCGAGAACGCCCTCCCCGCCGAGCTGCCCCGCGCGGTGGATGTGCTGATCCAGCGCATCAACAATCTCGCCGCCGCCTCCGCCGATGTCATCCAGTTGATGGAAGTTATCCCAGGACTGGTGAGTGTGACCCGGTATGGCAATGTCCGCAAGACCGACGCCGAGCTCGTTTTGGACATCGCCACCAGCATGATCGTCCGCATCTGCGTCAGCCTGCCGCCCGCCACCGCAAACATCGACGACGAGGCCGCGGCAAAGTTGCTGGACCTGATGTTCAAGCTGAACGAGTCCGTGAATCTTCTCCAGCACGCAGACATCACCACCGAATGGCAGGAGACGCTTGGCGTCATCGCAACCGTCAACAGCGTGGCCCCGATGGTCGCCGGCTATTCCACCCGTTTGCTGGTGGACTATAAGCTGCTGGCAGCAGACGAGCTTGTGAAACGATTCAATTTTGCCATGTCATCCGCCACACCTCCCGCGACCGTCGCAGCCTGGTTGGAGGGTTTTCTGAAAGGCAGCGGGACATTGTTGTTACTGGATGAGCAATTATGGCATGTGGTATATGGTTGGGTTGGCGGCTTGGACCGCGAGACCTTTACGCAGGTATTACCTCTATTGAGGCGGACCTTTTCGCATTATACCAACACCGAACGCCGCAAGCTCGGCGAGAAGGTAAAGGCCGGCGATGGTGCTGGCGGCGGCCCCAGGACGGGGGCCTCCATTGCCCCTGATGCCGACTTCGATTGGGAGCGCGGGGTCCGGGGCATCCCCGTAGTCATGCAATTATTGGGTTTGGCGCCGGCAAACGAAAATCCCCTCTCAACCCAAACCCGCCCATAGACGGAATTTCTCCGGCAAAGGAAGCAATGAAAGAACAAAAAGAAACCGATGAATAAAGAAGAGGATTTGAGGAAGTGGCGCCTGATCCTGGGCGGCCAGCAAAACGATGGAACGGGCTTCTCGTTGGAGGCCCTGGACCTCAGCATGGACCGCACCCTCGAGGCGTTGTATGACAGCAAAAAGCAGGGCGGCCTTGGCCCGTCCTCGCCAAATGTCAGTAGGTGGCTGGGGGATATCCGCGAGTTCTTTCCCACGAGCGTCGTGCAGGTGATGCAGCAGGACGCCCTGAAGCGGCTCAACCTGACGCAAATGCTGTTCGAAAAGGAGACGCTGGAAAACATCGCCCCCGACGTCCAGCTCGTGGCGACCCTCATGACCCTCAGCCGGGTCATCCCTGCGAAGACCAAAGACACCGCCCGCCAGGTCGTCCGTAAGGTGGTGGAGGATTTGATGCGGAAGTTGACCAACCCCACCCAGCAGGCCATCACCGGCGTCCTCAACCGCAGCGCGCGCAACCGCCGCCCCCGCCATAACGAGATCAACTGGCACGCCACGATCCAGAAGAATTTGAAGCACTACCAGCCGGAGTACAAGACCATCATCCCCGAAACCCGGATCGGCTATGGGCGGAAGCGCCAGGCGCTGAAGGATATCGTATTGTGCATCGACCAATCCGGCTCCATGGGATCCTCCGTCGTCTACAGCGGCATCTTCGGCGCGGTCA
>Ga0157372_10008584_pt1 | contig 10857 bp, 4 predicted proteins | sample C55metaG_FD_115307 | JGI IMG/M metagenome (GOLD analysis project Ga0157372, IMG submission 115307) | Corn rhizosphere microbial communities from Kellogg Biological Station, Michigan, USA - C5-5 metaG | ecosystem: Host-associated > Plants > Roots > Rhizosphere > Soil | place: USA: Michigan...
ACATATCTACGCCGAGGTCCGCGCCATCGCGAATCATGCGTAAAGCAATCTCCTCATTGACCGCCATGCCGCCGCCCCAGCTGTTATTCACGACCAACGGATAGCTTGGGTTCTTCCAAGTCTCAGGATTACCGAGCACCGCGCGCACCCAGCGGCGGAGAACATTCCCCGCTCCGTCGGCGCCATCACGAAATCCGCCAAGAAATACCACCGGAGTTTCAAATATCTCGCCCGGCTGCAATCGCGTGCGAAATGGACTTGGATCCGGGTCCAACCCAAGCGCCCCCTGAAGTGAATCTTTTTCGCGTTTCAGTGAGACCAGGGTGCGGCCGCTGAACTCGATCCCCGCATACCAACCAGACGCGGGACCTTTGCTTTCCACCAGCGACCAGGGGATGATTTCGCGAGGTTTATCGTTATCAATGTCTCCGTAGGTGCTGGAAGTGCCCGTCCATTTGTATCCCTCGGTCAGCGGAACCTCATGCGTGCCGACCGGCGAGGGCGTGTTCGCGCCTTTCTCCACGAAAAGATGCTCCAGCGTCGAGCTCGGATCGACCTGCCAGTTGAACGCCAAACTGTCCTGCATGGGAATCCAGATTTCCTGGCTATCGAGATTCTCGATGCGTATTTCATGTTCGATCGGACCGTATTGCTGGCGGACCCGCCATTCCCAGGTGAGGCGCAGGTGCGGCGATGCGGAATCGTAAACGAACGCAACCCGCTGCTCACCGATCTGGCTGGCTTCGCGGTTGAAGCTCCATTTCACAGGAACTTGTTTCTCAGAAATTTCTACAAACGGAATCAAGGTTTCAGAAGCGCGGTTCTCCCATTTGCCCTCGCCCGGCGCTGAAAGAGACATCAATCGCGGAGCTGTGGGTCCAGCTTGGAGGACAAGCTCGGTATCAGAAGTCTTGAGCTGAGCATTTGCCTGGCCAAGCGCCAGACTGGATGACAGACAACAAAGGCCAATACAGCCCACACCAATTGCGTCCCACATGAACGAGAGCTCCGAATAGAAGGCGGAGCCAGCCGGCCCCAGCCGGACTGGCCCCTCAAATCACTAGAAGAAGATACGCGCGCCAATCTGCATGATGCGCTGGCCAGTTTTACCAAGCACGCCGCCGAAGGTGCCACTGTTGTAATTGTTGTCGATCTTATTGAAATTGGCATGATTGAAGATGTTTTGAGCCTCCAGGCGAAGCTCGAAATACCGGGTGCCCTCGGCCGAGAAGGGAAATTTCTTCAACAACGTCAAATCCGTAAAGACACTTCCGGGGTTTCTTACATTGGGGAAGACAAACGGGGAATTAGCAAGGCTAAAGTTGTTTGTTGTTACGAATGCGTCTGGGTTCAAAACAAGGCTTTTCTTAAAACCCGGGGCATTCGGATCAAGGCTAATGAAACTTCCATTTGCATCTACAAGTGCCTTGTTGTAGTTCCCGGGCTGGAGAACTCTGACCCCAGGGGCAAGAGACTCGCGAAGAGCAGCGCCCGGGACAGTCTGCCCGTTAGGAACGTCCGGCACCAGCACTGGCGTGCCTTTGGGGTTCCACGTGGTGACGCCGGCGATGTTCCATCCTCCTATGGCTTGATTCAGAACTTTGTATCCGAAGCTGTCGCCGTTGCTCATGAATTGGCGGCCATGGCCAAACGGAAGCTCGTACGAGTAATTCAGCAACAGAGTTTGCGGCATTTCGTAACCGGCAACGCCGTAAGCTTCCATGATGTCATGTGGGTTCTGCAAGAACCCGCTTCCCGCCGGACCGCCGTGTTGAATGTCCTTACCCCAGCTGTTAGTCAGGGTTTTGCGAACGCTATAGGAGGCCAGCAAGGTCAGGCCGTGGTAGGCACGACTTTGCATTTGCACATTGAAAAAATTGGATCGTGAGCGGCCCCACGTTGCCTGCCCGGGTGTGATACTCGAATATTGCGGCGAGAGGCCAAGCAATTGCGAAAGCGGCACCGTCGGCTGGCTGTTGAATGTCTGCGATTGTCCGAAGAACGGGTTCGGAACCTGATCGAAGAGGTGTTGACCCAGCGAATAGTCCGCGAGCGGAATGTTGTTGGTGCTCCATCCCCACAACGGCATCAAAAGATGAATTCCTCGAATACCGGTATAGTCCGCCGTCATCACCCAATCTCTTCCCACTTGTCGCTGCACGCTGAAGTCCCAGGTGTAGTCCGTCGGCGACTTAAAACTATTGATGGTTGAGGCGCCGCCCTGGTCGGGATTCCCAGCCTGTCCGAAAGTTTGGAAGCCATAAGCCTGGTTCGTGGTGATGGCCGGATAGTACCCAAGGTTCGTTCCTCCGGTTTGCACGGGAAATGTCCCAAGGCCGTGATCCGGGCCAAGCTCGCTGATCCAGTTTTGGCCGTCGAGCGACGAAATTTGTCCCATCGTGATGGTGTTGTAGTAGAAGCTGAACCAATCTGTGGAGAGTCCGTTCAAACCCTCGTCGATAATTCCCGCGCTGCCATGCAGCACTGTTTTGTCGTTTAACGCATAGGCAATTCCGAGGCGCGGCTGAAAATTGTTCCAGCTCGTGCGGTAGAGATTTTTTTGCGGATATTCGGGAGTGTGGAGCAAGACCACCCGCCCAGTTGCGCCCTGCGACAGCCACGCAGGTTGTGGTAACGACGCCAGCCCCGGTTCAGCCGAGGTAACCTGGCCCCAGTTCCAGGTGGAGTTCGGGGTCAGGACGTTCTTTGCATTAATGTCGTACATCAGTGGAGAAGCCTGGCCGGGAGCAAAGCTATGGGGTGAACGAGCGCCATCGTGGTCCCAACGCAATCCCATCTGCACAGTCAACTTGCGGTTGACCTTCCAGTCATCCATGGCGTAACCGGCTTCATTGAATCCGTACGGTGAAATATTCCAGTTGCCCCACTGGAAAACGTGGGAGGAGCCCATCATGAGTTCGGCAAGTGGGAACCCAGTCGTTGTATCCCCCGGGTTCTGCCAATCCTGCATCGAGCCGCCGCCGTTATTAATCCAAGCCACGCCGGTATGATCGCCGCCGTTCTCGTTGAAGCGGTAGTAATACTGCTCGTAGCCGACTTTGATGGTGTGACGGCCCATCACTTTCGTATATCCCACAGTTGCATTCTCGGTCTGATTGATGAAGGTATCGAATTGCGAACCGCCTACGTTTGTGAATCCCTGCGAGCCCGGCACCGCGCCAATATTCAGAACAGGCGGAATCTCCCGGGTGGTGCGAGACGGATTATTCACAATGAGAGGATCAAAGCCCCATTGAGTGGTATCGATGCTCGGGTCGGGCGCCGATCCGTCCCCCGAAACGCCATCACTATAAAGTTTGGCGACTCCGAATCCGAGGTGGGCATCGAGAATTGACGTCGGCGAGAGCACCAGGTTGTATTGCAAGCTCCCGGTCACGTCATGGTCATAGGTGTATGAGCGTGCACCGTGCATCCAGGCTGCCGGAATATTGTTAGTCAAGTGAGTCCGGCTAACACTGAGATTCAACCGCTGGTTGTTGGAAAGATTTTCATCTGCGCGAAGGAAAAATCGATCGGTCGGCCGGGTCACCGCAATGGAATCCACTCGATCATTGCTATAACCGTCGGGACCGGGAGCGTGGTTCGGCAAAGGCCACAGCGCCATATAGTGCGCGAACAGCGTGCTCTGTAGAGAAAGGTTTTGGTTACCCGCGGGACAGGTCCCACCCGTGATGTCGGCTTGAGAGCAAATCTTGCCCCCCACCAGTCCGTTTGCGCCGACAGGAGCGCCTGGGACGCCGGCATACTCTGGGCGAACTCCCCCGGAGATGTGGTACGGATCAAAAATCGAAGCGTAATCCGGAGTTCCGCTCGGACCGTTGGGAAATCCTACGATGGTTTGCGAGAAGTCACCGTTGCGCTGCAACGCAGTGGGCACCGTGGTGATCACCGTCTGTCCGGTGTTATAGCGTTCTCCCTCCCAGCCAAAAAAGAAAAAAGTTTTGTTCGCGCCATTGTAGACGTGCGGAATGGAAACTGGTCCGCCTATCGAGAAGCCGTAGTTGTTTTGATGGAAGGGCTGCAGCGTCTGGCCTAACGAGTTGTTCTGCCAGCCGTTGCTGTTTAGCAGTTGATTGCGGAAATACTCAAACACTCGGCCGTGAAAATTATTCGTCCCACTTTTTGTGTTCATGGTGATGACGCCGCCCGAATAGCGGCCATGATCGGCGGTCAAAACACCAGTTTCGACGCGAAATTCGCCAATGCTGTCCGGCGTGGGGATGGCGCGATTCACGGCGTTAAACTCCGAATCCTGCACCAGATTGCCGTCAACCAAAATAGTCGTGCCGTTCACCTGACCGCCTGAAACCGCGTACGAATTGCCGTTGTTGGCCATCAGGTAGGTCGCGTTTCCCAAGGTGGAGATCTGGTCGCTGAGAGGCCCCTTGCCCTGGATTTGCGGAATCACCTGCGTCAGGTCGAGCGAGTTGCGGTTCAGCTGTGGCAACTCGGTGATCATCTTATTGTCCAGGACGGTGGATGAGCTGGATTGGTCAGACTGCAACAATGGCGCCGATTCGGTCACCGTGACGACTTCCTTGGTGGTGGCCGGCTTCATGGTGAAATCGAGCGAAAGATGGTCTCCGGTTCGCACCGTCAGCTCGGGGCGCTCTACGCTGGCGAAGCCACCCTTACTCAAGGAAACTTTGTAGGGCCCGGGAACCAGTTGAGAAAGTACGTACACGCCTGAGCCATTGGTGGTGCCGCGATAGGATACGCCGGTAGCGCTATTGACCGCGGTAACTTCGGCATCAGGAACGGCTGCCCCACTGGAATCGGTAACCAGGCCGGTGACTTGCCCGTTAGAGGATTGCGCCAATGCGCTTTGGTTTGCGACCAGGAATCCCAACAAGCCCACGAACGAAAGCAATATTGCGAATAAGGACGCAAACCTGCGATTCCCTGATCGATGCATTTTTGTAACCTCCGGGTCGATTGGTAGGACTACGTGGTGCCCGCTCCACGATGGCGCGGTACACACTTCTATGTTCAAGAAGTTTGGAACGAACAGCTTCTCTGCTTCTACTCGAAAGAACGTTTTTTCTATCGTTTAACCGGCAGCTACTAAGGATTGCGCTTTTGTTGAGGTGCCGGCTTTGGTTCTTCGATGTTGAGCGGTTGATCGGAAGCAACGTCTTTCAACTCTTGCACGGTTCCCGATGGCCAGTGTATTTCGAGCGAAACTTTGCGTTCGTCGCCTAGCCCGAAGTGAACCCGCAAATCGCTTGCAGATGCATAGCCCACGCTGTTAGCTACATATGCAACCTGAGTGCGCTGCGCGGTGCGACAAATAACTTTTGCGCCCAACGCTGACGAATTGCTGACCGTCCCTTTTAGTTTGAGTTGAAGCCAATGCTGCATGGGACTGCGATTCATCCACAGTTCGATCGGCTGATTCAACGAAGTCACCGCCGCATCGATGCGGCCATCGTTATCGAAATCGGCAAACGCTACGCCACGATGCACGCGAGAGACCGCGAAGTCTGCGCCTGCGTCGCCAGAGACGTCTGTTAAATGACCGGAAAGGTTTTTCAGCACCCGATTCGGCTGCGGCTCACTGGTGTCGAGGCCACCGCATGCGATGAACACATCCAGCCAGCCGTCATTGTCAAGATCAATCAATCCGCAGCCCCATCCGTTCCACGGGCGGCTCACATTGAGCAAGCCACTCGATGCGCTGGTATCATCGAATCCACCTTTGCCGTTATTTCGAAACAATTCAAATGTTTCGCCACGCAGGCCGGTCATCAAAATGTCGGGCAAGCCATCACCGTCGTAGTCGCGGAAATCTGCGCCCATGCCGGAAATCTGGCGCCCATCGCCGTTGTAGGCGATGCCAGCTTCCATCCCCATTTCCTTCAGCTTCGCATCCTTCAGGGTGTGGATGAGCATGTTGCGATCATTGTCGTTGGCAATAAAAATATCTGGAAGCCCATCGCCATCGAAATCAGCGATCGCGATGCCCATACCCTTTCCTAGAAGCTTGCCCGCGACCGCCTGCGACGACACCTCAGTGAAAGTTCCCTCTCCATTGTTGTGATACAGCAGCACCGGCTCGGCGCGGTACATATCGGGATGGCAATAAGTGCGGTCGGCGCTGTTAAGGCCGCCGCAAATCGGGTCGTCACCTGGCGTCCAGTCGCAATAGTTCGAGACGATCAGATCAAGATGGCCGTCATTGTCGTAGTCGAGCCATGCCGCAGCCACCGACCACAACTTGCGGCCTTGTGCATCGACGCCGCTAACGCCGGCGGCTTGGGTCACATCCGTAAAAGTACCGTCGCCATTGTTCCGGTACAACGTGTTGCCGTGAACTCCCAGAACGTAAATATCTTCGAATCCATCATTGTTGTAGTCGCCGACCGCAACTCCCATGTCATAGCCGTGGCCTTGCACTCCAGCTTTTAGGGTGACGTCGGTAAACGTGCCGTCACGGTTGTTGCGGTAGAGGCGATTGAAAAAGCTAGGATCGCTTTTCTCCAGCGTCGGCAATGCTGCGCCATTCACGCAGTAGAGATCGGGCCAGCCATCTTGATCGAAATCAATAACTCCTAATCCACCCAGCACGGTTTCGACCTGGTATTTGCGGCCGCGCGCATCGTTGCGCAAAACGAAATCCAGACCGCATTTGGGAGCCGAATTTTGAAACCGGATGGGACCGCTATTCGCAGCTGCGGCTAAACCTCTTGAAAGAGACAGCGCCAATCCGGAGCCCGCCAGCAGCTTTGCAAAATCGCGACGGCTGAACTGATTGTTACGGCTGCGCATCGGCATCCTGGTCACGATACGATTTTTGCTGAAAGGCTTCGGAGAGTTGCGTGGCGGCGGCGAATGCCTTGTCCGCTTCGTCGCTGCGCCCCATCTTCTTCAGAACATTTCCAAGCAGGTAGTGCAAGCTGCCTTTCTCGTCGGGATAGCCGTGCGCCAGCGCAGGCCCAAGGTTCTTCCAGGCTTCGTCCAATGCTCCAGTCTGTGCGCAGGCTTTGCCAAGTTCGATGCGGGTCGATTCGTCCTGGGGATCGCGGGCCACAAGCTCGTGGAGATAGGGCAGGGCTACCGAATAGTCTCGTTCCTGCATCGCAATCTTGGCCAGCGTGCGTTTTGGCGCCAGACGCTGCGGATCGACTTTGAGGGCGGCCTCTGCAGCCTGACGTGCGGCGTCGATCTGGCCAGCGCCGAGTTGCGCTTCTGCGAGCCGCGCTAATACCGCAGGGTCGTTTGCATTTTTAGCGAGTGCCTGCTGATATTCAGAGGCAGCCATTGCAGCTTTCGCTTGCAACCGCAGTAAGATGTCGCCGCGCATCACATGCACCGGAGCTTCATCGTTGGCGGACTGCTGGACCTGCTCCGCGGTTTTGCCGGCCTCTCGCGAGTAGCACCACGAGAGTAAAAGCATTCCATAAACATCAGGCGACGATTTTGACAACCCACGCTCCAGCGATGGAATTGCTCTGGGGCACTCATCAAGCTTCGCGAATGCGACACCGCGCTGGAACCAGGAGACGGTCTGGCTAGGCTGCGGCCCAGGAAGTTTCGTCAATTGTTCCCATTGTTGCTCGCGGTAGAGCACGGATGAATCTCTTGGAGAAGTTTTGCTGGCATAGGCAAGATAGCAACCACTCCGCGTCTCGCGCACACAATCAAAAAACTTGGCAGCTCGACCGGAAATAACGATCGAAGTGGGAGGCTGAAGTTGTACGGGCCATTGGCCCACAGCACCGGCAAGGGTTGTCGGAGAATTGCGTGCAATCGATTCGATAAGCTTTATTGCCTCTCCCCACTCAGAATTCTGCGCAGCTATTTGCGCTTCGGCAACTTTTGCAATCTGATCATTAGGATCGGCCTCCAGAGCTTTTCTGGCAAACGCTTTTGCGTCGGAAAAATTGCCGGTAACCAAAGCTGCACGCGCCAAGTCAGACCAGACGCCGGGTGCACTCGGGTCAAGGTCGGCAGCGCGTTGCAACAGCGACAATCGTGAAGCGTCCGCTTCCGGTTGGGCCAGAGCGCGCAAACGGTATTCGGCGGCTAATCCTTTTTTCGAGCTACGCAACACTTCAGACATCCTGGCAAAGCGTGCCAACGCAAAATCGACAAATGCTACCGCCGATTCCGAAGATCCCGGCTTTATGTGCGCAGCCTGGATGTACGCTTCCGCTGCATCTCCGTAAAGATCCTGCCGCGCATAAGCTTCAGCCAGGTAGGCCAGTGGATATTCTTCCTTGGGCCGCAATCGCGACGCTTTCTTCAGAAAAGGGACCGCGGTTTTCGCTTGCCCGGTGCGCAGAGAATCAATTCCCAGAAGTAGATTTACAAAATAGTCTTCGGGGGCGAGGTCGTAAGCGCGGTGCAGCAGCGGTAAAGCTTCACTGAACTCTCCCTTCTGGTGAAAATCAAAGGCCTGCTGAAGCAGAGTTTTCGCGTCCGCCTCGCCAGCCGAACCATAGGGCGACCCCAAGAGCATCAGCGCCGCGAGAATACCTATCCAGCGCCGGATTTCTGGTCCGAACCATTTCATTAAAACCACCCTGACCGGTCAGGATACGACGCACACGGCATACTGACAAACCGGCGTCTTAATTCCTGAACCGCTGAATTTGTGAAGGAATGTCGGATAAACATTCAGCTGGAGCGCGCGTATCAGGTATTCTGCAAACCCTGATTCCGTAATCAAGACACTATGAAATGGGCTTCGCTCTGCTTTCTTCTTACGCTGACAATTCCAGCATTCGGGCAAAAGAACCTTCCTGACCTCAACGATGGTACCGTCATCGACGAGAAAACAGAGTTCCGTCACGACGGACCGCTGACTGTTTCGGGACGCGTAAAACTCAAAGGCATCTCCCTTGATCTTCGTGGGCCGATCAATGTGGCTTCCGGAGCCGACCTTGAACTGGAAGATGTGAACATCCAGGTATCTGACCCGCCGGATTCACCGAATGGCACCAGTGGTCTTCGCTGCGATGGTCCGGCCAAAATCAGCATCCATCGATCAACCATGGTGCCGCAGGGCGGCGCGCATCCCATCTGGCAGTTGAAGGGCGACCTTGTTGTCGACGACTTCCAGACTAAGAATTCTGAATTTCACCTGGATCACGTGCAAGCCTCGCTTGAGAACTTCACTATCTTTGAACTTGAAATTTCTCGATCGAGCCACGTGGTCGGCCGTCATCTACGCCTGGTGTTCCTGTCCACCCACACCGGTGATAACGATAAACTCGAGTTCTCAGACATTCCCGCTGATCAATCTTTCTCTCGAAAACTTCGAATGGGTTCGCTGGCCAGCGCTGATCTCACCGACACCAGCGCAAAGTTTTTTCTTTTATATCTGCACGGCAGCAGCGATGTGCGCCTGAGCAACATTGGACGGGCGCAGCTAGCGATAATGCCGGCCTGCAAGGGAGCACTCAAGCTTCCACACGGCGTTGTCGGTTCCGCCAAAGTACCGGTGGTTGTTCCGGAGACCGGTGCGTCAAACTGCCCTTTTCGTTTGCAGTTGAGCGAAGTAAACGCCGACACCTGGGATGTTTACGCGGGCGGAGATGCGGACCTGACGTTCACTAACAGCGTCATTGACGAGCTGACAGCCAACGGTCACGCAAAGCTTACCCTCCGGAATTCCGACGTCTATGCCGATTGGCTTTCTTTGGCCGGCGAAGCAGAATTGAAAGTGGATCGTTCTACCGTCGGCGCTCTGCGGCTTGTTAAGCAACGCCCTGATCTGGCAACCAGCGAAGTCCGAGTATTTGGACACAGCCATGCCGTTTTCGACCATGTGAAGTTCGATTGCGGGGTCGTCGCTGCCGACAATTCCACAATAATGGTCCGCGATTCTGTAATATCACCGAAATACATTCGCCGTTCAGGCGGCGCCGCTGTGACCACGGCGCCCTAGTCAAAACTTTGGGCGAGATTTAGAAAGGCAATCGAATTCATGAAACTTAGCGTGAGCACGGATTGGTCATACCGCCGGCTGCGCAGCGTTGTGTTGGAGAACCCGTCACTTCGCGTAATCATACTTCCTGAAGCAGGCGCCAAGATTTGGCAGATTACATACAAGCCCCTCGACGCCGACCTGTTGTGGAACAACCCGCGAATCCAACCGGCTCGCTTGCCGTCGAACTCCCGGTACGACGACGTCTGGAGTGGCGGCTGGGATGAGTTATTTCCTAACGACGAAGTTTCCGTAATTGAAGGGGAAAGCTATCCCGACCATGGCGAACTCTGGACCGGAGAGTGGGACGCCGAGCCGTGGTCACGAGCCGGCGAAGCAGGCGTTCGGCTGAGATATGTTACGCCCATTAGCTCGATCGAAATCGAGAAGACCATACGCCTGCGGCTTAATCAGCCGCGTGTTGAATTTCAGCATCGCTTCACCAATCGCGGACGAACAGCATTCCCTTTTCTTTGGAAACTTCATCCGGCGATGGCGGTTACGCCGCAACATCGCATCGACTTCCCTCCCATGCAGGTCAGAGTGGAACCCGCTTTTCCGGGAACGCTCGCCGGCGCTCCCGAACTTAGCCAGTGGCCGTTGATCAAGACTCCTTCCGGTGACGTCGATTTGCGGCGCGTGACTCCCGAAGATGCTCGCCAACTTTATTTTTTCTATGGCGCCGAGATGAAAGGAAACTGGTGCGCGCTTACCAACGTCGCGACTGGCCTGGCCTGTGGGCTGCAATTTGATCCTAAGGTCTTCCCGTGCTGCTGGCTCTTCGCCACATATGGAGGCTGGCGCAACTACAACGTTGCGGTGCTGGAACCGTGCACTGGATATCCGCTGAACTTCGAAGCGATGAAAGCGGCGGGACGACATCGAACACTCGCGCCTGGAGAAAG
>Ga0157372_10008585_pt1 | contig 10857 bp, 11 predicted proteins | sample C55metaG_FD_115307 | JGI IMG/M metagenome (GOLD analysis project Ga0157372, IMG submission 115307) | Corn rhizosphere microbial communities from Kellogg Biological Station, Michigan, USA - C5-5 metaG | ecosystem: Host-associated > Plants > Roots > Rhizosphere > Soil | place: USA: Michigan...
GGTGGTCTCGTCCCCAATGATCGAGCAATTGCACTGGAGTGGTCCGACAGGGAGGATTTCGTGGATCATGGCTAGCCATCAGCTATCAGCCGTCAGCCGTCAGGCAAATCAGGAGCTCCAGAGGTGTCGTTAATCGACCTACGACTGACGACGTACGCCGTCCCTACTTTTTCGCTGGCTGGCTATTCGAGGCCGGGGCCTTATAGTTCTGCAGCACTGATCCGCTGCCAGTTCTCCGGGACGCCAGCACCGACAGAGCGATCGACGTGATCATGAAGATCACGGCACACCAGGTCGTCGCCTTGGTCAAGACGGTAGCCGCGCCGCGAGGACCGAATGCAGTCTGGCTGCCCATGCCGCCGAAGGCAGCAGCGATGTCGCCACTTTGGCCGCTCTGCAGCAGCACAACGACCACCAGAAAGATGCAAACAAAGATGTGAATAATCGTGAGAAGAATCACCATACTCGCTTCTAAAAACCTTTCTTTGATCCGGCAACTTGGCGCAATGGTGCGGAAGGCGGGACTTGAACCCGCATGCCTTTCGGCGCCACCCCCTCAAGATGGTGTGTCTGCCAATTCCACCACTTCCGCGGAGTTACCAGGCCGGATTGCGGCCAAAAGAGGTAGTCTCAGTTTACCTTAAGCGGCCTTGGCCCGAAACTCCACCCATCGGAGAGATTTCGTGGCCTGGAGCTGTCCCCATCAGAGTGGATGCGGGCGCTGGTTACGGTTTCTTCCCACGAAATAGTCCCGAAATTGCGAAGGTATAAGGCGTCCATGAGCTTTCCCGGAAACCCGCCTTTGTCATGCGCTCAATGAGTTCTGGCGGAGATGGAAAGCGTTTTACGGAGGCAGGAAGATAGGCATACGCGCCATCGTTGCCTGAAATCATTTTCCCGATACGCGGCAGAACCGACTTGAAGTATACGTTGTACACCTTGCCGACGATGCCGCCGGGCTCGCTAAAGTCCAGAATGCCGCATTCGCCGCCGGGGCGCATTACGCGGAAGATTTCGCTCAGGCCAGCGTCATAGTCGGCGAGGTTGCGGAATCCGAAAGCAGAGGTCACCAAGTCAAAGCTGTCGTCCGCGAAGGGCAGGCGCAATGCGTCGGACTCGATCCACGCGATGGGATTCGCGCTCGTTGTCTTTGCGCGAGCGCGCACCAACATGGCATGAGAGAAATCTGCCCCGGTGATAGCGGCCGCTTTCCCCTGCTTCCGGAGGGCGAAGGCCATGTCCCCGGTTCCACAGCAGAGATCCAGCACAGCTGCGTTATCTCGCGACAGGATGTGCCGGAAGGCGCGCGCCGTTCGTCGCCACCAGAGTTTATCAATGTTGGCTGAGAGCAGATGATTCAGCAGATCATAGCGTGGATCGATGGAAGTGAACATCTCGCGCACGGCGCGGGAGGCCGACTCCGCGTCGGTTGCGCCTTCGGGAGCAGCGCCTCGGACGGGCTGCTGGGCGCGGCCGGACAATCCGTCAGGCACGGGAGGCCCTTCGAATTTCCGCCAGCGCGGAGATAATCACGCTTTCAGGGACATTGTTAACGATCTCAACTTTGCCGATTTTTCGCGGAAGAACGAAGTGAACCGTTCCGGCTTCGGTTTTCTTGTCAGACCGCAGCAGCTTGAGAGCTTTCGTGTTCTGTATATTGACATCCGGCAGCGGACCCCATGCGTGGACTGCCTCGCGAATGCGCTCGTAAGTTCCAGAGTCGCACACGCTCATCTCGACTGCAATTTGCGCCGCGGCTTGCATGCCCCAGGCTACAGCCTCTCCGTGAAGGAAATGCTTGTATTCTGTCGCGGCCTCCAGGGCATGGCCAAGGGTGTGCCCCAAGTTGAGCACGCGCCGCAGATCACCTTCTTTTTCGTCAGCGGAAACAACGGCGGCCTTGAGTCGCACGGACTCCGCAATTGCGCGCGTCACGGCGTCAACATCCTGGCGCAAAGCTTTGATCGAAACCTTTGCCAGTTGATCGAACAATGCCGGTTTGCCGATGATGCCGGCCTTCACAGCCTCATACATTCCCGCACGGAATTCCCGTTGCGGAAGAGTGTCGAGAGTTGCGGGATCAATCAGCACCAGCTCCGGCTGAAAGAAAGTTCCCACCAGGTTCTTCCCAGCCCGCAGATTAACACCGGTTTTACCGCCAATCGCCGCGTCGAGTTGTGCCTGCACGGTCGTAGGAATCTGAACGAGCTTGACTCCGCGCATGTAGACGGACGCGAGCATTCCCGCGACATCGCCCACCACACCACCGCCAAAAGCAAAGACCACAGCTTTGCGATCCGCACCGAGGCGGACCATATTCTCCGCAAGCTGATCGATCGTCGCCAAGCGCTTGTGCATTTCGCCGTCGCGCATCTCGATGAACTTAGGCGAAAATCCGGCAGCTTCCAGCGAACGCGAAAGCGCCTTGCCCCAGCGGCGGCGAACCGGAGGGACTGTCACCACGAATACTGGTGGGGTACCGTCCAGCGTTTGGGACAAGACCTGCCCGGCGCGGGCTAACACACCGTGTTCGATGATCGCTTCATAACTGCGAGACTTAGTTTTGATTGGGATGCGGAGCACTGGACTTTCATCATAGCAAGCGCAGCGGGCTTGCTGGAGCAAGTGTCCATCGGGCTTTCACGCTGGAATGACCTCAATTCGCGGTGGTACCATTCCAGCACATGCCAGCCCACTCGTCGGAGATTGACTTTCTCGTCATCGGAGCCGGAGTTGCGGGATTGCGCGCGGCTATTGAGCTTGCGCCCGCTGGACGTGTGCTGGTCCTGGCCAAACGCGAGGTCACCGACTCCAGCACGCAGTACGCGCAGGGGGGAATCGCTGCGGCGCTGAGTGACGAGGACGAGATCAGCCTTCACTTGCAGGACACGCTCAATGCCGGTGATGGCTTGTGCAATCCCGAAGCCGCCAAGATTCTGGTCGAAGAGGCACCCCAGGGCATCGAGGAGTTGATTGCCTGGGGCACTCAGTTCGACCGCGAGGCCACCAAACTTACCTTTGGACGCGAGGGTGCGCACAGTCGCAATCGCATCCTTCATGCCCATGGGGATTCCACGGGCCGCGAAATCCTGCGCGCACTCTACGCAAAGGCCAAGACGCTGAAGGAAATCTCGGTGCGGGAATTCGAATTCTCCACGGATTTACTGGTTGAGAACGACCGCGTCTGTGCGGTGAAAGTCATTGATGACCACGGGCAGCACGCGACAATTCACGCCTCCGCCGTTTTGCTGGCAACGGGCGGGATGGGCCAGTTGTACGCCAACACAACCAACCCCAGTGTTGCCACCGGTGACGGCGTCGCGATGGCCTATCGCGCAGGCGCACAGGTAACGGACCTCGAGTTCATTCAGTTTCATCCTACCGCTCTATATTTGAAAAAAGCCCCGCGATTCCTTTTGTCGGAAGCACTTCGGGGAGAGGGCGCGCACCTCCGCAACATGGAGATGACGCGCTTCATGCCCAAGTACCATCCGATGGGTGAACTGGCGCCGCGCGACGTGGTGGCGCGCGCCATCATGCACGAACTGGAGCGCACCCGCGCAAAGGATCCGGTGGTGTATCTCGATCTCACCGATCTTGACGCCGAGCACACGAAGAAACGGTTCCCGCGGATCTACTCTACGTGCATGCAATACAACATCGACATCACCACTGAACTGATTCCCATTAGGCCAGCGGCGCATTATGCGATGGGAGGAGTTCGCACCGATCTGAACGGGCGAGCCACGTTGCCGGGGCTGTACGCAGCAGGAGAAGCAGCGGGAACTGGTGTCCACGGGGCAAACCGCCTGGCGAGCAATTCCCTGCTGGAGGGTTTGGTATTCGGTGCGCGCGCGGGCAGGAAGATGCGAGATGAGTTGAAGGCGGCTTCCCACAACGTTCGGCAGACGCCTGCGGTAGCGGCTTACTCGAACGGCCCGCTTCCAGTTCCGGTCGACACCATCATCGCGCAAATTCAGGAGCTGATGTGGAAGCAAGCTGGCATTGTGCGCACCGGCAGCGGATTGAAGCAGGCCATCGCACAACTCGAAGAACTTGGCAGCCAGCTAAGAACGGCGCATAGCCGTCGGCAATTTGAAGCGCGCAATTTGCAACTCACGGGAATGCTCGTAGCCAAGTCGGCTTTTGCCCGCGAAGAGAGCCGCGGAGCGCACTATCGCACCGATTTCCCTGACCACAACGATGTCAAGTTCAAAAAGCATTCAGTAATGACAGGGGAGAAACTGTTCTTTGAATAGTTTTTCGACCCAAGTAGCGGCCCATAAATGACACCGGACCTGATTTACGACGTAGGCCTTCACAATGGCACGGATACTGCTTACTACCTGCACAAGGGCTTTCGCGTAGTCGCGATCGACGCCAATCCAGTTCTTGTTTCAGCTGCCCGGGATCGTTTTCGGACAGAAATCGCCAATGGACGGCTTACCGTCCTCAACATCGGTATTGCCGAACAAGAAGGAACGCTGTCCTTTTGGGTCAATGAGGCAAATGACCTTCAGAGTTCGTTCAGCGAGGAGCGCGCCAAACGCTATGGTCCATGCCATGAAATTCCCGTGCGGTGCATTCCTTTTTCGTCGGTGTTGGCGGAACACGGTGTTCCCTACTACATGAAGGTGGACATCGAAGGTTATGACTGCTTTTGTGTAGGTTCGCTGGATCCGAAAGACCTTCCCAAACACATATCGGTGGAGGCGGATGGCGACTGCGATGTAGTGGCCGAACTCCAGAAACTAGGCTATACCAAATTCAAGCTGGTAAATCAGCTGACATTTACGGACTCCATGCCGATCACGCCAGATGAATTCGGACGGCGGTTCTTGCGAAAGTTGTCGGTAAAACTGCCGCTGATAAAGCGCGCGTTAGGAGCGCCGTCAATTGCATCACGCCTGGAGCGAACCGATTTCGACAGCTTTCGGGAACAGTCTGGGTATCACTTTGGGCCGGGAAGCTCTGGTCCATTCGGAGACGAAACATTCGGCAAGTGGCGCGATGCGGGAGAGATCTCGGCTCGCCTCCGTGATATTCAGCGGAAGCTCACCGCAGCTCAATTTCCCGCGGGCAGCTATTGGTGCGACGTTCACGCAACGTATTGAGTAATTCCTTCTTCACACCGCGGACTCATCCGGCTTCTTGCGATTCAGGACAGACGCAAGAATCGTCACCAGCAGAATCCCTGCAATGACCGCCAACGAAATCTCCGTGCCGATGGGGTAGTAGCGCGAGAGGATCATCTTGAATCCCACAAACACCAGCACACAGGAAATGCCGTAATGCAGATACTCAAAAATCTCGAGCAGCGAAGCGAGCGCAAAGAACAGAGAGCGTAAGCCCAGAATCGCGAAAATGTTCGATGTGTAGACCACGAAGGTGTTCAGTGTGATCGACAAGACCGCGGGGATGGAGTCGATGGCGAAGATTAAGTCTGTCGTCTCGACCACGATGAGAACAAGCAGCAACGGTGTGGCACAAATCTGCTCTCGGCGAACGAAGAACTTCCCATCGACATATTCTTCTGTGACCGGAAAGAAGCGGCGAAAGGCCCGAACCAGCGGGTTCTTTTCCGGATTTACCTGCTCGCCGCGCTGGAAGAGAAGACGTACACCGCTGTAGACCAATAGCGCACCGAATCCGTAAATAATCCAGTGGAAGTGTCGGATCAACCCCACGCCAGCGAAAATGAACACTGCGCGCATGAAGATCGCGCCAATGATTCCCCAGAAAAGGACGGTGTGCTGCTCGGCTTGGGGGAGCTTAAAGTAACGAAAAATCAGCAGAAATATGAAGAGGTTGTCGGCGCTGAGCGAAAGCTCAATGACGTATCCCGTGGAGAATTCAAGCGCGGCCGTCTTTCCCTGCCAGGAGCCGAGTAGCACGGCGAATACTGCGGCCAGGCCGATCCAGAAGGCGCTCCAGCCCAGCGCTTGCTTCACGCTCAAAGTCTGCGAGCCGCGATGAAACAGGCCCAAGTCGAGCGCCAGCATCACGGCAACAAAGATGTTGAACAAGATCCAGGCGAGGGTTTCAGTCACCAGTCGTCTCGAGTACTCCGCAAATTAGAAACGAAATTGCCGAATGCGACAAGCGCCGGCTTCAGCGCTGATCGAGCATGCGGACAGTTTCGAGTGTAACTGTGCCGACTATAGCAAGGCTTTTCGGGCTGATCTTGTCGAGCGTGTCCTGCGTGGTGTGGTGGAACACGTTGTTGTAACCGTAGTCGAGGTCGATCAGGTCGGCAGAGGGTACGCCGCGCTGTACGAATGGCATGTGGTCGTCGGTCACTCCGATTTCTCGACCGAAGAAATGCGATTGATATCCGACCCGGGTTGCAGCCTGGGCGATCAGGTCTTCCAGCCAGGGCGTGGAGTTCGCGTCGCGCTCGATGTTCAGATCGGCATCGCCAACCATGTCTTCGAGGAGAAAAGCCTTTGTTTTTTTCAGCGTGCCGTCGGCTTGCCACTTGTCGGCGAGGTGCCGAACGCCATACAGGCTCTCGGAATCATCCCAGGGCAGCTTCATGGACTCTTCCGCATCATCCCAGAGAAGCCACACGTTGTAGCCGTCACGCTTCTTTCCGTGAAGTTGGTTGGCAATCTCCAAAAGCAGGCCGCTGGATGATCCGCCATCATTCGCGCCCAAGTAGTTCACATTCCGTAGCGGCCAGTTGGTGTCGTAATGACTGGCGATCACAATGATGCCATCTTTCGTGCCAGGAAATTTCGCAATGATGTTGTGAACCGGAAAGCGGCCTTCAGCCGGCGTGATCTCAAAATCGTCCCGCTCAACCTCATCACCCTTAAGGTGAGCAAGAATGTAGTTCTCTGTTTTCTTGTGCCCTTCGCTTCCGAGCGGGCGCGGTCCAAAGGCGACGATTTCTTTGACGTACTCCATCGCGCGGCTGGCGTTAAAGGCCGGAGGAGTCTCGGGTGAAGGAGGCATCTGTTGGGGTGCGTCGGCGGTTGACGCTGGCTGTCCGGCTGGCACGTTGGATGATGCACTGCGTGCGCAGGAACTGGAGATCAACAATAAGCAGATGAGGAGCGCAACTTTGCAGAGCGCACCCGCGCAGAGCGATGAAGGTGCCCCTGCGCGGCCGTTAAGCCTTGTTTCGCTTCGCCTCACGGGCTTTCCTCTGTGTAGGATGGACAAACCAGGCGATGCCGATACTGACAACGTACAGCACCAGCATGGGGGAGGCAAAGATCACCATGCTGCTGATATCCGGTGTCGGCGCCAGGGCGCCGGCGACGATAAAGATGCCCAGCACAGCGTAGCGAATATTGCGCCACATCCAGCCCGCGCTGACCACACCCATCAGAGCGAGGAAGAAGATCACGATGGGCATTTCGAAAACAATGCCAAGCCCGAGGATTACGGTAAGAAACAGATCCGTGTACTCGTGGATGGTGATCATCGCGGCGAATTGGTGTCCAAAGCCGATCAGGAAATCCAGGGCCGCCGGATAAACCAGGCGATAACCGAAGTAGCCACCCGCGACGAAGAGCAGGATGCTGGAGGCCATGAAAGGCACCACATACTTCTTTTCGCGGCGGTAGAGGCCCGGAGAAATGAATAACCACACCTGGTAAAGAACGTAGGGAGACGTAACGAACAGGCCGGCAAGCGCGCAGATCTTCAAGAAAAGGTTGAAGGGTTCGGTCGGATTCAAATAGACCAGCTTATCGGCCTGTCCTTTGGCCTTCAGGACCTGAATAATCGGCGCGGTCATGAAAGTGACCAGGCGCTCACGGACAAACCAGCAGGCCACCATCCCCAGTGCAATCGCCACGACCGCATGGAAAATCCTCGTCCGGAGTTCCTCGAGATGTTCGAGGAAGCTCATGGACGGCATCCGCTCTTCTTCGACTGCAGGCGGCTCTAACGTAGGGATCTCAGGCATTGGTGGTGTCGTGGGCAGCGTTCACGCTGTTAGGAGCAGGTCCGCCTTCCTTCGGGGGTGGTGGCAATTCTGGTTCCGCCGAAGACACTGTTCCCGCGGGGGACGCGGAAGGCAGAATTTTGCGCTCCTCCTCGTACTTCTTCCGTCGCTCTTCGTATTCGAGCTGGCTGATCTCGGCTTCGATCTGCGACTTGAACTCGTTGGAAGCCCGCTTGAATTCGTTCAGGGCTTTGCCGATCTGCTTTGCAATAGCGGGCAGCTTCTTCGGCCCGAATAGCAGCAGTGCGAGAACAAACAGGACCACCGTGTCGGCAAAACTCATTCGTCAATGATAACCAAGGCGCTGGGCAGCGGCAACGCTGACACAAATTTGACGAATTGCGCGTTTGCCAAGCAGCACTGCAATTTCCTGCAAAAGGACATCTTCACCTTGGGCCCGGCCATCTCAGTCCCATCGGAGGTTCTGCAATGGCTGGACTGAAATTTGACGACTCGATGCCGCGAGTTCTCTCGTCGAAAACCCATTCGGTAATTGATTACATACATGTGGCCACAAACTTTGTAGCCGGCGTTTTGTTCTGGAGGCGCAACAAACGCGCTGCCGCAGGTGCATTCATTCTGGGAGGCACGGTGCTGGCTAATTCGCTGATGACGGATTATGAGCTGGGGGTCTTCCGGTTGTACAGCTTCAAGGTGCACGGGATACTGGATTATGCGGCCGCCGCCAGCAGTGCTGCCATGCCCGCCATGCTGGGATTCACCGACAGGAAGGAATCGACCTATTTCTATGCACAAGGCGGGGGAGAATCTCTCATAGCGGGAATTTCGGATTATGACGACGACTCCGGCGCCGAGCGTGCAGGAACACGGATCGACGATCGCTGGTTGAGGGATGCCGCATAGAGCGGCCTCGACCCGAAAAAAAAGGCGATCCGGGGAGGCTTCCGGATCGCCGAGTGGTCAGGGGGCAATTACAGCTAGTACAAGAACTTCAGAGCGAACTGCACCAGTCTTGGCTCGCGGGCGCTGAGAATGTGGTTGAATGTGCTCTGGTTACTGATGTCGCTTTCCGGCAGCATGTAGTTGGTGTGGTTCAAGAAGTTAAACAGTTCCGCGCGGAACTGGAATTCCTTCCCTTCTGCTACCCGGAAGTTCTTAAATGCCGAGAAGTCCCAATTTGAGTACCCAGGCCCTTGGGCGATATTGCGTCCGGCCGTACCGAACTGCTGCACCGGAGAGTTGGGGTCCTGAGTAATTCGCTGAAATGCGTTCGTATTCAGCCAATTGTTCCGGTTGTGAGGGCCAGAGTTCGGATTTTGTCCGGGGACCAAGTCAGGCCGGTTCGCGGAAAATCCGGTGATTTCCGGAGCTCCACCCTGCACTGAAACGTCGTTCGAGTCATACACGGTGAACGGAGTTCCACTCATCAGGGTTGCGATGCCATTCAACTGCCACCCTCCCAAGGCCTGGTGCTGCCAGCCATGCGCATCTTTGAAGAATGGCAGGCTCCACTGGTAGCTCAGGACAAATCGGTGGCGCGCATCGAACAACGAGCGGCCCCGTTCGGCTGCCAGGTCGAAAGGATTCTGTGCGAGATCGTTCTCTCCGGGCGAGCTGGCAGCGGATCCGGTCATGTTGAACGATGACGCATCATCGATTGACTTGGAGAATGTATACGACGCCAGGAATGAAAGGCCATGGCTGAAGCGTTTGCGCAAACTGGTTTCGAGCGCGTTATAGGACGAGTTGGCAATGCTCGCAACCAGGCCAGTGGATGAGTAAACGCACTTACTGGGAGGATCGGCCAGCGTGCAACCCGAATACAAACGCCGCTGATCGGCATTGCCCGACGTGGAGATCGGCTGTCCGCCGGAGGTGCCCGGAATGTAGATCGCCGGGTTGGCTTCGATGAAGCGCGGCAGGCGCGTTCCTTTGGTTCCGACGTAGCCAATCTCAAAGATGAGGTCTTGGCCCAGCGACCGCTGAACGTTCAGGTCCCAATCCTGTGAGTAGGGCAACTTCAGATTGGGGCTGAGTGTCAGGTTGGTCAGCGGCCTGGAGAATTGACCGGCGATGGGAGGATTCCCGTTAAAGGGATCCGTAAAATTCGGCAGGCTCACTTGCGGCGTTTGCAAGTAGGGTGGCGCACTGATTGGGGACTGCAGCGGTCCTCCCTGCCCCGTGTAATAGGGCTCATAGAACATCGCATAGGACGAAGTCACCAGCCAGTTCTGGCTGCCTGTGGGGTCAATTGCGATTCCAATGCGAGGCGCAAAGGCTTTCTTGTCAGTTGGGATCAAGCCGGCCGGCACACCTTTGTCTCCGGGATAAAGAAGATCAGCAGGTGCGCTCGGCATGACCGTCGACTGGCGTCCCGGGATCCACAGTGTTTGCCGGTTGTGAATTTCGGTGTAGGGCGTCGGCAATTCGTAGCGCAATCCATAATTGAGCGTCACGCGACGGCTCACTTTATACGTGTCCTGTCCGTAGCCGTTAAGTGACCAGCCGCGAATTCCGCGCGAAAAGTCTCCTCGGCCCTGCAGGAAGAAGATTGGCTGGCCCCACAAGAAGCTGGCAAATGCGTCAGTCACCGGGAAGGGCACAAATACAAAGAAGCCGTTGGTAGCGATGCCCTGCAGAACATTGACACCAAGGCGCTGATAACCCCCGCCGAATTTCAGTTCATGGGAACCGCGAACCCAGCTTAACGAAGCCGAGGTATCGAAGGCATTTTCATAGCTATCGCGCGGGCCGGTGATCGGATTGCCCACAGTCGTATATCCATTTACCTGCATGAATGGCGGACCGACAGCAGCGGCGAGACTCGGCGAGTACTGAAATCCCAAGCTTAGGGGTGTCGTCTTGTTTGTGCGCTGACCAAATAAGAACTTGCTGCGCAGATAAGAAAACCGGGCTACGCCAATCACGCTCGACGAAAA
>Ga0157372_10008586_pt1 | contig 10856 bp, 10 predicted proteins | sample C55metaG_FD_115307 | JGI IMG/M metagenome (GOLD analysis project Ga0157372, IMG submission 115307) | Corn rhizosphere microbial communities from Kellogg Biological Station, Michigan, USA - C5-5 metaG | ecosystem: Host-associated > Plants > Roots > Rhizosphere > Soil | place: USA: Michigan...
TATTATTGCAGGCGGCACCGAAAGCATGAGTCTCGTTCCCACTGCCGGATGGAAAACTGTCCCTTCCTACGCAATTGCAAAAGATGAACCCGATTATTATTTAAGTATGGGTTTAACCGCAGAAGCAGTTGCAAAAGAATTTAAGGTCAATCGTGAAGACCAGGATGTATTTGCATTAAACTCTCACAAGAAGGCGTTGAATGCGATTGAAAAAGGATATTTCAAAAATGGTATTCTTCCGATTAATGTTGAAGAAACATATTTGAATGAAAAAGGAAAAAAATCTTCACGGAATTATGTGGTTGATATCGATGAAGGTGTGCGTGCTGATACAAGTATCGAGGCGCTTGCAAAATTGAAACCTGCGTTTGCGAACGGAGGAACTGTAACAGCAGGTAATTCATCTCAAACCAGTGATGGTGCTGCGTTTGTGATAGTGATGAGTGAGAGCATGATCAATGAACTTGGTTTAAAACCAATAGGAAGATTAGTGACAAGTGCTGTTGCCGGTGTGCATCCCCGAATAATGGGAATTGGTCCTGTTGCTGCTGTTCCCAAAGCTTTGAAGCAGGCGAATATGACTTTAAATAATATTGATCTTATTGAATTGAACGAAGCATTCGCATCACAATCCCTTGCGGTAATTCGTGAATTAAATTTGAATCCTGAGATTGTAAATATCAATGGCGGTGCAATAGCATTAGGCCATCCATTGGGTTGCACGGGATGTAAACTCACGGTTCAAATTTTGAATGATATGAAACGCCTTAATAAAAAATATGGGATCGTCACTGCCTGTGTTGGCGGCGGTCAGGGTATTGCGGGAATTATTGAAAATGTATAATTGTTTCCCGCAACAAAACTTCTTACAAAGAATAAAAAATTTGATTAATAGATTTTCATTTCGAATAAAAGCTTTATTTCCTCGTTAGATCTCTTTTGCTAAAATGATAAGTAAGCTTTCATTTACCTTTGCGGCAATATGGAGATCACAGCAAAAACCGCCGAACAACTTCGCATTACTGAAGATGAATTTGAATTAATAAAACAAAAGCTTGGACGTACACCAAACTTCACTGAGCTCTGTGCCTTTAGCGGCATGTGGAGCGAACATTGCAGCTACAAAAATTCTATTAAATGGTTGAAGACTTTGCCTCGCAGTGGTGGTCGCATGCTTGTTGCAGCCGGTGAAGAAAATGCGGGTTTAATGGATATGGGAAATGGTTACGGTGTTGTGTTTAAAATTGAAAGTCATAATCATCCGAGCGCAATTGAACCGTTTCAGGGTGCGGCAACAGGTGTGGGCGGAATTCAGCGAGATATTTTTACAATGGGAGCAAGACCAATTGCATCACTCAACAGTTTGCGGTTTGGAAATTTAAAAGATAAAAAAACACAGCGCTTGCTTGCCGGTGTTGTGCATGGCATCGGTCATTACGGAAATTGTTTTGGTGTGCCGACCGTTGCCGGTGAAGTTTATTTTGAAGAGTGCTATCACACTAATCCTTTAGTTAATGCAATGAGCGTAGGGGTTGTGAAGGTTGATAAAACAATCAGTGCAACTGCAAAGGGAGTTGGCAATCCTGTTTTCTTTGTCGGAAGCGCAACAGGCAAAGATGGAATTGGTGGTGCATCGTTTGCATCCGCAAATATTACAGAAGAGAGTACAGAAGAATTACCTGCAGTGCAGGTTGGTGATCCTTTCCAGGAAAAGAAATTATTGGAAGCATGTTTGGAAGTAATTGAAACAGGCGCTGTTGTTGGTATGCAGGATATGGGCGCCGCAGGAATTATTTGTTCAACTTCGGAGATGAGTGCGAAAGGCGAAGTAGGAATGAGAATTGATCTCGATAAAGTTCCTACGCGACAAAAAAATATGAAAGCATGGGAATTGTTATTGAGTGAAAGCCAGGAAAGAATGTTAATGGTTGTTGAGAAAGGAAAAGAAGATGTGGTGATGAAAGTGTTTGATAAATGGGATTTGCCTTGTTGTGAAATTGGTGAAGTAACGGAAGATGGAATTCTTAGATTTTATATGCATGGAGAATTGGAAGCAGAAATCCCCGCATATGAATTGGTGCTTGGTGGTGGTGCTCCTCAATACAGAAGAGAATATAGAGAGCCGAAATATTTGCAGAAGATAAAAGGATTTTCAATTGATGATGTTGATGATATAAAAGATGACGCAGAGTTAAGAACAGTTGCAGAACAAATTATCCAGATACCAAATATTGCAAATAAAAGATGGGTCACTGTTCAATATGATAGCACGGTAGGTGCTGCAAATGCAAGTACAAATAAGCCAAGCGATGCTGCGGTTGTTATCGCAAAGGGAACTGGTAAAGCGCTTGCAATGACAACAGATTGCAACAGTCGTTATGTTTTTGCTGATCCGAAAAAAGGTGCAATGATCGCTGTTGCAGAAGCTGCACGCAATCTTGTATGCACTGGCGCAGAGCCGCTTGGTGTTACCAACTGTTTAAATTTTGGCAACCCTTATGATCCGGAAGTGTATTATCAATTTGTGAAGGCAGTTGAAGGAATGGGTGAGGCTTGCAAAAAATTCAACACGCCTGTCACCGGTGGCAACGTAAGTTTTTATAATCAAAATCCCGAAGGCCCTGTATATCCAACACCAACGATCGGAATGGTTGGAATTATTGATGACATGAATCATCGCATGACACTTGATTATAAAAATTCAGGTGATGTAATTATCCTTATTGGTGAACAACAAAACGATATTGCATCAAGTGAATATTTGCATAAGATTCGTGATGTTGAGTTTTCACAGGCACCTCATTTTGATCTTGATGAAGAATATACGATTCAAAAATTTATCAATACACTTATTACCGAGCAAGACATTAAAAGCGCACACGATATAAGCGAAGGTGGTTTGCTTGTTACATTGTTTGAAAAAGGTTTTAACCGTAATCTTGGTTTTGATGTGCGTGATGGTTTCTCTGCCTTTTCCAATAATGGTGATCATGATGAAATGAGACTTGATGCATATTGGCTTGGAGAAGCACAAAGTCGTGTTGTGGTGAGTTGCACAAAACAACAGGAAGATGCTATTAAACATAAAGCGGCGGCTGCAGGAATTCCTATCACTGTTTTAGGAACCGTAACAAACGGCGAAATAAAAGTGAATGGAAAAAGTTGGGGAAGTATAAAAGACTGGAAAGAAAAATACGATACAGCGATAGAGAATATTTTGTATCAATCAGAAGATGTTGTATTGGGTGACGAGCAGTTGAATATGCATTAGGCGGCGGTTGCGTCGCACACTTGTACTGTTGAAAAGCTATGAGCTGTGAGCTTCGAGCTACGAGCCTTTACAGAACTCTCGTAGCTCATGGCTCGTAGCTCGCAGCTTGCTGAATAAAGTTCAGAATGTTCAAGTGAGTGACACAACAGACGATGCTAAAAGAGATACAGCTGATAACAAAAACATTAACCAAAAAACTATCACCGGTGGCAAACAATGAAGAAACCAAAACATTGCATCCAGAAACAATTATTGTAACAGGCGCTGCGGGATTTATCGGCAGTTGCATGGTTCGTTATTTGAACAAGCATGGTTATGAAAATTTGATACTGGTTGATAAGTTTATCAAAGATGAAAAACTAAAGAACTGGAAACATAAAAAATACAAGTTTGAAGTTGATCGCGATCTTTTGTTTGAATGGCTCGAAAGAAATAATTTATCTGTTGACCTGGTAATTCATTTAGGTGCAAGAACTGACACAACTGAATTTGATTACACGGTACACGAAGTTTTGAATTTAGAGTATTCGCAGGATGTTTGGAATTACTGCACTGCAAATAATATTCCTTTGATCTATGCATCTTCTGCGGCTACATACGGTGCCGGTGAATTGGGTTATGAAGATGATCATGATGTGATAAAAGATCTCAAGCCACTGAATCCTTATGGTGTAAGTAAAAATGAATTTGATAAATGGGCTGTGCAACAAATAAATCAACCAGCGTTTTGGACAGGCTTGAAATTTTTTAATGTGTACGGTCCGAATGAATATCACAAAGGAAGAATGGCAAGTGTGATATTTCATTCGTTTAATCAACTTCAAAAAAACGGAGCAGTAAAATTATTTAAGAGTCATAAAGAAGAATTTAAAGATGGTGAACAGCTTCGTGATTTTATTTATGTGAAGGATGTGGTGAAAGTAATGTACTGGATGATGAAAAGCATGATGAATAAAGAATGGACAAAAGAAAAAAATGGAATTTATAATGTTGGAACAGGAAAAGCAAGAACATTCAATGATTTGGTGAAAGCAACGTTTGCTGCAATTGACAGACCGGCAAATATTGTTTACATAGATATGCCGGAAGATATTCGCAACACTTATCAATATTACACAGAAGCTTCGATGCATAAGTTGCACAAAGCAGGTTATGATAAATCATTTTATTCTTTAGAAGATGGCGTTGATGATTATGTGCGTAATTATTTAAGTGCTGGAAAGATTTGGTAAATTTGGAGGAAATGAGTTTATGAGTGAAGTTCAAGATAAAAGAGAAAAAATAATTGCTGCAATTCATGCTTTGCCTGAAGACAAACTTGTATATGTGGAAGAATTAATTAACAATATTTCCATCGCTGATAAAGATTCCTTACAAAATATTTACAAAAAAGCTGTTGAAAAATATCATGAAACATTGAAAAAACTTGCACAATGATTTCTTTAAATGAAGTTTTACAGCTTCATGAAAATTCAATAAGAGATTATGGCGGAAGTTAGGTGTCAGGGATACGAATTTGTTGGAAAGTGCTATGGCAAGACCCTTTCAGACTTTTGCCGGAGCCGAACTATATCCAACTGTTTTTGAAAAAGCTGCTGCTCTTATAGAGAGCATTGTAAAAAACCATCCTTTTATTGATGGGAATAAAAGAACAGGCTTTCTTGCTGCTTTTGCATTTTTAATGAGAAACAATCTTGAAATAAACGCTGATAATTTCACTGCTTATAATTTTGTAATTAATATCGCTTCATCACAACTAACTTTTGAACAAATTGTACAGTGGCTCAAAAACAACACCTCCTCACTCTGACCTAACATTTCTTATTTTCGCTTTCTCAGAAAAAATCACATGAACAAAAAAATTGCCATCATCGGTGGCGGAAATTTAGGAACTGCTATTGCAGAGGGTTTGATCAGCAGCGGCTTTATTCATCCTGATCATATTCTTGTTACAAAAAGAAAAATTGAAACACTAAAACCGCTTGAACAGAAAGGTGTGCTGATAAGTAATAACAATATCGAAGCGGTAAAATATGCAGATTGGATCATTCTTGCCGTGAAGCCTTTTCAGATAAGAGAAATTTTGTTGCAGTTAAAACCGCATCTTGAAACACGCCGTCATGCGTTGGTAAGTGTGATGACTGGCATTTGGATAAAGGATATACAAGATATTATCGGCACCGAATACACTGTATTTCGCGCAATGCCCAATACCGCGATCGCCATACAGGAAAGTATTACATGCATTTGTAAACACAATGCAACAGATGAACAAGTGGGTTATGTTACTGATTTGTTTAACCAACTCGGCGAAACAGTTTTCATTGAAGAGAAATTAATGGATGCTGCAACGGTGCTTGGCGCATGCGGAACAGCCTATGCGATGCGTTATATTCGTGCAAATATCCAGGGCGGAATTGAAATCGGTTTTGATGCTGCAACTGCATCGCTCATTGCAGCGCAAACAGTAAAAGGTGCAGCACAGTTATTGCTTACAAAACATACACATCCTGAACAGGAGATAGATAAGGTAACTACGCCAAAGGGCTGCACTATTGCGGGTTTGAACGAAATGGAACACCAGGGATTTAGTTCTTCACTTATCAAAGGTGTAGTAACGAGTTACAATAAGATAGTAAATGATATGTAGAAATATTGCTATTGATTTTAGCCACTATATCATTTAAAATGTTAGTTAGTGATCTGGTTGCAATTTTTTGCAGTTGAATTTTATTTCGCCACAGAACAGGTTACCTAAATATTTCTTATAGATTTTTGCTGTGCGTTGAAATAAATTTATCGTGGCTACATTTGCCACGTGAAAAGAAAACCTGTAATACTTGAAAATGTTCTGGTAGAAGATTATGCTGCAGAAGGCAAATCATTGGCCCGCATGAACGGGAAAGTGATTTTTGTTGAGAACACTGTACCCGGCGATGTGGTTGACATTTATCTTTTCAAAAACAAAAAGGATTGGGCTGAAGGCTGGCCCATGCACTTCAAAGAATTTTCTTCTCAGCGTGTAGAGCCCTTCTGCAAACATTTTGGTGTGTGTGGCGGTTGCCAGTGGCAAATGCTCCCTTATGAACAACAACTTTTTTATAAGCAAAAACAAGTCGCTGATAATTTGCAGCGTATAGGAAAAGTTGCACTTCCCGAAATATTTCCCATCATCGGTTGTGAACAAACTACTCAATACCGCAACAAGCTGGAATATACTTTCTCTCAAAAAAAGTTTATTCCGGATGAAGAATTTAAAGAATTAAAAAAATTGCATGCAGATATTGATGAAGCTGTAATGCAGGATGTGGCCGGTTTTCATGCGAAAGGTGTATTTGATAAAATTGTGGAGATCGATGTTTGTCATTTACAACCCGAGCCAACAAATCTTCTGCGAAAATCGATCGCGGCCTTTGGAAAGGAAAACGGATTTTCATTTTATGATATAAAGCGTCATAAGGGTTTTTTGCGCAATGTGATCGTACGAATGGCGACAACGGGTGAGATAATGGTAAACGTTGTGTTTGCTTATGAAGATGAAAGTTCACAAAAAAAATTGCTTGATCATTTGCTTGAGCAATTTCCTTCCATCACTACTTTGCTTTATACTATCAATCCAAAATTGAATGATAGTTTAACCTCTCTCGAACCAATTGCTTATTATGGCAAAGGTTACATTATTGAGATGCTGGAAGATTTTCAGTTCAAGATAAGTCCGAAATCTTTTTTTCAAACCAATACAAAACAGGCGGAAAAATTATATCAAATAACAAGAGATTTTGCGGAACTTAACGGAACAGAAATTATTTATGATTTGTATTGCGGAACGGGAAGCATCGGAATTTTTTTAAGCAGGCAGGCAAAAAAAGTGATTGGTGTTGAAGCGGTTGAAGATGCTGTTAAAGATGCAAGAGAAAATGCAAAGCTTAATGATATCAATCATGCAGAATTTTTTTGCGGTGATGTAATTAACATTTGTAATGATGCATTTTTTGAAGCTCATAGTAAACCCGATGTTGTAATTACCGATCCGCCACGGGCAGGCATGCACGAAAAGCTGGTGCAAAAATTATTGGAAATATCTGCACCACTGATCGTGTATGTAAGTTGTAATCCTGCAACTCAGGCAAGAGATCTTTCTTTGCTCGATGAAAAATATTCTGTTGAAAAAATTCAACCGGTGGACATGTTTCCGCATACGCATCACATAGAAAATATTGTACAGCTAAAATTGAGAAACTGATTATTGAAAAAATTTTAAAAGTTTAAGATGACAGAATTCAGACCAGGCCGTTTTCAGATACTACCGACGATAATTAAGAATCTTCTCATTATTAATGTTCTTATATTTTTTGCACAGTATGTGTTTTCTAAGGCAGGATTTTCGCTTGAAGATTACTTTGCTTTGCATACTTTTCAAAGCCCGCTCTTTAAACCGTGGCAGTTTCTCACACACATGTTCATGCACGGAAGTCTCGAACATATATTCTTCAACATGTTTGCACTGTGGATGTTTGGATCTATTCTGGAAAATGTGTGGGGACCAAAACGTTTTCTCACTTTTTATTTAATAAGCGGATTTGGTGCGGCACTGCTTCATATGATAGTTCTCTACTTTAATGCGCAAGGCATGCTTACAGATTACCATTCAGTAAATAGTGCAAATGATGCGATGGCTTTTCTAACAAAATATCCTCCCGAAAGGCAGTTTAGAACAGATGATTTAACAACAATTCTTAATACAACGTTACAGGATCATCTTAATGAAGCTACACTCGGCGCTTCCGGTGCTGTATTTGGTTGTCTTGCAGCTTTTGGCTACCTGTTTCCAAACACATATATCTACCTTTATTTCTTTCTGCCAATTAAAGCGAAATGGTTTGTTATAGGATATGCTGCTTTGGAATTGTATAGCGCTGTTCAAAACTCTGCTGGTGATAATGTAGCACATTTCGCACATCTCGGCGGAGCGCTGGCAGGATTTTTAATGGTATATTTTTGGAACAAAACAAACAAAAAAACGTTTTATTAACGGAGGCAATAATTTTTTGACGTAAATTATTTAAAAATAGCTCATGTCAGTAATGCATAAAAATAGAAGAAACCCGATACTGCTTGGACAGGATAATAATGCACTTACATGGTTGCTTATTATAAATGCGGTTGTTTTTGTTGCGATAAATTTTATCAAAATCGTTTATTATCTTTCTTATGAAACGCCGATGGAAGCTTTGCAAAATTTCAATTTGCAAATACTTAGCTGGTTTTCACTTCCGGCTAATGCAGAAACTTTTTTCGGCAGGCCATGGACAATATTAACTTACATGTTCTCGCATGTTGGCGTTTGGCAATTGATAGGAACATTGTTATGGCTTTGGGCATTTGGTTATATTCTGCAGGATCTTTCGGGCAATACAAAGCTTATCCCTGTTTATCTATACGGAGGTTTGGCGGCAGGGCTAATTTTTATTTTATCAGTTAATCTCATTCCTGAATATAAAGCAGTAGTTAATTCAACAGAACCATTAATGGGCGGCGAAGCAGCAGTGGTTGCCGTGGCAATTGCAGCTACAACAATGGCTCCCAAATACAAGCTTTTTCCAATGATAAACGGAGGCATTCCTTTATGGGTGCTTACGCTCTTATTTGTTGCGATTGATTATACAAGCATTGCAAACGACAGCAGTGTTTTTGTTATTGCTCACGTTGCCAGCGGTGTTACAGGTTTCCTGTTTGCCTACCAGTTGGAACGCGGAAGAGACGGGGGCAGATGGATGGTTGATTTTGTAAACTGGCTGAACGATCTTTTTAACCCTGAAAAAAAATACAGGGAAAAACCTGCGACCCAACAACGTTATTATAAATCGATTCGCAAGCCGTTTGAAAAAACACCAAGAATTACCCAGCAAAAAGTAGATGAGATTCTTGACAAGATCAATCAACAAGGATATAATTCTCTGTCAGAAGAGGAAAGGGATTTATTAAAGAAAGCAAGCCAGGAAGATCTATGAAGCATCGTCGCAGGATGAAGGAGATATTTAAAATTATCTGGTTTTATTTTTCTGTTTGGCTTATCATCGTTTTTGTTCTTTCTTCATTCAGCAGTTTTATCAAACCCGCATCGTTTTCTTACATCAGTTTATTGGGTCTTGCTTTTCCGTATCTGCTCCTAACTTTTATTGTTGTTATTGTTATTAATTTTTTTGTACGTCGGTGGCTTAGCTATCTCATGCTGGTATTTTTACCATCCGGATATATTAATACCGTTAACACCTTTGCATTACGATCTGCTACTCCCTGGCAATCACAAAAAGATTCATCCACGCTTCGTGTCATGACATGGAATGTTCAAAGTTTCGCAAATTATCTTCACAGCAAAAATACAAGGTCTGCTTACCGCACAACGAGAGATAAGATGCTTGGCCTCATTCACAGTTACAATCCTGATGTGCTTTGCTTCCAGGAATACAAGAACATTGAAAATGCTAAAAGGCGCATAGCGGTTAAAGAGCAGCTTGATTCACTCGGTTATAAATATTATTTCTGTTCAAACGATAAGATCGGTAATCTTCCAAAAAATCAAAACGCTACAATTGAAAATGGCGTTGCTATTTTTAGCAAACTTCCATTGCTTGATAGTGCGAGGATCAATATCAATCATTCAGACAGAATTGAAAATCTTATTTATGCCGATGTTCTTCTGAATAATAAACTAACAAGAATTTATACAGCACATTTGCAATCATTCACCATCTATGATGATACCGCGCAAAAAAATGAAGACCAGGGAATTTATGAGATAACATATAAAAGAAGAAAGTCTGCGCAGTATAAGATACGCGAAACAGAAGTAAAACACCAGGAGGAAGTTGCGATCATTCGTAAAGCGATTGATTCAAGCACGCATCCTGTAATTTATTGCGGCGATCTCAATACAACGCCAACTTCTTACAACTATCGTTTTTTGAAAGGAAGAAATTTGAAGGACGCATTTGTAGAAAAAGGTTCGGGCATCGGTAATACTTTTTACAAGCTTGGCCCTACTTTGCGCATCGATGTATGCCTTGTGGACACTGCGTTGCAGGTGCTTCAATGCAAACGCGAAAAGAAAAAATTATCTGATCATTATCCCGTTATTACTGATGTGAAGTGGAAGTAGTAAAATACTTTTTATGTACCCGGCGGCATTGCTACTATTAAACTTTCGTTGCGTCGCACACTTGTACTTTATACCGCTACGCAACAACACTCCACCAATCTTATAAAAATTTCCTGATGACCCAAAGAATTGCCGAGATTAAAACACTCAGTAATATCATTGTTGTAACAGGAAAGTAGAAACGGAAATTATCTCTTTCAATTCTTATATCACCGGGCAACCGGCCAAACCAATTTAATTTATCATGAAAAAAATAAATTAATATTCCTATTACAACAATTGCTGCTCCAACTATCACAATATATTTTCCCGTATCCTGGTTCATAAAAGCTTCGAAAAAATTTATATAGTTAAGCCGCCCATCATTCTTCCATTCATTCGTACAAAACCTTCACCAGCTTTTACGCCAAGCTCTCTTCCGCGAAA
>Ga0157372_10008587_pt1 | contig 10856 bp, 10 predicted proteins | sample C55metaG_FD_115307 | JGI IMG/M metagenome (GOLD analysis project Ga0157372, IMG submission 115307) | Corn rhizosphere microbial communities from Kellogg Biological Station, Michigan, USA - C5-5 metaG | ecosystem: Host-associated > Plants > Roots > Rhizosphere > Soil | place: USA: Michigan...
ATTCGCCTTCCCGGCGCACGCAGGGTTCTCCAGGAAGAACTTGATTCCATCCAGCGATTCTGTCCGCAATACCTGCATTCCGGCCATCACGTCCCCCGGTTTCATGGCCCCGGCGCGCTGGATTGCTGATTGCTTCAGTGCATCGTCGATATGCATGTCGACGCGCCCGTACTGGTGCTCTCCGAACTCCCCCTGCAGCGCGGCCACCAACTGTCCGAGCGTCTTCTTCTCGTCCGCCATCACATTGGCAATTAGCAACGAGTTCAGCAGGCCATCGCGCTCCGGCAGGTGCCTGCTGATCCCGATTCCGCCCGATTCCTCGCCGCCCATCAGGATGTTGCCCTCAAGCATCAGGTCGCAGACATACTTGAAACCGATGCCGTGCTCATGCAGATCGCGGCCGTGCTTTGCCGCAATGCGGTCCAGCATCTTGGTGGTATTGAAGGCACGGGTGATGTCCCCCGGCCACTTCTTACGTTCGAGAACCCAGTTCAACAGCACCGCATAGATCTTGTGTGCATCCACCACATTTCCGTGCTCGTCCACTGCGCCGATGCGATCTGCGTCGCCATCCGTGATGAGGCCAGCGTCGCACTTCTCCCGTACCACTGCTTCCTGGGCCGCTTTGATGTGCGGCAGAATCGGCTCGGGATTGATCCCGGGAAACGCCGGGTTCAACTCGCTGCGAATCTCCACAAACGGCACGTCTAAGCGGCGGAAGATGGAGGCCAGTATTCCCCGCCCGCACCCATACATGCTGTCGATTAGAAACTTATAGCCCGAACGCTGAATCGCTTCCAGATCGACGAACCGCGCAATCGCTGTGACGTATTCGGGATTGAAGTTGATCTCTTCGATCTTTCCTTTCTTCTCCGCATCCGGCAGCGGCTTCCCCAGATAACTCTCGATCGAGGACATGATCGACGGCCGGCCCGAGCCGCCGTAGCTCGCCTTGTACTTCACCCCGTTCCACTCCGCCGGATTGTGGCTGGAGGTGATCATCACGCCGCCGGCTGCGTGGCGCTCGCGCACCGCGTACGAGAGCGCCGGGGTGGGCGTAATCTCCGATGCCAGAGCTACCTTGATCCCCGCTTTCGAAAAGACCTCCGCTGCCACCCGGGCAAACGATCTGGACCCGAATCGCGTGTCATAGCCGATGCAAATTCCTTTTTTGGGGTCCTCATGATTCAGCACGTAATGTGCGATGGCGCGCGCTGCCACCCGCACATTCTCATACGTGAAGTCGTCCGCGATGATGCCCCGCCAGCCATCGGTGCCAAACTTCACCACTGAGGTCGTCTCTGCCATGCAATTCCCTTCACCGCGCCCAGATGGAACGCGCTATACCAGCCCCTCGCGCCCGCACTTCTTCAACTCGCTGACCACCTTCCCCACGTCCTGCGATCGCTCCCTCGCCGTAATCAGCAGGCAGTCTCCTGTATCCACCACCACGAGATCGTTGACTCCGACCAGCGCCACCACTTTACCGGGCGCGTACACATAGTTCCGCTCCGCATCAATGGTGCAATGGACCGGATCAGTGGCGTCGATCTTGTTCTCCATGGTGCCTTCGGTCAGGTGCTCATGCAACGATCCCCAGCAGCCGATGTCATTCCAGCAAAAATCGGCCGGAAGGCAGTAGATCTCCGATTTCACCTCGCCTTTCGCCGAACGAGGCTCCAGCACGGCGTAGTCGATGCTGATGTTTTCGCACTGGGGGTAAAGCTGGGCAAACACCTGATCGAACTCCGGCGTTCCATGCGCAGCGGCAATCTTCTCAAGCAGCGGTGCCATGGCCGGGCGATGCTCGCGGATTGCATTCGCCAGCGTTCGCGCCGTCCAGAGGAAGATCCCCCCATTCCATGCGTAATTGCCCGCGGCCAGGAACTCCTGGGCGAGCCGATGATTTGGCTTCTCCGTGAAGCGCCTCACGCGGCGGACGGGAACGCTGCCCTCGCGGACGACCTCGCCCTGCTCAATGTATCCGTAGCCTGTTTCCGGCCGCGTCGCCGGCACACCGAGCACGATGATCTTTTCGCCACTCGCTGCCAGCTCAATACCCGCGCGAATCACCTCGGCAAACCGCTCCACATCGCTGATCACATGGTCTGAGGGAAAAACCCCGATGACGGTATCCGGAGCCTTGGGCTCCAGCAGAAAAGCCGCCAATGCGCAGGCCGGCGCAGTATTGCGCGCCGCAGGCTCACTAAGGATGTTCTCGCGTGGCACTTCAGGCAACTGCTGCGCAATCGTCTCTTCCAGCAACCCATTGGTGATGACCCACACATCCTTGGGGCTCGCGAGCAAGTGAAGCCGGTCAATCGTCTTCTGGATCATTGTGCGCTCGCCGTCGAGAGCCAGCACCTGCTTGGCACGTGCCTGCCGGCTTCTGGGCCAGAATCGCGTTCCGCTCCCGCCCGCCAGAATCACAGGCGCAAAACGGGGCGCCGAACTGCTTGGTGAGTCCATATCTCTCAATGTTAGAGCAATGTGCCCCGTTACAGTACGATGTCGCTGGCGTGGTATGACCGGCGACATACAGCCAGGTACTTCTGTGCGCAATTAGCCAAGCTTCTGGAAGAACTCGCGCATGCGCGTAATGCCCTTCTCTACCTCGGCGGATGAAACCGCATAGGAGAGCCGGATGTGCTCGGTCGTGCCAAAGGCTTCACCCGGAACCACGACCACGTGCGCCTCGGTCAGCAGCTTTGAAGCCAGCTCCGCCGCTGTCCTGATGCCGCCCTTGCCGAGGAAAGAGCCGATGTTCGGATAAACGTAGAACGCTCCCTGCGGAACCGTGCAGGTCAGTCCCGGAATTGTCTTGAATCCGGCCAAGGTCTGATCGCGTAGCCGCAGGTAATCCGCCCGCATCTCCGCGACGCATTCCTGCGGACCGGCTAAGGCGGCGATGGCCGCTTTCTGCACCACGCTCGCGGTGTTGGACGTGCTTTGCGACTGCAGCTTGCTCATGGCGCCGATGATCTGTTTCGGCCCCAGCGCAAAACCAGCACGCCACCCGGTCATGGCATAGGTCTTCGAGAGGGATCCCAGGATCACAACGTGGTCCTTGCAATCCGTAAACGAGCCGCCACTCACTGCGGCGCCCGTGTAGGTCAGGTAGACGTAGCACTCATCCAGCAGCACGTAGATGCCGCGCGAATGTGCCAGCCGCACAATCGCCTCCAGGTCCGCCGGTGAGACCACCGCACCCGAGGGATTCGAGGGTGTATTCAGGATGATGGCCTTGGTTCGGGGCGTAATCGCAGCTTCGATGCTCTGTGCTGTAATGCGGAAGTCTTCCGCCTCGCGGCCCTCCACAAACACCGGAACACCGCCGGCGTACTGGATGATGTCCTTGAAGCTCACCCAATACGGAACAGGAAGAATTACTTCGTCGCCGTGATCGACCAGCACCTGGATGGCATTGAACAGCGCCAGCTTGCCGCCCGTCGTGAAGACGCACTCCTCAACCGTGTAGTTGGAGCCGAAGTCCGTAGCATGGCGCTCCACCACGGCCCTACGCACCTGCGGCACACCGGCGACCGCCGTGTACTTCGAGAAGTTCTGTTCGATGGCCTCGATGGCGGCCCGCTTAATGTGCTCGGGCGTGGCGAAGTGCGGCTCGCCCGCGCCGAAGTTGGCGAGGTCGATGCCGGCCGCCTGCATCTTCAGCGCCTCGGCGGTGATGGCCATCGTGGCAGAGACTTCAATCCGGTTAATCCGGTCCGAGAGGACCTTGGTGGCTGTGGTGGTCATATGTACCAGTTTCTCAGATTCGGCGGCCCTGAGAAAGTCCATAGTGCGTGCGAAAGCTGCATCAGAACCTAATTCTCCGAGGGCCGCTCCAGATGATCGACGATCAGCCCTTCCACCATTGCCTTTGCTGGCTCCAGCCGCAATCCGAGTTGCTCCTGTACGGCGGTGAAAACGGAGGGCATCGCCTCCTGCTCGGGCGAGGGTGGTAGCTGTTGCCCGTTAATAACCGGGCGCATCGCCTCAGTCGGCGAGAACTGCAGCACAAAGTCGTACCGGCCCTTCAGGCCAGTACGATCAACCACCTGCCGACCGAGTTGAAGCCTGGACAATAACACGACAAGCTGCCGTATCTCTGCACCCTGACCTATCAGCCCCTTCGAACTGGGCGTGATCGTCCCAGCTCCGGCGGGACCCCCGTCCCCATCTCGGGCGCCATTCGCATACGTCTCGCCTGACCTGGCTTCTTTCAGCTTCGGTCCGTTCTTCGCCACCGTCAGCGCATAGACCGGGATCTCCTTTGGCGCGGTGTGCGCCTCCAACTGGAAACGGTCGTGAAGCAACTGACGTAACATTGCCCGACGTTGCGCTTGATCCAGCTTGCGGAATTTTGGCAGGTCCGGCTCGCTCACCTTTGCGATGATGTCGTAGTTCTCATTGATCGCCCAGTCCGGCAGGCCCGAAACGAGGTCGGGTCGCTGAAAGTCATAGGCAAATTCGATCACCCACTTCAGCGCCAGGTTTGTGATGGCGATGCTGTCGCCGTCCGGTTGCGACTGGATCGCAGAGTGATCAGAAGGTACGGTCACCCGCCGAATGGAGACCACATCGAATCGAAGCGGCGCAACCGCGCTTCCTGCAGGGCCCGCGCCAGCTTCCGGGTCAACCACAGAGCTGGGTGGATTAGGCTGCGACCATGCGGCGCCCGCGGATAAAGCCACAATTGCGGCAAGCAACGCGCCACGAAATCGAATCCGCACAATTGCTTTCGACATTAGCTCTTCCTCAGAACGCGCGGGTGGTAGAAAATCCGTAATGCGGGCGACAGCGACCCCGAGCCTAATTCTCCGAAGGACGTTCAATGTGATCGATGACGATACTTTCCATCGGAACTTTTGTGGGTTTCAGCTTCAGCCCAAGCTGCTCCTGCAGCGCCGTGAAGATCGACGGTCCAGAGGGCATTGGCGCAGGAGTATTGTCGCTCTCCCGACCGGCTCCATTCGCCGTCTCAGGCGACCAATCCAAGGTGAAATCGTATTTGCCGATCAGCCCCGTCTTGTCAGCCACAGGAGATCCCATTCTGCCCGTTAGGATCGGATTCGCAAGGTCCGTAAACGGTAAGGCATGCGCCGCTAGATGAGTCCGTCCCTGCCATGCAAGAGTCGGCGGCTCGCTGTCAGACTCCTTCTTCATGTTCTTAGGGCCGCGGCTCACAACTACTAAGTCAAAGGCCGGAACATCCTTGGTCTCATTATGGACAGTCAGGTTGAATCGATCGGCAAGTAGCGCCTGTAACATCAATTGCAGCCGGGCAGCCCTCTGCTCCCTGCCGAATGTATTCAGTTCTGCAATATCGGAATCCGCCATCTTCGCCTGAATATCGTAACAATCGGAATAGGTCCACTCGGGTGCACCCGGTATTCGGCTAAGGTGTCCTCCGGGCTGGATCCCCAACAGTGTGGGGTCACGCAACTCGTACGCAACTATCAGAACGACATACAACGGTGTATTCGTCGACGTAAATCCGTCCGGAGTAAACATGGTGTGAGCAAATACTCCCGGCTTGCACTCACGCGGACGGATTGAAACGACATCGAAGGATGGTGCCTTTGGGGGGTTACCTGGGATGGCAGCTGTCCCAGGGGACACAACGATCTGAGCAATAGCTTGCGTGGGGCACAAGGTCGTCGAAGCCAATGCAAGCAGAAAAGCCCAACCGAAGTTCAACCTCATACACAGCCTCCTGCGTTCCGAAGCTGTCAAGTCCCCAGCCCTATGGAAAACTCGCCAAGTCACACCAACAAAGCACCTTCCGAACATACGAATCATGTGACACGAGTTATGTTCCACCTGATATCCTTAAATTAAGGAATTAAACAAGGCCCGGTCGATAGCCGGGCCTTCCGCTATTAACTGCGAAGTGACTCCCCAGACTTAAACTCAATGCTTGCCACGCCCACTATGTACTAGAAAGGGACTCCCCTACGCTAAGTCCAACCCTATCAATGGAACACCTGGAGACACACCACCGGGGGCAGTTCGGACTACGCTTTGGCTCCACCCTTGGCCCTCATCCGCCGAACCACCATCGGAGGCACCAGTTCGCTGACGTCACCGCCCAGCTTGAACACGCCTTTGATCAATCGCGAGCTGACGTAGGTGTACTGCTCGTTAGGCATCATGAAGAGCGTCTCCAACTTAGGATCCAGCTTGCGGTTCATCATCGCCATCGGGAACTCGTATTCGTAGTCGGTAATGGCGCGAAGGCCGCGCAGCACGGCCTGGGCTCCCTGCGATCGCGCGTACTCCACCAGCAGACCGTCGAAGGTGTCCGCCGAAACGTTTCTGAAGCCTTGTTCCTCAATGGCCTCGCGGATCATCTCCAGCCGCTCCTCCACGCTGAACAGTGGTGACCCTTTGTCTGCGTTCCGCAGGATTGCAACCACCAGGTGGTCTACGATCTTCGCTCCGCGGGCGATCAGGTCCAGATGCCCATTGGTCAGCGGGTCGAATGTCCCGGGATAAATCGCCTTTACGTTCGGCATGCCGCAACCAGCATACCCCAGCCTCCTAGGGCCGATTATTGCCACGCGGGTGTAGACTTCCGCGCACATGGGTCCGTCTGTCCCAGTAGCCGCGACTGAAAATGACTCGGAAGTGGCTGAAACGCCGAATCATCTGAAACCGACGCCCATGGTGCCCAACAACATCCAGATGCTCTCGCCGACCGAACTCTCCCTGGAAGCCCAGGTACGCCCCACTCCGCTGGACGACATCGACAGCATCGTGGCCATGTACCAGCCCCGAGTCTTCCGGTTTCTGCTCGCCAGCCTGCGCGATCAGGATGCCGCCGAAACCCTCACGCAGGAGACTTTCCTGCGTGCGTGGAATGCACGCCATAGTTTTCGCGAGGACTGCTCCATTCCCACGTGGCTGATCCGAATCGCGCTGAACCTCGCGCGGGACCACACCCGTACCGGCCGCTTCCGCTTCTGGAAGCGCGTCGCAAGCACCGCCGTCGAGGCCTCGGATGTCGCAGCCAGTCTGCCCAGTTATGAGCGATCGGCCGAAAAGACCCTGATTGCCCGCCAGCAGATCGCAAGCATCTGGGAAACGGTTGGAAAGCTTTCTAACCGCCAAAGCTCCATCTTTCTACTGCGCTTTATGGAAGAGATGGAGATCCCCGAGATTGCAGCTGCCACCGGTCTTCCCCTGGGAACTGTGAAGAGCCACCTTTATCGCGCCATCGACGCCGTCCGCGCACAACACCAGGACGCGCTGAAGGAGAGATCATGAACCACCTTACCGACCAGCAACTTAATGACCTTCTCGCTGCCTCGCCGCGAGAACTGCAGCAGATGTCCGATGCTTCGGAGCTTGCCTTGGCCAGCACACATGCCGCTCAATGCGAGCAATGCGGAGCCAGGTTTGCTTCGATGCGCGACTCGCTCGCTCTATTTCGCGAAGCCGCCACTTCCTATGCCGGCGAAAGGCAGCATCGAGTGCCCGCTTGGCAGCCACCCGTGCGTGGGTTCAGCTTTCCGCCGGTTTTCTGGACGGCCGCAGCTGCGGCGGCACTGCTCGCCATTGTCCTGCCGCTGCAGATGGTTCTCCGCCAGTCCCAGCCGCCAGCGGCACAGCAAACCGTTGCAGCCGTCTCCCCGCATCCTGCATCGGATTCCGACCAGGCACTGCTCGACGGAGTGAGCCGCGAGCTCTCCGAGTCTGTCCCGAGTCCCCTGGACGCCCTCGCAGACCCGAGCGGCAGCGCCTCTCAGCCGTCTCAGATTGCAAACCAAAGGACGAACTGACCATGAATCTACGCACCCTTAGCAAGACCTTGCTTCCCATCGCCTTGGTTACTTTCTCGAGCTCATTCACCCTCGGCCAGCAAACAACCACCGCGCCAGCACCTGTTTCACCGGACAGTGCTCCCGCAACAGCCCACGCTCCCCTACCGCCACGCCTCATGATGCAGGGCCGTAGCTCGATGGATCCGATGATGCACGATCACGGGACGCGCACCGGACTGCTGGGCTTTGGCATGGAACGTAAGTGGTGGCACGACGCGGCTCTGGCCCAGCAGCTCAATCTCACCGCCGACCAGATCAAGCGTATGGATACGGTGTTCGAGCAGAGCAGGCTGCAATTGATCGATCTTCGCGCCAATGTGGAGAAGCAGGAGATTGTGCTGGAGCCTCTGCTCAGCGCAAATCCCCTGGATATGGGCAAAGCTCGGGCCCAGATCGAAAAGGTCGCCCGCGCACGCGCCGATCTCGAGGTTGCAAGCGCCGGAATGCTGCTGGGTATTCGCGCCGTCTTGACGCCCGATCAGTGGACCACGCTTAACCAGCGGCACGAGCACCGCGAGTTCCATCGCCAGGAAGGGTCTGGCGGCCACATGCGACCGAACGGCGGGACCGGCAACCGGCGCGATGCTCAACCCGGCCCTCCAGGACCGCCGCCGGGACTCTGACACTCGTTATCACGACTCACGTCCAAGCTATTACAAAGAGGTATCCGGTTCCGGATACCTCTTGTCGCGGGAATGTTCCTTCCTGTCACGATCTTCTGCTTCGCTTCCCGTATTATGGGTGCGCACTCTGACATCCAGGAGATCCCGCCCGATGCCCGACCTCGTCACCCAGCCTGCTGAACTCGCCTATGCAGCACCCCGCTACGCCAACCCTGCGCCACTGGGACTTGCAGCCTTCGGACTGACCACCGTTGTGCTCAGCGCGATCAACGCGGGCTGGCTTCCGCCCGAGGCGGTTCCCGCGGTTGTGCCGCTTGCCTTCGCCTTTGGAGGTCTCGCCCAACTGGTCGCCGGCATCTGCGAGTTCAAAACCGGCAACACCTTCGGCATGGTTGCGTTCACCTCTTACGCCATGTTCTGGTGGTGGTTCGCGCTGCTGCAGTGGAGTATCGGAGCCGGCTGGCTGAAGGCTCCGCCGCCTGCTGCCGGCGGATTCATCCTGCTGATGTGGGGCATCTACACCGGCCTGCTCTGGATCGTCACCTTCCGGCTCTCCAAGGCCGTGTGGAGTATCTTCCTGCTCCTCACCATTACTTTCTTCCTGCTCGCGCTGGGGGACTTCCACTACTCTCTCGGTTCGCTGCCCTTCAGCCGCCTCGGGGGTTTGTTCGGACTGCTCACCGGGCTCGATGCCCTCTTCGTGGCCTTCCTGGAGGTGCTCAACGCGACCGCCGGCCGGGTCGTCATCTCACCCGGTGCGCCGCTGAAATCGTGACCTCGATGAAAAGCAATGGCGCCGGCATCAAACCGGCGCCATCTGTTTTGAAGTTCGTCGATTCCTACTTGCGGCCTTTCACGGCCTCCTGAGCCACCGCTGCGCCGTTGGTGGGCGAAGCCGGGATCTCGGCTGGCACCACGCCTCCCCCGATACCCATCTTTTTCCGTATCTCTGAATCGATCTTCTGGTAAATGTCCCGGTGCTCCTTCAAAAAGCCGCGGACGTTCTCGCGACCTTGTCCAATGCGCTCGCCTTGGAAGCTGTACCAGGCGCCGCTCTTGTCCACGATCCCGTTGGTCACTCCCAGGTCGAGAGCGTCGCCCTCGCGCGATATGCCCTCGCCGTAGAGAATGTCGAACTCGGCATCGCGAAATGGCGCGGCCACCTTGTTCTTCACCACCTTGACCTTGGTACGGGAGCCGACCACCACGTCGCCCTCCTTCACCGCGCCAATGCGCCGGATGTCAATTCGCATCGACGAGTAGAACTTCAGGGCCTTGCCGCCCGTTGTCGTCTCCGGATTCCCGAACATTACACCAATCTTCTCCCGGCTCTGGTTGATGAAGATCAGGCAGGTCCGCGATTTCGACACCGCGCCCGTCAGCTTCCGCAGCGCCTGGCTCATCAGCCGCGCCTGCAGGCCCATCTGAGCCTCGCCCATCTCTCCGTCGAGTTCCGCCTTGGGCACCAGCGCAGCGACCGAGTCCACCACCAGCACATCAATGGCATTCGACCGAACCAGCGCCTCCACAATTTCCAGCGCCTGCTCGCCATAATCCGGCTGGGAGACCAGGAGATTGTCGACATCGACACCCAGCTTCTGCGCGTATCCAGGGTCGAGCGCGTGCTCAGCGTCCACAAAAGCTGCCAGGCCGCCGGCCTTCTGCGCTTCCGCAATAATCTGCAGCGTCACCGTCGTCTTGCCCGAAGACTCCGGCCCGAAGATCTCGATCACACGCCCGCGAGGTACGCCGCCGACTCCCAGCGCAGCATCGAATGAGATCGACCCCGTGGAGATCACCGCAATCGGGACCACCGCCTCTTTCGATCCCAGCCGCATGACCGAGCCCTTGCCAAACTGCTTTTCCAACGAAGAGAGAGCTGCCTCTATTGCACGATTCCGGTCATCTGCCACGCTATATTTCTCCTCGAAACTGGTAATTCAGACCGGATTCTAGCACCAATCTCGCTTGTGGCGAAGAAAAATCGAAATCAGGTGTAAACGATGAAGCGGAACCTCAACAGGTTCCGCCTCGTCGTTGCTTCGTTTCGCTCTAATTCGCCGTTCGGACGGTGGCAAATCCGGCATCCGCCACCTGCGGGCCCCTGGGCTGGAAGTAATTTCGGCTCGCCAGACCACGGTAGAACACGCCAGTCAGTTCGGCGGCCTTGGGTCCAAAGGTCGGGCGACCGCCCTCCAGGAAAAATACCGTCACAATTCGGCCGGCGGGCGTCTCTGCATAGGAGGCGAACCAGCCGAACCGGGTTCCGTTGTTGGAGCACGTGCCGGTCTTGCCAAGCACTGGGAATTCGTGGAAATTGACCTTCAGCGAACGGGCCGTCCCATAGTCAACCGCGCCCATCATGCCGTCGCGCATCTCCGGAATCAACGGTGCGATATCCAGAATC
>Ga0157372_10008588_pt1 | contig 10855 bp, 8 predicted proteins | sample C55metaG_FD_115307 | JGI IMG/M metagenome (GOLD analysis project Ga0157372, IMG submission 115307) | Corn rhizosphere microbial communities from Kellogg Biological Station, Michigan, USA - C5-5 metaG | ecosystem: Host-associated > Plants > Roots > Rhizosphere > Soil | place: USA: Michigan...
GTCCAGACCGGTGAAGCGGAATTGCTCGTCCTGCAGCGTCGCGGTCGTCGGCGGATTGCCGCGATCCTGCGAACGCGACGCCTGGTCCTGATAGCCCGACCAGAGTTTCGCCACGAGCTCGGCATCCGCGCCGAAATGCTGGTCGTGCGTGATGCTGGCGACGTAGCGATCGGTCCACAGCCGGTTGAACGGCGTCGGCGATTGATCTTCATCCTGCTTGAACTGCGCGTACGTGAGCTTGCCGGGATCGCCGGTGTTGAGCAGGTACGCGTGGAAATCGAGCGCGGTGTAGGCGTCTTCGTTTTCGTGATAGCCGATATGCAGGTCGGCGCCCTTGAGCCGCGAATCTCCGTTGTCGCGCTGACCGTCGTCCTTGCGGTAGTGCGCGTCGGCGAGATAGTCCCACTGACCATTCGTGCCGGAGAGCTGATTGAACGTGCCGAACATGCCGTTGCTGCCGACGACGTTCTCGGTATAACCGGCGAGCTCGCGGTCAGCGACCGGTTTGCGGCTGATCATGTTGACGACCGGCGGCGGCTCGGGACCATACAGCAGCGAGCTGCCGCCGCGAATCAGCTGGATTTCCGAGATCGTCTGCGGCAACGGGAACGTGTAGATGGTTGGAAAACCAACCCAATCACCCTCGAGCGGAATGCCATCGAGCATCACCGTGACGAATTCTGATTCCTGCGGATTGCCGATGCCGCGATAGGACAGATTCAACTGGCCCGGCATCTGCTGCTCGGAATAATAAAGACCCGGTGTCTGCGCGAAGAGATCGCGGAGATTGTTGTCGACGATGGTCGGGATGTTGTCCAACTTGGTGATCGAGGTTTTCTTGGTGACCGTAATCAGCGGTCCATCGACCTCTTTCATGATGTGCTGCAGTTTGGGGCGCGTGTCGTCCTGCGTGTGCTCGCGCACTTCGACCCTGGGCAGCTCCGTCGTCTTCTGATCGGTTTGCGCGAGCGGCTCGGAAGGAAGCGCCGCGTCCTGCGCGTTCGCGGCGACGCAGAGAATATTGGCGATTGCGAGCGCAAGCGCGCCCGGCACGGCGTTTCTCGTTTTCATGGACATCCTCGGGACAGGACGCCGTTCCCCCGTGGGCGCGGCGCAACACGAGGCTTTTGCCAGCGGGACGCCGGTCTTAAACAGTGACTTTCGTATTAAGACTCGAGCCTGATCTCGCTCGGTCTCAAGACCGAAAAACGCGATAAATGCGCGCCGCAACAGCATCTGCGGCGCGCGAATTTGCCGTCGATCAGAGTCGAAACCCGCGCGATCTTTGCGAGACTTTACACACGTAAGGCGCGCGCATCTTGTTCAGCGCCCGCTGATCACCGATCGGATCACGCAGGTCCTGCACAACGCGCAGACTATGGATGTTCTGCTTCGGCATGCACGCGCTCGCTGCGCAACAGATAGAGGCCGCACAGCACGATCACGCCGGCGCCGGCGAGCATCCAGACATCCGGCAGAGTGCCCCACAGGAACCAATCGAGCGCGAGTCCCCAAACCAGCGCCGTGTATTCGAGCGGCGCGACGACCGACGCGGGCGCACGACGAAATGCTTCGGTGATGCCCCACTGCCCGACCGCTCCGGTCAGCGCAAGCACGGCGAGCGGCTTCCAGTGCGCGGGGTCGATCGCAATCCAATCGGGCCATGCGAGCGCCAGCGAAAAGACGCTGAGCATCGCCAGCATCCAGACGACCATGCTTTGCGTGGAATCCGTGCGCCCCAACACGCGCACGGTAATCGCGGACAACGCATAGCACGCCGCGGACACCAGCACTGCGAGTCCGCCGAGTGAAAACATCCCGCTGCCGGTCGGTCGCAACACGATGACCGTTCCGGAAAGTCCGACGACGATCGCGGCCCAGCGTCGCCAGCCGACGTGTTCGCCAAGGATCGGCACCGCGAGGACAGTGATCAGCAAGGGCGCCACGAAGAACAACGAATACGTTTCGGCGAGTGGAAGATGTCGCAGGCCGAAAATAAATGCGGCGAGCATCACGACCGAAAGTACGCCGCGCAACAGATGCAATGGCCAGCGGATTCGAAAGAGTTGCGCCGGTCCGCCGTCCAGCAGCGCCCACACGATGACCAGTGGCAGCGACGTCACGCCGCGCAACGCGGTGATCTCCATCGGCGGATAGTGTGGCGCCAGGATTTTCATGCTGGCGTCCATCAGGCTGAACACCGCGACGGCCAGCACCATGCTGAGCACGCCACGCAAGTGGCCGCCGGCGAGAGCTCGCATCATTCGATCCCCAGAACGCCCGACAGGGAGCGTAACCCATCATCGCGATCGTGGCGCGCCGTGATCTGCGGTTACCATTCGCGGCAACGTCTTCGTCGAGTCAGGTCATGAGCTCCGCGCATACTGCATTTCTGTTTGATCTCGATGGCACGCTGGTCGACAGCGTCTATCAGCACGTGCTCGCCTGGCAGGAGGCGCTCGAGAGCGAAGGCATTCCACTTTCGGTCTGGCGCATCCATCGCAAGATCGGCATGAGCGGCGGCCTGATGGCGAACATCCTCCTGCGTGAGAGCGGCTGCGACATCGATGCGGCACGCGGCGAACGGCTGCGGCGCGCCCACGCCGAGGCGTACAACCGCCGATCGGCCGCGATTCGCCCGCTGCCCGGCGCGCGCGAGCTCGTTGCTTATCTCACCGACGCCGGCATTCCGTGGGCGATCGCGACCAGTGGCCGAATGGAAACGGCGCGGCCCGTGCTCGAAACATTGGGCATCGATTTCGAACGCGTGCCCATTGTCACCCGCGACCAGGTGCGCTACGCGAAACCCGACCCGGACCTTTTCATCGCCGCAGCGCGCAAGCTCGACGTCGCGATCGAGACATCGACTGTCGTCGGCGACAGCGTCTGGGACATGCTCGCTGCACGACGCGCGCGTGCGCTTGGCATCGGGTTGCTTTCGGGCGGCTATGCGACCGAAGAACTCGAACGCGCAGGTTCCTACCGCGTCTTCGAAGATCCCGCCGATATGCTGCGGCACATCGACGAAATCGGGGGACGGCGCTAGGCCCGAGCGGTTGGACGCCAGCCCGGTCCACCGGGGCTTGGTTCCGCTTGGTCACGCGGCGTTTTCCGTGGGTGTGCTGACATCGTGGAGCTCGCCTTCGCTGCAGAGGCTGGCGGTTTTTGCGTCGGCGGAACGTGGACATGCCCGAACTTCCGGACATCGAGGTCTATCTCAAGAGCCTGCGCGATCGCATCGAGGGCCAAGCGCTTGTGCGCGTGCGCTTGAAGAATCCTTTCCTCCTGCGTACCGCGGTGCCGACGATCGACAGTGTCGCCGGTCGACGCGTGGTCAACCTCCGGCGCATCGGCAAGCGCATCGTGATCGGCCTCGACGGCGATCTTTTTCTGGTCGTGCACCTCATGATTGCCGGCCGCCTGCATTGGCGCGATGCCGATACCTCGCGCGAGCCACGCAATACGTTGGCTGTATTCGAATTCGACAACTGCCACCTGTATCTCACCGAAGCCGGCAGCAAACGCCGTGCGTCGCTGCATCTGATCGAAGGCGAACAAGCGCTCCGAGCGCTCGATCCAGGCGGTCTGGACGTGATGTCGATGAACGAGCCGACTTTCGCGCGCACACTGCGCGCGCGCAATCACACGCTCAAGCGTGCGCTGACCGATCCGCACATTTTCAGCGGCATCGGCAACGCCTACTCGGATGAAATACTGCATGCGGCGAAACTGTCGCCGCTCGCGCTGACATCGAAACTGTCCGACGCGGACGCGGCGGCCCTGTTCGCAGCGACGCGCACGACACTCGCCGCATGGATCGCGCGACTCGACGAGCAGCGGCACGGAAAATTTCCAGAGAAAGTCACCGCTTTCCACGAGGCAATGGCAGTACACGGCCGTTACGGCAAGCCATGTCCCGTGTGCGGTGCGCCGGTGCAGCGCATCGTCTACGCCGACAACGAGACCAACTATTGCGCGCGTTGCCAGACCGGCGGGCGCATCCTCGCGGATCGCGCTATGTCTCGGCTGCTGCACGACGATTGGCCGCGCAACATCGACGAGCTTGGTTGAATCGCGAAGCGTTGCGGATTCAGACCTGGTGCGGCCCGCGCGGAAACGCGACTTCGACGACCAGCCCGCCGCGCGCCGAATTCTCGAGCACGATCTTGGCGCCGTGCACTTCCGCAATGCGCGCGACGATCGCAAGTCCAAGGCCGCTGCCTTCGTTGCTATCGGCGCCGCGACGGAAGCGCGCCAGCATCGCGTCGCGCTGGTCCGGCGCGATGCCCTCGCCTTCATCACCGACCGCGAGCACGGTGCCGCCATCGCGCGCGAAAATTCCGATATCGATGCGACAACCATGTGGACTGTGGTGGATCGCGTTTTCGACGAGATTCCTGATCAGCACGTGCAATCCGGGCTGCCAACCCTGGATGCGTGGCGCCGCCGGATCGGCATTCACGACGATTTCCAGATCCTTGTCGGCCGCGGCCTCGCCGATTTCCTGCAGCTCGGCGTGCACGCATTCGGCGAGATCGACGACCTGCACGGCCGGCTGCGTCGGACCCGCGTCCCAGCGCGCGAGTTCGAGCATCTGGTTCACCGTCCGACTGAGCCCGGCGATGCTGTCGCGCGCCTCGGCGAGCGCGCGCCTAGCAACCGTTGGATCGCGCTCGGCCATCGCGTTTTCGATGTGCACGACGGCACCGGCGAGCGGCGTGCGCAACTCGTGAGCGGCATCGGCGGTGAACTGCCTCTCGTGTTCCAGCAGCGTGCGCAGCCGCCTCAACATCACATTGAGCGAAGCGACGACGGGTTCCATCTCGCGCGGGATGTCGGCAAATCCGACCGGACCTGCTTCATCGGGACGCCGCGCGCTGAGCCGGTCCGCCAGCTCGCGCAAAGGCCGAAGGCCACGCCGCACGGCGGCGCTGGCCAGAAGCGCCAGCAGCGGCACGCCGATCACGAACGGTGCCGCGTTTTCGAGCGCGAGCGCGCGACCGATCTCGCGGCGGCTGTCGTATCGCTCGGCGACGCGTACCCAGCCACGATCCGCGCCGAGCAGAGTGAACACGCGCCAGCGACGTCCGCCGATCTCGATGTCAGCGAACCCCGCGGGCGCAGCGTCGAGCGAAACTTCGCGCAGATTGTGCGATGTCAGGCGCAGCTGATTGCTCGAAGTCCAGTATTGAAAACCGATCTGCGTTTCGTATTTGTGCCCGTGCACGGTCGATACCGGACCGCCGCGCTCACCCCGCCAGTTCTCCACGTCGATCGGTGCTTCGCCGGCGTTCGTATCCCGGCTCGTTTCGCCCGCCAGCAGATCGATGGTCCGAGCGTTTTCTGCCAGGCGCGCATCGCTCAGCTCGTCGACCTCTTCCATGATCTTGGCGTAACTCGAAAAGCCGAACGGAAGCAGCACCAGCGCGATCGACGCCAGCACCAGCACGCAGATGCGCACATTAAGCGACCGCATCGTTGCCTCCGTCGCGCACGAGCAAATAACCGAGACCCCGAACGGTGCGTATCGCGGCGGGCGAAAGTTTGCGACGCAGTGCGTGGATATGTACTTCGAGCGCATTGCTCTCAACGACATCGGAGCCATACATCGCGCGCTCCAGCGTCGCTCGCGCAACCACGCGACCGGCGCGTTCGGCGAGCGCGCGCAGGACCGAAAACTCTCGCCGCGAAAGGTCGAGCGGCTTGCCACACCAGTTCGCCTCCATCGAGATGGTATCGATGGTGAGCGATCCGGCTTCGACGAGTCGATGCGCAAGTCCCTGCGCGCGGCGTTGCAATGCGCGCACGCGCGCGGCCAGCTCATCGAGGTGGAATGGTTTCACGAGATAGTCGTCGGCACCTTCATCCAGGCCGCCTATTCGATCCGCCACGGCATCGCGCGCGGTGGTCACCAGCACCGGTACGCGCAATCCACGTCGACGCAACGTACGCAGCACGGACAAACCATCGACACCCGGTAATGCCAGATCGAGCAGGATCAGATCGAAATCGCCGCACTCGGCGAGCGAGAGCGCGGCATTGCCGTCGCGCGCCCATTCGGTGCTGTGTCCCCAACGGCGCAACGCCGTCTCGACGCCGCGGCCGAGCAACGGATCGTCTTCGACGAGAAGAACGTGCATGGATATCCGGCGTCCAGGTGAGTTGCGCCACGCGCTTCGCAATGTGGCGCAAGCCTAGCCTCGCAACCTTACGCAAACCTTAAACGCATCGAAAGGCGTCTGAAAGGCAACGCGTTCCAATGCATCCTAGTCTCCTTCGGCGTCGCCTGTCGCTTGCGGAACGCAGCCCGGAATCGCTGCATCCGCGCCGAATACCCACCATTCGCGCCGATTCGCGCGGCCGACATCGATCGCACGCGATTTGTCCACGCAATCGCCCATCGCGGTTTCGAGAATGAAGATCATGCGATGCTGGGGTGCCTCGTCCTGCCAGCGTCGCGCCGCCGCGAACTGCTCGGGCCATGGTGCGCTGAAACCGAAGTCGCGCGCCGGGCGATCCGCCATCAGAAGATTCTGCTCTTTCCAGGCGACGAGCCCGAGTTCGGCGTCCGGGCCGATCGCTGCGCCGGTTTGTCGCATCACGTCGGCCGCGGAACTTCCTGCGTTGAAGATCGGATAGCCGGCGCAACTCCAGATCAGCCAGATCGCGGCGAGCCCGGCGAGTAGCGCATGCACGCCGCGGCGCACGCGGAACCAGGACGCCGAAGCGAGCATCGCCGCGCCGATCGCCATCGCGACGATCCATGGCGCGCCGCCGGCTTCGCCGATCTCTCGGCCGGTCAATCGTTCGATGAGCGGACTGCCCACATAGCCAGCGATAGCGCCGATCACCAGGATCGCCCCGAGGGCGGCCGTGATCGCCAACGCCGTGATGCGCAGCCAGCGCGCGTTGATCGCTTCTTCGAGATACGGCGCGCACGCCAGCGCCAGCATCGGCAGCGCCGGCATGATGTAGACATCGCGCTTGCCGCTCGGCACGCAGAAAAATGCGATCACGATCGCAATCGACGCGACCGGCAGCAGGATGCGCGCGTCTCTTGCAGCCAGCGCGCGCCGCCAGCGCACGAACACGATCGGATACGCCAGCGAAAGCGGAAACCAACTGAACAGGACGACCGGCAGATAGAACCATGCCGAGTGCGGATGATCCCAGGAATCGAGATAGCGACCGGCTGTCTGATGAAAAAGAATCTCGTTGACGTACGCGGCGTACTCGGGCGTTCCGCGTGCATGCGCCGTGAGCACCATCGGCACGAGCCACAACACGGCAGCGGCTGCGAATGCTATCGGTCCTGCTAACCAGCGTAGCGCGTCGGCGCGGACTTCCCCGCTGCCGCGCGTGACTCCGTTCCAGCCGCGCCAGCGCGCATAGAAGTAAGGAATGAACATCGCGAACGCGAGAACGCCGATGCCCTTGGTAATGACGCCGAGGCCGGCCGCGAAACAGCCGATCCAATACGCGCGCCAGTCCGGTCCGCGCAGGAAATGCACAAGCAGTCCCCAGTTGGCGAGCGTAATCCACGCGATGACCAACGGATCGATCTGTGCGCGTTTGACCTGATACACGAACTGGAACGTCGCCAGCAGCGCAGCGGCAGCGAACAAGCCGACGCGCGGATTCCACAGGCGCCGACCGAGATCGTAGGTGAGCGCGAGCGTCACGAGCCCGGCCAGCAGCGAAGGCAACAGGAATGCGATGCGCCAATGCCGCGTGAGCTCGTACGCCGCGGCCTGTGCCCACATGAACATCGGAGGCTTGTCTGAATACAACTCGCTGCCGCGATGCGGAAACAACCAGTCGCCCGACTCCACCATCTGCTTGGCAGCCAACGTGAAACGCGGCTCATCCGAGGGCCACGGATCACGCAGGCCAATACCGGCGGCGAGCACGATCAACGCAACCAGCATCAGCCATACTAAGGCGCGACGTCCGTGATCGATATCGGCAGGCAAGACATCTGTCGTCATGGGCTTGCGAGGGTGCTCGTTCCGATGCCTATGCTAGCAACCGGCGCACGTCGCCGGGCTGACGGGTTAGGATGGCCGCCGGTCACGAATCCGTCACAGGCGAATGTCGCCCGATTCTCCTGCCCCGACAGTACCGCTAGCCCTCGCGAGCAGGACACCGCTCGCAGTCGGCCACTTGCGTTATGTCTTTCAGCACCCCGAGCATGAGGACGTGCTGATCAAGATCATGCGCGCGGATGCGGTCGCCGCGCGTTGGAACGGGCCGGGACGTTGGCACAAGCGCCTGCCGCGCACGCGGCACTATGTCGGTTATCTGCGCGAATTGAAGGAATACATCGGCGCGCGTGCGCGCGCACCGAATGTCGATGCACCGATCGCGCGCATGATCGGCGTCGTCGAAACCGATCTCGGCCTCGGGCTCGTTTCGGAAAAGGTCGTCGCTGTCGAACGAACGCTTGCGCCGACGTTGGCAGCGATCTACGAGCGCAACGGCTTCACGCCGGATCTCAACGCCGCGCTCGACGTGTTTCTCGAAGGCCTGCTCGATGCCAACGTGATCGTCGGCGACATGCACGCGTGGAACATCGTCTACGGCAGCGATTCGCGCGGCGGCCCGCGTCTGGTGATGATCGACGGATTCGGCGAAAAGCACGCGATCCCGCTGTCGTCGATGAGCCGCACGATCAATCGTTATCGCACGCGCCGGCTCTATCGACGAATGCTGGCGCAGCTCGAGCGGCTGGTGCCGATCCAGGATAGCGACTGACGAGCGCTGTTCCGGCGGCCGAGGATCAAGGATCGGGCGCGTCTTGCTTTTGCTGCTCGTTGTCGACGCTTGCGTCGGGCACGCAACCGGGAACGATCGCATCGGCACGAACCAGCCACCATTCGCGCCGATTGGCGTGTCCGACCGGCGTCGCCTTGCCGCGATCGATGCAGCGGCCCATCGCGTCATCGAGGATGAAGATCGGACGCTGCACCGGATTTTCGGCCTGCCACTGCATCGCTTCGACGAGCTGCTTGTCCCACGGATTCACGAAACCGAACTCGCGCACCGGGCGCACTGCCATCAGAAGATTCTGCTCTTTCCACGCGACGAGTCCGATTTCGACTCCGGGGCCGGCGAGCTCGCGCGCGTGCCGCATCACGCCCTTCGCCGAGCTCGAATCGTTGAGCAGCGGATACGACCAGAAACTCCAGATCAGCCAAAGGGCGCCGATGCCGGCGAGCAAGGCGTGCACGCCGCGCCTCGGCCGAAACCATGCGGCTGCGAGCACGAACGCGACGCCGATCGCGATGATCATGCCCCACACCATGTGTCCGAGATCTTCGAGCTCGCGCTGTTCGATGAATCGCTCGGCCGCGGGCGAGTGACCGAGCGAAGCCCACAAACCTGCAACGATGATCGCGACCCCTCCGATCGCTGCAATCGCGAATGCGCTATTGCGCAGCCAGCGGGTCGCGGACAGCGTTTCGAGATACGGGGCCATCGCGAGCGCGACCATCGGAATCGCAGGCATCAAGTACACATCGCGTTTACCGACCGGAATGCTGAAGAACACGAGGATCAGCAAGGTCCAGCCGAGCGGCAGCAGGATGCGTGCTTCGCCCGCCTTGAGATCGCGCCACCAGCGCGGCACCGCTCCGACGTACGCGAGCGACATCGGGAACCAGTTGAACAGTACGATCGGCACGTAATAGTAGAAAGGCTGCGGATGCGACCACGAACCTGCGTACCGGCCCGCTGTCTGGCGGAAAAAAAGATCGTGGACATACGCAGCGTATTCGGGCGTTCCCCGCGAGCGCGCGACGGCCAACACACTCAGGCCCCACGCGAGAATCGGTGCGAGGAACGCGATCAGTCCGCCGAGCCAGCGCAATCCTGATCCGGTGGTACGCGTGACGCCGTCCCAGTTTCGCCGTCGCGCGAAGAGATACGGCACGAACATCAACAGCGCGAGGATGCCGACGCCTTTGGTGATGACGCCAATGCCGGCCGCGAAGCAACCGAGCCAGTACGCGCGCCAGTTCGGCCCGCGCAGGAAATGCAGCAGCAAGCCCCAATTGGCGAGCGTGATCCAGCCCATGATCAATGGATCGATCTGCGCGCGCTTGACCTGATACATGAACTGAAACACGAACAGCACGGCGATCGCCGCGTAGAGACCCGCTTTCGGATTCCACAGGCGACGGCCGAGATCGTAGGTGAGACCGAGCGTCAGCAAGCCCGCCAGCAACGAGGGCAGCAGGAACGCGACGCGCCAGCTGCGTGTGATTTCGTAGGCCGCCGCTTCCGTCCACATCTGCATGGGCGGCTTGTCGGAGTAGAGCTCGCGACCGCGTTGCGGAAACAGCCAGTCGCCCGACTCGACCATCTGCTTGGCCGACAGCGTGAAACGCGGCTCGTCCGATGGCCACGGATCGCGCAAACCGATGCCCGCGCCGAGTAGAACGAACGCGAGCAGCATGAACAACCAGAAGGCGCGGCGATCGCGCGCGCTTTCAATCGGCAATGCGTGACTCATGGGCGCCCAGAACGGATATCAGGCCCTATCGTAACAGGGCGATCCGTGCCGTCGCGGCGTGTCAGTGCACGCCGTCCGCCTTCATCGCACGTGCGTCCAAGCGGTCGACCGTCTGGATCGGACAGCGTTCGGCGCCGACCATCACCGCGCCGGCGCCGGCGCGGACGGTGCCCCCGTCGCCCGACAGCAGAATCGTCTGCGCCGAATCGAGACCGAAGCACGCGCCGAACAGCGTCAGGAGGTACGCCTCCGCAGCCGATGTCCAAACCACGACGTGATTCGGATCGGGCGCGTTCCAGTCGTAGACGCTCGCCGAATTGAAAACGCCGGCGTTGCCCTTTA
>Ga0157372_10008590_pt1 | contig 10854 bp, 7 predicted proteins | sample C55metaG_FD_115307 | JGI IMG/M metagenome (GOLD analysis project Ga0157372, IMG submission 115307) | Corn rhizosphere microbial communities from Kellogg Biological Station, Michigan, USA - C5-5 metaG | ecosystem: Host-associated > Plants > Roots > Rhizosphere > Soil | place: USA: Michigan...
GCCTCCAGGTGCGGGAAGATCGAGAAGTCGACGACTCCGAGGGTGCGGTCGTCCGGGGCCAACGGCCACTCGACGAAGTGCGTCCCGACCCGGGGCGTCATCACCATGCTTCCGGCACTCACTCCCACCCACACGGTGTGAGGCAGCGAAGGCAGCAGATCGGCCAGCCCGGAGTCCCGCATCCAGCGGCACAGATAGGTCGCGTCACCGCCGTCTACCAGGAGCACGTCGGCCTCCCGGACCCATGGCACCCATCGCTCCTGGCCGATGGTCGGCAGCGCGGTGAGTTCGAGGATACCGAGCGACGCCCAGCCCAGGCCGGAAAAGTGCTGCCAGCCGGGCTCGGCGGCCACGAAGCCGCGCACCGATTTGGGACCGCACATCGGATGACCCCACTGCGCTGTCGGGACGCAGAGGGCCTGGCATTCAGAAACCGGCTTGCCGAGAAGCTCCACGAGCGCCGAGTGGATGCTCGGGTTCGTGACGCCGCCTGACGTAAGAAGAAGTTTCAACATGCCTCCCGCGTGCGGATCCGGACCGTGGTGCAGACTCGCAGTCCGAAGAAAACTCATCGACTCCGATCTCCGGTCGGAAATCGTCACGACTGCGTCACACCGTCCGTTCGGGGTCTGACCCCGCTTGGGTAGACTCGCGGCGATGCGACTGGCGGTGATCGGGCTTGGGACGATGGGGGCGCCCATGGCGCGGCATCTGCTTGCCGCCGGGCACGAGGTGACGGTGCACAACCGCACCCGCGAGCGCGAGGAGCCGCTCGCCGAGGCCGGAGCGGCGCGGGCGGAGACGCCGGCTGCGGCCGCCGCGAACGCCGAGGCCGTGCTCACGTGCGTGTCCGACACGCCCGACCTGGAGCAGATCATCCTCGGTCCCGACGGCGTGGCCGAGGGCCTTGCGAGCGGCGGCCTCGTCATCGACTGCTCGACCGTCTCGCCGGCGGCCACCGCCGAGATCGCCGCGAAGCTGCGCGAGCGCGGCATCGGCATGGTGGACGCGCCCGTCTCGGGCGGCTCCGAGGGCGCCGAGAAGGGGACGCTCACGATCTTCTGCGGCGGCGAGCAGGGCGACGTCGAGCGCGCCGGCCCGATTCTCGACGCGATCGGGAGCAAGATCACGCACCTCGGTCCGAGCGGCGCCGGCCAGGTGGCGAAGGCCGTGAACCAGGTCATGATCGCCGGCACCTACGCGACGGTCGGCGAGGGCATCGCCCTCGCCCAGGCGGCGGGCCTGCCGTTGGAGAAGCTGGTCGAGGCGCTCTCGGGCGGGGCGGCGGCGTCGTGGGTGCTCCAGAACCGCTCCGCGAACATGATCTCGAACACCTACCCGCTCGGCTTCAAGGTGGCGCTCCACCGCAAGGATCTCGGCATCGCCCTCGACGAGGCCGCCCGCGCGGGCGTGCCGATGGACGTGGCGGCGCTCGTCGCCACCCAGGAGGACGGCCTGGTGGACAGCGGGTTCGGCGATGAGGACGTGAGCGCCGTCGCCCGCATCCCCAAGCGCACCGACTGAGCGGAGAATCGGGGACTGTCCCCGCTGGGCGGGGACAGTCCCCACCCCTATCGGCGCACCGGCGTCGAGACCGGCTCGAGCTCGAACGGGAGCAGCTCGACGGCCTCGCCGAACCGCGCCAACAGCGACGCCCGGTCGCGTGCCGCGAGCGCCACGACGGCGAGGCGGTGGCTGGCGGTGTCGTCGTCGTAGTCGCTCAGGCGGTGGCCGGGCCCGACCAGCACCTCGACATGGGCGTGCGGGTAGCGCTCGAGCACGGTCGTCGGATCCGGCACCGAGCGCACGACGGCGTCGGTGTACGTCCGCAGCACGAAGCTGGCAGCCATCAGGTCGTCGCGCGCCGGCGGCAGGTCGGGCGTCCGTCCCGTGCACAGGTCGAGCTGGATCTCGTAGCTCGACACGCCGTGCACCGCCTGGACGAGCGGCGCGAACTGCGAGGCCATGCGGCCGTTCACCTCGACGATCTTCGGGGCCCCGTCCGGGCCGACGAAGAACTCGATGTTGAACATGCTGTCGCCGAAGCCGAGGGCGGGCATGAGCCGCTCCGCCACGTCGGCCATCGCCCGCTGCGGCCCGTCCGCCAGCCGGCTGGGGTACTCGAACCTCAGAAAGCTGATCCCGTTTGGATGCATGACCGCGTCGGTGACGCCGATCGGGGTCACCCGCCCGCCCTGCATCCAGCCCTCGAACGTGACCAGCGACCCGTCGAGCAGTTCCTCCGCGATGAGCGTGCGGAACTCGCGCCCCTCGAGGGCTCGGTCGTGCTTCGTGATGGCGTCGATCTCGCGCCGGGCCTCGGCGACGACGCCGGCGAACTCGGCCTCGTCGCGGACGTGGTATGCGAGCTGGGAGAGATGGGCCGCGATCGGCTTCATGAAGAACGGGAACGGCAGCGGGGGCCGCACGTCGGGGTCGTCGAGGTCGACGGCCGCGAACGCCGGGGTCGCCTCGGGCACGGCGCGGGCCTGGATCTCCCTCGACGCCAGCTTGTCGTGGCAGCGCATGAACGCCTCCCGGCCGGGGCCGGGCAGGCCGGCAGCCTCGGCCAGGATCGAGGCGATGTGCCCGGTCGCGTCGCTCGAGCCGAAGATGCCGTCGGCCGGCGGGCCGAACCGGATCATGTGGTCGACGAACGTGCGCGCCCCGAATCCCGAGTCGATCGGCTGACCGGCAAAGCGAAGCGCATACCGATCGAGGATGCGCTCGTCGGCGAAGTTCAACCGGTCCCGCTGGCCGGGGCAGACGACCAGCACGCTGGGCACGGCGCCGTGCGACGGTCCGTCCACCGGCCGTATTGTGACGGATGCCTTGCGGGATCGCCAACCGGCGGCCCGGCGGGGGTGATCAGCCCCACACCCGCTCGGCCGTACGCGCGAGCGTCTCGAGCTTGGCCCGCTGGTCGTCATGCGACAGCGAATTCCCGAGGACGGACGTCGCGAACCCGCACTGCGGGCTGATCGCCAGGCGCTCGAGGTCGACGTACCGGGCGGCCTCGCGGACGCGCCCCTCGAGCTCGTCAACGGTCTCCCGCCGCGGCGACTTCGTCGTCACCAGCCCGAGCACAACGATCTTGTCGTCCGGCACCTCGTCGAGCGGCTGGAACGACCCGGAGCGCTCGTCGTCGTACTCGAGCAGCAGCCGGTGCGCGGCGATGTTGCGGAAGACGGCCCGGGCGATCGGCTCGTAGCCGCCGGACACGAGCCAGCGGCTGCCCTGGTTGCCGCGGCACAGGTGGAACCCGAACGTCACCGCCGGGTGGCCCTCCATGACGTGGTTGTCGAGCTCGATCCCCCGGTGGAGCCACCGCGACGCGTCCCAACCCTGGCGCTCGTAGAACGCGCGCGGGGCCGGGTCGATCAGAAGCGGGTAGTGGGGCGCATCCAGCTGGATGTAGGTGCAGCCGAGCCGGGCGAGCTCGTCGATCTCCGCGCGGATCAGTCCGGCGACATCTTCGAGAAAGTCGTCCAGCGTCGGGTACGCCTCGCGTGACAGTTCCGGCGACCACAGGTTGGCGTACAGGCTCGGGCTCGCGAGCGTCACCTTCGGGATCGCGGTCGCCCGGCCGCGCAGATACGTGAAGTCCTCGGCGGCGATGTGGCGCCGCCATCGCAGCGACGAGCGCACCCCCAGCCCGGCGGGCCGCTCGGTCGAGCGGTCGCCGACCTCGGCGCCGTGCCAGTCGCCCCACAGATAGGCGTCAAGTGGCACATCGCCGAATCCGTCCACCGCGTCGGGGAGACCGCTCTGGAACGAGAGCCGGCGCATCTCGCCGTCGGTGACGACATCCATCCCGGCGTCCTCCTGCATCCGCACCGCCTCGTCGACGGCCCGATCTTCCGCCGCCTTCAGCTCGGCCGACGTGGCCTCGCCGCGGTCGCAGCGGTCGCGCACCTCGAGCAGCTCCGGCGGCCGCAGCAGGCTGCCGACGACGTCGGTGCGGGCGGTGGTCACGAGGGCGAGTCTATCCAGTCACCTGTTTCCACCGTTCCGGCGCTAGTTGCGCCTGACACTCGGTTCACGGACAATCGCGCGATGGCCGCCTGTTCCCAGTGCGGATCTGCTGTTCCGCGCGACGCGCGGTTCTGTCCGTCGTGTGCCGCTCCCCTCGGCGTGACGCCCGAATCTGCTGAGGAACGGAAAGTTGCGACGGTCTTGTTCGCGGATCTGGTCGGGTCGACGGCCCTTGCGGACGCGCAGGATCCGGAGCGGACGCGAGCGCTGCTCGATCGGTTCTACGACACTGTGGCTCTGGAGATCGAGCGTGCGGGAGGCACGGTCGAGAAGTTCGTAGGCGACGCGGTGATGGCGGCGTTCGGTGCGCCGGTCGCACTCGAGGACCATGCGGAGCGCGCGCTGCACGCGGCCCTCGCCATCCAGCAGCGGCTCGGCGAGCTCTTCGACGGCCGGCTCTCGATACGCATCGGCGTGAACACGGGTGAGGTCGTCGCGGGTCGAGCGCGTGAAGGTGGTTCGTTCGTCAGCGGCGATGCCGTCAACGCGGGAGCTCGGCTCGAGCAGGCGGCGGACGGTGGAGCGGTTCTCGTTGGCGAGCGAACGGTCGCCGCGGTGCGCGGAGCCTTCGAGTTCGGTGAACTCGTCGTGGTCGAGGCGAAGGGCAAGCCGGGCGGGGTGCCCGCGCGGAGGCTGGTGCGGCCGTTGTCGCTGATGCGGCCGCGGGGTGTGACGGGGTTGGCGCCCGCGTTCGTCGGCCGGGATCGGGAACTGTCGATGCTCTGCGAGGCGTTTCGTGACGTCTGCGAGACCCGCGAGCCACGGCTCGCGGTGCTTCTCGGCGAGGCTGGCGTGGGGAAGACCCGTCTCATGCGCGAGTTCTGGGCCTGGCTGGGGGATCAGCCGTGCAACCCGGTGCGGCGGACCGGCCGCTGCCTGTCATACGGCAACGCCACGACGTACTGGCCGCTTGCCGAGGTACTTCGCGAGCAGTTCGATCTGCGCGAAGACGAGCCGCCCGAGAGCGTCATGACGCTTCTGGGCCGGCACCGCTTCCTCGCGCGCACGCTTGGCATCGATACCGGAGAGGATCTGCATCCGCTGGTCGCGCGGGAACGGCTGCACGACGGCTGGGCGGCATTTCTCGAGGAGCTGTCCGCGGAGCGGCCGACGGTGATGCTTGTGGAGGACGTGCATTGGGCGGACGACGAGCTGCTCGACCTCGTCGACGCGCTGGTCGCCCAGGTGCGCGGGCAGCTCTTGGTTCTCGCGACCGCTCGCCCGGAGATCGGCGATCGGCCGCCCTTCGGGGCGAGCGGGAACCGACGTAGCGTCGTGCTGGAGGCGCTGCCGGCGGGCGATACGGGAGAGCTGCTGTCGCGGCTGCTCGGTCAGGAGCCGCCGGCGGCGGTGCGTGACGCCGTGATGCGGCGGTGTGAAGGCAATCCGTTTTTTGTCGAGGAACTGCTGGCGACGCTGATCGACCAGGGCGCGCTGCTGCGCGACGGCGGCGGCAGGTGGACGTGCTCCGAGCTGCCCGCGGGATTCGAGGTTCCCGACACGGTGCAGGCGGTGCTCGCGGGGCGTATCGACCTGCTGCCCGACGCGGAGAAGGCCGCGCTTCAGGCGGGAGCCGTGATCGGGCGCATCTTCTGGACGCGGCCGGTCTACCACCTGCTGGGGGGTGCGGCGCCGGACTTCCGTCTGCTCGAAGAACGTGACTTCATCCGGCGGCGTCCAAGCTCGGCGATCGCCGGCGAGCGGGAGTACGCGATCAAGCATGCGCTGACGCGCGAGGTCGCGTATGCGACCCTGCCGAAGGCGCGCCGTGCACAGCTGCACGCGGGCTTCGCTGCCTGGCTCGAGGAAGCGAGCGGTGGGGCCGATGAGCAGGCGGCGCTGCTCGCCCACCATTACGCGCAAGCGGTGCGGCCTGAGGACGAGGATCTGGTCTGGGCCGGAAGGGAAAGGGAGGCTGACCGTCTGCGCGAAAAGGCGTCTGCCTGGGCTCGTCGCGCGGCTGCGATCCTGATCAGCGGGTACGAGATGGACGCCGGCGTTGCGCTTCTGCTCCAGGCCGTCGAGTTCGAGTCGGATCGCGCACGACAGGCTGAGACCTGGCTCGTGATCGCGCAAGCCCATGCGATCAGGTATGACGGGGCGGCGTTCACCGGGGCGATGGAAAACGCGCTTGAGCTCGGCGCGGACGCAGGCGCGATCCATGCCGAGCTCGTCTACCAAGCGGCCCAGCGCGGCGCGATGTGGAATCCACCGATCGAAGACAAGCTCGAGGAGTGGGCGGAGCGAGCGCTCGACGCAACGCCACCCGGCTCGCTCGAACGGGGTAAGGCGCTGGCCGGTGCCGCCGGCGTTCGCAGTGCGCCCGAGCTCGCGCGGCAGGCACTCGCCATCGCTGAAGACCTCGGAGACGACGACCTGCGCACGGGCGCGTTGTTCATCCTCGTACACGCCTGTGAAGCCGCAGGCGACTTCGACTCCATGGTCGCCGCTGTCGAGCGGAATGTTGCGTTGCTGCCGCGTGTCTCCGACCCCGACCGACGAGCCAACATCCTGATAACGGCAGTCGTCCACCCGGTGTACCTCGGAGAGTTTGCACTGCCGTTGCGTTCTATCGACCTGTTGGACGAAACGACCGCCGGACTGACACCGCATCACCGGATGCACGCGGCGGGGGCGCGCGTCGGCCTGGCCTGGGACATGGGCCACTGGGAGCAAATCTGCGAGCTGACGCCGTATACCGAGGCCGTCGTCGACAGCAACGCCGAGACTCCGTGCATCATGAACCAGTCGAGCCTGCTTTTCTGTGCCGTCGCCCATCAGATCACCGGACGCCCGAAGGAAGCCGAACGCCTGGAGGAAAAGGCGGAGGCGCTGAACCTGCAAGGCTACGACCAGGCATTCGATGCTACTCGCTTGCAACTTGCTGCGATCCGCGGCGACCTCGATCGGGTGGAGGCGCTGATACGTCGCTACGAGCCATCGGCCGTTGAGGACAACTGGACGAAGATTGCACTCCTCGACGGATGGCTGGCGCTCGGCGCGTACGAACGAATCCAGGACACCGCGCCCGGATGGCTCATGCCTGGCATGTATTTCGAGCCCTTCGTGATGCGGGCGCTCGGTATTGCGCGAAGCGACGAGCACCTGATCGAGCGGGCGATTCGCCGGTTCCGGGAGATGGGCCTCGGATGGCATGCTGAGAAGACCCGTGCTCTCGCCGGCAGGGAGGCCACCCGCACACGCTGATCCACGCCCCAGGCGCGTTCAACCCACGTCCAGGCCGTCCCGCCTTGACAACCGAGGCCCGGTGCGGGAACCATTCGCCCCGCCGTTGAGGACGCGAGCCGCACTCCTGCCGGAGACGGGGGCACCCTTTCGCGTGGTTGAGCTCGAGCTCGACCCGCCGAAGCAGCACGAGGTGCTCGTGCGGCTGCATGCCAGCGGCGTCTGCCACTCCGACCAGAACGCCGTCGACGGCACCGCCGAGACGCGCTGCCCGGCGGTGCTCGGCCACGAGGGGGCCGGCGTCGTCGAGGCTGTCGGCCCGGGAGTCACGGCCATCGTGCCCGGCGACCGGGTGGCGCTCTCGTGGCTGCCCGCCTGCGGCGTCTGCGAGGAGTGCCGCCGCGATCTGCCCCATCTGTGCGCGGCCGCCTTCCCGGCGATGGACGCGGGCGGGCTGCTCGACGGCACCACCCGGCTCTCCTACGACGGCCGTCCGGCCTACCACTACTCGCTGCTCTCGACCTTCGCCGAGCACACCGTCGTCCCCGAGGCCTCGTGCATCCCCATCCCCGACGACGTGCCGTTCGACGTGGCGGCGCTCGTGGGCTGCGCGATCACGACCGGCGTCTGTGCCGCGTGGCGCACCGCGCGGGTGGCGCCGGGCGAGCGAGTGGCGGTGTTCGGCTGCGGCGGCGTCGGTCTCTCGGCGGTGATGGGCGCCGCCGCCGCCGGGGCCGAGCCGATCGTCGCCGTCGACGTGAGCCTCGAGCGAGCCCGGGCGGCGGCGGAGTTCGGCGCGACCGCGGCGGTCGTCTGGGCCGGCGACGCCGACGCCACCGGCGCGGCCGTCCAGGCGGCGTCGGGCGGCGGCGTCGACCACGCCTTCGAGGCGACCGGGCGGCCGGAGGCGATGCGGGCCGCGTTCCTGTCGCTGCGCCCGCGCGGGCAGGCCGTCCTGATCGGGATCCCGCGCGCCGACGCGGAGCTGCGTGTCCCCGCCCGGCTGATCCCGCGCGGCGAGCGGCGCGTGATCGGCGCCCTCTACGGCTCGGCCCGGCCGGAGCGCGACTTCGGCCTCATCCTCGACGCCTACCGGCGCGGCCGGCTGCCGCTCGACCGGCTGATCTCGCACCGGCTGCCGCTGGAGGGGATTGAAGATGCCTTCGCGCTCCTGCGCGAGGGCGGCGCCCGCCGGGCGGTGCTCGCGCTCGGCCCGGAGGGGGCGGCGTGAGGATCGCGGCCGTCGAGACGACGCGCTACCGCTTCCCGTTCGATCCGCCGCTGCGGGCGGCCTGGGATCCGGTGCCGCGCGCGCACCAGGACGCGACGCTCGTGTGCGTCGTCGCCGACGACGGCAGCCGCGGCTACGCGAGCGGCGACGCGCTGCCCGACGCGGAGCTGTTGGGGCGCCTGCTGGCCGGGGTCGACCCGTTCCGCACGGAGGCCGTGCGCGAGGTGTGCGAGACCGCCGACTTCCACGGCGGCCGGCCGTGGACGCTCGAGGTGGCCGTCTGGGACCTCGTCGGCCGGGCGCTGGGCCAGCCGCTGTGGCGGCTCCTGGGCGGGCGTAGCGAGGCGCTCGTCGCCTACGCGTCGAGCGCCGAGCCGGTGCCGCCCGACGAGCGCGCCCGCCGCTGCGCCGCCCTGCGCGACGCGGGCGTGCGGGCGGTCAAGCTGCGCTTCGCGGCCGACGATTGGCGGGCCGGCGTCGAGGTGGTCGAGGCGGTGCGCGCGGCGGTCGGGCCCGAGTTCGCGATCATGGTCGACGCGAACCAGGGCTGGCGCATGCCGGGCGACCGGCAGCCGCGCTGGGACGTGCCGACGGCGATCGGGTGCGCTCGCGCGCTCGAGCCGCTCGGCGTCGAGTGGCTGGAGGAGCCCCTGCGCACGGACGATGTGGACGGGTACGCGGCACTTCGCCGGGCGACGTCGCTTCGGATCGCCGCCGGCGAGATGGTGCGCGACGCCGCCGCGGCCCGCGATCTCGTCGTGCGCGGCGGCGTCGACGTGATCCAGCCGGACGTCGTGCTCGCGGGCGGGATCGGCGGCGCCCGCCGGATCGCCGCGCTGGCGGATCTGCACGGGCGCATGTGGTCGCCGCACACGTGGTCGAACGGCTACGGCCTCGTCGCCAACCTGCACGCCGCCCTCGCCTTCTCGACGTGTCCGTGGATCGAGGTGCCGTTCGACCCGCCCGCCCTGCGGGCCGCGCGGCGTGACTGGCTCCTCCCGGCGCCCGTCGAGATCGCAGACGACGGGACGATCCGCCCGCCGGCCGGGCCCGGGCTCGGTGTCGAGCCGGACCTCGACGCCCTCGACCGCTACCGGGTGGAATGAGCGCCCGCCCCGTCGAGATCCGGGCCGCCGTCCTCGAGGAGAAGGGCGCGCCGCTGCGCGTCGAGACGCTCGTCCTCGACCCGCCCCGCCACGACGAGGTGCTCGTCCGCGTCGCCGCGGCGGGCGTGTGCCACTCCGACCTGCACCTGGCCCAGGGCCACCTCGGCGACGGCCGCTGGCCGGCGGTGCTCGGTCACGAGGGCGCGGGCGTCGTCGAGGCGGTGGGGGAGGGCGTCACCCATGTCCGCCCCGGCGACCGGGTGGCGTTCTGCTTCGTCCCGTCGTGCGGTGAGTGCCGGATGTGCACGGCCGGGCGCCGGCACCTGTGCGAGCCGGCCGCGGAGCGGTCGCTGGCGGGGACGCTGATGGACGGCACCTCCCGGCTGCACCGGCCGGACGGCTCACCGATCAAGCACTTCCTGACCGTGTCGTGCTTCGCCGAGCGCTGCGTCGTCCCGGCCGCCGGCGCCGTGCCGATCGGTGACGAGCTGCCGCTGTGGCAGGCGGCGCTCGTCGGCTGCGGCGTCGTCACCGGCGTCGGCGCGGTGCGCAACGCGGCCCGGGTGGCGGAGGGCGAGTCGGTGTGCGTGATCGGGTGCGGCGGGGTCGGCCTGCAGGTCGTGTCCGGAGCGCGGCTGGCCCGGGCCGGCCGCATCGTCGCGATCGACCGCGACCCGGCCAAGCTCCTCCTCGCCCGGGAGCGCGGCGCGACCGACACGCTCGAGGCCGGGCCCGACGTGCGCGCCGCCGCCAGGGAGCTCGTGCCCGGCGGGTTCGACCACGCGTTCGAGGTGATCGGCCGCGCCGACACGATCCGGCTGGCCTGGGACGTCCTGCGCCCGGCCGGCCAGGCGACGATCGTCGGCATCGCCCCGGCCGGCGTCGAGGTGTCGCTGCGGGCGCTCGACCTCCTGAGCGAGAAGACGCTGCGCGGCTGCTACTACGGCTCGGCCGACGTGGCGGCTGAGCTGCCCGGGCTGGTGGCGCTTGCGGCCGCCGGCGAGATCGACCTCGCGAGCGTCGTCTCCCACGTCGTCGGGCTGGACGGGGTCGAGGAGGCGATGGGGCGGCTGCGCCGGGGCGAGGGCGCGCGGACGGTGGTCGTGCTCGACGCCGACCTGGCGGGGCGCTCGCCGGACTGAGCCCGTAGGATCCGCACCATGATTGCCGTCACCTACACGGGCGCCGGTGGCCCCGAGGTCGTGACCGTCGGGGAGCGCCCCGATCCGGTACCGGGCGACCACGAGGTTCTCGTCCGCGCCACCCACGCGGGGCTGAACCCCGCCGACCTGGCCC
>Ga0157372_10008592_pt1 | contig 10854 bp, 8 predicted proteins | sample C55metaG_FD_115307 | JGI IMG/M metagenome (GOLD analysis project Ga0157372, IMG submission 115307) | Corn rhizosphere microbial communities from Kellogg Biological Station, Michigan, USA - C5-5 metaG | ecosystem: Host-associated > Plants > Roots > Rhizosphere > Soil | place: USA: Michigan...
AGGCCGGCCCGCTTGTCCAGCACCGCGAGGAGCAGCGCGAGGCGGCGGCCGTCGTAGCCGGTCGCGACACGCTGCGGAGTGCCGAAGCCGGCCTTGGCGGCGAGCGCCTGGATCTCGATGAGGATCGGGCGGCTGCCTTCCATCAACGCCGTGACCGCGCTGCCCGAGGAATGCATGGCGCGGTCGCCGAGGAAGAGCTCCGACGGGTTGGCGACGGGAACGAGTCCATCTTCCGCCATGCGGAACACGCCGATCTCGTCCACGCTGCCGAAGCGGTTCTTCGTGGCGCGGAGCACCCGGTGGTCGAGCGAGCTCTCGCCCTCGAAATAGAGGACGGTGTCCACGATGTGTTCGAGGGTCTTCGGTCCGGCGATTCCACCGCCCTTGGTGACGTGCCCGACGACGAACACCGCGGTGCCGCTCTCCTTGGCGAAGCGCATGAGGCGCGCGGCCGTCTCGCGCACCTGTCCCACGTTGCCCGGCGCGCCTTCGAGGTCGGTGGTGAACACCGTCTGGATGGAATCGACGATCAGCACCTGCGGTGACGCCGCCGCGGCGGTGGTGAGGATCGTTTCCAGGTTGGTCTCGCTGAGGAGGCTCACGTCGCCCGTGTCACCACCGATGCGGTCCGCGCGGAGCTTCACCTGGAGCGCGCTCTCTTCACCAGACGCATAAAGCGTGGGATGATCACCGCCCTGCAACCGGCCGGCCACCTGGAGCAGGAGCGTGGATTTGCCGATGCCCGGTTCGCCACCGATGAGGATCATGGAGCCGGGCACGATCCCGCCACCCAGCACGAAGTCGAACTCATCGAGACCGGTCTTCCAGCGTTTGGACTCGGAGCCACTCACTTCGCGAAGGCGCGGCGTGGGCGCGACGCTCCCGCCTTCAGCGAGCGATCGAGCGCCGCCGGCACGACGACTCGCACCGCCGCTCGGCGCGGCCTTCGTGGCGACTTCCTCGACGAGCGAGTTCCATGCGCCACATACGTCGCAGCGCCCCGCCCATTTCGGGTGGTCGGCGCCGCACTCCGTGCAGCGGTACACGGTCCTGGTCTTTGTCGCCATGACTAAAAATAGCCTGGCGTCACGCGACGAGCGCGCGACGAACGCCAGATCGGTATCGCAAGCGCGCGCTGAACGGGAACGGCCGGATTGGAACCACGAACCCGCCGGATTGACTCCCCTGCTGCTCTGCCTCCATGCGCGCCGGAGCCTTGCGGGGCCGGTCCGGTCAATTCACGGAACGTTCGGAGTGAAGCGTCAAGCGTCGCTGCGCCGTGCGACGATCCCGCGAAGGACCGATCCCACGGTTTCAGTTTCAATCCGGCCGTTAGTGCTCTCCCTGCCGTTCGAGACCGCGCGCCAGGCGAGTCGATCCCGACACCGGCTCGCGCATCTGCGGGAGCACACTGCGCGTCACCCCGCTCGCCGAATATCCGTCGCGCCCGTGTTGCGGCCCGCATCCGAGCCGCCGCTCGGCCCCGGGCTGCGCTGGGAGAAGTTCTCGAAGCGGGTGTAGCTCTTGTGGAAGAAAAGATTGACGAATCCGATCGGGCCATTGCGTTGCTTGCCGACGATGATCTCGGCGCGCCCCTCGATGGAGTTGCCGTCCTTGTCTACCGGGCCCTCGTAGACCTCGGGGCGGTAGATGAACATGATAAGGTCGGCGTCCTGTTCGATGGCACCAGATTCACGCAGGTCGGATAATTGTGGCCGCTTGCTATCGCCGGCGCGCTGTTCTGGCGCGCGCGAGAGCTGAGACAGTGCGATCACGGGCACGTCGAGCTCCTTGGCGAGTGCCTTGAGCCCGCGCGAGATCTGCGACACTTCCTGCTGACGGCTCTCGCTGTTGGCCGGTCCCTGCATGAGCTGCAGGTAGTCGACGATGATCATGTCGAGACCCTGGTCGGCCTTGAGGCGCCGCGCCTTGGAGCGCATCTCGAGGAGGGTGATGCCGGCGGTGTCGTCGATCCAGATCGGCGCGTGCGTGAGAATGCCCGCGGCGCGCGCGAGGCGCGGAAAGTCGTCGTCGCGCAGCATGCCCTTGCGGAGCTTCTGCGCGTCGATGCGCGCTTCGGACGTCAGCATGCGCTGGACGAGCGACTCCTTGCTCATTTCCAGCGAGAAGAAGGCGACCTTGCGCTGTTTCTCGATCGCCGCGAACTGCGCGATGTTGAGCGTGAACGCCGTCTTGCCCATCGACGGCCGCGCGGCGACGATGACGAGGTCGGAGGGCTGGAAGCCCGACGTCATCTCATCGAGGTCGCTGAAGCCGCTGGCAATGCCGGTGATGGACTCGCCGCCGGCGTGGATGGCCTCAATGCGTTCCATCGTCGGCCAGAGGAGCTCCTTGATGCGCGAGAAGCCCTCGTTGGTCCGCTGCTGGGCGACCTGGAAGATTTTCTGCTCGGCGATGTCGAGCAGCTCGTCCGCGGTCTGGCCGCCGCCGAACGCCTCGCTGACGATCTCGGTGGAGACCTCGATGAGTCGGCGCAGGAGCGCTTTCTCCTTCACGATCTTCGCGTGGTACTCGACGTTCGCCGCCGTCGGCACGGCGTCGACGAGGAAGCCGATGTAGTCCTTGCCGCCCGCGCCTTCGAGCTCGCCGCGGCGCGAAAGCTCATCGGCCAGCGTAAGAGGATCGACGACGCTGCCGCGCTCGGTGATCGTCATCATGGCGCGGAACAGCCGCCGATGACGCTCGGCGTAGAACATCGAGTCGTCCACGACCTCGATGGCCCGCATGACGGCGTCCTGGTCGATCAGCATCGCCGAGAGCACCGCCTGCTCGGCGTCCTCGCTGTAGGGAGGACGCCGATCCCGGTATGGGTCACGCCCCAGGGGCGACGGCGCGATCGAGTATTCGACGGGCGAGCTGGACATCTTCCCAGGTAGGGCGCTTCCAGGAGGGATTCCGCAGGAGCGCGGCGGGATGGTAGGTCACGACGAGAGGAACACCGTAGTACCGATGCACCTGCCCGCGCAACTTGCCGACGGTGAGCTTGGTCTCCAGTAGAGTCTGGGCCGCAAAGGTGCCGAGCGCCAGAATCACTTTGGGACGGATGAGCTCGATCTGGCGGACCAGGTAGGGCGAGCAGGCGGTGACCTCTTCCGGCAGCGGGTTCCTGTTCCCCGGCGGCCGGTGCTTGAGGACGTTCGCGATGAACACGTCGTCACGCGTGAGGTTGATGGCGCCGATGATCTTGTTCAGCAGTTGACCCGCCTGCCCCACGAACGGCTCGCCCTGCTCGTCCTCGTTGGCGCCCGGCGCCTCCCCGACGATCATGAAGTCCGCGTCAGGGTCGCCGACGCCGGGCACGGGATTCTTGGCCGTGGCGTAGAGCGGACAGCGAGTGCACCCGGCAACCACCCTCGCGATCTCGTCGAGGGTGTCCAGCTTGGCGGCCGGGTCGTCGAAGAGCGCACGCGAGGCGCCGCCGATGACGATGCCCGTCGGTACGCCGTCGATGGGCGACTCGAGGGACCTCGCCTCGGAAGCCGCTTCGGTGGCCGGAACGTGAACAGCCTCCCTGGCCGAATCCGTCTCGACGGGCGGGACGGGCTCCGCCCTCTTCGGGCTGAGCGATGCCGCCGGCGGCAGGTTCGCTGCATCCCTCGCCGGCGGCTTCGCCGACTCCGGGGTGGCTCCCGCTTCCCGCAATGCTGCACGCCAGTCGGCGGAGCTGATGCTGACGTCGTCGCCGCCGTGGCGGCGCTTTCCCTTGCCAGCCGCGCCGATGAGGCGGAGCGCTTCCTCGACGCTGAGCGAGTCGAGCACCAGTTCGCTCTCGCCGAGCTCTCTCCGCTGTTCCAGGTAGCGGCGAAGTGCTTCCCTAGCGTCCATGCAACAGCTCCTCCACGCGGTCGAGGATGGCGTCTGCCACGTCGCGCTTGTGCTGAAGAGGCAGCTCCTCCCGCGCATCCGAGCCGCGGCGCAGGATGGTCACGCGATTCGTCTCCACGCCGAACCCCGCCCCGGGTTCACGCGCCGAATTGAGCACGATCATGTCGAGCGCCTTGGCGTCGAGCTTCCGGCGGGCGTTGGCCAGCAGGTCATCCGTCTCGAGGGCAAATCCGACGACGACGGCGTCCTCGCGCCGAGCATCGATGGTGGAGCGAAGGATGTCCGGCGTCTCGGTGAGCTGGATCGTACGCGAGCTGCCTGTCTTCTTGAGCTTGGATTCCGACTGTTCGGCCGCGCGATAGTCGGCAGGTGCGGCGCTCATCACGATCACCTGCGCCTGACCGATGTGCTGCGCGACGGCGTCGCGCATCTCCTCGGTGGATTCCACGGGCACGATGGTCACGCCAACCGGAGCCGGCACGGACATTGGACCGGCGACGAGGGTGACGTCCGCCCCTCGCCGCCACGCCGCTGCGGCAATCTCGACGCCCATCCGACCGGAGCTGTGGTTGGAGATGAACCGCACAGGGTCGATTGCCTCACGCGTTGGCCCTGCCGTGACGAGCACGCGGCGGCCACGGAGCGCGCTGTCGTGCATCTCGAGCAGTCGCCCCACGTGCGCGAAGATGGTCTCGGGCTCCGGCATGCGACCGGGCCCGCTTCCCTCTCCTGCGGCGAGCAGGCCGTCGTCGGGATCGAGCAGCCGATAGCCGAGCTCACGGAGCCGCGACGCGTTGTGCTGCGTCTGCGCGTGAGCCCACATGCGGTCGTTCATCGCCGGCACGAGGAGCACGGGCGCCTCGGTAGCCAGCAGGCAGGCGGTGAGGAGATCATCCGCCTGGCCGCCGGCGGCGCGCGCCATCAGGTCGGCGGTGGCGGGGGCGATGAGCACCGCATCGGCGCTACGCGCCAGATGGATGTGGTCGAGCGCTCGGCCCGCGTCGAACAGCCCTGTGTGCACGGGTCGACCGGTGAGCGCTTCGAACGTGACGGCGCCGATGAACTCCGTGGCGGCGCGCGTCAGCACGACGTCCACCTCCGCGCCCGCCTTGCCGAGCAGGCGCGCGAGCCACGCCGTCTTGTAGCTCGCGATGCCGCCGGAAACTCCAAGCAGAATTCGTCGGCCCGCGAACGGGCGCTGCGGAGGCACGGTCACTCGCGAGTGAAAGTGGGTCCCGGAAGGGTCCCTACAGGCGCTCCGCGCCTGCGGGATGACGAGCAGCAGGCGTTACGCGCCTGCGGAATGACGAGCAGCGCGGTACCGCCCTATTCCGTCGAACGGCGGCGCGGGATGACGCGATAATCGATGTCGCCGCGCGCCAGCTCCTCGAGCGAGCGCGTGGTGAGCTTCTTGTCCCGCGTGGCGGAGCCGCCGGGGAACTCGTTCAGGGCGCGCGCATACTTGGCGGCAACGAGTACCCCGAGGTACTTGTTGGCGGCGTGCTTTGCGATCTCGACCGGTGTGAATACTCGCATGTCCGGATGATCAGGGTGTGTGGTTGTTGTGAATTTCCTGCTCGAGCCGCTCGATGAGCTGCCCAACCTGCTGACGTAGATCCTTGACGCGCGTGCGGCTCATGACCTCGGCGTCCACGATTGAGCCAACGCCAGCGACGGCGCGCTCGAGGTCGTCGTTCACCACCACATACTGGTAGTCGTCCACCGCCTGCAGCTCCTGCAGCGCGCTCGTGAGTCGCGCGGCCAGCTGGACGGGGTTTTCCGTCTTGCGAGACCGCAGCCGCTCCAGAAGCACTTCCGCGGACGGCGGCAAAATGAAGATGGTCACGGTCTGCGGAAAGGCGCGCACGAACTGCCGCGCCCCCTGCGGATCGATGTCCATCACCACGTGGCGCCCAGTGGCCAGTACGCGCTCGACTTCCGAGCGCAGCGTGCCGTACAAGTTGCCGTGCACCTCGGCCGACTCGGCAAAGGCCCCACGCTCGCGCTCGGCGAGGAACTCGCTCCGCGACATGAAATAATAATCGCGTCCCGACTTTTCGTTCGGTCTCGGGGCCCGCGTCGTACACGATACCGAATAGCCGAGGTCGGCGCGCCGCGCCAGCAACGCTCTCGCAATGGTGGTCTTGCCGCCGCCGCTCGGCGCACTGAGGATCACGGGGAAGCAGGTCATTCCAGGTTCTCGACCTGCTCGCGCATCCGCTCCAGCTCCTCCTTCACGAGGAGCACGTCGCTGACGATGGCGGCATCGTTCCCCTTGCTTCCGGTGGTGTTGGCCTCGCGCAGCATCTCCTGCAGGAGAAACCCCAACCGCTTTCCCACGCCGTCGGGCTGCGGAGTCGCGAGTGCCGCACGGAAGGCGGCGATGTGAGCGCGGAAGCGCGACAGCTCCTCCGCCACATCCAGCCGATCGGCGAGCAGGGCAATCTCCTGGGCGAGACGGGTTTCGTCCGGCGGCACGCCGTCCGTGAGCTCGCGCACGGCGTTCCGGAGACGCTCGCGCTGCTCGACGACGCGCTCCGGCGCGCGTTCGGCGATGCGGCCAAGCGCGTCCTCGATGATGGCCAGCCGCGCCTCGAGATACTCCGCCATCCGCGCTCCTTCCACGCCCCGCATCTCGAGCAGCGCGCTGACGGCACGGTCCACGATGGCGACGAGCTCGACGCCGGCCTCGGCGGGCAACTCCTCACGCGGGTTGCCGGAGAAGACCTCGGGCATGCGGAGGATGGTGGCGACGTCGAGCGAATCGTTCAGCCCGAACCGCTCCTGGAGCTCGCGCAACTGGCTCACGTACGATCCGAAGCGGACTTCGTCGATCGGCGCTGCGTTCTCGGCCGCGGCGTCGCGCTCGAAGCGGGCGCTGACGGTGACGTGGCCCCGCGCCACACGGCGCCGGAGCGCGTCGCGAACATCGCCTTCCCAACGGCTGAGGACGCCCGGGAGCTTGATGGACGGATTGAAGAAGCGGTGGTTCACGGAGCGCACTTCCACGCTTGCGTGACCACCGCCAACATCGCCGTCGGCTGCGCCGAACCCCGTCATGCTCCGGATCATATCAAGCCGTGTAAGTTACGGCGCAACAATGACATTGTCAATTCCAGAACTCCCAGCGCACGCCGTAGAACTGCGTCTGGCGCGGCATGATGAAGCCCGGCACTTCCGCGTATCGCTCCTGCATGAGGTTGCGGAACTGGTAGGAAACGACGGCCGACTGAATGCGGATCTCGAGCTTGAACGCGAGCGTGCGGAAGCCGGCCACTCTTCGATCGGTCCCGTCCGCCTGGGCGAAGCGGGCACTGCTGCGATATTCGTGAGCCAGCGAGGTGAGCACCCCGAAATTCCCTCGCGGAAAGCGCTGCAGGAGGTTGGTCTGCAGATACAGCTCGCTCCGAGTCTGGTAGCGTGGGCGGTACAACCCGGTTGAGTCCGACCAGGCCACGGCCCACGCATCCACGTGAAGAGGACCATAGATCCGGCCCCGGATCGCGGCAGTCGACGCCGTCGCCGCGCCTTCCACGCGCTCGGCGCCCGCACGCGAATACGCGGTGTCTTCATCCAGCCCCGCGGCCGGAAGCAGGGTCGTCGCGCCGCGGCGGATCACCCCGCCAATCAGCCACAGATCGTTCACGCGAAACCCGACCTCGGCGCGATAGCTCGTCTGCGGTGCCAGCTCGTAGGTGGTGTACCTGGAGGGGAGCGCGAGCAGGTAGGCCGAGTCGGCGCCCGCGGGAATTTGCGGTTGGCCATTCGCGCCGAGGAAGACGGGCGAGTAGCCGATGATCCCGGGCAACTGAGGAAAGCTGTCAGGGCCAAACACGCCAGGAACGCGGAGCACGCGACCGCCGGTCGTGCGTGCAGCGCTTCCCAGAAGCGTCACGCGCCCGAACGGCTGGAGGCGCACCGTGGCTTCCGCGCGGCCGGGATCGAGTACGCTCCTGCCTTCGGCGAACGCCGTGGCCGCGAGCCACCCGCGCGCGTAGGAGCCGCGTCCGGAGAGCACGTGCGACACCCGTCCTCCGGAAACGCGCAGACGCTCGGCTCCGCTCACTCGCGCGCCGAGCAGCGATGTGCCGCCGGTCAGCAGGTACTGATTCTCGTACGCCGTGGAGTCCGCATTGAGTGTCGTCGTCTCACTCGGAGTGCTGCCGAGGAGCGTGCCCGGCAAGCGCGGCGAGCCACGAAAGGATTCCACGGAGGCGAGCAACTGCACCCAGCGTCCGTGTTCCGAGTCGCCGTTGCCGATGCGTGCGTACGCCGTGTTGCGTCGCGTCTCCCAGCCCGGAACGGTGTCCGTGGCGATGATGGGATTGCCGATGCCCGCCCACGGCGCGCGGTCGATGTCGCTGCGCTCGGCGAACAGGTCGCCGCTCCAGGGCCCGTGGGTCATGCCCAGCCGACCCATGAGGTGCAGGCCGCCCGTGGAGGGCATGCGACGGTCCGGCTGGGTGTTGTACTGCTCGGCGGAAATCTGGAGCGCCTCGCCGTGGTCGTAGCGGCGGCCGAAAAAGGCGCGATAGAGATTCGTGTTCTGGTCGCCGGTGGCGATGTCGGCGCGTGTGTAGGGAGTAGTGCGCTCGACTCGCCAACTCCGCGCGTAGACGCGCACTTCATCCGCGCCGCGCTCGATGCGCACTTCTTCCAGCGCGTGCAACGGCAGGTCGTTCACGGGCGCCACGCCCTGCGAGCGCCGGTCGAGTGGATCGAGCTCGATACCGTCGAGGAAGATGCGGATCCGGCGCAGATCTCCGAGCGATGCCACGACGGTCGGCGCGCCGATCCATCCGGCGGTGAACTCCGTCAGGCCGGGAATACGGCCCAGAAGGTCGCTCAGGGTCAGCGCTCCGGTGGCGAACATCGCCGCCCGGTCGTAGATGCGCGCCGGTCCGATGTCGAGGATCGGAGGCGCTTCCGCGAGCGCGAGCGGCGGCTTGATCGAATCCTTCTTCGGCGGCGCGGGGAGCGGCACGACACCAAGCCGGATCGAGTCATTCTTGATCATCGAGTCGGCGTGCGGCGGCGTGGGAACACGGATCGTGTCGCGGCCGAGATGCACCGTGTCGCGCGATGCGGTCACCGTGTCGCGCCGCGAGCGTGCGGTGTCGCGCGGGGTGGGCACCTGCGCTCGCAATGGCAAAACGGCCCCGGCGACAGCACCGAGGCCGATCAGCACTGCATGACGCAACGTGCCGAGAGTCACCCGGCGCGGCCTCGTGCGACTTCCACAAACGTCCCGACCGGGATGCCCGTCGGGCCACGCGGCACGGTGCCGAGGTCGGACTCGGTGTACGCTGTTCCTGCCACATCGAGGTGAACCCACGGATACTCGTCGGCGAATTCCTTGAGGAAGAGTGCGGCGGTGATGGTGCCGGCGGGACGTCCGCCGGAGTTCTTCACGTCGGCGACATCCGACTTGATGAGCTCCTTGAAGTCGTCCCACATCGGCAGTTCCCACCCCGGCTCACCGGCGCGAGTTCCCGCCTTGATGACTTCCTGCACCAGCTCGGCGTTGTTTCCCATCACGCCCGTGGCCGTATGCCCGAGGGCGATGACGCAGGCGCCGGTGAGGGTCGCCGCATCGACGACGGCGGCCGGCTTGTAGCGGCGCGCGTAGGCGAGGACGTCCGCCAGTACGAGGCGCCCTTCGGCGTCGGTGTTGATGATCTCGATGAACTTGCCCGACATGCTCTTCACGACGTCGCCCGGCTTCACCGCCGTGCCACTCGGCATGTTGGTGGTGGATCCGACGAGGCCCACGACGTTGACCTTGAGCCCGAGGCGCGCGATGGCTTCCATCGCGCCGAGCACGCCGGCGGCGCCACACATGTCGAACTTCATCCACTCCATGCCCTGCGCGGGCTTGATGGAGATGCCCCCCGAATCGAAGCAGAGTCCCTTGCCGACGAGCACGACCGGCGCGGCGCCCTGCGCGCCGCCGTTGTACTCGAGCGCAATCAGCTTCGGATCCTGCGGCGTGCCTTGAGCGACGCAGAGAAAGCTGCCCATGCCCAGCTGCTCCATCTCGGCGCGACCGAGCACGGTGACCTTCATGCCATGGCGCCTGGCGATGTCGCGGCCAGTGTCGGCGAGGAAGTCCGGCGTGCAGAGGTTGCCCGGCATCATGCCCAGGGTGCGCGCGAGGCCGTGGCCCTCAGCGATCGCGGACCCGGAGGCGATACCGCTCTGGAGCGCGGCGTCGTCATCGGCGAGGATTCGCGCCGCCGTGAGCGGCGCGCGACGATCCTCGGCGGGCGGCGGAGTCTTGGTGTCCGTGTACTCCCAGGCGCCGGCGGAGAGACCGACAACGGCCGCTTCCACGTCTGCGGCGCTAAGCGAGCCCGCGTACAGTGCGAGTTCGCCGGCACCCATCTTCGCGCCCTGGCGCGCGGCAATTGCGCCGGCGCGGCGAATGGCGGCGGTGCGGTCGGTCGGCTTGCCCAGTCCGAGCAGGAGTACGCGCTTCGGGCCGGTGCTGGCGCCGGAGAGGTGCAGCGTCTCGTCGCGACCGGCGCGGAAATCACGGCGATCGAGCGTGCGCGAAAGCGCACCGCCGAGCGTGGTGTCGAGTTGAGCGAGCGGCCCCTCGACTCTGGCGCCGGCGGAGAGTGCGACGACGAGAAGGGGGACGTCGAGTGCGCCGAGCTCCGGGCGCCCAGCGGAAAGCGACAGCGACATTGATTGAGTTCCGGTGCGTGGTGGGCGTGGGCGCTAGGCGCCCATGCCCTTGATGATCTGATCGCCGAACGCCGAGGTGCTCACCTCGGTGGCTCCCGGCATCTGTCGCGCGAGATCGTAGGTGACGTGCTTGCTCGTGATGGCGTTCTCGAGTCCGCGCACGATGAGCTCACCCGCTTCCTTCCAGCCCATGTACTCGAACATCATCACGCCGGAGAGAATCACGCTGCCGGGATTGATCTTGTCGAGATTCGCGTACTTGGGCGCCGTGCCGTGCGTCGCCTCGAACACCGCGACGCCATCGCCCACGTTGCCACC
>Ga0157372_10008594_pt1 | contig 10852 bp, 15 predicted proteins | sample C55metaG_FD_115307 | JGI IMG/M metagenome (GOLD analysis project Ga0157372, IMG submission 115307) | Corn rhizosphere microbial communities from Kellogg Biological Station, Michigan, USA - C5-5 metaG | ecosystem: Host-associated > Plants > Roots > Rhizosphere > Soil | place: USA: Michigan...
CGACGGCTCCACTGACGTCATCGACGGCTTCGCCGCCGCCATGTTCGTCAACCACTCCTGCGCTCCCAACTGCGAGACCGAGGAGGACAACGGCCGCGTCTTCATCAAGGCCATCCGCAACATCGCCCCCGGCGAAGAGCTCGTCTACGAGTACAACCTCCACGACTCCGACGACGACTCCGCCGACTGCTACTGCGGCGCCGCCCACTGCCGCGGCACCATGTTCTCCGACGAAGAACTCAAACGCCGCGCCCGCATCGCCAAACGCAAAGCCGCGAAAAAGTAGCGGCGGCCCGCCCAAGCGATGCCCGCCCTCCCTTCGCAGTCGTGACTTGAATGGAAACAATCAATCTGTGGAAACAGAACCTCGGCACGGTCCCCGACGACGTCTGGCGACAGTCCGATCTTCGCGTACTCATCCTCGCCGACAACGGCCTGACGCAACTCTCTTCACAGATCGGCAACCTGCAAAATCTCCGCACACTCGATCTGGGTCACAACAAGCTCCTCCAACTGCCTGACGAGATCGGCAACATTGAAGCGCTCAGTGATTTCCTGTATCTGCACGACAACCAGTTGAACTCACTGCCCCAATCACTCGGACGACTCTGGAAACTTCGCTACCTGAACATCAGCGAAAACCGCTTTACGAGTCTCCCTGCATGCATCTGCTCGATGTCGTCCCTCGTCGAACTGCGCGCAACGGACAATCAGATCGCAGATCTCCCCGATTGCGTCAGCGCGTTGTCGAACCTGCGCGAACTGCATCTGCGAAATAACGTACTCCGAACGCTCCCGCCGGCCATCGGCAACCTGGCTGACCTTCGGCAAATTGACCTGCGCGGCAATCCCATCGAAGCGCTTCCCGACACACTTGCAGCCTTGCCGAAGCTCGAAAAGCTTGACCTTCGCTGGGTCAATACATTGAGTCCACCAGCGTGGTTCGAAACACTCGAAGACCGCGGCTGCCTAATCTACCGATGAGTAAAGACTTACGGCTGTAACCTGGCAACCCTCTCCAATGATCGCAGTTTACGGCGCACTGCCGGCCTCCAGATTCTCCCTCTCTCTGCTGCACAGCACCTGCGCCATGAGTGGAAACGTAGTGATCACTCCAACGGCCGCCAGCGCAAACCCCGCACCTCGCCGAACATTCCGATCCAGCTTCTCGGAAACCAGCAGCCCCACGCCAATCCCCAGGGCCACACGCGTTCCGGCAAGAAGGAGCACCTCCGGCACTGTCAGACTCGTTCGTCTCATCGCTAATCTCCCGGTCGGAATTTCACGCAAATATACCGAGCGAATCCTACGCCCTCTTCCACGCCTTCACCAACGGCCCATCCTTGCCTCGCACCGGATCACTCGCCGGAAACTTCACTCTCTTCATCCGTTCGACCATCGCCTCATCCGGCGCTTTCCGGCAGATGTCCCAGGTCTCCCCCGCCGGATATGCCCCAATGACAAGAAAGTCGTCACTAGCCTCAATCCTGCAATGTCCGGTTCCCGTCGGCAGCACGGCGACATCACCGGCCCGCACCATCACCTCACGCCCGCCCTCGCCGCCCAGCACCAGCTTGCCCCAACCCTTCGCAAACCCAAGCACTTCATGCGCGGTCGAGTGATAGTGATGAAAGTCATACACGCCATTCCTCCACTGCGGAGGCCACCCGTTCGCATCGAACACATTTTCCATCACCGACGCCGTATCGCCGCTCGTCGAAAACGGCCCGCGATACAGCAGCACCGGAAGCTCCTCATTGTTCGGCACCCACCCATTGCGCCGGAGCAACATCTCCTCAGGCGCCATCTCCGATCCAAACGCGCGCGCACCCATCCCAGCCCCCATCGCGACCATGAACGCACTGAACTGCCGCCGGTCCATAGTTACCGCCAACTATTAGGATTCGCGGCGCTGCACGCCACGATGCCCAGCCTTCAACGCCGTGGCGAACCTTAGCGCACCTTCGTGCCCTTTGCGTCAAAGCTTTTCGCCGATCCAGTCTCAGAACCCATTAACCCGCCGATAAATGCCATCTCGCAGCCGCTCAACATTGAAGTTGATCAGCAAACCGAGCCTCCGCTCCGATAGCTTTAGATACGAGATCAATTGCGACAGGTGCACCGGCGCGACTGCCTCAATCGACTTCACCTCGATCACCAACTCATTCCCCACAAGAATGTCGATCCGGTAACCAACATCGGCCAGCTTCACACCCTGGTACACAACCGGCACCGGCACCTCCGTTTTGATCTCCAATCCGGACTGCGCCAATTCAAAGACAAGACATGCGCAATATGCGCTCTCAAGCAAGCCTGGCCCAAGTTCAGAGTGCACGCGAAACGCCGCATCCAGCACGCGTTTCGCTAGCCCATTCAGTTCTTCAGGCCCCAAACTCAATTCCACTCCCACTACTGCCATGGCGAACCTTAGCGCACCTTTGCGCCCTTAGCGTCAAAGTCTTTCCACCAGGATCACCAACACCTCAAATCTACCTCTTCAGCAGATCCACCGGCTGATTCACATCCTTCACCCGGAACATCTCCGCCAGCGCCGGATGCTTCACCGCAATCGCCCGGTACATCTCCCACGCCACGCGCCGGTAGCTGAAGTGCCCCGCCGCGCCGCTGCGCAACTCGCTGATGTACAGCGCCTCCGAGAAATCCATCTTGAACAGCGATCTGCAGCGCGTACCCAGCGGCAGCAGATATTGCGCACTCTGCTTGGCCTCCGGCTCCTCCGAATCGCGCATCGCGCGATACGCCGCCAGCGCAGCATCCATCGCGCTCTTATACTTCGCCCCTAACCCTGCCTCTTCCAGCGTCGGCTGTCCCGGGCACGTCGGCTCGTCATAACCATGCACATCACTGAACGCCTGCATCAACTGCACGCACCGCCGGTGCCTATGCATATCCCTGAACCCGCCCACATCCATCAGGATGTCGAACCGGAATCCATGCCCTGCCTGGAATGCGCGCAGCAGCTCATCATGCCGCCCACGATGCGCCACGCCCAGCTTCAAAATCTCATTGCGCCGTGTCTCCGTCAGCGCCGCCACCGCTCCCCGCAACTGCCTGTACGAGTAATGACAATGCGGATACAGCAACGACGTCGCAATCTCGACCTCAATGTCCTCGTCATCATCCAGCAGGTCCACCACCGGCGCCGGATACACCGGAGCATCCCCCATCAACTCGCGCGCCGCCTGCGCCAGCTCCTTGCGGCTCTCAATCGCATAAGCAGTTGGCTCCGCATACTTCACCAGCGTCGGCGCTGCCTTCACCGGCGGCATCAGCTCATTCAAAATCTCTTCCGTCGCCGCAGGATCGACATTCCCCTCGCCCGCCATCTCCTCCAGCCGATCGCGCAGCACATTCCACGCCGGATTACTCGCCGCCTCACGCAGCTTCGTCCCCAGTCCGCGAATCTCCGCAAACTCCGTCGACAGCAGCCGCGACACCTGCATCTCCAGCGTGCGCGCATTCACAATCTGCCCCAGCGACGTGTTGGTAGCCAGCGGCAGCATGTACCGCGCCGCATCAAACGCCCGTGCCTTCAGCGTCCGCGCATAGCTCTCCGGCTTCATCTCCTCCGGCCGCGGAATCGCGTTCTTCAGCGCCTCGAACATTCCCGCGCCAATCTCGTCGTACGCATGAAACAGCGCCTCGATCGCCGCCGTGAAATGCTTGCGTCCACTCTTGCTCAACTCCGGCGTATACCATCCGCTGCGCCGGAAATCCTGGTACCGCGTCGACCGCTCCTGCCCATCCCACCGCGTCTCATCCACCAGCGTGATCGCCGCCAGAAGCGACAGCCTCTCCACCGCAAACGGAATATGCGCCAGGTCGGCAATCGACCGATGCCCATACTGGAAATAAAACGTATTCAGAAACTGCTCAGCCTTCTGCGAGCTGATCTCCGTCAGCGACTCCCGCATCGTCAGCGCCGACCGCGAATACTTCGCCATCGCATACGCCAGCACCTCCGGCTCCGCACCGTGAATCGCATACACTTCGGTGGTGCTCTCAGCACCGGGCTTCGGTTCGTTTGTCGAGGTTTCGGAAACGGCAGGGGCAGCAGCAGGCGATGACATAACTCGCATAAGCATACAGCGCTACACCTATGTTGGAATCTAGCCTTTTTCTTGACCGGTAAGCCGCAGCGCAGCCTCCCAACCCCCACCACCACGAACTCCAGCCGACGGTCGCCGTCGGCAGCCATCTTTCTAACTCGAAGGGAATGATAGTTTCCTTCTACTGTTCTGCGAATTCTGCGATCGGGACGGTAAATTGCGCCCTGCGAAGCGGCGCGAGCCGAGTCTGTTCGAGATGATCGCGGTAAAAAAGGTTGTAGGTGTCGAAGGGGATAACCCGCTGAGCGTCCGGGTGGGCGATGTGGACGCAGGTCTTTTTGATGGAACGGAGATCGAACGTCTGAGCGTCGATGAACTGCACAATAAGAATGCGGAAGAGGTTTGCGTAGCTCAGGTCAGGCGCGGATACCTGAGGGAGACAGCAGAGAAGATCATGCAACGTGGTGGCCTGTGACTGCGGTGAGTGATTGGTACTGAAGAGTTTGAAGATCGCCTCGTGAACGCCCTCTTCCCTTTCGTAGATGATCGTGTTGCGGCCGCCATTGATGAGGACTTCAGGCGGGACCATGCGGGTCAGCGGAACGACGTGGCCCGCAAGCTTGAGCGCGTAGGCCATAGCGAGCGAGTCCGGGTGGCAAGGTACAGGAATGATGTCTTCGGGCGCGAAAACGGAGCTCTGAGCTAAGATCCGGCGACGCACTTCGGTTAGCGTCAAGCGATGCTCCGCGGAGTTGAATTGCGTGAGGCGGCCTGCCTGCTGCACGGGCTGAAAAGTGACTCCACGAACACAGGGCTGCTTCAGAGCGAAATCGACGATGGCCCCGAGTTCGTTATCGTTAATGCCGCGCTCAATGGTGACGACGAGCGTTGTGGAGATGTTGAGCGCGTTGAGCCTTTCAAGCGCCTTGGAACGGATGTGGCGGAGATCGGCGCCTCGGAGGTGCATGAGCGGCTCGCGCTCGAGCGAGGCGAACTGGAGATACAGCTCGAACTCCGGCATGTAAGTGGCGAGGCGCTCGGCGAAGCCGTCTTCATTAGCGATACGAATGCCGTTCGTGTTGACCATGAGGTGCTTGATGGGGCGCGCTTTCGCGGCGTCAAGCACGGCGAAGAAGTCGGGGTGGAGCGTGGGCTCGCCGCCGGAGATCTGCACGATATCGGGCTGGAGTTCGTTGCGTACAACAGCATCGAGCATGGCCTCAATCTGTGCGAGAGGGCGGAACGTTGGGCGATGCGGTCCACTGTCGGCATAGCAGACGGGGCATGTCAGATTACACGCATCGCAGATCTCGACGAGCGAAAGACAGGAGTGCTGCTCGTGATCAGGACAGAGCCCGCAGTCGTAGGGGCAGCCGTATTTGATAGGCGTGTTGTAGACCTGCGGCATCTCGGGCGGCTTGAGGAAAATCTCGCGGCAACGGCGGTAGTAGTCGACATCGTCGGCGATGAGGACGCGCTCGAAACCATGCTGCGGGCAGCGCTTCAGCATGTAGACGTTGCCGTCTTCGAAGACGATCTTGGCGTCGATACGGCGGAAGCAAGTGGTGCAGAGAGAGACAGCAGCGTCGTAGTAGAGGTATGGGCGGGTGCGGGCCATTAGTCTTCCTTGTGAGCAGAGGAAAAGCGTTTGTATAGCGAAACACCAACCAGAGAGAGCGTCCCAATCACAAGACCACCAAGACCAACCGCAATTCCGATCATCTCGAGGAAACCGGTCGCCATGAGAAACATCGAAAGTCCGGCTGACCGGGTGGGGTCATTAGGCCCACTGATGTAGCCATAACGGCTGAACAACGCGAGATTCGCGCCACAGAGGCCCAACGAGATCGTAAGGGTAGTGGCGAAGGCGGCGATTGCCTTCGAGTAGCCAGTTTTGTTGTGCCAGGGAAGTTTCATTCGGTCGAGTGTGCGCAAATATATCAGTGCTTGAGCAGCTTCAATATCCCATGTCAGATGAAGTCGTGGGGCGCTGATGAGGACAGTTTGTCGAGTGTCATAGACGCTTCTTCCGCCGATCGGTGAACCAGATGAAGCCGACGATGAGAAGAGTGAGACCCACAACGAGGCAGCATGCACCGCCGAACCCGTAGTCGTCCATTCTTGGGTGGATCATGGGTTGAAGGAAGCCGCATCGTCCGACGCCGATGAGCAGGACAACGGCAGAAACTGCGATGAGGATTGCGGGAGCTACGCGCGATTTTTGGTTTTGGGGCTCAGGCATTTAGTTTTTGTGTTTCGAGCGGCGTTTGCTTAGATCCACGAGGACTGCCACGGCGAGCATGGATGCAACGAACGTGATGGCACAGAGCGGAATAGCGTACTGAAGCCATTTGCTGTCGGAGTCCGGCGCGACGACGAAGTTCGCGGTGCAAAGGCCGAAGGCGAGAATGCCGATGGTCGCGAGGATGGCGATTGCTTTGGGGATGCCGGTTTTGTTGCGCCAGGGAAGATGCATAGGGTGGTGACTAATTGCTCCGGATGGCATTGATGATGGCTGCGGCGACGAGCCAAAGGAAGCTGCCGATCAGAGAAAGGAGGGAGATGCCGAATAGAACCAATCCCAAACCGCCTAAAATGCCCTCGCCGTAATGAGCCTGTCCGCGGACAGAAAGGTTCGCACCGCAGAGACCAAGGCTGAGAAGGAGGCCGCCGCCAGCGCAGGCGAGGACTATGAGCGGGCGCTTGAGGCCGATTTCACGACGGCGTTGCTGTTGTTCATCGAACAAGAGCCACCTCCGAGGAAGTGAGAATTGGAAGCTCTGCAACCACGAGTGCGACGAGGCCGGCGAGGCAGGCCCATTGAATCACGTTCAGGCCGTGGAGTAGCGGCTGCGGCTTGATGAAGTCGATGAGGAAACGCCATAGCAGATAGGCGGCCATGAAGAGACGGAAGGTCTGGCCCAGACGATGCGGACGCGCGTTGAAGCGGTGTAGGGCGAAGGCAAGCAGCAGGAGGAAGATCACCTCATAGAGTTGCGTAGGATGCCGCGGGATGCCGTCGCCGAAGTTGACGCCCCAGGGCAGCGTGGTCGGTTTGCCGCAGGTGTCGTCGGCGAGGCCAGCGAAGAAGCAGCCGATGCGGCCGATGGCGATGCCGAGGCAGAGCGGGACGGCGAAGAGATCGCCGGTGCGGGAGCGGATGTGCGCAAGGAGCTTGAGGAGCTCGACCGCGAGCCAGCCGCCGAGCAATCCGCCGACGATGGTCTTGCCGCCGCCGGTGAAGGCGAAGACCTGATGCCAGTCGAATCCGCGGACAGGCGCGTACTCGAGCAACCCGAGGATGCGGCTGCCGAGGAGTGCGCCAACGGCAGCAGCCGCAATGATTGTCCAACGGCGCTCGTCGCTCAAAGTGTCACCTGCACGTGTGCGCTGGTGGCGATAGAGAGCGTAGCCACCGGTGTAGCCGAGGGCCTCGAAGACTGGATGAAAGGCCGGTTGAGGCAGCAGAGGCATGAGGACGAGTGCGATGATGCTATCGCATCCGATCCCAGGCGTGGAAAAGGAAGGCGCGCTCTAATCCTTGGAAGCGAGCTCGAACCGCGTGACAATGCTCTAATACCAAAGGAAATTCTTCAGGAGCACACATGAGCAGTCTCACCGGCAAAGTAGCCCTCGTCACCGGAGCCTCCCAGGGCATCGGCCGCGCCATCGCCCTCGATCTCGCAAAGAAAGGCGCCACCGTCGCCCTCGCCGCGCGCTCCCTCGATAAGCTGGAATCCCTCGCGCAGGAAATCTCCGCCGCCGGTGGCGCCGCCAAGCCCTTCGCTCTCGACGTCACCTCCGAGGACTCCATCAAGTCCTGTGCCAAAGCCGTCCTCGCCGACCTCGGCGCCTGCCACATCCTCGTCAACAACGCCGGCATCACCCGCGACGGCCTCGCCCTGCGCATGAAGCTCGCCGACTTCGACGACATCCTCCGCGCCAACCTCACCGGCGCCTTCCTCCTCACCCAGGCCGTCATCAGCAGCATGATGAAGGCCCGCTGGGGCCGCGTCATCAACATCACCTCCGTCGTCGGCGAGACCGGCGCCGCCGGTCAGGCCAACTACGCCGCCTCCAAGGCCGGCCTCATCGGCCTCACCAAGTCCCTCGCCCGCGAGTTCGCCTCCCGCAACATCACCATCAACGCCGTCGCCCCCGGCTTCATCTCCACCGCCATGACCGACGCCCTCACCGACGACCAGCGCGCCGGCATCCTCGCGCAGGTTCCCCTCGGCCGCTACGGCACCGTCGACGACATCGCCTCCGCCGTCACCTTCCTCGCCTCCGACGCCGCCGCCTACATCACCGGCCACACCCTCGACGTCAACGGCGGCATGTACATGGGCTGATCAGATCGCCTCGCCTCCGCGTGAAGAACGCTTTTTTCGTCTCGCCCCGATAGGGCCTAACCCCCCGAGTATCTTTCACCTAACGAATCCGAATTGGTTCAGCCGACAAAAGATATCGAAGATTCCACTTGCCACCACTACCTTCGGTGGTTACTTTACGGCTAATGGCAAACATGCACACAGCTCTGCCGTCTGAGCAGACGGTCCCTCCGGTCCCCGAGCCGATCAATATTGGCGTAACGATTCGTGGATTTCGGCTGCAAAAGGGGCTGTCGCAGGGCGACATCGAGAAGCGCACCGGCCTGCTTCGGTGTTATCTCTCGCGTGTGGAAAACGGCCATACCGTTCCCTCGCTCGAGACCCTGCAAAAGATCGCCGCGGCCCTCGACATCTCGCTAAGTCATTTCTTTTCAGACGATCCGGTCCGTGACGTGGGCGGAATCTCCCTCAGCGAGGATGAGATCCGTTTCCTCACCCAGGTGCAGCGCTACGCTGCAAATCTCACCGAAAGCGACCGCCGCCTGCTGCTCGCGATGGTGAGGAAATTCGCCGCGACGGTTTCCACAACCTTCGATTAGCCAATTTTCACGATCGATTTTGAAGCGGTTTTAGCGCACTTTTGTGCGTTTTAAGCGTGTTTTGGAAGGGTCGTTTTTGCCCCTTTTCAGCCTCTTGCCGCCTTCGAGAGCGCATATCCCACCAGCGACAGGATCAGCGCCGCCGCCGTAAACGTCGCCCGTTGCCTCGCCCGATAGCTCGCTTTGCCTGTCGTCATCTTCGGCAGCAGCGGCACTCCGAGCGCAAGCCCGGACAGCAACCCGCCCAGATGCGCCGAGTTGTCGATATGCGGGATGTTGTTCGGGTTCACATGCAGCCGCGCCCACTCCCCTGCAGTCAGCGAGGGCGAGAACTGCGGCGCGATCCCGAGCGCGAGGTTGATGACCGCAAAGAGGATCACTTGCCGCCTCAGGCTCTTCAGCTCCTCCCAGGGAAGGTTCAGCTTCCGGTTGGAGAGCAGCACAATGAGGATCCCTGCAATCCCGAAGATCGCCCCTGAGGCCCCTACCGAAACCACATCTGTGCGTGTGAATACGCTCTCCGCGGCCGATAGCAGATTCCCCGTCACACCGGTGAGGATGTACACCCACACCAGTCCCCACCGTCCCAGCAGCGGCTCGCCGAACAGCCCAAGGTTCCAGAGGCACCAAAGATTCACACTGATGTGCAGAATACTGGCGTGCACGAAGCACGCCGTTACCAGGCGCCACCACTGTCCCTGCGCGATCGCCGCCCAGCTGTCGCATCCGCCGAAGTAGTACAGTACATTCCCATCGAACTGCGCCGTCAGGATCGAACCATACTGATGCGCCTTCCACAGCGGAATCACCGGACTCCAGTGGAACATCACGGCAAACACCAGCAGGTTGATTCCCATCAGCACGGACGTCGCCGGGTACGCCGCAATCATTGACGACCACGAACGTTTCCGGGACCGTGGCGCACTGCCGCGCGTCACCTCACCTGCACGCGCAGCAACTACCGACGCAGGCTCATGCGCATGTCCCTGCGCGTACACCACATCACTGTCCTGAGGATTCGACACAAAAAGAAAAGGCTCGTCAGTTGAAAACCTGACTCACATCATAGCGAAGTTTTCACGAGCTGATGAGACACGACGGTAACAGGACGAATCTGTCGTAACAGCCTGGACGACTACGCCGCGTGCTTCCAAAGCCGATCGCGCAGTTCCGGCGATACATGCTCCCGCACCATCGCGGACAACATGCCCGGCACCGGCGTCGTCATCGCCACCAGGGCCCACAGCAGAAGCGAGAAGATCACACCCGAGACCGCCACCGCTTCCAAACTGATTGTGATGCTCTGCGGAATATGAGCCAGCGCCAGCGCCCGCTCGGCGCCCAGATGCAGGTGCACGCTTCCGCTCAAATGCCTGATGGTCTCCAGCCGATGCATCACCACCGCCGCGAGGAAGAAGGCCATGCATGCCATTGTCGTCACGGCCAGCAAGAGCACGTCGACGGTGCGGTGCAAATGCTGCTTTCCACGACAGTGGCCGCAACCACGCAGATGTGCCTCATAGTCCCCGCGCAGGCTGAGTGGAGTCCCAGAGATGTCATATCGCCATCCGGACAGAATGGCGCCAATGACTTCATCTGTGCAGGGAGTATGTCCGTCTTGATACGAGTGTCGAGGAAGGGTTGCCATTTATTTATGCAAGCTTTATTTTACTTCACCGCCTGATGCCCGAAAAGCCCCAAGCTTGAGTCTCTGCGTGCCGGAACCAGCCCCTTGTTCATCTCTTTGGTTACACGATGTTTTACAACCGAATCGGTTCCAACGCAACATCTTGTTGCGCTAATAAGACCCGGTTTCCCAACAGGCTCATCCGGTTGCCTATCGCCTGCTCCG
>Ga0157372_10008596_pt1 | contig 10852 bp, 9 predicted proteins | sample C55metaG_FD_115307 | JGI IMG/M metagenome (GOLD analysis project Ga0157372, IMG submission 115307) | Corn rhizosphere microbial communities from Kellogg Biological Station, Michigan, USA - C5-5 metaG | ecosystem: Host-associated > Plants > Roots > Rhizosphere > Soil | place: USA: Michigan...
CGCTGCGCGGGCTCAACTCGGCCGGAATCACCGCCACGCCCGGGGCCCTCCTCGACTACCTTCACTACTCCTGGGTGGCAGACGGGACGCGAGCGCGTGGTCGGCTCGACTTCCGTCCCAGGTTCGGGGCGCGCGAGGCCGCGGCCTCGGTGAGGAGCTGACGAGCGATGGGCAGCAGGCGGGTCCTGGGGAACGACCCCTTCCAGCGTGGCGCGGCGGAGCGGCCACCCGTTCCGCCCGCGCCGGCGGAGACGCCGCCCGTGCCCCGCTCACCTCCCGAGCCCACCGGGAAAGGGCCGGCTCGGACGCAGGCGACGTCCTCACCGCGGGGCAGCAAGCGCGGCGAAAGCGCGGCGGCGGTCTCCGGCAAGTCCGGCGGCGCCGCTGAACGGCGAACCTCGGCGCGGAAACGCTCCGCCGCCGTCGAGACGCCCCGGACGCCAGCGTCGCCGCCATCTCCGAGCGGGGACGCCGGGGGTGCCCGAACCGTCGCACCGCTCGCCGAGAGCGCGAGGTCCGCGGCGGTTCCTCTCGCGGCGTCGGTCGTGCCCGAGCCGCCGCCCGTCGCGCCGGCCTCCGCACGCGCCGAGCCCGCCACCGGGTCGTCCGGCGGTCCGAGGGCTCCGGTCCCGGCGGGTCCAGTCAGCGATGCTCCCGCGGCCACGTCCGCTCCGACCCTCAGCTGGACGCCGCTGCCCGACGCGGTTGCGCCGGTCCCCGACGAGCCCGCGCCCCGGCCCGCGGCGGAGGCAGCGGGAGCTGGAGGAACCCTGGCCGAGGTCCTCCGCGAGGCGCCGGGCCTCCTCGCAGAGGCGTGGTCCGCGCTCGAGGCGGCGCTCCGTGCGCTGCGCGCCGGCCTGGGTACGGCGGGGGGCGAGCAGCTCGACGTGTACGGCCGGGACGCTCGGCTGACCGAGGCCGTCGCCCCGCTGGTGGACTTCCTCTACAGCCGCTGGTTCCGGGTGGAGGTGGAGGGGGCGGCTCACGTGCCGGCGGGCGGCGCGCTGCTGGTCGCGAACCACGCCGGAGCGCTCCCGCTGGATGGACCGATCCTCCACGAGGCGCTCCGCCGCGAGCGGCCCGACCTCCCGGACTCACGGTGGCTCGCCGAGGATCAGGTCTTCTACGCCCCTCTCCTGGGCACTCTTTTCAACCGCCTCGGCGCCGTGCGCGCGTCGCCGGACAGCGCCACGCGCCTCCTCGCCGAGGGGCGTCCGGTGCTGATCTTCCCCGAGGGCATCCAGGGCATCGGAAAGCCCTTCCGCGAGCGCTACCGGCTGCAGCGCTTCGGCCGGGGCGGGTTCGTGAAGCTCGCGCTCCGCACCCGCCGCCCGATCCTTCCGGTGGCGATCATGGGGGCGGAGGAGACGCTGCCCCTGCTGGGGAAGCTTCCCGGCGGCTTCCTCGGCGTGCCGTACCTGCCGGTGACTCCGGTCCCGCTTCCGGCCAAGTGGCGGATCCGCATCGGCGAGGCGATCGACGTGCCCGCCGGAGCGAAGGAGACCGACCTCTCGGTGGTGGAGGCGGTGTTGAACAAGAAACGAAACACCATCGAGCACATGCTCCGCGAGCTGCTCGGCGCCCGGGGCGGCGTGTTCCTGGGGTAGAAACCCCGTGGACGATCTCGGCTAGTCTCGGCGCGTGGCCTCTCGCGAACCTACCGCCCTCGCGGCGTTGCTCCCCGACGTCCTCGGCCGCCTGGTGAAGGACGGCCACGGCGCCGGAGCACTCGGGGCGCTCTGGTCCCGTGTCCAGGGCGGGGTCATCGGCGCGCAGAGCCGGCCGGTGGACCTCCTGGAGGGCGTTCTGCGCATCGACGTCCGCGGCGCGACCTGGCGGGCGACGCTCCAGGCGCAGGAGGCAGTCCTCCGCGAGCGCTGGAACACGGCGGTGGCGAGCGCGCCCGTCCGGCGCATCGAGTTCCGACTCGCCCCGTGAGCCTGCTCCTCTCCCTGGTGCTGCTCGCCGCGCCCGGATCGGCCGGCCCTCCACCTCCCGCCACCGAGCTCGCAGATGGCGAGACGCGGGCGCTGCTCCACGTCCGGCAGACCTTCGAGCGCATCGGCCGCTCCTCCCCGGTGAGCGACCCGGCGCTGACCCAGGCCGCAAGGGCGCTGGCCCGTGAGGGCCTCCTGGCCACCGCCGAGGCGGCGAGCGGCGCACGCATCGGCCTCGCGGTCTCCGAGGCCGGCGGCTGGGACCCCAATCCTCGGCTGGTGCTCATCCGGAGCTGGCCCACCCAGACCACCCTCCACGCCTTCCTCCAGCGGAACGACTTCGCCTCCGAGGCGGCCACGCACGCGGGGCTCGCGCTGGTGGCCGACGACGACCACACCGTGCTGGCGCTCCTCCTCGCGGACCGCAAGGCGCAGGTCCAGCCCTTTCCGCGGAAGGTGGAGAAGGCCCCCTCGCACCAGAAGCTGTGCTTCGAGCTGCGCGCGCCGCTCGGCCGACCCTCGGTCTTCGTCACCCGACCGTCCGGCGCGGTGGATCGGCTCCAGGACATCTCCGGCCGAGGTGCCACCCGCTGCGTCCCGGTGGCGTTCCAGGTCAACGGGCGGCACGCGCTGGAGGTGCTGGGCGACGGCGCCGAGGGACCGGAGGTCGCGGCGATGTTCTCGGTCGACGTGGGCCCGGTGTCCCCCGGGCTCGCGGCCGAGTCCGCCCGGGGGCCGGAGCCCACCACGCCGGCAGAGGCCCGGGCCCGGCTGCTGGCGCGGGTGAACGCGCTCCGGGCGGCCGGGGGAGTGGCGACGGTCGAGCCAGATCCGAAGCTGGACGCCGTGGCCCAGGCCTATGCCGACCGGATGGCCGCCCAGCGCTTCTTCGCCCACGTCTCGCCTGACGGCGATGCCCTCCCCGACCGTCTCGAGACGGCGGGCTACGCCTACCAGACGTCGGGCGAGAACCTCGGGATGGCCTCCGGACCGATGGCGGCGCACGCGGCCATCGAGGAGAGCCCCGGACACCGCAAGAACCTCCTCGATCCGGCATTCGAGCGGATGGGCTTCGGCCTGTCGCGCCAGGCCCGCGACGGAGGGTCCGGATCCGAGGTGCTGCTGGTGGAGCTGCTCGCGACGCCGGCCCGGTCGGGCGTGGATCCGGTGGCGGCGGCCTACGCGCGCCTCGGCGCCGAGCGAGCAGCGCTGAAGCTCCCCGCCCTGCAGCGGAGCGCGGCGCTGGAGGACATCGCCGTGCGCCAGGCGAAGGCGGCGCTCGCCCGCGACGACCCGCGGGCACCGGACATCGACGGCCAGGTGTTCGGGACGCTCGCCGAGGCGCGCGCGGCCTCGGCCGACCTCTACGTGGCCCGTGACCTCGCGGCGCTGCCGCCGTCGCGAGGCCTGCGGGAGGCCCGCTACTCCCTGGTGGGCATCGGCGCGGTGCGCGGCGACTCGGCCACCTACGGGAAGGGCCGCTACTGGGTGGTGGTCATCTACGCGGGACAGTGAGCCGGGACGGGCGGCGACGGACGGACGTCGCCGCTCTCCGGTCCGCTCCCCGGCGGGGAATGGACCTGGACGAGCGAGGAACCCCGGCGCGGGTCAGATTGCGCGACGCTGCGTCGCGTACGCCTCGATGCCGAGCGCGGGCGCGGCGACCGTGGCGTACAGCGGGCACTTCACGCAGGTGAAGCTCTGCCATCCTCGACGCACCGCCTCGTCGAGGCAGTGGTCGTAGTGAGCGCAGTTCAGATTCCGGTGGACCTCGACCCCTGCACGCTTGGGTCCTGCCTCAGGGTTGATCGTCTGGGGCAGATCGGTCGGGCACGGTTTCATCGGCTGTCTCCACGGGGGACGTCGAGATGGGCCTCGAGGGGGCGTGCAGGACGCGACGTGAGCTGACTTGTGGTGGAAATCTTCCCCTCGCCTCTCCGGGCCGTACCCGGAGTCCGCGGTGGTTTATGCGGTGCCACATTCCGATGTCAAACCAGGGTCGGCGCGGAGGACGCACCTCACCCAACCCACGAGAGGGACAAGGGTCGGCGGGCCGTGCGAGCATGCAACTCCTTCATGGTGCCCGCCTCTCGTGGTCCCCGGACGCGCCCGCGCGGGCGTGCCCGCCGGCTGTTTCATGCCGGGCGGTGGCTGGCCCTCTGCGTCGTGGCGGCCGGCCCGGCGGCCCGGGGGCAGTCCGAGCGGCTGCTCGAGGCCACGCGCCTTCAGCGCGCCTCGGCGCTGGAGATGGCCCAGGCGGAGCTGGCGACCTGCACCCGGAAGGGATGTGCCCAGGCGCCTCAGCTCTCGTTGCTGGCGGGGTCCCTTCTCCTCTCCCGGGGAGAGCCCCGCGAGGCGCTGGTGCAGCTCCGGAAGCACCCGGCGCCACCCCTGCTCGCGCCTTACCGGAGCTTCGCCATCGGACAGGCGTACTTCTACATCCGCGATTTCAGGGCGGCCGCCCAGGCGTTCCAGGAGGCGACCACCGCACCGGGAGTGGTGGCAAACCGTGCGGTCGCAAGGGCCGGGGAAGCTCTCCTGCGGGCCGGAGAGGCCGGGCAGGCCCTCCCCCTCATCGAGCGGGCCCTGGGGGCCCTGGGAGGGCCGGAGCTGCTCTCGGCGCGGGCGGAGGCCCGGGCGGCCCTCGGCGACCTCGGGGGGGCCCAGGCGGCCCTCCACACGCTGCTGGTGCGCTACCCCCGCTCGCAGGCGGCGCGCGACGCGGACGCGGAGCTGCGGGGGAGCTCGGCGCCGGCGGTGGCGCTCACCTTGGACGAGCGCTTGCAACGGACCCGCGTGTTCCTCGACGCCGGGGACGCGAAGGTGGCCCTGGCGGAGCTGGACCGGAGCGAGACCAACGGCCTGGTGCGGGACCCTGGGGCGCGCGCCCAGGTGGCTCTGCTCCGGGCACAGGCGTTCTTCGCGCTCAACCGGGCGGAGGACGCCGAGGACGCGCTGGCGGTGGCGGCGGCCGGCCCTCCGGCGACCGCGGCCGAGGCGATGCTGGTGCGCGCCCGCCGGCTGCTGAAGCTCGACGAGCACACCAAGGCCATCGAGCGGCTGCAGGAGATCTCGAAGAAGTTCGCGGGCGAGCCCGCGTCGGAGGAGGCGGACTACTTCCTCGGCTGGCTGGCGCTCCAGGAGGGAAAGCTCCAGGTGGCGGCCGAGGCGCTGGAGAGCTTCGAGAAGAAGCATCCCGAGTCGCGCCGGCGAGACGAAGCCTGCTTTTTCCGGGCGCTGGCGCAGATCCGCAACGGGAACTGGGCGGAGGCGGACCGGGCGCTCCGGGAGCTTCAGGACAGGTACTCCCGCAGCAACCTGGTGCCGCAGGCGAAGTACTGGCGGGTCCGGGTGAAGCAGCTCGCCGGCGGAAAGCCGCTGGACGACTACCAGGACATCCTCAAGCTCTACCCCCAGACCTTCTACGGGCTGCTGGCGCAGGAGCGGCTCCGCGAGCTGGGGGCGAAGCCGGAGCCGATCTTCACCGAGCGCCCTCACCTCTCGAGCAAGGTGGCCGCGGCGCCGGAGCTGGCGCTGCCGCGAGCCCTCGCGAGCGCGGGACTGTGGCGCGAGTCGGGCGAGGAGCTCCGGGCGCGGCTGGGAGCCGTGCACACGCCGGAGGCGGCCTTGCGGGTGGGGACGGCGCTCGCGCGGGTGGGCGAGGCGTGGGCGGCCTACCACCTGGCGAACCGCCTCCTGTGGGGGAAGGCTTACGCGCAGAAGGATCCGGCGGCGCTCGCCCTGCTCTACCCGCGGCCGTACGTGAGCCACGTGGACGAGACGGCGCGGGCGCAGGGCGTCCACTCCTCGCTCCTCTACGCCATCATGCGGCGCGAGAGCGCGTTCCAGCCGGATCGCCTGTCCGCGGCCCGGGCGCGCGGCCTGATGCAGCTGATGGCGCGGACGGCGAGCGCCATCGCTCGCGAGCTGCAGCGTGACCCGCCGGAGCCCGACGAGCTTTACCGCCCGGAGCTGAACCTCGATCTGTCGGCCTGGTACGTGGGTCAGCTGGCGAAGCGCTTCGTGCATCCGGCGCTGATCGCGGCGGCGTACAACGCGGGCCCGGCGGTGACCCTGAAGTGGACCAGCGAGCTCGGGTCGATGCCGGTGGACCTCTTCGTCGAGTCGATGCCCTTCAAGGAGACGCGGGCCTACGTGAAGCAGGTGGTCGCGGACGACTACCTCTACCAGGCGTTCTACGGCGGGGCGGAGGCGCGCCGGCTGGCGATGACCTTGCCCAAGCCGGCGTCGAACGGGATCGAGTTCTAGGGCTGGTCGGAGGTCCCGGGTCGGAGCAGCGGGCCACCGGGTCGGGCGTCGGTGCGAACGCCGTGCTCGAGCACGACCTGTCCTCCGACCACGACGAGGTCGAAGCCGAGGGGGTATGACGCCGGCCGCTCGAAGGTCGCCGTGTCGATCACCCGGGCTGGATCCAGGACGACGAGGTCGGCCAGCGCGCCGGGTCGGATGACGCCGAGGTCCGGCACGCCGAGGCGCTGCGCCGGCAGCGAGGTCATCTTGCGAACAGCCTCCTCGAGCGTGAGGAGGTGCTGCTCGCGCACGTACCTCCCGAGGATCCGCGCCGTGGTCCCGAAGGCCCTCGGGTGCGCCCGGGTGTCGGCGAGCGGTCCGTCGGTGGCGGGCGCTCCCCAGTCGGTGCCGATGGAGGTCCAGGGCTGCACGAGGGCGAGGACGAGGTCGTCCTCGGAGCCGAAGGCGCGGAAGGCCATCGGATTGCCATGGTCGCGGAGCACGAGCTCGACGAGGGCGGCGGCGGGCGGAAGCCGGAGCTCGCGGGCGACCGAGGCGAGCGTCTTGCCGGTGAATTCGTCCACACCGCCGGTCAGGCTTCCACCGAGGGTGATGCGATCGGGCTCGCCGGGCGCCCACCGGGCCTGGATCTCCTCCTCCACCCGCCGGCGCTGCGCCGGATCGCGAAGACGCGCGAGCATCGCCTCCCGTCCGCCGTCGCTGGCCCAGGCGGGCACGTCGGTCGCGAGCCGGTTCGCGGCGATGAGGTACGGATAGACGTTCGCGGACACGTCCTGTCCCGCGGCGCGTGCGCGGGCGATGTGGGCGACCACGTCCTTCATCCGCCCCCAGTTCTGCTTGCCCCAGACCTTGAGGTGCCAGATCTCGACCGGAACGTTCGCGCGCCGGCCGATCTCGATGGCCTCGTCGAGCGCGTCGAGGACCCCGTCCTCCTCGGTGCGCAGGTGGGTGGCGTAGAAGCCATGGTGGCGACCGGCGGCCTCGGCGAGGGCGACGAGCTCGTCGGTGGTCGCGTACCGGCTGACGGCGTACGGCAGGGACGAGCCGACCCCGAACGCTCCCTGTCGCATGCCGGCCTCGACCTCGGCCTGCATGCGCCGGAGCTGGTCCGGAGCGGGCCGGGTGTTTCCGCGGCCGAGGACGAACGCGCGGACGGACTTGTCGCCGACCAGGGTCGCGACGCGGATCGCCGGACGATCGCGGTCGAGGCGGGCCCAGTATCCGTCCAGGGTCTCCCAGTCGATCCGGAGGTGGAATCGCTCGAGATCGCGCCACTCCTCGAGCGCGCCAGGATCGACCGGAGCGACGGATTCTCCCTCGCCATGGAGGACGGTGGTGATGCCCTGGCGGATCTTTGCCTCGGCCCTCCCGTCGATGAGGACCGAGAACTCGGACTGCCCGAGGAGATCGATGAAGCCGGGGGTGACGACGCGACCGGAGACGTCGATGCGGCGGCGAGCGGGTGCGGAGGAGAGGTCTCCGAGCGAGACGATCCGATCTCCGCGGACCCCGACGTCCGCCCGGACGCGCGGCGCGCCCGTTCCGTCGACGACCTCGCCGCGTTCCAGGACGAGGTCGAGGGGCTCCGGGCCACCGCCCCGGGACGCGCAGGCGTTGAGGAGCAGGCCGAGACACAGGGCGAGTGGCTTCACGGCATGCCGAGTGTGACACGGGGCGGCTGCTCCCGGATGTCCGCTCCAGCGGACGGGTCGAGCCGTGCGAGGGGCTCGGGGTCGTGCCCGGCGAGGGCCAGGACCGCGAGGCGCTCGCAGGCACCGCCCAGGCGGGAGAAATCATCCGGCAGGGCCGACGTCAGCGAGGGACACCGTGCGAACCCCCTGTCCGACCGTCGGGCCCCTGCCCGCTCTCCTGGCCCTCCTCGCTGCCGCGCCTCTCCTGGGGGCCGAGCCCTCCACCGCGAAGGGACAGGCGCTCTCGTTTCCACCGTACGACTCGGTCCCTGGGCTCGCCCAGTACGCCTCGCGGGAGGCCTACACGACGGCCGCGGCGGACCGGCGGTTCGTGATGGAGCAGATCCGCTACCCGAGCGATGGCCTCACGGTGCTCGCCTACGTCTACCGTCCGGTGGCATCGAGCGGGCGGCTCCCGGTCGTGGTCTTCAACCGCGGGAGCTGGACCTGGGAGTCGTTCCACGCGCAGCTGCTGGTGATGGCGCACCGTCTCGCCGAGGCCGGGTACGTCGTCGTCGCGCCGATGTACCGGGGCAGCGGCGGCGCGCCCGGACGGGACGAGATGGGTGGGGCGGAGCTCGGCGATCTGCTCAACCTCCGCCCGGTGCTCGCCACGTTTCCCGGCGTGGATCCGGCGCGCGTCTATCTCTACGGCGAGTCGCGGGGCGGGATGATGGTGTACCAGGCGCTGCGGAGCGGCTTCCCCGTCCGGGCGGCGGCGGTCTTCGGCGCCTTCACCGACCTCGAGGGGATGCTCGCCGAGCCAAAGGGCCTGGAGATGGCCCGGAAGATCTGGCCCCAGGAGCTGGAAAAGGATCGGGCCGCGCTCGTCGAGCGGAGGTCGGCGCTGCGCTGGCCGGAGCGGATCTCGGCGCCGGTCTTCATCATGCACGGGGGCGCCGACCGGTCGTGCCCGCCCGAGCAGTCGCTGAAGATGGCCGAGGCGCTCCAGGCCGCAGGAAAGCCGTACGAGCTGAAGGTCTTCTTCGGCGAGGGGCACGTTCTGTCGGGCCGTGCGGACGAGCGAGACCAGGACGCAGTCCGCTGGTTCCGTCGCTTTCCCTGATCGGTGCTCGTCGTCCGCCTATGTGCCGACGAGCTCATCGTTCTGGGCAGATCCACGACGACGCCGTCCGCTCGCGGGGCTGAGCGGCTCGAGGGTTCGTGCACCTTCGGCGTGCGGAGATCCCCGTCACGGAGGACAGCGAGGCCCCGAGGTGAGCAGCCGCGCCACTCGGGGTGCTATGGCAATCACGCGCAGACTCGACGTGAACCCGCCACGCGTGTTCGAGGACTTGTGCGGGCTCGTTCCGCACGCTCAGTCATCGAAGTTGCTATTGCACCTTGCGCCGTATCCGGGGGACCTCCCGCCTAGGCTCGGACCGCCCTCGCCGCGCGTTCAGATGGCAGGCCGCCGATCAGCTCGGGCCGGGGGAGTGAGTGACGTGGAGAGCGCACGAGGTCGCGGAGGCCGCCCGGTCCGGCGCGGCGTGAAGGCATCCGGGCGCCCCGACTCCCCTCGGAGCCGTCCGGACCCGTGGATCGGCGTCCGAGAAGAACGAGCTATCGCCCGTCGATCGGAAGGACGCCCCCACACGACCAGCACGTCTCGAAGTTCGCCGGGTTCTCCTCCCCGCATCGCCGGCACGTGACGTTCGCCTCGTCGGCCCGCTGCGACGCTTCCCGGAGGACCTCGTTCGCCCGCTGCGCGTTCCGGGCCTGCACCCACACCTCGACCGGGTCCGCCTCCAGCGCCGTCATGTGCCGGCCGCGGATCTCCCCACCGAGACCACGCTTCCCGAGCGCGGCGAGCAGGAGCTCCGCGTGCCCGACGCTCGGGCACCGGCTCAGGAGCAGCCACTCCGATCCGCCGGCGCTCATGAGGTCGCGCGACGACCGGACGGGCCGCCCGTGAGCTTCGCGTAGGCCACGGCGACCTCGCCGGCGACCCTGGCGTTCATCGACAGCAGCGCCACGTTCGCCCGGAGCGTCCGGCCACCCGTCGCCTCGACCAGCCGCGCGAGCAGGAAGGGCGTGACCTCCTTCCCCGAGACCCCCTGCCGGCGCGCCTCGGCCTCCGCGGTCAGGAGCGCCCGGTCCACCTCGTCCCGCTTGAGCGCCACCTCGATCGGTGGCGGAACGGCGAGGACGATGGCCTGCGGCAACCCGAGGCGGTCGCGCTGCGCCTGGAGCGCCTCGGCGGCGAGCTCCGGCGTGTCGGCCCGGTGCTCGAGGCGGAGCCCCGAGCTGTCGGCATAGAAGGCGGGAAACTCGCTCGTCCCGTACCCGAGCACCGGAACGCCGAGCGCCTCGAGGGCCTCGAGCGTCCGCGGAAGATCGAGCACGCTCTTCGCGCCGGCGCACACGACCATTCCCGGATAGCGGGCGAGCGCCCCGAGGTCGGCGGAGACGTCCCCGCCTTCGCCACGGTGCACGCCTCCGATTCCTCCGGTCGCGAACACGGGCAGGCCGCACGCCGCGGCCACGGCGCAGGTCGCGCTCACCGTCGTCCCGCCGGTCGCCTTCTGCAGCACCGCCGAGGCCAGCTCCCCCACCCCCACCTTCCACCGCCGCTCGCCGCCGGAGGCGAGCCGCCGGACCTCTTCCCCGGACAGCCCGCAGCGCACCACCCCGTCGACGACCGCGACCACCGCCGGAACCGCGCCCGCCTGGCGCACCGCCTCCTCGCAGACCCGGGCGGCCTCGAGGTTGACGGGATGCGGAAGGCCCTGGGCGATGACCGAGGACTCGAGCACGACGATGGGCGCGCCGCTGGCCCGGGCTCGCTCCACCTCGTCGGAGAGCCGGACCTCCACTAGTGCTCCGACCGGGGCGTGGTGAGCACAGCGAGGTGGCCGAGACCGAAGCGAGCCGGCCCACACGAGGAGCGAGCGGCGGAGGCGTACCCCGTGGTACGTCGAGCAGCGGAGCGACGAGGCTGCGCGTCGCAGC
>Ga0157372_10008598_pt1 | contig 10850 bp, 8 predicted proteins | sample C55metaG_FD_115307 | JGI IMG/M metagenome (GOLD analysis project Ga0157372, IMG submission 115307) | Corn rhizosphere microbial communities from Kellogg Biological Station, Michigan, USA - C5-5 metaG | ecosystem: Host-associated > Plants > Roots > Rhizosphere > Soil | place: USA: Michigan...
GACTCCTCCACCGTTTGCAGATCCTCCGCACCGGGATGCAAAAACAGATGAATATGCGCGTCAATCAGCCCCGGCATCAGCGTCGCCCCGCCGAGGTCGATCACCTTCGCCCCCGCCGGATGCTCCACACTGTTCCCCACAGCCTTGATCCGGTTCCCCTCAACCAGAACCTCGCCCGGCTGAATCACCGTTCCGCTGTCCACCTGCAGCAGTCGCGCCGCATGCAGCACAACCGCTGTCTGCGATTGCTGAGCATTTGACGCGAAAGGCGCGAACGCCAGGCACACTCCCACCACAAGCCAACTTGAACGCATACTGTCTCCAATACCGTACGAATATACAACCGCCCCCGCCCGTTGCGCAGACCACGCCTCAGTGCTCGCGCCTCGAACTCTGAGCTTGTTCAGATTTTCAAACCTGTAGCGCTAAATCCCCGGAATCACGATGTTATGATCCCGCAAAGGACTTCATACAATCATGCAGAACGACTACTACGTACTTGCGCACGAGCAAGCCAGCAGGGAACGTGCAGATATTCGCTCCGAGATCGATAAACTCCTCGCCCGCGATACCAGGCTCGAAAAGCTGGTCGAGTGCCTGAAAGAATTCCTCCCGGAATCACCCGCGCATGAGGTGCACGTCGACGCCCAGGTCAACGGCTCACACGAGCACCACGGCTGACGTTCCCGGTCTGCTTCCACGACTCCGGATCAATACGCTCCGATTCCGGTAATGTGCTGCCCGAGAACAAGCGCGTGAATATCGTGCGTGCCCTCGTACGTTTTCACGGACTCGAGGTTCATCATGTGCCGCATGATCGGGTAATCCTCCGTGATGCCATTTGCGCCGAGGATATCCCTCGAAATCCGCGCGCACTCCAGAGCCATCCACACATTGTTCCGCTTGGCCATGGAAATGTGCTGGTGACCTACAGTTCCCGCATCCTTCAGCCGGCCCACTTGCAGCGCCAGAAGCTGTGCCTTTGAGATCTCCGTCAGCATCCACACCAGCTTGTCTTGCACCAGCTGGTGCCCCGCGATCGGCAGATTATGGAACTGCTTCCGTGCCTTCGCGTACTGCAGAGCCGTGTCGTAGCACGACATCGCCGCGCCGATCGCTCCCCAGCTGATCCCATACCGCGCCTGGTTCAGGCACATCAGTGGACTCTTAAGCCCACCGGTTCCCGGCAGAAGATTCGAAGCCGGCACATGCACATCCTGCAATGAGAGCCCGCTGGTTACGGAAGCCCGCAGAGACCACTTCCCATGTACCTCGAACGCGCGAAATCCCGGTCGATCCGTCTCCACCAGGAACCCGCGTACCCGGTGGTCTTCATCCTCCACCTTCGCCCAGATCACCGCCACATCGGCAATGTTTCCCGACGTGATCCACATCTTCTCGCCGGTAAGGATGTACTCGTCCCCCGACTTCCGCGCTACCGTCGTCATGCCAGCGGGATTCGATCCGAACCCTGGCTCCGTCAGCCCGAAGCATCCAAGCTTCGCACCTGTTGCCATTGCCGGAAGCCACGTGTTCTTTTGCTCGTCCGACCCGAATGTGTAAATCGGATACATACACAGTGCGGACTGCACGCTCACAAAGCTGCGGAATCCTGAATCGCCCCGCTCAAGCTCCTGCATCACCAGTCCATACTCAACGTTGGACATTCCCGCGCATCCGTAGCCATCGATGGTTGCGCCGAAGAACCCTAATTCGCCCATCATCGGCACAAGTTCGCGCGGAAAGCGCTCCGTCCGATAGCACTCTTCAACAATCGGGACGAGATTGTCTTCGACGAAATCTCGTGCAGTCCGCCTGACCAGCAGTTCGTCTTCACTGAAGCTCGAGTCCAGATGGAGAAAGTCAACGCCCTGAAACTTGAATGCCATGATTGCACCTTGCCATTTCTGTCATGCCCAAACGAGCAAGGCTACCAGATCGGGCCTAGGCCACTCCAGCGCCTCAGCTTTCGTGCAAGATGACACATCGGCGTTTCTTCCTCCGCACGCTCGGTTGGTCAAGCGCCTCGGATGCTGCTTGTTCTAGCACTCCCGAGCGAATAAACCTGATGGCATAGCGGATGCAGTCTCTGGATTTCGAGACGTGTCACGCTTTTCAATCGAGGGCAGGCGCTCAAGAGGCAGGCCGTTCAACGCGTTCCTCCACTGGCGTAAAAACCATCGCAGGTCTTCTGGCGGCTTCAGCCAGATTTGGGCAGAAGTGTCGCGCAGTGCGCGCCGGACCAGCACACTGACGTGTGGGCCAACCATGCGGTTTATCGCCCGGAAGGCCGATTCGTCGGTGAGATCGTCACCAAGAAATGCAACGGGTGAACCCGGGCCGATCTGATCCGTGATAGCTCGGACTGCGCCGCCTTTATCACGGCCAACACGCAATTCAATGCCTGACTCAAACGGAAGAAGCGAAAGACCCTTCACCTTGGCAGCAGGTTCAAACAATGCACGTGTCTTCTGTTCAATTGACCGGGCTTTCTGGGAAGTATGCCCGCGCCAATGCATAACGACTGCATTTGGCTTGTCCTCAAAGAGGCCACCGAAAGCGTCCTGGCGTAGAAGCACCCGCAGTTCATCCAGTTTTCTGAGAGCTTCCGGAGGCGCGTGCTGGATCTCGCGGCGACCATCGGTATGCAATCGCTCTGCACCGTGGAGTCCCCAGATCTCGATTGGCAAAGGAAGCTGCAGCAGGGGGTTGATCTCGGCCGCCGGCCGGCCAGTGATCACGCGGAGGTGAGTACGCCCGTCGTTCTGGATGTGGATGAGAAGTTCTCGGACTCCAGACCAGGGCCGGGCGGTGAAGCGATCGATGCGGAAATCGGCCAGCGTGCCGTCATAGTCGAGTAGCAGCAGTGGGGCTTGAGTAGTAGTTCGCAATGAAGAAAAGAAATTTTCAAGCGTTTCTGCTTCCGTCTGATTCAATGCTCCTCACCTTCTATGCCATTTTGCGGTAGGGGTCAATGGGAATGGGCTCTGGCAGCGGCCCTGGATAGTTTTCCGAATCATACAGCTCGAGACGAACGTCGCGAAGATCGCCGAGAACCATTGCCGCCCAGCGATAGATGTTGTGTTCCATTACCTGCTTGCGCATCTGCTGCATTCGAACTCTGCGCTCTTCACGCGGCATTTCAAGGGCGCGATGAACCGCCTCAGACACCTCCGCAACGTCGTACGGATTGACGACCAGTGCGTCACGAAGTTCAACCGCAGCCCCGGTAAACTTGCTGAGAACCAGCACGCCGTCCTCATCGTCGCGAGCAGCAGCGAATTCCTTGGCCACGAGGTTCATTCCGTCGTGTAACGAAGTCACCAGGCAGACATTTGCGATGCGATACCAGCGATTTACCTCGTCGTGATTGCACTGGCGCTCGATCAGCACGATCGGCTTCCACCGTGAGGTCTGGAAGCGGTGATTGATGCGCCGAACTTCCTCGTCCACACGACGGTGCAATTCCACGTAGCTTGGGATCCGGGTTCGGCTTGGAGCCGCGATTTGCACCATGACCAGCCGTTCTTTGTGCCATGGATGCTCGACGAGCAGTTCTTCAATGGCAAGAAGTCGCTCGACAATTCCCTTGGTGTAGTCGAGCCGGTCAACGCCGACGGCGATGGATTCCGCGTGCACACCGAATTCAGACAGCAGGGCGCGACGCTCTTCCGCCCGGTCCTCTTCTCGCTCAGTAACGATTGCCTGCAACGCGCTCGGAATGCCGCCGCTGAACGCAACGCTGACCGGATACGGCTTCACGGAGGTCGTGTGGCCGCCACGCCGCACGGTCATGTGCTCCCGGTCTGTACGCGATTCCAGCGCGCGATCGACGGTATCGAGGAAGTTGTTGCAATGCAGAGGAATGTGGAAACCAATCAGATCGGCTCCCAACAATCCATCAAGCAGTTCCGACTGCCACGGGCAGATGCCAAATGCTTCCGGGTTCGGCCACGGGATGTGCCAGAAGATGGCCACGCGAGCATCGGGCCGGGCTGTTTTTATCAACCTTGGCAGTAGCGCGAAATGATAATCCTGAACGAAGATCAGCGGCTCGGTGCTGTCTTTCATTTCGTCCAGCAAAGCGGCTGCAAACTTCTCATTGACGCGCTGGTAAGCCTCCCAATCGGCTGCGCGAAACGTAGGTCGGGTATGTGCGATGTGGCAAAGAGGCCAGAGCCCCTCGTTTGCGAATCCGTCGTAATAGCGGGCTTCTTCGTCGGCTGATAGCCACACGCGACGCAACGTGTACTTTGGATCGTCGGGCGGGACTCGTAGCCTGTCGAACTCGTCCACGTTTTCCTTGTCGGCATCGCCATTCCCAGTCGCAACCCAGACACCGTCGCAGGCCTGCAATACCGGTTCGATTGCGGTGACCAAGCCGCTGGGCGGTACCACGCAAATTGTTTTACGGCCTTCGCGCACGTGGATGTACGGCTCGCGATTGGAAACAGCGAAAATGCGCCCGCTCGCCTTATTTCTCATGTGGACGGCAAGGCGCTCAGGAGTCCAGAAGTTCTCGCCGGCATCGCGCAGCCTGGCTTCAGCGGCCGCCGCTGCACGCGCAGCGATCAGGCTTTCGGCCATTGTCTCCACCTCGCGTGCAAGCGGGCTGAACATACTGAGTTCGTTTGTCCCCCCGCTCAAGCCTTTTTCGAAGTGGCCCATGCGCAGGCGGCGCAAGCGGTCGGCGACGCGCGTAAGGGGACGCATAAGGAACCAGCGAACCATGGCGAACGTGACGCCCACGATGAGTAGCACGGTAGCCAGAATCCACCAGAAACTCCGGCGCCAGAGATCGTACCCCTGATCGCGGATGTATCCAGCGTCGATGAGGACGACCAGCGCACCTACCAGTTTGTTTCCGTCGTGAAGCGGGAACACTTCTTCAAGCCATTGAACTTTTCCGGTGTGCCCGAAGGCATTGACCTGCGCACCTTTCTGGAGCGCCTGTTCTATGCGCGTGCGAGACAGGGACTGAACCCCGGTTTTTGCAAGAGTCTGAAACGGGACCTGCTGGAGCGCGCGGAAAACCTCCGGCGCGCCGGACGCGGTGAGCAGATGTCCTTGAGCGTCGTAGATGCCGATGCCCAACGCCCCGGTCTGGTTCTTCGCATCCGCTGCGGTAGGTGGCAGACCGGCTTGGTTACCCTCGATGAGGGCTTGCCTCATCTGAGGCTTCAGGCTGTTGCCGATCCAGGTGGAGCGCCACTCCAGTTCCTGGCGAAGAATATGTTTGTGTTCAAGGACTTCGAAGTAGGTCGAGGCCAGGGACACAATGGTTACGCCTGCAATCAGAGCAAGTATCAGTCGCAAGCGAAACGAATGCATTCAGCCTCCTCGTTGAATTCTTTGTCGGGCACTTAAGGCTTAGATGCGCAACTTTAACTCCGAGTCTTGCGGTGCCTGGTGAAGAAAGCCCTAATTCGTTGAGGGACTTACGCGACGTTCAGGGAAGTTCTGTGACCCATGTTTGCGCAAGTATGGTGTAAATGTTGCACGCGACCGGAATTGGAATCCGGTGGGTCGCGCAGTGGGATACGCTATCCTGTGCAGGACGGGGAGATTTCATTCCAAATCCCGCAACTTACGGTGTGGCAACCACATGGCCTTCGAATCAATCGAGAATACCGCCAAGAACATCGTGGGTACGGTGCAGGACTATTCCCTGTTTGCCTGGCGAGGTGCGGCAAACCTGTTCCGCCCGCCCATTTATTGGCCCGATTTTTTGATCCAGGCCGACATCATCGGCGTGGGCTCAGCCTCTATTGTACTGCTGTCGGGGTTTTTCACCGGCGGCGTACTCGCGCTTCAATCGGCGTCCACGCTTTCGCAGTTTGGGGCCACCTCGGTTACGGGGCGATTTGTAAGTACCTCGATGATCCGCGAACTCGGGCCGGTTCTCACGGGGATCATGGTTTCAGGCCGTAATGCCTCGTCGATGGCCAGCGAACTTGGGTCGATGGTGGTCACGGAGCAGATTGATGCGATGCGCGCCCTTGGGGTGGACCCCATGCGCAAGCTGGTGACGCCCCGCATCTTCGCCTGCGTCGCCATGCTGTTCTTCCTGAGCATTGTGGCCAACTTCTTCGGTATCCTCGGCGGCGCAGCCGTGACCGTTTACATGAATCACCAGAACGGCACGCAGTATTTCTCCATGGCCTATGAGTACCTCCGCCTTGGCGACATCATGCAGGGGCTCATTAAGCCGCTTTTCTCCGGGTTCATCATCGCGAGCATCGGGTGCTTCTATGGATTGAGAACGACGGGCGGCACAGAAGGTGTTGGCCGGTCGACCATCAAAGCGGTGGTGGTGTCCTCAGTGCTGATCATCTTTGTTGATTTCCTGCTGACCCAGGTGATGTTGACGATCTTTCCCTGATGACTACATCCGCCATTTTCCCCCAGCCCGGCCATCCCGCGGCGCCCAGTGCTGAACCAGTGCTGGAGTTCCGTAACGTTTCGATTTCGTTTCCCGAGAAGTCGGTGTTGGACGATGTCACATTCAAGGTCGGAGCTAACGAGACGCGCGTACTTTTGGGGCCAGCGGGAGTGGGAAAGAGCGTGCTGCTGAAGCTCGCAAATGGACTGCTACGCCCGGATAGCGGTTCCATTCACTTGTTTGGTAATGAGATCTCGCAGATGCCGGAGAAGGATCTGTTTGCGCTCCGTACTCGCACAGGGTTCGTATTCCAGGAGGGCGCGCTGTTCGACTCCCTGACGGTGCGCGACAACGTTGCGTATCAGATGATCCAGGAGGAAATGGCTGATGATGAGATCGACGTCCGTGTGCGCGAGAGCCTCCGGTTCGTGGGTCTCGAACAGACTTTTAGTCTGTATCCCGGAAGCCTTTCAGGCGGTATGCGACGCCGAGTGGCGATTGCGCGTGCGCTCATTCATACTCCTCATCTCCTGCTCTACGATTCGCCCACGGGCGGCCTCGACCCGGTGACCTCGACGACGATCATCGAATTAATTGTGAAGCAGCGGGATGTTTACCGAACCCCTTCCGTTTTGGTGACGCATAGGCTGCAGGATGCATTCACGATGTGCAGCCATCGTTTCGAGCCGGCAGAGGATCGCATGGTGCCTTTACCTGAGGGGCAGTATGATGCGGGCACGACGTTTCTGATGCTGTCAGAGGGAAAACTCATCTTCAATGGGTTTCTCCATGAACTTGTGACGAGCGAGGATCCTCTCGTTCGCGAATTCCTTGAGTAGTCCAACGAGCTTGGCGCGCGCACATTTTCAGTTACATACCTGCGCCGATACAATGTCCGTGCCTGATACCGGCAATGGAGAAGTATGAGTCACAAGCGATCAGCGTTGGCAGCAGCTGTTGTGCTCATATTGGTATTGCTCTGCCCTTGTTCAGTCGAAGCGTATTCACTGCTGACTCACGAACAGCTCATCGACCTCACGTGGCAGGACTCGATCGTTCCGCTACTGCTGAGCCGGTATCCAAATCTGACCCCGGCGGATCTTAATCGCGCACGTGCCTATGCGTATGGCGGTTGCGTGATTCAAGATATTGGCTACTACCCGTTCGGCGACCGAGCTTTCTCGAACCTCACACATTACGTGCGCTCAGGCGACTTTGTGGTGAATCTGTTCCGAAATGCGCACGATGCAAACGAGCTGGCCTTTGCGATCGGCGCACTTTCGCACTACATCGGCGATTCGATCGGTCATGCGGAGGCGACCAACCTGGCCGTGCCGATCGAGTTTCCCGCTCTTCGCGCGAAATATGGCAATTCGGTCAGCTATGCAGAGGGGAAACATCAGCACGTTCAGACGGAATTTGCGTTCGATATCAACGAGATTGCTCACCATCGCGTGGCCCCGCTGCGCTATTTGCGTCACATAGGCTTTCGGGTTTCGATGAAGCAGCTTGCGCTGGCTTTCTATCAGACGTACGGTTTGACTGAAAACTTCAAAGGCCGACGCCGGATCAACGTGCGCGACTACCGCTTCGCTGCTCGCACTTTCATTCCGCGCATCGCGTATGCTGTCACGCTGTTGCACCGCAGCCATGAACCACCCGATCCGGCCACACCCGAGGTGATCGAACTCCAGAAGGAATCTGCAGAAGTGGCGAGAGTGAACCATTGGGATGCTTATCGAAGGAAGCCCGGTATCGAGACGCATCTGTTGGCCATTCTGCTCTTCATCCTCCCAAAAATCGGGCCCCTGACCATGGTCGATGTGAAGGGGCCAACGGTGCAGACGGAAGCAGACTACGCGCATAGTGTTGCCGTTTCGATTACATCGTTGCGAAGGATTATGACGCGCTTCACACCGGAGGCATCGCGATTCAAGGGGCCGATTCCGCCGCTGGCCAATCTCGCACGTCCATACACGAGCGAGCTGAGACGACGCGACCCAAACCACCCGTTGGCGAACCGCGATCTGGATACGGGGAAGGTTGTAAGGCCGGGAGGTTATGCCCTCACCGATTCGACCTATGCAGATCTGCTCCACAAACTAGTGCAGAACCCGAAACAGCCAATTCCGCCGGGGATTAAGGAAGATGTTCAAGCGTACTACTCCGATCTCAACCTGCCGATCACGACGAAGCGGAACCCGGACCGGTGGAAGCAGGTCCTCGCAGATCTCAATACGCTGTCCGGCGTGCCCACGAGTACCAGGCAGACTCCGTTTCCTACCTACGCGGATGATGAGGACGACGAGTAGCCGCTTACGGGCGCGTTAGTACGAATACGGAAGTTGCGGCATCAAACCAGTCAGGAACGAAGGAAGTAAGTTCCTTCATTCAGGCCGGGGCCTATGTCAACAGCAACCGAAATCATCTTGGATCCAATCGAGTCTTCAAAATTGGCCGGTCTGCGCTATGTCGCGGATTCTATTCCGGGTATCACGCGGAGGCGCAGGGGCAAGAGCTTCCAATATTTCGATCCTGAGGGAAAGCCCGTTCGGGACAAGGAGATCCTCGCGCGGATCAAATCTTTGGTGATTCCACCGGCATGGACCGACGTCTGGATCTGTCCCCGCGCTAACGGGCATCTGCAGGCCACGGGCCGGGACGCGAGGGGCCGAAAGCAGAGCAGGTACCATCCGCGATGGCGCGAGGTGCGCGATGAAACGAAGTACGAGCGCATGAAGCTCTTTGGCGAGACTCTACCGATCATTCGCGAACGGGTGGAGCAGGACCTTGGCCTTCCGGGGTTGCCGAAGGAGAAGGTGCTGGCGACGATCGTTCGTCTGCTCGAGACGACTTTCATTCGCATCGGAAACGAAGAATATGCCAAGGAGAACAAGTCTTACGGGCTCACGACACTGCGCAACAAGCACGTCGACGTGGAGGGTGCGACCGTCAAATTCAAATTCAAAGGCAAAAGCGGAAAACAGCATGAGATAGGTTTGAGCGATCGCCGCCTGGCGCGCATCGTGAAGAAATGCCTTGATCTGCCTGGGTACGAACTGTTCCAGTACATTGACGATGACGGCTCGTTGCATACGGTGGACTCATCGGACGTGAATGAGTATCTGCGGACCATCACCGAGCAGCCATTTACAGCCAAGGATTTTCGTACGTGGGCAGGGACGGTGCTTGCCTGCCTTGCGCTGCGCGAGTGCGAAGCTTGCGAGACCCAGACCCAGGCGAAGAAGAATGTGGTGGAAGCGATCAAGAAGGTTGCCGAGCGGCTTGGAAACACTCCGGCTGTCTGCAGGAAGTGCTACGTTCACCCGACGGTACTTGAGAGTTACATGACGGGGGAGTTGATCAAGACGCTGGAAGCGGCAGAAAAGAAGATGAGGGCAAACCAGCACTCGCTGCGCGATGAAGAGATGCAGTTGATGTTTCTGCTGGAGAGGCGGCTGAAGGCGGCGGCGTAGTCTCGTGGCGGCCTCCGCACAAGATGCGTTCGAGCATGTGTAGACCGCGAGCACGAACGTGAGTAACGATACATGCAATTGGAAGGCACGAGCAGGTAGATTGCCGCCTACTCCCGGTTCCGCTTGCGAATCTCGATGTTCAGCCTCTTGATCTTCTGATTCAGCGTCGACAGCGGTATGTGGAACTGCTCAGCGGCATCTGTCTGATTCCAGTTGCAGCGCTCCAGCTTCTCGATGATGATCCTGCGTTCGATATCTTCGAGAATGTCGAACAGCGACGCATTGGGATTGTGCTCCAGAAGCGCATCCTGAAAATTCCGCCCCGTGATATGCCCGGGCAGAAGCTCCGAGCCGATCATCGGACCCGACGACAACACCACACCGCGCTCGATGCAGTTCTCAAGTTCGCGCACATTGCCCGGCCACTCGTAGTCGATCAATGCCCGCAAAGCATCTGCCGAGAGCCGTCGCGGACCAAGCCCGTTTTCATTCGTGTAGAACTCCAGGAAGTGATTCACCAGGAGCGGGATGTCATCGCGGCGCGAGCGCAGCGGCGGCAAGTCGATCGTAATCACGTTCAGCCGATAGAAAAGGTCTTCGCGGAAACGCCCGTCTCGAACCGCCTGTCGCAGATCAATGTTGGTCGCGGCGATAATCCGCACATCGACTTGAATTTCCTGAATACCACCAAGATGCATGAAGCGCCGATCCTGCAGAACGCGCAGAATCTTCGCCTGCGTGTCCATTCCCATCGTGGCGATTTCGTCCAGGAAAAGCGTACCCCCATTGGCAACTTCGAACAGCCCCTTCTTCGAAGCGATTGCCGATGTGAATGCGCCCTTCACATGCCCGAACAGCGTGGACTCCAGAAGTTCCGTTGGCATCGCACCGGTATTGATCGGCACAAAAGGCTTATCGCGTCGCGGCGAATTCGCGTGAATCGCCTTGGCGATCAGCTCTTTTCCCGTTCCGCTTTCGCCTTGGATCAGCAC
>Ga0157372_10008599_pt1 | contig 10849 bp, 7 predicted proteins | sample C55metaG_FD_115307 | JGI IMG/M metagenome (GOLD analysis project Ga0157372, IMG submission 115307) | Corn rhizosphere microbial communities from Kellogg Biological Station, Michigan, USA - C5-5 metaG | ecosystem: Host-associated > Plants > Roots > Rhizosphere > Soil | place: USA: Michigan...
TATAGTCCCGAGACCAGGCTGATCAGAAATGCAAAACCCAGAGCGAAGAGCACCAACCACCAGGGTACCGCCCAGAAATGTTCCGGCGGAAAACCCTGCCGATGCATGTAAACATTCGTTCCGAAGTTGATCATGCGACCTATGATCCAGCCCATGATTACGCCAAACACCCCGCCCAGAACCCCCATCGCGCCCGCTTCGGCGAAAAACAGTCCACGCACGTCATTGTCGCTAGCGCCAATGGCTTTCATAATGCCGATCTCGCGCCGCCGTTCGAGAATGGCCATAACCAGAGTATTGATGATGCCTATCGATGCGACGGTCAAGGCCAGGCTGCCGAAAATTCCAAGAAAAAGATCAAGAATGGCGAAAAAGCGGCGCATGCTTTTACTGGCGTCAAGAATCGAAAAGGTGTTGAAGCCGAGTTTCTTGATTGCCTGTTCAACGGAATCGACTTTCCCGGCGCCGGTGACGCGGGCGATCACAGTGGTATACGTCGGTTGATTCGACGGCATGCCGGTGGAATCGCGAAAATTGTAAGCCTGCATGGCATGGAGAGTGAGGAGCAGCTTTTCCGGAAGGAAAAGACGCGCGCGCGCAGCGCCACGCATGCTGTCTGGATCAAGATCGGTCACGCCGACAATCGTGAGAGGCAGTTCACGCGAAATAACCGAATATGAAGAGGCGTCCGCGCCTGCGGCTGACGAATCTCGCTCGCCATAGCGCATGATGATCGGTTTTCCGAGCAAAGGCTTTGATAACTCTGAGACGGTGACGTTTTCATCTCCACGCGCCGGCGGTTTACCCAACAATTCGGCAGCGAAGTTTTTCTGGATGATTACTTCGTGTGCGTCATCCGCTGAAAAGAAGTGTCCCTGCATGCCCTCGAATCCGTCGCTGTCTTTGGAAGAAAACGCCAGTCCGGCGACCATGGTGAGGTGCGGCTTATCATCGAATCGGAACTCCGTGATGAAACGGATATCGGGATATGCTTCGGCAACATCTGGAAGTTTCTCGATTTTCGTGCGAGCGGATTCGTCGAGTTCGGGACTTTCCGCGGGCGATGGCCCATTTGTTTCCTGCTCGCGGTTGAAGCTCCGCATATCACGACGTGAGGTGACAACCACGCTATCGAACAAACCCGAGGTCCTCAGATGGCGCGAAGCAAGCCGTTGCAAGCCAACCCCCAGTGAGAGCATGGCCACCAGGGAAGCTACGCCGACCGCGATACCCAGAGTCGTCAGAGAATTGCGAAGAACGGATTCGCGCAGGTTGCGGGCCGCGAGGTCGATGGAGTCGTAAAGCTTCATGCCTCACCCCGCACTGCGACCTTCAGGTTCTGCTGATCGGAAACCAGGTGACCATCGGCAAGGGAGATCAGACGATTTGCGTAGTTTTCGGCCAGGAATTGTTCATGGGTGACCAGGACGACGGTCATTCTCATGAACTGATTCAGATCACGGATGAGGTCCATCACCTCCGTTCCCGTTTTGCTGTCGAGATTGCCGGTGGGCTCGTCAGCTAAAAGGATTTTTGGATCATTGACTAAAGCTCGCGCCAGCGCCACCCGCTGCTGTTCGCCTCCGGAGAGTTCGATCGGGCGATGCTTAAGTCTGCTCCCGAGTCCTACACGCTCCAACGCACGGGTCGCAAGGTTGGAACGTTTTCCGCGTTCGACTTCGGCGAATCTTAACGGGAGTTCAACATTTTCCAGCACGCTCATTCGCGGAACCAGATTGAATGACTGGAAAACCATGCCTACAACGTGGCGCCGAAATTGCGCTAGTTCTTCGCGAGAGAGGCGTCCGAGGTCTTTGCCATCGACCACGACTTGGCCCGAACTCGGCGAATCGAGGCCTGCAATGAGATTCAGTAACGATGATTTTCCGGAACCTGAAGCTCCCAGAAGAGCCACGAACTCGCCTTCTGCGACGTTGATTGTGATTCCGTCAACCGCGCGGATGAGCGCGCTTCCCATCTGGTAATGGCGGCGGAGTTCCTGGGTATGAATGGCTGGGGTCAAAGAGAAAGTTTAGCAGGAGCCGGACCGTGAGTGGTGTCCGGCGGCGGGCGACGGACGGTTCCTGGGGCAACGGCGCCACTTTGCCAGGAATCCAAATCCATTCTGGAGGCATCATGCGAGTTCCATTTCTTCTTGGGCGCCTGATCTTTGGCGGATATTTTGTAATGAGCGGCATCAATCATTTCAAATCGACAGAACACATGGCGGGATATGCCGCCTCTAAGAACGTTCCCAAGCCGGACCTCGCTGTTCGGGCAACCGGTGCAATGTTAATAACCGGGGGAGTAAGCATTCTGCTTGGGATCAAGCCCAAGATCGGCACAGCGGCTATTGTCGGGTTTCTGGCTGGAGTCTCGCCCGTGATGCATGACTTTTGGGAACAGGAGCAGCCGGAGCAGCGCATGACTGAAATGATCAATTTCACCAAGAACATGGCACTCGTAGGAGGAGCCATGGCGCTCATGGGAGTTGAAGAGCCGTGGCCAGCAAGCGTGCCCGTGCTTCAGCCAAAGAGAAGTTTCAGGCGCATGCTGCGAGGTGTAGCCGCATGACCGAAAGATTTATTCGCCTGGTGTTTTCGGGAGCGCCAAGGTTGTAGGCGTCTGCCCTGCACTGAACTGAACGAGCTTCTGCGTCGCCGGTACGATCATCAGCATGACCTGCCCCTTGGGCTGAAATGCTTCCTGCATCAGAGCAAGCTGGTGGGTCTCCCAGTCTGCCGGAGCTTTTTCTCCGCGATCGAGGTATTCGAGAGCCTTTAATCCGGCCACGGAAACAGCGGAAAGATTCTGCGAAAGCGGCGCTACTTCCTGCACCAGAGAAGAGCGCGCCGCCAGTGGCTGCAGGTTTTCGTCGTTGTCTCTCCAACGGGTCAGTTGGGTGCGGATCTCGGCTTCCACGCCTGGTTTGATTTTTCCGGAAACAAAGGCATCGACAAGTTTTGAGAATTCACGTGCAGCTTCGCTCTCGGGACGGGCGGCGTCCACAACTCGATGGAGCGGACTGAGCGCAGTGGGTTCAGAAGTAGCGAGCGCTTCTCTGGCATATCCCTTTACCGGCTCAACCAGGTTAACCAGAGTCTTGAGCGCGGAGATGTCATCAGTCCCGGCGATGCGCTGCAGCATGGGAACGTATTGGGTGTTGTGGTTCAATCCGTACGCGTCAAGCCAAGCACTGACCTGAGCCATGCGCGCGTACATGGAAGCCAGATCAGTGATGTTCTGCGGAGACCACAGGCGTTCTGCAATTGGAGCCATGCGCGGCCAGATGCGCGAATCCATGTTTTCCGGGGAAACATATTCTGACCACATGCAGGCTTCGCCGCCGAGTATTTTTTCCTTTTCGGCATCCGTAAGATTCGCGGCGTCTCCAGACATTGGATCAACGGTGTAATGCGACGTTGTCGAATAATTCAGATCAAGGTAATACCCGGAAGAAAGCAGTCCGCGATAGCCCTGCTTCGCGGCATCAGCCAGTGACTTTTGACCCCGCCACGATTGAATGACAATGCTGCTGGGCATATTGGGACGGAGAATCTCGTCCCAGCCCTCCATAGTCTTGCCGTGCTTAGCTACGATTTTTTGCACACGTTCAACGAAATATCCCTGAAGATCGGCGTCGCTTTTCAGGCCATGCGAATGCATGAACTCCTGAATCTTCGGGTTTGCGTCCCACTGTTTTCCATTCACCTCATCCCCACCGATATGGAAAAACTGATCGGGGAAAAGCGCGGCCATTTCGCCTATGAACGCGTCGAGAAATTTATAAGTACTGTCCCTAGTCGGATCCATCGCCGGGTCGAACACTCCCCATTTACGCTCGATGGAGTAAGGGCCCGGCGCGCTGGCCAGGTCCGGATAACCGACAAACCACGAGGTGCTGTGTCCCGGCATATCGAACTCCGGCACCACGCGAACGCCGCGATCGTGCGCATAAGAAATAACGTCGCGAACTTCAGCTTGGGTGTAGTAAAGACCGTCCGATCCCATTTCCTGCAGCTTGGGGAATCTCTTGCTCTCGATCCGGAAGCCCTGGTTCTCGGATAGATGCCAATGAAATACGTTCAGCTTGATCGCTGCCATGGCGTCGATATTGCGCTTGATTACATCAAGCGGCATGAAATGGCGACCGGAGTCGATCATCAATCCGCGCCAAGGAAAACGTGGCTTGTCTTCGATCACGACTGAGGAAACGGCGAAGCCCTGAGGTGTAATCTCGATCAATTGCAGAAAAGTCTGCAAGCCTCGCATGACCCCGAGTGTAGTAGGTGCGGTCAGTTCCGCCCCAGAAGCAGCGACTTCGAGTTTGTAAGACTCGTCTTCGCCCAATTCCTGTACTTCTTTGCTGGGGTGCTGACTGCTGATGCGCAACTGGGCCTGGCCGGGTTGATCGGCGATAGCGAAATCCAACGGCAATGATCCGGTGTGCCGGCGCAGATCGTTGAGGAAAATCTCCGCCGTCTTGCGCAGTCGCGGATCATTGTTCTGGAGACCGACAGAAAATGAATTCTGAATGACCAGCTGTCCGCCAGCGGTGGTTTTGATGTTTGACGGCCAGGGCATCAGCTGAATGTTGCGGTTTTCCTGTGCTGCAATCAGTGATGCGAATATCAATATGCCGGGAACGATGGAGAATATGCGCAAGTATGGCCTCCGAAACGGAAGTCGCAGGATATATAAAAGTGGCGTGCGAGTAAACAGCAGTCTAAAAGGTGAAGGTTTTCAGTTGTCAGCAGGCAGCCGCAGCTTGTGCGCAGTGTAGAAGGACGGCTTTCGGGAGGAACGTTTCGGCGGTGAGATTCTGCAACCCCAAGTCGCCGGTAGGGCCAATCCAAATCACGCGAAACTGGGCATTGGAGTTTTCTATGCGGACGTCGAGCAGTTCTCCAATGCGAATTCGCCTGTTCACGCCACGCAAGACGATGCCGCCGAAGCTGATATTCACGACCAGCGCGGAATCGGTGAACGCCTGGCCGAACGCGTTCAAACCCCATACCTGAGCAGGCAGTTGAACCGAGACGCGAGCATTGTGACGGCGATCCATTTGACTAATAGGGATTGTGACGGAGCGCAAAGCTTTTGAAAAATTACGCGGGTTCTCTGAGGAGGGTACCGGAGTTACCGGCAGATGCGCCGCAGAACAAAGGAGTTAGTCCATCTCGGGTAAAGAGCACGAACCGGGTCCGCGGGGATCACCGCAACTCCCGCAAGCGCCTGAAGCCGAAGTGGTCGTTCCGCCACCCTTTGTGGAGACAGCAAAGACCGAGAGTTGGGGCGCCAGATCTTTGCTGTTGCAGTTGGGGCAGATTGCTTTGTCACGGCCGAACACCAGGGCTTCAAACCCGTGGTGGCATTGGTTGCAAACGTATTCGAAGATCGGCATTATCTTTGTACTCCAGCGAACAATTTCTTTCCACAGAATAGACGAAAAAGCTAAGTTGTTCTACAGTGAGGACCCGATTTTGGCGACGGCGGGAATCGTCTAGCATCTAGTCACATCAAGAATTTGAGCTTCCCAACAAAAGCTCGTGAAAAAGGCGCCTTTCTCCAGCAAGGCGCCTTTTCTTTGCAGTTTGCAGGTTCTCTACCAAAGAGTGAAGTTTACTTTGTCGAGCCAAATCGCGTAGTCATACATCTTGCTGTTGCCATCCTGCTGGTAATTGATGGTGATTCCGTTCCAGCTTGTTTTACCGGGCGGACGGTTGATATTGAGCGTGTGGGTGACGCCATTCAGAGTGATGGACTTGAAGAGCAGGTTGCCACCCGAAGTCCTCTGGACCTTAATGACAAGGTGATTCCAAGCGTTGTTCTTGGGGTAGCACGGCACTCCGGTCGCCACCCATTTCTTGTTGACATTGTCGTAAGTGTCCCATTCATGACCACCCGCGATCCGGCATTCGTGCCCCCAAATGTAGCCTTTGCCGTTTTTTGAGCCCATGAACTGGTTGATGTCGAACTCAAGGGCTTGGGAATAAGACAAGTTCTGGGCGTAGAAATAAACGTCATAGATGAAGTTGTGAGCGTTGTTGCTCAGCGTATGCGAGTAATCCGGCAATCCCTGAGTAGAAAAGGAGCCCACCAGGTGGTCGTTCCAAAGAATATCGGCGTAGGCATGTGTTCCGCCGATCAGGTGCTTAGCGGCGCTACCGCTCACCGACGGAGAAGATATGCCCTTCGTGCGTTTCCAATTCACGGTACTGGCGGTGGGCGAACATGAACTGCAAATTCCCCAGCTCGGGGCAAGCAAAGCATAGCCAGGACCCCAGGTGTTTTTCTGGAGATTCGTAAACTTGTGGTAATAGGGGCTAGTGGTTTGTGCGAACGCAGCCGAACATACTACGGTGGCCGCTACTAGGCAAACGATCAGTCGGTACCGTCTCATTTTTAAGGTTTCTCCAGCGAATACTGTATTGCGTTTCCACAGAGACTAGGGAGGCATCAACTTAGGTTCAACCAAAATCGTGAGATCAACGTAAGAGTTTTGTAATTGGAAGTACAGGCGAAGAAAATACGAATCCGTCAAGAAGCGAAAGAAGATTAAACTGCGAAACTAAGTCCTCCGTTTTTGGGTTTCAGGCTAGCCGGTATTATGCAGCCCGGCGGCGATTCCGTTGATAGTCGCGCCCAGCGCGTAATTCAGATCATCGGAATGATCTCCAAGTTGTTTGCGCCGGAGTAATTCCACCTGGATCAAGCTCATCGCGTCAACGTAAGGGTTACGTAGCCGGATGGAGCGCGACAACACTGCATTTTTTTCCAGCAGGTGCTCCTGTTTCTTGACCAGGAGCAGCATGCGCCGCGTACGCTCAAACTCCTCAACGATCATCGTCCATACACGCTCACGGAGAGGCTCGTCTTTCACCAGAGACGCATACAGTTGCGCGATCGAGATATCCGCTTTGGCCATTGCCAATTCAACGTTGCGGATGAGATCAGAGAACAAGGGGAACTTTGACATCATGTCTTGAAGCTGTGCCTCATGCTCATGACCCTTCGCAGCAAACTTCTCCAGGGCGTATCCAATACCAAACCACGCCGGCAATGCATGGCGGCTTTGCATCCAGCCAAACACCCAGGGAATGGCACGCAGATCTTCCAGTTTCCTGCCCTTGGAGCGGCGGGCTGGACGCGAGCCGATTTGCGCATGCTCGAGTTCATTGACCGGAGTCGCCTGCTCGAAGTAGGTCAGGACATCTTCACTATCGGCGATGTTACGGCGATAAAACTGATACGCATCCTCCGACATTCGTTCCATGATCTCAGCCCAAGGTTCGTCGGCTCCGGGCTGGGGGCCGTCGACCCGGGTCAAAGCCTCGAGGCAGGCGGCAATCAGAATTTCGAGATTCCACTCTGCCAAGACCGGATCTGAATATTTCCAGTTCAAGACTTCGCCTTGCTCCGTAATGCGAATCTCGCCGGAAAAATCTCCCGCCGGTTGCGCCAGGATGGCTGCGTGAGTTGGGCCGCCGCCTCGCCCGACTGTGCCGCCGCGACCATGAAATAGTCTGAGCTTGACGTTGTGTTTGCGGGCAGCCGCATGCAAGCTCCTGTGCGCTTTGTAAAGTTCCCAAATGCTGGTCAGCATGCCGCCGTCTTTGTTGGAATCGGAGTAGCCGAGCATCACCTCCTGCCAACCTGACCAGGAATCGAGCAGCTTGCGGTACTGGGGGTCGCTCCACACGCGCGCCATAATCGTTGCCGAATTGCGCAGAGAATGGATGGACTCGAACAGTGGGACTGGCATCAGGCCGGGATCGCTTCCCGCGCCTGCAACCTGGACCCCCGCGCGGTTGGCAAGATCAAGAACAGCTCGAATGTCACTTTCGGACTCGGAGCCACTGATAATGTAGTTGCGAATACATCCCGCGGGGAAAATCTTTTTCCACTCTGCAACACAACGAAAAACCTGTATCGCATTGGTTGTGGCCTCAGAAAATGAATCGCTATGTGATATGCGCGAGTTCGGCGGAGCCACCGGCCGTGCGGGATTGCCAACTCTACTTTGCAATTCCACAAGTACCTTGTGATGAACGGCGGCATGCTGACGAATGTCGAGCGTGGCCAAGTGGAAACCGAAAGTTCGAGCTTTGCGTAATAAGGGATCCAGCAGGAGTTCCGCCATGCGCTGTCCGCGATTGCTTTCGAGGCTCTCGCGGACGTACACGAGATCAGACTCGAACTCGCGGGCTGATCGGTAGGCGTGCTCCCCGGCAGAACTGACATCCCGTAATCGCGTGACCATGAAGCTCAAGAATTTGCGATAGAGTTCGGTCTCGGAGATGCGCGCGAGTCGGGCGGGTTCGTCGCCCATCATCTGCACGTATTGCGCAAGCCGATTTCTGAAAGCCTCGGAAACCGACACCTGTTTTGCGGAAGAACTCAGTTGCTCGCCGATGCTCCCGAGTTCTGCGATATAGTGCGCCACGATTGTGTTTTGCGCGCGCTGCAAAGCCTCGCGTGTACTCTCAACGGTCACAAAGGGGTTGCCATCGCGGTCGCCACCGATCCAGGATCCAAAAGACAACGGTTGCGGCAACTGATCGACGGGGATGCACAGCCCATACACATTTTCGAATGCATCGCCAATTTCCGCGTAGATACGCGGAAGGGTTTCGAAGATTGACATAGGGTAGTGGTCAAGTCCCATGCGGATTTCGTCGGTGACCAGCGGTTTCTGCACGCGGACTTCGTCGGTCTCCCATAACGCCGTGATTTCGGTCAATATCGCGGACTCCAGGGCAAGGGCGTCCGCTTCTGGCAGCGGTAATTGGTCGATTGACTCGAGGTGGCGTGCGATCCTTCGGCGCTTTTGCAACACAGTCCGGCGCGCAACCTCGGTGGGATGAGCAGTGAACACCGGCTGAACTTTTACCTTTCGTAGAGCCTCAAGTGCCTGCTGTCCAGTCATTCCGGACGCGCGCATTCGCAACAGCGTGCCGCGAAAGGATCCCGGAAGCGGAGGCTGGCCTGAATACAGTTTTCCTGCGCGCCGCCGGCGCTTGCGATGGTTGGTTTCCGCGAGATTGGTGAGCTCGAAATAAATTGAGAAGGCTTTTGTGACCAGATAGGCTTCTTGGACTCGCAGTTCCTTAATGATCGCCCGAGCCTGTGACATCTCTGGATTGGACTTGGGGGCATGCGCCGCAGTCGGAGGAGGCGTTTCCGTATTGAGGCGCGCCTGGATCAACAGACGGCGTAGTCGCTCGACCTGCTGAAACAGGGCGTCGCCAGCCTGTTCAACCAGCACTCGGCCTAACAGAATGCCGAGCGAGCGTACGTCACGACGCAGGGGATGTTCTTTGGCGCGGTCTTCTGTACTGGCCGTAAGCTCCGCCAGTCGCGCCGCCTGGTCTTTAGCTCTCCACAAAGCCTCGGGCATGAGTTTTATGCATCCATAGTAACTGATGATGAAAAACGCGACAGGCCCCTGGAATCAGCAATTTCCGGAGCAGCTTGCGGTGAAAGCGAACTGCCTGAATAATGAATAACAAATGAGCCAAGGCAGGGTATTGATCGTAGAGGACGAAGAGAACGAGCGTACCGGACTGAGTGAAATTATTTCCTCGTGGGGGTATTCCGCCGAAATCGCGGCGGACGGTCAAGAGGGATATGACAAGGTCGGCGCATGGTCTCCGTCCATTGTGATCACCGATCTGAAGATGCCCCGCATGGGCGGCCTGGAACTACTCGAAAAAATTTCCGGTGATAGTCAGACGATTGCGGTGATCGTGGTGACGGCGCAGGGAACCATCGATAGCGCGGTCCAGGCGATGCGCATGGGCGCTTACGACTACATCACCAAGCCGATCGACACCAATCGCCTGCGGGCAATTCTGCAAAACGCATCTGCCCTGCTCGGGGCTCGCGCCGAGCTGGAAGTTACGCGCCGGAAACTGCGAGACACCGGATCACTAGGATCGTTGGTTGGGCCTTCTCGGAAGATGCAGGAGATATTCCGGCTCATCGAGATGGTCGCTCCCAGCACGGCTTCAGTTCTGATTACCGGGGCAAGCGGCACGGGCAAAGAGTTGGTTGCGCGCACGATCCACGAGCTGAGCCCGCGCCGAACGAAGCCATTCATTGCCATCAATTGCGCTGCGATTCCCGAAACTTTGATCGAAAGCGAAGTTTTCGGGCACGAGAAAGGTGCTTTTACCGGAGCATTGGAGCGACGCACGGGGTGCTTCGAACTGGCTGAAGGCGGCACGTTGCTACTGGATGAAATCGGCGAAATGCCAATCGCGACTCAAGCCAAGCTGCTGCGGGTGTTGGAAGACCGCAAGCTGCGAAGATTGGGCAGCAAGGTCGAAACCACCGTGGACGTCCGTGTACTGGCCGCAACCAACAAAGTTCCTGAGGATGCGGTCGCACGCGGCGAGTTGCGGAATGACCTTTACTACCGACTGAATGTTTTTAACATTCATATGCTGCCGCTGCGCGACCACCGCGAAGATATCCCTGATCTTGTGCAGTCTCTCCTCGCCGATATGAGCGCCAAGCACGGGCGCCGCATAGCGACCGTGAGTGAGGCTGTTCTGAATGCATTCCGGGCCTACGCATGGCCCGGCAATGTGCGCGAGTTGCGCAATACTCTGGAACGTGCGGTGATCGTGTGCGAAGGGCCGGTCATTGAGACCAAACATCTGCCTCCGGGATTTGGTCATACTCCGTTACGCCCATCGCTCGACGATGCTGATTCAATTCGCGTCGGAGTAGGGACCACAGTAGGGGAGGCTGAGCGCCTGCTGATTTTGAAAACCCTGGAATCAACCAACAACAATAAGACGCGCGCCGCGGACATTCTTGGCATAAGCCTGAAGACGTTGCA
>Ga0157372_10008600_pt1 | contig 10847 bp, 13 predicted proteins | sample C55metaG_FD_115307 | JGI IMG/M metagenome (GOLD analysis project Ga0157372, IMG submission 115307) | Corn rhizosphere microbial communities from Kellogg Biological Station, Michigan, USA - C5-5 metaG | ecosystem: Host-associated > Plants > Roots > Rhizosphere > Soil | place: USA: Michigan...
CCTCGGCTACTTCGCGCGTGTTGTACGTCCCACTGCGCAAACGATCCTTCACCGCTTCCAAGTCGGTTCCCTCGAGCACCGCCGACGAAGCGTCGGCGACCCGCTCAGTCACATCGACGTCGGGGAGATCGGCGACCATGTTGCGTCGCGCCTTCGCCGGTTTCCGCCCTTTCTTGTGCCGAGGGTCCGCCGCGACCGGAGCAGGCGCGTGAAGGTCCTCGGACAACGTGCCTTCGGAAGTGGGCGCCTGGGTGTTCGGATCGATCTGCACAGCTTTGAGCCTCCGACCTGAGTATCGACGAGAGAAGTGCGCGGTTGAGGGGGTGGCCACAATAAAAGGGGCCGACCCGGGGCAACACGATGTTCCAGACTTACGCTTTCAGTACCGGATCAGGTCGATTGCGCGCCTGGCTGTTCACGCTGAGCAGCTCGCCGGCAACGTAGCCGTACAGGCTGGCCAGGCGCGGTGCGACGTCTCCACCCCGCTTGAAGTCCAGATTCCGGATCGCTTGCAGGACCATGCTCGACGCATCCACCAGGCAGTTGTACGGCTCAGCAGCGTCGTCGTGTGTGGCAAGGTGCGAATCGCTCATGCCTCTGGTATCGGGCGGGCGTTCTGACGGCTTAGCGAGCCCCTTGTGCTGTAAACAGTTGAGCCTCTCCCCCTCCCAGAGCGTTGCAGTTTGCACTTTGCGAGGACCGTTTGACCGGCGGGTGGACGGGTGGACGGGTGGACAGCTGGAAGGTCGGCGTCTGAGGTCGCGGTCTCGCGCTGCAGCCACATCCTGTCCACCAGTCCACCAGGTTGGCCGGTCCATCGGGGTTACAGCCGGAAGACGCAGAGCGTCTTGGAGGAGTATCGGCGTATCAGCGCCGATAGTTGAGCGCGCCCCTCAAATCGCACCATGGCGACGATTCTCTGCCTCGACGACGAACCGGCAATCGGCCTGATCCTCCAGGATACGCTGGAGCGTGCCGGCCATCGCGCCGTGGCGGCTCACAACGTCCCGCAGGCCCTCCAGGCGTTGGCGGGAAACGGCGGCTCGATCGATCTGATCATCTCCGACTACCGCATGCCGGGCCTCACCGGCCTCGAGTTTCTGGCGTTGCTGCGGCAGGAAGGGCACGACACGCCACTCATCATGCTGACCGGCTACGGCAGCATCGAGCACGCGGTGTCGGCCATCAAAGCGGGTGCGATCGACTACATCACCAAGCCCGTTCGCCCCGAACAGCTCGAGCTCGCGGTGAATCAGGCGTTGGAGGTCGTTCGGCTTCGGCGGGAGAACGAGCGTCTTCGCCGCGAGGTGACCGAGTTCCGCAACGAGCGGCAGATCATCGGAAACAGTGCGCCGATTCGCCGGGTGCTTCAGACCGTGTCGACCGCTGCTCCCACGCGCGCGACCGTATTGCTCGAGGGCGAGTCCGGCACCGGCAAGGAGCTGTTCGCGCGCGCGATCCACGCCCAGAGCGATCGACGCGACGGTCCGTTCATCCAGCTCAACTGCGCTGCGCTCCCCGAGGGACTCGTCGAGAGCGCGCTGTTCGGCCACGAGAAGGGCGCGTTCACCGGAGCGATTCGCCGAGTCGAGGGGGCATTCGAGCGGGCGCACGGCGGGACGCTGCTGCTCGACGAGATCTCGGAAATGCGCCTGGACCTTCAGGCCAAGCTGCTCCGCGTCCTGCAGGAACAGGAGTTCGAGCGCGTCGGCGGGTCGACGGCGATCAAGGTCGACGTCCGCATCGTCGCGACGACGAACCGGGATTTGGCGGCGTTCGCCGCCGCCGGGAATTTTCGCCAGGATCTGTACTATAGGTTGGGCGTGATCCCCGTCCGCTTGCCCCCGCTTCGCGAACGGAAGGAAGACATTCCGCTCCTGTCGTACCGATTCGCGGCGCACTATGGGCAGGAGATCGGCAAGGAGATCAAGGGGATCTCTCCCGATGCAGCCGAACTGTTGCAGCAATACGATTGGCCGGGTAATGTCCGCGAGTTGCAGCACGCGGTGGAGCGGGCGGTGATTCTCAGCACCGAGTCGGTGATCCCGCTGCACGCGTTCGACGGGCAGCGATTCGGTTTGAGCGGCGCGTGGAGCGGACCGACGCCGGCAAGGATCTCCAACGGCCTGGTTCACTCGAACGGCAACGGATCATCGGCGGCAGCGCCGGCGATTCCGGACGGTGCCGTCGTGATCACGTCGCTCAACGTAAATCGTGCCGAGGCGAAGCTCATCGAACGCGCGCTGGAAGTGGCGAACGGCAACCGGACTCGCGCGGCGGATTTGCTCGGCATCAGCGTGAGGACGCTGCGCAACAAGTTGAATGGGACGAAGGCGGACAGCGACGGAGGGAGTTAGGGCATGACGAATCGCGCGGTTTTCACATCGGTGCTTTCGATCGGGGTGTTGGCGGCGACAGGCTGCCACACCCCGTCTTCGGTTTCAGCGACGCCAAGCAGCGGCTTGTCAGCGTCGACGGCGCAGCTGTCCAACGCGTCGTGGCCGGCGCCGGCCCCCGGCAAGACGTACACGCTGATGCCGACGCCCAAGACCGTCGCCTGGGGATGGTATGACGCCGCCGGCGAGCCGGTATTGCGCGTCGCATCCGGTGACGAGGTCATTCTGCGTGCGCTTTCCACGTGCGCTCCCGCCTCGCTCATCCGCGCCGGACTCGACTCGAACCGCGTCGAGCAGCAAGCAAAGGACATCTACGCGGCGCGTTCGACGATGAAGACGGGTCCCGGCGGACACATTCTCACCGGCCCGATCTACGTCGAGGGCGCGGATTCCGGCGACGTGCTCGAGGTGCGTTTCAAGTCCATCCGGCCGGCGATCAACTACGCTTGCAACTCCTTCGGCCCGCGGAGCGGTTTCCTGCCGGAGGATTTTCCGGGTGAATCGCACTCGAAGATCATCGAGCTCGACACGGTGAAGATGCTCGGTCACTTCGGTCCGGGAATCGTGATTCCGCTGCATCCGTTCTTCGGCAGCGTCGGCGTCGCACCGCCGGCGTCGATGGGGAAGGTGAACAGTGCCCCGCCCGGCATACATGCCGGGAACCTCGACAACAAGGAGTTGGTCGAGGGCACGACGCTCTACATCCCGGTGTGGACCAAGGGCGCGCTGCTCGAGGTCGGCGACGGACACGCCGGCCAGGGGAACGGCGAGGTGGACATCACGGCGATGGAGACGTCACTCATTTCTCGCATGCAGCTCGTCGTGCGCAAGGACATGCACCTTTCGTGGCCGCGCGCCGAAACGCCGACGCACTACATCGCGATGGGCACGGACTCCGCGCTCGTGAAGGCGACCAAGACCGCGGTCCGCCAGGCAATCGAGCTTCTCGTGGACGTGAAGCACCTATCCCGGGCGGACGCCTACCAGCTGGTGAGCGTGTCCAGCGACGTCGACATCACCCAATTGGTGGACGGCACGGTCGGCGTACACGTGATGATCCCGAAGGCGATCTTCACCAACATGCGCTAATTCGTTTCAGCGTTCCGCTTCCGCGGGCGCACTTCAGTTTTTCGCGGCTGAGGTTCTCATCGGGCGGGGCGACAAAGTCGCTCCGCCCGATTCATTTAACCCCCGCTTCCGCGCGTTCCCGATCGGCGGGTGGATCATTTCCGCCGACCTCACCGGCAAATCCTGCCGTTCAAACGTTTTTTGCCGGGTCTGGCACTTCGCTCAAGTCGCGAGACCACCCTGCCTGCCAATGTGGTAAATCTTTTGGCACAAGCAATTTAGCTTCTCCAGGCTCTCTGGCGTTTTGCACTGAAGCAAGTGGAGCGAACTGGTCCACGGCGTGCCAATGATGAGACGCGCATCACGTTTGGCCGCACGCTGTTCCCACCCGTTGGACCGCCCTCCCCCCCCGCTGGACTGCTACCCCGACCGCCAACCTGCCGGGAGTCGAACAACATGGAATCGCGTCTCACGTGGAAGGCCTACGCCGCCGGCGATCTGGCCGCCCGCGATGCTCTTCTGATAGAGAATCTCAGTCTCGTGCATCACGTCGCGCGTCAGCTCGAGCGCAAGCTGAGCAACGAGCTCGATCACGACGAGCTGGTGAGCGCAGGAACGCTCGGCCTCATGGCCGCGATGAACGCGTTCGACCCGGAACGCGGCCTCGCGTTCAGCACATTCGCCGTCCCGCGCATCCGCGGCGCGATCCTCGACGAGCTTCGCCGACAGGACCACGTGCCGCGTCCCGTGCGCCGCAAGACACGCGACATCCAGGCCGCCAGCTCCGCCGTCGCCGCGCGGGTGGGCCGAGCGCCGGAAGATTCCGAAGTCGCGCAGGCACTCGGCGTCGACGTTCAGACTTTGTGGAAGTGGGAGTCCGACGTCGAAGGCGCTATCCGCGTCCCGATCGACCGCCCTGCCAACGAGCGCGGCGAAACGCAGTCCTCGCTGCTCGACCTACTGCACACCGATCCGTCGGACGCCGTCGACGAACAGCTCGGGAAAGAGCAGGAAGTCGCGATCCTTCGCGAAGCGATCATGCGGCTCAAAGAGCAGGAGCGCACGGTGCTCGCGTTGTACTACTTCGAGGAGCTCAAGCTCCACGAGATCGCGGAAATCCTCGGGCTCACCGAGTCGCGAGTCTCGCAGGTCAGATCGAAGGCGCTGGCGAGACTCCGCGAGCAAGTGGGGATGTCGCTGGCATCCTAGGTCACCGGTCACCGGCTACACCACGTTGTATTCGCCGACGACGCCGCCCGTCGAGAAGCGCGCGATGCGCAGTGGATCGATGTCGATCGTCGTCGCGCGGCCGTCGAGAATCTCTTCGGCCATGAGCATTCCGGCCGCGGGACCGTGCATCAGTCCGTGGCCGCTGAAACCCGCGCACACGAAGAGTCCTTCCACGTCGGGCAACGCGCCAAGAATCGGTTGGTCGTCGGGCGTGACCTCGTAGAGACCTGCCCACTCGGCGGCGATCTCGGCGTCGGCGAGCAGCGGCATCCGTTCGATCGCGCGCTGAAAGTGCTCCAGCCGCCAGCTCTCGTCCACGCGAGTGTCGAAGCCCGGCGGTTCGGCGCGATTCGACATCCCCGTGAGAATGCCGTCTCCTTCGCGATGGAAATAGAGAGCGCGCGCAAAATCGATCACGAACGGGAAATCGGCGCGCAGCGCCGGAATCGCGTTCGTGACGGCGATCTGTCGTCGAATGGGCTGAATCGGCAGATCCACGCCGGCGAGCGCGCCGACGTCCGCCGACCACGGGCCGGCGGCGATCACCACGCACGGCGTCTCGATCGTGTCTCGCGGCGTCCGGACGCTGTGAACCCGATCGTTCGAAACGTCGATCGCCGTGACGGGAGCGATCGTCTCGAGCGTCGCGCCCAGTCGGCGCGCCTGGCTCAGGTATCCCTGGAGAAGTCCGTGCGGGTCGACAAGACCGTCCGCCGGACACCACGAACCGCCGATGATTCCGTCGAGATCGATCTCAGGCGCCAGCCCGGCGATCTCGCCGCGATCCACGAGACAGCTCGGCACACCGAGCCGGTTCTGAAGCGCGACGTTCGCGCGGAACTGCGCGAGATCCGCTTCGTTGTCGAGCAGGAACAGGTACCCGCAGCGGCGCAGGCCGACCGCTTGGTCCATGTCGGCGGAAAAGCGCTCCATGGTCGCGATGCTCGCCTTCGACAGCTCGACGTTGACCGCGGTCGCGAACTGGTGCCGCACGCCGCCCGCGTTGAGGCCCGTCGAGCCGAGGCCGAACATCTCGGCGCGCTCCACGACGACGACGTTCGTGCACCCGCGTCGGGCGAGATGGTAGGCGATGCTCGCGCCCATGATGCCGCCGCCGATGATTACGACGTCCGCCGTGCGTTTTGATGAGGGCATGGAACGAAAAGTTACGCGAGTTGCGTCGACCCGACGCCCGGCAACTTCCTCCACGTCGGCAAGGAATTCCCGCCGAGGAATCCGCCGCCGCAACACGCGCGAAATGGTAACATGTTGATGAGAAACGTCATATCGAGGCGGCCGACTCCGATACTGAACGGCATCTCGATTGCTTTTGAAAGACCCGCTGTTTCCCCCCGCCCAGCCATGTCGACGGCCGTCGCGTCCTCCCCCTCCCCGTCCCTCTCCTCGCCAATCGATTCGCTCGCCGAAGCGCTCCTTTTGGAGCGCCGGCTGCTCGACGCGTTGAGCATCGTCGTCCGCCGCCAACGCACCGCCGTGGCCACCGACGACCTCGACGCCGTCGGCGACTGCGTGTTCGCGACGCACCGCATGCTGGTCACGCTTCGCGAGGCGCGTTCGCACCGTCGCACGATCGGCGCGCTGATCGGACTCCCCGGAGGCGTGGGCTCGGACGGCGGGACCGATTCGCTCGAGCGCGCGCTCGGCGCCCGGATGACGCCGGCCATTCGCGCCGCGCGCGACGAGCTGCATGCCGCGGCGCGGGCGCTCGCGCGCGAGGTGGCCGCCTCGCGAAATCGCGTCGCCTCAAGCTGAGCGCTGGTCCGCGGACCGGCGCATCTTGAGCGTCGGAACGCGGAGCTCCACGCAGCCTTCCCGCCGCTCGAGGCTTCCACCCAACGACGTCGACAGCCGCTCGGCGTACGGTTCGTGTGCCGGTGTCGGGATTTCGCTGACAGGCGGCGTGGTCACGCGAAACTCGATTCGCACCCATCGATCGTCGGACTCGATCGTCGCGTGGACCGCGGCGCGGTTTTGTTTGGCGAGCCGCTTTGCGTCGGCGAGAATCAATACGAGCACGCGAACGAGCGCCCATCGCTCTGCCCGCACGGGCTCGACGAAACGCGCCGGGGCGATCGTGAATGGCGTGTCTCGCAGATCGTGAAGAAACGCGTGCACGACGAGCACGTCGGCGAGGACATCGTCGATGATGAGAGGCTCCTCACCGACACCGACAGCTCGAGGGAGCAGTCTCACGACCCGGGAACAGTCCTCGAGGCGTGTCAATTCGGTGGCGAGGCTGGAGAACGCCGGATCGTTCGGCGGAAGGTCGCCGAGTCGCGTCAGTTCGAGCAGCGCCGACAATGACCCGATTCGGTTGTTTAGTGCGTGATGAATACCGTGGCACACGTGATCCACGAGCGTGAGCCATTCGTCGGCTCCAGCCCCGAGGCCGTCCAGCACGGTTGCTGTGGGCTGTGGGGCGACCCTCAGCGCTGACTTGGGATCCTGCGGGAGGGGGTGTGCGCTCGCATGCGTCATTTTGGGCTCTTCGAAACGGGAAACCGGGGAGGAGCGCGAGCACGTGCGACGTTGGGAGCGCGCGGAAAGCTAATGCGGAGATTGAACTTTGGGCCCTGATCGCGGTCGTGGGAACGTGAGAACGGTGAAGTTGGTTGATTGGACTACCGGGGCCGGCGATACTCCTTCCCGACCCCTCCGAACCCTGGTCCGGAAAGCCATTGATGGTGCTCGAACTGTTGCTCATCGGCGGCGCGATCGCCTCGACAGCGGCCCCCGTCCCTGCCCCGAGGGTGACCGACTCGTCGACCGCGGCCTTTGCGGTCGCACAGCCGGCGCCGGCGGATACGGGGCTGCTGCGCTTTCTGCGAATCCCGATCGATACGCCGACCCCGAGGACCCGGCCGCGCGCCATTCAGCTGAGCGACTGGTACTCGCGGCGGCTCACGATCCACCGGTACGTCGCGTATTCGACGATTCCGGTTTTCGCCGTGCAGTGGATCGCGGGGAACCAGCTGCTCAAGGAGAGCCGGGCAGCGCCGGAGTGGGCAAAGTTCACGCATCGAGCAGGCGCGACAGCGCTCGCGGGGATGTTCACCGTAAATACGGTGACCGGCGTTTGGAACTGGTGGGACACACGCGCGGTGCCGCAACACCGGGCACTACGCACCATACATGCGTTCACGATGATCGCCTGTGATGCCGCGTTCTCATATACGGGAGCGAAACTGTCGAACGACGCGGAGACGAGTCAGTCGGCGCGGACTCTGCATCACAGGGTGGCGCTAATCTCCATGGGTGTCACTGCGCTGTCAGGAACAGCAATGAAGATTTGGAACAAATAATCCGTCCGACATGATCGTCCCAGAATTCATCGTTCATTTGTTCAAGCCGTGGAACCATTTCTACAGTCACTCGAAGATGGCCGAGACGGTCGTGCAGTCCCTGCACATCGGCGGCGTCTTGATGGCGGGTGGACTGGCCATCGCGGCCGACCGGGGGACGTTGCGCGCTTTGCGCACGCCGGCTCCGGACCGCGCGTTTCCGATGCGCGAGCTCGCCGCCGTGCACCGGTGGGTGCTGACGGGCCTCACGATCGTGGTGATCAGCGGGCTCGGCATGCTCGCGGCCGACATCGAGACCTTCTTCGGATCGTGGATTTATTGGACCAAGATGGCCCTGGTCGTCGTATTACTGGTGAACGGGCTCGTGATCGTGCGCACCGAGGCGGAACTTCGAGCCAACCCGCACGAGGACTCACCGCATTGGGCTCGTTTGCGGCTTCGCGCGGTCACGAGCATCGCGCTGTGGTTCGTCATCACCGTGCTCGGTGTATCACTCGTCAACCTGTCTTGAGTCAGTAGCTGATGTCTTCACGTACGAACGATCATGGCATGGACGGCAGCGGGGCATCCGAGGATCCATGCGCCCGGTGCGCGGCCATTCCGCGCCGCGACTTCTTGCGCGAGGCGGGACTGTTCGCGGCCGGAGTGTTGGTCGCTCTCGGTGCGGCGCCGTCGCGCGCATTCGCGACCCCCATCGAGTTCATCTCGGCGACACGCGACGGGCGTGAGGACAAGACGTATCCCATCCCGGCACAGGATGGCGTACAGATCGACAAGGACGCCGAGGTGATGCTGACGCGGTGGCAGAACAAGGTCTATGCGTTCGCGCTGGCCTGCCCGCACCAGAACACCGCGCTCCACTGGCAGGACAAGGATCAGCAGTTCGAGTGCCCCAAGCATCACTCGCGCTTCGACATGCAGGGCGTCTACATCAAGGACAGCGGGCGCGCGACACGAGGGCTCGATCGGCTGGCCATTCGGAAAGACGGGAACAACGTCGTCGTCAACGTGGACAAGCTCTTTCAGGAAGACGACGACGAGGCAAACTGGAAAACGGCGTTCGTCGCTCTCGCCTGACCGCGCGAACGTGAACCGGACCTGACATGCCGTGCAGCGACTGTTTCAATCGACGTGAATTCCTCGCGCGGAGCGCGCTCGCCGCGGCCGCGCTGGTCGCCGCGGAGGGATGCGGCGACGGGCAGATCGGTCCTCCGTCGCACGGCGGAGCCGGCGGCAATCCGAACGCCCCGGTCGGCGGTCCGGTTACGATCACTGTCTCGCAGTTTCCAGGATTGGCCACCGTCGGCGCGATCGTCGACATCGGCCACGAGCGCGCGGTCGTGCGGCAGAGCGCGACGACGTTTCTCGGCCTTTCCCGAATCTGCACCCACGAACAGTGCGACGCGGACGTCGTGAATAACATCTTCAACTGTCCGTGCCACGGATCACTCTTCTCGGCGAGCGGCGCTGTGATTCGCGGGCCCGCGACCGAGCCGCTCTTCCAACTCGCCACGACGTTCGATCAAGCCGCGGGCACGCTAACCGTCGAATGACCTCGTAACGTTTTCGACGTTTGAACCCGCCGGGATTTCGCTGTAAGTTGGCGAATGCTTCTCGGCGTCGCGGGGATGGTCGGCACTGGAAAGACAACGCTTTCTCGCGCGCTGGCGTCGCGGTTCGGTTTGCAGATGGCCCTCGAGAGCGTCGACGCGGACAACCCGTGGCTCGAGAGCTTCTACGCCGGCGAAGAGGAGATGCACACGTACGCGATGCATCTCCAGCTCCACTTCCTCGCGACGCGTTTCGCGTCCATGCGACGCATGCGCGGCCTCGGCGGCAGTTGGGTGCTCGACCGCACGTGGTACGAGGATGCCGAGATCTTCGCGCGCGGCCTGTTCGAGCAGGGCTACATGACGTCCGACGAGTGGACGCTGTATCGCCGCCTGTACGGCGAGCTGCTGCACTCACCCGCGGCGCGTCCGCCTCGGCTCCTGATCTATCTCTACGGGCCGCTCGACGTGATCGCCAAGCGCATCGCGACGCGCGGGCGACCGAGCGAAAAGGAAGTCGCGGCGGAATATTGGCGATCGCTGCACGAGCGGTACGAGCGGTGGATCGCGCACTTCCGCCATTGTCCCGTGCTCGCCATCGACGTGCGCGACTACGACCTCGTTGCCGACGGTTCGGCGGTGGACGAGATCTCGGCGCGCGTGCGGCAACAGCTCGAGGGCGAGCTGCCGCAGACGGAGCTGTGGCCGGCGGTGTCGCGCCGCGTCGCATTCGCGTGAGGCGTCGAGCGTTCGATGGGACTCCTGTCGAAGATTCTTCTCTTTCCCATCGCGGGTCCCGTCGCCGGGATCAAGTGGTCGCTCGGTAAAGTCCAGACGGTCGTCGAAGAAGAACTCACCGACGACGCGCCTGTGAAGCAGGAGTTGATGGAGCTTCAGCTCCGTCTCGAGTTGGGGGACATCGACGACGCCGAGTACGTGCGGCGCGAGTCCGAGTTGATGGCGCGACTGCGCGAAGTTCGTCACTGGCGCGAACACTTCGGCAAGGGAACGAGCGGCGGCCCGGTGCGCGTCGCGCGCCACGACACCGACGACCGAACGGAGTGAGCGCGCTCGACCCGCTGCTCGACCGACTTCCACGCATCGTCCTCGTCGCCGGCAAAGGCGGCGTCGGCAAGACGACCTTCGCGGTAGGGCTCGGCGCCGCGTTCGCGCGCCGCGGCGAAAAGACGCTCGTCGTTTCGACGGATCCGGCCGCCGCACTGGGTGACGTGATCGGCGCGCCGGTTGGCGACGTCGCGCGAAGCGTTCGTGGAGCGCCG
>Ga0157372_10008601_pt1 | contig 10846 bp, 8 predicted proteins | sample C55metaG_FD_115307 | JGI IMG/M metagenome (GOLD analysis project Ga0157372, IMG submission 115307) | Corn rhizosphere microbial communities from Kellogg Biological Station, Michigan, USA - C5-5 metaG | ecosystem: Host-associated > Plants > Roots > Rhizosphere > Soil | place: USA: Michigan...
CCGCCGGCGGCGTACAGCCCGGAGAACCCGGCCGCCCAGGCACGTTCGGGCAGGAGTTCCTGCAGGCCGGCCGCCCGCGCCGCGAGCGCCGGGGTGCCGACCAGTCCGGACACCGTGAACAGCGCGATGACTCCGATCGTGGTCGGCATGACGACCGCCAGTCCCACCAGCGCGATGATGGCCAGCACCAGCACGGTGCTCTGGTGTCGGTAGGACCCCGGCCAGTTCCGGCTGCCGTAGATCAGGCCGCCGAGGATGCCGGCGATCGCGAAGACCGCCAGCACCGGGCCGGCAACCCCGGCGTCGGTGCCGAGCTTGTCGAGCAGGGTGGGCAGACCGGTGTAGGCGGCGCCGACGCAGACGAGCACGGCGGCCTCCTGGAACGGCGCCGGCCAGCTCAGCGCCAGCACCCGTACCCGTGCGGTGCCGGTGTCCTCGGGCGGGTGCGTCTCGGTCAGCGCGTCGGCGGCGAACACGGCGCAGAGGGCGAGCACCCCGCAGACCAACAGCGGCCAGGCCTGGTCGGCGAACAGCACCACCAGGCCGACGATTCCGGGGCCGACCGCCCACACCAGCGTGGTCAGGGTGGACTCCAGGCTGAGCGCGGCGTGGTGGGCCGATCGATCCACGGTGCGCACCAGCAGGGCGCGCAGCCCGCCGTGCGCGCCGGAGGCGATGCCACCGGAGCCGGCGGCGAGCAGCAGCATCGCCCAGATCGGCAGCGAATGCGCGTCGAACAACGTCGGAATGGCGAGGGTCAGCAACATCAGCGCCTGCAGCACCAGCACCAGCTGGACCTCGTCGCGTGGTGAGTTGCGGTCGAAGCGGCGGCCCATCACTCCGGCGGTGGCGGCCTCGGCCAGCGCGTTCGCACCGGCCAGCACAGCGCCCACCGAGTAGGAGCCGGCCGCGACCTTGCCGAGGTAGACCAGCGCCAGCGGCGACATCGCGACCGGCAGCCGCTGGCAGATCACAACGGTCGTCCAGGCCGGCATGCCGGGTGTCTTGGCCACTCTCAGATACGCGCGTAGACCGTCATCTGGAGTGGCCGCCGGATGCTCGGCGGCTTCCGCTGTGGTCGACATAGTCTGCCCTCCCCCTCCTGGCCCGCTGCGAAACGCAGCTTGCACGGTGCCGTGACTACTCAGTAGCCGAAAGGGAGGCGTTCGTTACACAGTTCCCGTTGGGAAGTTACTTTTTAATAGCCACCACACCCGGAGCGAAGTAACGCTCCAGGGCAGAACGGACACGACTGCGCGCCCGGTGCAGCAGGATGCGCTGGTTGCCGTCCTCGATCTCGAGCAGGTCGCAGACCTCGGCGTTGCTCCAGCCCTCGATGTCTCGCAGGGTGATCACCAGGCGCTGGTTCCGCGGCAATTCCGCGATCGCCTCGGCCACGACGTCCTGGACCTCTTGGGAGAGCAACGCGTTCTCCGGAACGGTGGCCCAGTCCGGCGGCGGATTCACCCAGTGACCCAGATACGGGCCGGACCGCTGGAAACGGTCCGGATCGACCGCGGGCGACGAGTCGTCCTCCGCGCCGAAACTGGAGAATGGCATGCTGCGGGTTTCTGCCATGGATCTCCGCCGGGCAATTCTGACGAGGATGTGGCAGATCCAGGTGCGCAATGCGGATCGTCCCTCGAACCCGTCGAGCCCGCGCAGTACCGCGATCCAGGTTTCCTGTACGGATTCCTCGGCCACCTCACGATTCGGCGAGTAGGCACGAGCCAATCGGACCAGAACCGAGTGATAGCTGTTGACCAGGTTCAAGAAAGCAGCCTCGTCACCACGACGAAGGGCCTGCAGGTCCACTTCGGTCATCATTGAGTATCCCGATTCGCCAACCATTGCCGGTAGACGTCAGTCAGCTGCTTCTCGACTGCCGCGCTCGGGGTTTCCGGGGGCAGGCTGGCGGTGGTACGGATCGTGGCTCGCACCTGCTTGATGTACATATCGCAGCTGGTGCACACCGCGAGGTGCTGGCACAGGCGCAAGGCCTCATCGCGGCCGAGCACGCCCTCGAGATAGTCGGTGACCACTTCGACCAACTCCTGACACGCCATCTCTTCCATGGGCAGCAGTCTTCCATTGGGAACGGCCAATACGACATGTCCTTTGCGATATGGATTCAAACGGCCAGTCGGACAAGCGGTGGGCAGGGTTTTACCGCGCGGCGAATCAGACTAAAACCAGGCAATGGACCCGCGCCCGGCAATCGGTTGGTTGGGGCGATACTATACCGACTCATAGCTTTTGCTATCAACTTCAAATTTTTAAGTGCCTCACGCGCTTGAAACACTCCGGCCGATACGTGACCGAGGTAAGCGAGAAGTTGCGCTCAGGTGTCGCACGACCCAACAGCATGCAGCCACCGAGCCGCGGACCTGCATTCACCGTCGTTGGCGCGGGCCAGGCGTATCGATAAATCCGAAATATTGCCTTCAGATACCTAAATTCGACCTCGAAAGTCGAACAACATCAACATTGTGGTGTCCACCGCGGGTATTTCCGGCGCCCAGCGGCTGGCGTTCCGAAAGGACGGGTAGCGGTGCCCTACCGTGCATGGCATGGCTATTGCACGGTGGCCGAGCTTCGTCATCGACTGCCCGGACGCGGCCGACCTGGCCACGTTCTACGGCGCGATGCTGGGCTGGCAGGTCGAAGGCTCCGCCAGCTGGGCCGAGGCCCGAGGGGACGGTCAATGCATCTCGTTCCAGCAGGTGCGCAGCTACACGCCGCCGGCCTGGCCCACCCAGCAACTGCCCCAGCAGATGCACCTCGACGTGATCGTCGATGACCTCGACGCCGCCGAGGCGGCGGTGCTCGAACTCGGCGCGACCAAGCCCGAGCACCAGCCCAGTACGTCCTTCCGGGTGCTACTGGACCCGGCCGGGCATCCGTTCTGCCTCTGCCTGAACTGACCGGGTGACCGCCCGTCGTTCCCCAGTCCCCGCTGACAGATCGCTGGCCTCGATGACCGGCGATCGCGCTACATCGCGGGATACCCTCCTAAACGGTCAGCAGGTCAGCCGGCAAAAGCACCGAAAGGCCCACATCCTGGAACGTTGCTCAGTCGGTCATCAGCGCGCGGAGCACGACGTGGATCGTGCTCCGCCCCACGTACCGCCTAGCGCGTCACCCACGTCCCGGCCAGACCGCCGACCGCGTCCGCAAACCCCCGTCTGATAGGCCAAACCTTGCCCAAACACCGCCATCCCCGGCCGTCGTTCCGTCCGCTCGCCATCCTTGCCGCTCTCGTTACCCTCGCCGGCTTGCTGGTCAGCCTGCTGGCCGGCGGACCGGCTTCCGCCGGTGTGCCCACCCCGGCGCACACGGTGATCGTGGTGCTGGAGAACCACTCCTACAACCAGGTCATCAAAGCCCCGTACATCGCCTCGTTGGCGAAGGCCGGGGCGAACATGACCAACTCGCACGGCGTCCAGCGTCCGTCCCAGCCGAACTACCTGGCGCTGTGGTCCGGCTCGACGCAGGGCATCACCGACGACTCGTGCCCGCACAACTTCGCCGGGGCGAGCCTCGGCCAGCAGCTGCTGAACACCGGAAAGACGACGGCGATCTACTCGGAGAACCTGCCCGCCGCAGGATCGACCACCTGCTCGGCATCGGGCGGGTATGCCCGCAAGCACAACCCGCTGGTCGACTTCGCGGCCACCTCCGGCGCCGCGACGAACAAGCCGTATTCCGCGTGGCCCACGAACTTCGACCAGTTGCCCACCGTCTCGATGGTGGTGCCGAACCTGACCGACGACATGGACAGCGGCACCGTGACCCAGGGCGACAACTGGCTCAAGGCGCACCTCGACCCGTACGTGCAGTGGGCCAAAACGCACAACAGCCTCTTCGTGTTGACCTTCGACGAGGACGCCGCCGGCCGGATACCGACCATCTTCGTCGGCCCGATGGTGAAGCCCGGCAACTACGGCGAGACGATCAACCACTACAACGTCCTGCACACCATCGAGTCCGCCTACGGCCTAGCTCAGATCGGCGCAACCGCCGCGCCGGTGACCGACATCTGGAATGCCGCGCCGGGGCCGACCGCCAGCGCTTCCACGCCGACCTCGACCCGAAACAGCAGTTCGTCCGCGCCCGCCAGCAGCGGCTCCAACGGCAGCTCCGCGCCGGTGACCAGCGGCAGCGCCACCTCGACGCCGCCAGCGACCCCGACGGGCAGCTCCAGTTCGGCGCCCAGCTCCAGCCCGACAGCCAGCTCCAGTCCGTCGCCGGCCAAGCCGCTGCGTGGCGCTTTCTACTACCCCTGGTATCCCGGTGCGTGGACGCAGAACGGCAGCTACCCCTACACCCACTACCACCCGACAGCCGGCTTCTACTCCTCGACCGATCCGACGCTGATCGCTAATGAGATAGCGGGCATGCGGTACGCCGGGCTGGACTTCGCCATCTCCTCATGGTGGGGCCGCGGCACCCGCGAGGACCAGGCGGTTCCGGCCGAGCTTGCCGCGGCGACCGGTGGGTTCAAGTGGTCGCTCTACTACGAGGCGGAGGGCACCGGCAATCCGACCGTCGCCCAGCTCCAGTCCGACTTGGCCTACATCGCCAGCAACTACGCCAGCAGCCCCGGCTACCTGACCGCCGGGGGTCGGCCGGTGCTGTTCGTCTACGGCGACGCCACCGACGACTGCTCGACCGCTAGCCGATGGGCCCAGGCCAACGCCGGCAGGTTCTACCTCGTGCTGAAGGTCTTCGCCGGGTACCAGAAGTGCGCCGACCAGCCGGCCTCCTGGCACCAGTACGGGCCGGCCGGGGCCACCGACTCCCAGCCGGGCTATTCCTACGCCGTGTCGCCGGGCTTCTGGAAGGCCGACGAGGCTTCGCCCCGCCTGGCCCGGGACCGGACCCGCTGGGCTGCGAACCTCCAGTCGATGGTCGCCTCGGGCGCACCTTGGCAACTGATCACCACCTGGAACGAATGGGGCGAGGGCACGGCGGTCGAGGACGCCGCCGAATGGTCGGACCCTGGCGCCTACGGCGCCTACATCGAGGCGCTACACAACACGCTCGGCCCATAGGCCGGGACGCCCGTCTGCCGTTTGGGTCGTCCTGCTGTGCGCTGAGTCGTCCTGCTGTGCGCGTGAGTCGACCGTCGCTGCGTGGTGGGTGGGCGATACTGGGATCGAACCAGTGACCCCTGCCGTGTGAAGGCAGTGCTCTCCCGCTGAGCTAATCGCCCGCTTCCGCGGAACCTGAGCCAGCTTACACGGCTGCCGGATGCCCTCCCGAGCACCTGGTCGGCGGCCGTAGATCAGTGCACCAGCCGCCAGCCGAACCAGGCCAGCGCAGCCAGCAGCGCAAGGCCGGCCAGCCCGAGCAGCGCCCGGATCCACAGCGGCTGACGCTTGGCCCAGTCCGTCCACTGCTTGAGCACCCGACGGCCGAACCGCAACAGTCGCTGCGCCCAGACGAACTCGGTCGCCCACACCGCCAGGCCGAAGAAGACGATGAACCAGCCCGGGCCGGGTAGCGGGATCAGCAGCAGGCCACCGAGCACGATCGCGCCGCCGAGCACCGCGATCCCGATCCGCCAGATCAACCGGCCGGCCGGCCGGCGGAGCACCCAGTTGCGCAACGGAAGCAGCCAATTGGGTGGCGTGGCTGTCCTGGCGTCGCTCACTGCATCCTCGGCCACGCTGTTCCTCTCCACTCGCATCACCTGCTGCCAACGTCCGACCGGTGGCCGCTAGTTCCGAACGGCCCAGTTCCGAACGGTCCAGTTCCGAACGGTCCAGTTCCGAACGGTCCAGTTCCGAACGGTCCAGTTCCGAACGGTCCAGCTTCGAACGGTAGCGGGCACGACCCGCCGGCTCGGCAACCTGGCATGTCACTGCTGCCGGCCTGGCGAGGCAACGGCTATGCCGGCGAGGTTGTGCGGCTGCTGTGCCGGTACGGATTCCAGATCCCGAGACTGCATCGCCTGCAGCTGGAGACGCTGTCCGACAACGCGGCGATGATCCATACCGCGCTGTCCGCCGGCTTCACCCGAGAAGGGGTATTGCGAAGCAATGCCTGGGTGGACGGACGGTTCGTACGAAGCTATTTTCGGCCAGCTTGGCGACGAGTGGTATTGCGGCTGAGTGGCGGCCCGGGTACCAGGCATCGCTGCAGGGCCAACTCATCCCGGATCGCCGGCGGCACCGGCAGGTGACGCGCCTTCAGCGCCGCCACATAGTTCTCCAGGGATTCCAGCAGCCGACGCTGTTCGGGGTTTGCGGCCAGGCTCCGAGTCTGGGCACGAAGCGCCTCGATGTTCGCACGCGCGGTCCGCACTTCCTGCAGCAGAAAATTCAGCTCAGCAGGGCCGGCCCATCCGGTTCGGGACTCGGCACCAGATGGCAACGTAGTCACGCCGGGAACGATACCTCTTCGGCGCGTGGAATTAAGCCGGATACGGCAACCTGAACGCGCTTATAACAGGTCACCAGCGCCGGTGACGGGATGCGCGGTTCGCAAGTGCTCGGCGCAATGGAGTCGGTCGCCGGATCAAGCCTGATTGGGGGCGTTCTTACGCAACGCCCGGCGCAATTGCAGGATTCGCAGCGAGCCGGGTATCGCCACCAGCAGCACACCAATTACTGCGGACAGCAGGATTGTCAGGGCAAGTGAGAATTGGCCGGCCCAGCCGAAGAAGTGCAGCGTCACCTTTCGGGAGTTCTGGGCGATGAAGATGATCAGCAAGATCAAGAAGATGGCGGTTCCGATCGACCCGACCCACGCCGCGCTGACCCGGCCGCTGCGTACCCGTCCTCGCTCGTCGAGGCCCGGCGGCGGAGTGCTGGTCGGAGTGCCGGTCTGGGCCAGGTTGGTCTCCGAGACGTTCGGGCCGGGCACCGGATCGGTGATCGGCCGCCGGTACTCGTGACCTGCGGGCTGGTCCAGCGGGCCGGCACCGGGTTGGTTGGGGACAGGCTGTTGCGGCGGCGGGTCGATCGGAGTGGTCATGGTGGTACGACTCCTGAACTGCACGACGACGACGGTGGCTTCGTCTTACCTCGACAGTACGCGGCGGCGGCGTTTCTCAGTGCAGCTGCACATAGTCAGTTCAGCTGGACGTCTCTCAGTTCAGATGGACATAGTCATAGTCGAACGGCTTGCCGTTGATACCGTTGCGCGGCGGGGCGATCCAGGCCGCGATCCGACCGCGCTCGTAGACCGGCTGCATCAGCGAGCGGACGTAGGTCCGGTCCACCTCGGTGGGCAGCCAGTCGTCCTGGCGTAGCTGCCATTCCTCGGCCGAGAGCTTCTCTCCGGTGGGGCTGGCCTCGATGGCGGCGAACGCGCCCACCTTGCGGTTGAACGCCACATGCGGCAGCTGCAGCCGGTGCGGCAGACCCGCCTCGGCCAGGATCCGGTTCCACCGCTTCACCCCTGCCTGGCAGTCGGCGATGTACTCCCGCCGCAGGTCGGTGTTCAGTCCGATCAGCGCGGATACCTCGACCTGGCCGATGTCGCCGTCGACCAGCGCGTCCACCTTGATCGCGTCCTCGGTGAGCCGGTGATCGTCGGTCCGCCGGTCCTCCAGCCAGCGGCCCTTCAACCCGGCGGTGTAGTAGTTGGCAACGTTCGTCGAGGTCTCACCACCGAACAGGTCGAGGGAGACCGAGTAGTGGAAGTTCAGGTACTTCTGCACGATGTCCAGCGGAATCGCGCCGTACGCGATCACCTCGTCGGTGTCGTGCTCCGCCATCACCTGCGCGGTCCGCTCCACCACCCGGTCCACGCCGGTGGTGCCCACCATCATGTGGTGCGCCTCCTCCTTGAGCATGAACTCGGCGGTCCGCGACAGCGGGTCGAAGGCCGACTCCTTCAGCGTGCCGAGCTGGTACTTGCCGTCCCGGTCGGTGAAGTAGGTGAACATGAAGAAGGACAGCCAGTCCGGCGTCTCCTCGTTGAATGCACCGAGGATCCGGGGTGATTCGGCGCTGCCGGAGTTGCGGTGCAGCAACTCCTCCGCCTCCTCCCGACCCTCCCGGCCGAAGTAGGCGTGCAGCAGGTAGACCATCGCCCAGAGGTGCCGGCCCTCCTCGACGTTGACCTGGAACAGGTTGCGCAGGTCGTACAGGCTCGGAGCGGTGGCGCCGAGGTTGCGCTGCTGCTCGACGCTGGCCGGCTCGGTGTCACCCTGGATCACTATCAGCCGCTGCAGTTCCGCCCGGTACTCCCCCGGCACCTGCTGCCAGACCGGCTCGCCATGGTGCTGGCCGAAGCCGATCCGCCGGTCATCCTCGCGCTCGGCCAGGAAGATCCCCCACCGGTAGTCCTTCATCGGTACGTGGTCGAAGTGCGCCCAGCCGGCCCGGCCGACGTTGACCGCGGTGCGCAGATAGACGTCGCGGGTGGGCAGCGTCGGACCCATGGACTCCCACCAGTGCAGGAAGTTGGGCTGCCAGGACTCCAGGGCGCGTTGCAACCGGCGGTCGCCGTGCAGGTCGACGTTGTTCGGGATCTTGTCGGTGTAGTCGGGGGCGGTCATCCGCAGGCCGCCGAATCACTCACTGGGACGCGCACCGCGGTCACACTCTCCTTCGGTCGAAGTCAGGCCGCTGGCCGGTGCCGAACCGGCGCAGCGCACCGTCCGGTCCGGAAGCGTTCGGACGGTAGAAGATCCAGTTCTGCCAGGCAGAAAGCCGTCCGAAGATCTTGGTCTCGAGGGTCTCCGGGCCGACGAAGCGGTAGTTGGCCTCCAGGCCGGTCAGCGCGTCCGGACTGAAACTGGCCCGCTCCTCCAGGGTTATCCGGATCTCGGAGTCCCAGTCCAGGTCGTCCGGAGCGAAGGTCACCAGACCGAGCGGCTCGGCGACCTCGGCGAGCAGCGGCTCACCGGAACGCTTGGTCACCTCGGCCAGCGCACCGTCGTCGCCGTAGTACCGGGTCTGCAGCCGGGTGAGGCCGTTGCCCATCGGCAGCGGGCCCAGGTTCATCGGGCCGACGGTGACGGTGGCGGGGTCCGCGTCCGGAGCCACCTCCTCGAACACCCCGGCCAGCTGGAACGAGCGGTCGGCCGCCAGTGCGATCTCGAGCAGGGAGCCGGCGAAGCAGCTACCCGGCTCGATCAGCACGATCAGGCTGCGGCTGGTGACATCCAGTCGCTTCAGGGTGCGCTTGAGGTAGTGCACGATCTCGTTGGCCAGCCAGTCGTCGGCGTTGTCCAGCAGCAGCCGATCATGCTCGAGCACCCGGTTCGGGTCCCCCACGGTACGAAGGATCCAGGTGCCGAGCGTCGGTTCGTTGGTACGCAGATCCAGGATCAGGTCGTCCAGCTCCCGGGTCAGCGCGAGCGTCCAGAAGTCGGCGCCCTGCTGGTGCACCTGCTCGATCCGGCTCGGCGGATCGGAGCCCGGTCCGCCGATGCTCACCTCGACCAGGCAGCGCTCGCGATCCAGCGCCGCGCTCAGGTATCGGTACTCGATCCGGGTGGCGGTGCGGGTCTTGGCCAGCGGGGTCAACGCGATGCCCTCGGCCTCGGCCGGTCGGTCGGAGCGCTCGGCCAGTTCCCGGGCCCGCTCGGCCACCACCTCGTCCCAGCGCGAGCGCGGCACCGCCTCGTCGACCAGCCGCCAGCGGACAGCCTTCGCACCGCCGATCCCCTCGGGCTTGGTGGCGAAATAGTCGGCGAGGTCTCGGCGCACGTGCCGCTTGTCGACCAGCCGGGTCAGCCCGCCGGTGCCGGGCAGCACGCCGAGCAGCGGCAGTTCGGGCAGCGCCACGGTCGAGGACCGGTCGTCTACCAGCAGGATCCGCTCGCAGGCCAGGGCCAGTTCGTAGCCACCGCCGGACGCGGCGCCGTTCACCGCGGCGAGGTAGTGCTGTCCCGAACTCGTCGGGGCGTCCTCGATCGCATTGCGGGTCTCGTTGGTGAACTTGCAGAAGTTGACCTTGTGCGGATGCGAGGCCGCGGCCAGCATCCGGATGTTCGCCCCGGCACAGAACACCTTCTCCTTGGCGCTGGTGAGCACCACGGTGCGCGTCTGAGGATGCTCGAAGCGCAGCCGTTGCACCGCGTCGTAGAGCTCGATGTCTACGCCGAGGTCATATGAGTTGAGCTTGAGCTCGTAGCCCGGCGCCAGCCCGGACTGCTCGTCGACGGCCATGGCCAGCGTCGCGACCGGCCCTGCGAAGGAGAGCTGCCAGTGCCGGTAGTCCGCCGGCCGGGTCCGGAAGTCGATCAGCGGCTCGTCCGGTCGGGAGCCTGCCGGCTCGTCCGGTCGGGAGCCTGAAGGCTCGGTGGGTGGGGTGGCTGGTTCGGCCATCGGCGCCCCCTTCCGTTCTGCCTCCTGTTCATCCTGACAGAACCGGCCGAGGCACGGGCGGGTCAATCCTCCGTGGCGTCGAGCCGGCCGGTCAGCTTGGCCCGCACCCGCTCGGCCGACGGATGGCCGAGTTCGTCGAGGGTGCGCAGCGCGGCGAGCCAGCACTCACGCGCCTCGGCCGACGAACCCTTGGCCTGATAGCTGTCGCCCAGCGCGGCGCGCACGGTCGCCTCGTGATAGCGATCGCCGAACTCCCGGTACAGCTCGGCCGCCTGCTGGAAGCTGGCCTCGGCCAGGTCGAACTCGCCGAGCAGGTGATGGGCATGGCCGAGGCTGTCCAGCGTGTCGGCCTGGCCGAACCGGTCGTTGATCAGCCGCTGCAGGTTCAGCGCCTGTTGGCACAGCCGCAAACCCTCGTTGAGCCGGCCGAGCTGGATGTTGAACCAGCCCATCGCGTTGATCGCGCGCGCCTCGCCGGCTCGCTGGCCGAGTTCGGAGAACAGGTCGGTGGCCTGCCGGGCATGCGGCAGCGCCTCGCCGTACTTGCCCTGCCGGCC
>Ga0157372_10008602_pt1 | contig 10845 bp, 9 predicted proteins | sample C55metaG_FD_115307 | JGI IMG/M metagenome (GOLD analysis project Ga0157372, IMG submission 115307) | Corn rhizosphere microbial communities from Kellogg Biological Station, Michigan, USA - C5-5 metaG | ecosystem: Host-associated > Plants > Roots > Rhizosphere > Soil | place: USA: Michigan...
CCGTCCGGTCGACGTGATGGTGAAGCGGCCAGTCGGCGAGAGCTACGCCGGCCGTGACTCGCAGCTCGACGCCGCGGTCGCCGAGCTGCTCAAGCGCGTCGGGGACAAGCCGTGATCCGTCGCGCGATCGGTGCGAGCGCGTTGAGCCTGGCGACGCTCATGCCGCGCGGAGGTGCGGCGCAGCGACCGGAGTCTCCGGCCGCGGTGAAGCGCTACTTCGAAATGGTGCGTCGCGAGTTCGCGGCGAAGAACGCATACGATCAAGTGGCGTTCATGGACCGGTATTTCCGCTGGCCTGGCAACACAGGATTCGACGCGAGCATCGATCGCGTGGAAGGGACTCTCAAGGCGGCCGGTTATGTGAACGAGGCGAACGCGCGCTCGACGGATCCGCTCACCTACCGTATCGAGCGCCGGGCGATGAAGACGCCGGCGTGGGATCCGGTGGACGCGACCGTGATTGTCGGGCGCGACACGATTCTCAGGTTCGCGACGAATCGCAACATGCTGGCGATCAATTCGTTCTCCACGCCCGACAGTGGCGTCGTCGCGCCGATCGTCGATGTGAGGAAGGGGACCGCGGCGGACTACGACCGCGCGTCCGTCACCGGGAAGATCGTGCTCGTCGAAGCCAATGTCGGCCGCGCCTTCACCGAAGCCGTGCAGCGCCGGGGCGCGATCGGCGTGCTCGCGTACAACATGCCCGCGTACACCCAGCCCGAACGCAACACGCATTCGATTCAGTTCGGCTCGATTGCTTACGATTCCGTGAAGCGCGCCTGGGGGATCGCGATTTCTCACGACGCACTCGACCGGCTTCGTGCATCGCTCGCGAGGGGTGAGGCGCGCGCGCGGGTGAGGGTCGCGTCCAAGATGTTCTCCGCCGACGAGCGCACGTTGATTGCCGATGTTCACGGCTCACAGGCGCCGACGGAACGGTTCGTTCTCAGCGCGCACGTTCAAGAGCCCGGCGCCAACGACAACGCCTCGGGCGTCGGCGATTTGAGCGAGATGGCCCGCGTGCTCGGCGTGCTCGTTCGCGACCGCGGTTTCCGGCCGAAGCGGACGATCACGATGCTCTTTGGTCTGGAGATCGCGCAGACGCGCAACTACCTCGCCGCCGACAGCGTCCGCACACGAGGCGTGCGTTGGGGCCTGAGCTTGGACATGACCGGGGAAGACACCAAGAAGACCGGTGGTACCTTCCTCATCGAGAAGATGCCCGATCCGTCCGCGGTGTGGACGCGCGGCGACGAAAAGCACAGCGAATGGGGTGGGCGGCCGCTCGAGAAGAGCAGCATCGTGCCTCACTATTTCAACGATTTCCTGCTCGCGCGCTGCCTCGATCAAGCCGTGACTACGGGTTGGGTCGTGCGTACGAACCCGTTCGAGGGCGGGAGCGACCATACGCCGTTTTTGGAGGCCAAGAAGCCCGGCGTATTGTTCTGGCACTTCACGGACATGTACTACCACACCGACGCCGACCGCATCGACAAAGTGTCGCAGCCCGAGTTGGCGAACGCCGGTATCGCGGCGCTCGTCTCTGTTCTGACACTGACCGCGGCAGACGGCCAAACCGCGCGCGATCTCGTCGCCGAGGTCGAGCGGGCGGCGATCAAGCGGCTCGACACCGAGCTCGCGCTCAGTCGCTCCGCGCTGGGGCAGGGAAGTCCGGCGCCGACGGAGGACGACATCCTCTCGACCTGGACGGACTACTACGTTCGCTCGCTGCGTGTGATGGACGACATCGAGGTCGGCGGATCGTCACCTGAGACGAAGGCCGCGATCGACGCCGCGGCGCGCCGCGTCGCGAAAGCCGGCGACGATCGGCTGCGGTCGCTCAAGCCGTGAGAGGTTGTCATCCTGAGCGACGCGAAGGATCTACTTTCACGAGTTAGCAACCAGATGAGGACAATAGATCCTTCGTCGCTGCGCTCCTCAGGATGACAATGATGAACGCGATCTGCGATTGGCTTGTCGCCCACGGGACGAGTTGCGTCGAGTTCATCGGCGTGGTGCTCGGCATCGTCACCGTGTACTTGAGCGCGCGCGAGGACGTCTGGAGTTGGCCGACCGCGCTCGTCAATGCCGCGATGTTCGTCATCGTGTTCTTTCGCACCGGACTCTACTCGGACTTCGGGCTTCAGATCATCTACTTCGTGCTGTCACTCTACGGATGGTACGAATGGATGTACGGCGGCGCGAACCGTACGGCGCTTCACGTGACGCGAACGCCGGCCAGGCTGTGGCCGATCTTCCTCATGATCGGCCTCGTGTCGTGGGCGGTGCTCAGCACGATCACGTCGCGCCTGCCGAACGCGGCGCTGCCCTACATGGACTCCGCGCTCGTGACGGTGAGTCTCATCGCGCAGTACATGATGACGAAGAAGTACCTCGAGAACTGGATTCTGTGGATCGTCGTCGACGTGTTCTACGTCGGGATGTTCATTTACAAGAAGCTGAACCTGACCGCGTTCAATTATTTCGTGTATCTCGGGCTCGCCGTCGTCGGGTATGTCGCGTGGCGGCGGTCGCTCGCCGAACAGGCGGCGGCGGTTCCGTCGCCGGCGACATGATCCGCGTCGTCCTCACGGGTTCGGAATCCACCGGCAAGACGACGCTCGCCGCCGAGCTCGCACGCCATTACGACGCGGCGCTCGTCCCGGAGTTCGTGCGGGAATTTGCCGAGGCGAAGGGCGGGATGATCGAGTTTTCCGACCACGGCCCGATTGCACGCGGACAGATGGCGCTGGAAGACGCGCAGATCGCGCTTGGCCGCGCGGTCGTCGTCCAGGATACTGACCTGCTCAGCACCGTCGTCTACTGCAAGCACTACTTCGGCCGCGCTCCGGACTGGATCGTCGACGAAGCAGCCGCGCGCGCGCCCGACCTGTATCTCCTCTGCGAGATCGATCTCCCCTGGATCGCCGACGGCGTGCGCGACCGCGGCGGCATGCGTGAAGAGATGCAGGAGCTCTTTCGCGACGCCGCGATGAGCTCCGGTGCCCCGGTTGCCGTCGTCACTGGAGAAGCGAGCGAACGCCTCGAGCGCGCCGTCGACGCCGTGGACGCCCTACTCCTCGCGCAATCGCCGAACGCGGCCGCGGAAGAGAATTCTGATTCGTAAATAGAGGAAGATCGCGACCGCGGCGAGCGAAACGACGAAGCCCCACCACAGCCCGGCTGGGCCGAGCGCAGTCTTGAATCCGAGATAGGCGCTCACCGGGACGCCGACGATCCAGTAGGCAGCGAGCATGACGATGAGCGGGGCGGTCGTGTCGCCGGCGCCTCGCAGCACGCCGGCGCCGACCGCCTGACCTCCGTCGAACACCTGGAAGACCCCGGCGATCGGAATCAGCACGGCGGCCAGCGACACCACGCGTTCATCGGGTGTGAAAGCGTGCGCGAGGAGTCGAGGCGCGACGAGGAATGCCAGTCCGGCGATGCTCATGAAGCCGACACCGCAGATGTACGCCGCGCGAATCGCCGCTTTGGCGCGTGCTTCCTCTCCGGCGCCGATCGCGTTGCCAACGCGCACGGCCGCCGCCTGCCCGACGCCGAGTGGCACCATGAAGGTGAAGGCGGCGAGCGTGATCGCGATCTGGTGCGCCGCCATCTGCACTGTGCCGAGAACACCCATGAGCAAGCCGACCGCGCCGAACGCTCCCGCCTCGAGCGCCTGCTGCGCGCCGATCGGAATGCCGATGCGCAGCATTTGCCAGAGCGGCTTCGGCGATATCGACGAGTCCAACCAGGGAATCACGGTGGGTCGGATCTCCCGCCAAGCAACGACGAGGAGCAGCACAAGCATGATCCAACGGCTGATCGCCGTCGCGATGGCGCTTCCGGCGACGCCGAGCGCCGGACTGCCCACGTGACCGTACACGAACACCCAGTTGAATGCGGCGTTGGCGATGTTGGCGACGAGGATCGTCCAAACCATCGGGCGTACGAGGTGCATTGCCTGGAGCGTCTGGCGGAAGACGCCGAACGCGAGATACGGCACGACGCCGACGATTGAAATCCGCAGGTAGGCCGCCGCATCCGGGACGATCTCGTTTTGTTGATGAAGCGCGTACAAGAGGAACGGCGAAATCGCAAGCAAGGCGCTCGTTACCAAGCCAAGCCCGAGACTGATGATCAGCCCCCGCTGTACCGCGCGTGCGACGGCCGGCCGATCTCCCGCACCCACCGCCTGCGAGACGATCGGGTCGAGCGCCATGATGCTGCCCGACGCGAAGATCGAGACGTTGAAGAAATACAGGTTGCCCAGCGCGACGGCGGCGAGCACCCGCGCCGACACGCGGCCGACCATGAGCGTATCTACCACGCCCATGGCCATGAAGCCGAGCTGCACGACCGCGACGGGCACGGCGAGAGCCACCGTCGCCCGCAGCTCCTGCGGTCGATCGCTACCTTTCTCGTCGATGCGCATGGTAATCGTAGTCACGCTAGCGACCCTCGGCGCATGGTGCGACTCGTCCGCGCAAAGTTGGAGCGCGGGCGCGCAAGCGATTCCCCTCGTAACTCCGGCTGATCCAACCGCTACGCGGGCGGTGCTCACCGAAGGCTACCTCACGCAGCCGATGTTCATGGCGCACGCCGGCTGGCGAAGCCTTCATGGAGTTCTGACGTTGAATTTCGAGGGGCTCACCCAATCACGCGGGGAGCTGAGCACCGGCGCGTATGGTGAAGGATACGTCGATCGGCGTCACCCGCACGCGTACGTACACGAGCTTCTCGCGGGCGTCGAGGACTCGATCCGCGGGACGCATCTTTCGCTGTACGCGGGCCGCGGCTTTGCGCCGTTCGGCAGCGACGACCCGATGGTCCGGCCGTTCGAGAAGTACCCCGTCAACCATCACCTCGCGCAAATCCTCGAGCGCGTGCTCGTCGTCAGCGCGGCGAGAATAGGACCGGTGATCGGAGAGTTCGGCGTATTCAACGGAGACGAGCCGCTCAGCCCGGGTTCGCCGCCCAAGTATTCGCGCTTCGGCGACTCGTGGTCGTCGCGCCTCACCGTGCTCCCGGCTCGGTATGTAGAGCTGAGCGCGAGCGTCGCTCGAGTGAAGTCACCCGAACTGCCCGACGGCCACGGTCTCGACCAGAACAAATCCGATGTCTATGCCCGCTACGACCATCGAACCAACGACAGCCGGGTCTATGGGCTGGCCGAATGGGCGCACACGAACGAACATGCGAGTGGGGTCAGCACTTCGCTGGGGAGCTTCTTGGGTGAGGCGGCGGTGTGCAAGCGGGACGTGATGGCTGGCGCGCGAATCGAAGGCGCCGACCGACCGGAGGAGGAACGATTGGACGATCCATTTCGCACACCGCGTCCTGCCTCGGACCTTTCGAACCTGGGGGTTTCGCGTTGGACGACGCTGACACTCGCGCTCTCGGCACCGCGCTTCCTCGCCAAGTCGTTCTCCGCGAGGCCTTTCGTCGAAGTCGCGCGAATTCACGCCGGTCCGGGCGATCCGCCGGGACTGTTCGACGCCGAGCTCCGATACGGGACCAGTTGGATGTGGATGTACTCCGTTGGCGTTCGCCTCAAGGTGGGGATGATCCACGACCGCATGGGGCGTTACGGAGCGGCCGTCGTTCCCGAACCGGGAACTCGCGCGCATCCGAACGAGTCTCATAACATGCCTGGCATGGCCAGTATGCCGGGCATGTCCATGCCGAATCACTCCACCAACGCCGCGTGTACCCTGTGATGGACCGTCGTCTCTCCGTTCGTGTTGCCGCGTTGGCCGTCGGTCTGTGCGGGTGCGGGTCGGATAAACTTGTCATCGTCAGCCCCACCGATACGACGAATCTGACCAATGAGCCGCTGACTTCGCCGGCTTGTCCGGCGGTCAACTTCGGAAAACGGCCGGCGGCGCTCTCGCTGACCGCATCGACGCCGCCGGCGCTTCAAGTGCTTGGCATGGGCAGCGAAACAGGACGCTACACCGCCGAGGTGGCAGCCCGCGCAACAACGGCGTACACAACGACCTGGGGAACGCGGTCGGCCGTGGGGAACAAGATCGACATCTGGGACGTGAGTGGCTCGACGCCGACGCTTGTTGACTCCGTGATCGTCGCCAACGCTACCACGCTCGGCGACGTGGCGGTCAGCGACGACGGAAAGCTCCTCGTTGTCGCCACGGAGCGGAGCGGTGGGTCGATCGTCGTGTTCGATCTGACTGATCCGCGGCATCCGCGCCAACTGTCACGCTTCACAAACCAGGATACCGATCCCGGCGTGCACACGGCGGAGATCGGCCGGGTGAACGGTAGGCTCTACGCATTCCTGGCAATCGATCCTCTGGGCTCGATCCACGCGAAGCTCGTCATCGTCGACCTCGGTGATCCGGCAAATCCGCAGCAGGTGTACAGCAAGGCCGCCGGGAACCCGTTCGTCCACGACACGTTCCTGCGAGACGGGTTGCTCTTCGTCGCCCTGTGGGACGACGGGATCGAGATCTGGGACGTCGGCGGATGCGGTTCGGGTGCGTCACCTTCGGCTCCGCGCGTCCTCGGTAACTTGCACACCGTCGGCGGACAGGCCCACAACATCTGGTGGTACCACGACGCGTCAGGCGGAAAGCGGTTCGCGTTCGTCGGGCAGGAATCCCCTGGCGTGATCGGCAGCAGCTCAGCCGGCGACATCCACGTTGTGGACATCAGCGACCCCACCGCGCCGCAAGAAGTCGCGTTCTATCACGTGGACGGTGCAGGAACCCACAACTTTTCCGTTGACGAGGCGAACGGCGTGCTCTATGCCGCCTACTACAACGGCGGCGTACGGGCGATCGATGTTCGCGGCGACCTCAAGACCTGCCTCCCCAGCCAAAAGAATTTCACCAGCACGGGGAATATCACCCGCTGCGACTTCCGGCTCATGGGTCGCGAAATTGGTGTCGGCCTCGTCGAGTTGAATCGCGGCGTGTACGTCTGGGGGGTGCAGTACCTCGCCGGGACCATCTACGCGTCGGACATGGTCAACGGTATTTGGAAGCTGAAAGCCGTCAAATAGCGCCGACGGCCATTTGTAGGCATTTCGTAAAGGCCACTGTGGCAACCGCTTAGCGACCAAGTGACTGAAACCTTTCAGCGCGAGTTTTCGTTGACAGATGGAGTAGCCAATCTTAGTGTGCTAGGGAGTAGGGCCCCCCTCGCGGAGTGTGGCGAATGATGCGGTCGATGGAAGGCTTCAGACGACAGCTCTCGACGCGGTCTGTCGCGCCCGTTCTGGCCGTCATCGTCACTGTGAATTCGCCGATCGATCCCAGTCGCAGGCCGGGCGGTAGCGGCTACGGCGGCGTTCTCCCGGTCCCGGTCCCTGCTGCTCCAACCGCGACGGTTGCGCGCATGGATTCTCTGCTCGACGCGCACCGTGACATCCGGACCGAACGCGGGCGCGTTCTGTACGCCGAGGGACACGATCCTCGCGTGACGACCCCGTCCGCCAAGGCCCGGAAACAGTGTCCGTCGCCGGACCGCCGCCTCGTTCAAGGACACGGCGCGTCGTCGCCTAGCTCCTAGCTCTCCACACGCAACTCGTTTTTCGATGCCACGTTTTCGCACCGCGGCGGCGGCAACGCTGCTCGTCGTCCCGATCGTCGCTGGCGGCTTCTTCCTACAGGAGCGCCCGACCCGCAACAACGCCGCACTGTTCGACCAAGTCTTCTCACTGGTGCGAAACCAGTATGTGGACTCGGTTCCCGCCGCGAAGGCCTACGAGATCGCCGCCCGCGGATTGGTTCGGGAGCTGAACGATCCTTACAGCGAGCTCCTCTCTCCCAAAGAGTCCGAGGACTTCAATCGTTCGACCGGCGGCCGCTATGGCGGCACCGGCATGCTGATCGGAGAACAAGGCGCCGGCGTCATCGTCGTCGATCGGGTTTTCCCGAACACGCCGGCCGAGGAAGCGGGCGTGCGTGAAGGCGATCGCATCATGTCGGTGAACGACACCTCCACGGCCGACCTTACGCTCTCGAAGGTCTCCGATCTGCTGCGCGGAACGCCGGGCACACAAGTGTCGGTCGTATACACGCGTCCCGCGGTGACCGAGCCGATCAAGCTGCGCTTCACGCGGCGCGTCGTGAGGATTCCGGCGGTGCCGTTCAGCGAGATCCTCTCGGATCACATCGGCTATATCCCGCTCCAGACATTCAACGAGAACGCGGCTGAAGAAGTCCAGCAGGCCGTCGAGCAGCTCGTCCAGCGGGGCGCAAAGGGAATCGTGCTCGACATGCGCGACAATGGCGGCGGCATCGTCGAACAAGCGCTCGAGACATCGAGCCTCTTTTTGAAGGAAGGGCAGGAGATCGCCAGCGTTCGCTCGCGCAGTCAAGCAACGGAGACGCTGCGTTCGTCGGGTAAGCATCTCGGCAATGACATTCCGCTCGTCGTTCTCGTCGATGGCGGTTCGGCGTCGGCGACGGAGATCGTGGCTGGTGCGCTTCAAGACCACGATCGCGCGCTCGTCATCGGGACGAACTCGTTCGGCAAAGGACTCGTGCAATCGGTCTACCGGCTGAATGCCGGCTACCAGCTCAAGATCACGACCGGCAAATGGTTCACGCCGAGCGGCCGGTCCATTCATCGCGAACGCAAGCTGATGCCGAACGGCTCTTTCGTCGAAATTCACCCCGATTCGATCAAGACCGACGAAGAGCGCCCAATGTTCAAGTCCGATGCGGGGCGAATCGTCTACGGCGGAGGCGGCATCCGCCCCGACGTACTTGTTGCGGACGACACGCTACCGACCGACGAACGAGAGTTCGTGCGGCTCGTGGCGCCGAAGAGCCAAGTGATCAATACGGTCCTGCAGAACTACGCCATTGAGCTCAAGGGCACCGTCTCCCGGGATTTCACTCCTCCCGCTGAATGGGCGACGGAAGTCATTCGTCGTCTGGCCGCGGCCGACGTGAAGTTCGATCCGAAGATGGACGCTGCCGCGCATCGCTTCCTATCGCGGGACCTGGCCAACCGGGTGACACGCCTGTCGTTCGGTGACGCCGCGGCAAAAGCGAGGACGGCGAGCGAGGATCACCAGCTCGCGAGGGCGCTGCAGCTTCTCGGAACGAGTACTACTCAGGCGCAGCTCCTCGGCGCGGCCGTTCGCAAGTAGAGCTCGCCCGGCCGCCGGACGGCCGTGGCGGTATCTTGGAGCCGTGAGTGAAAACTCAGCGGCTTCCGCGCCTAGCCCGCCTCCTCTTCCACACGCGCACCACCTTCGCGTGGAGCGGACCGCGCGCTACTACACTCTGGGCGCCGAGGGGGCCGAGGTACGTGCGATTTGGTTCGTGCTGCACGGCTACGGTCAGCTCGCCGGTTCTTTCGTGCGCTTCTTTGCGGATCTCGCGAAGAGCGGTGTGATGGTCGTCGCCCCCGAGGCGCTGAGCCGTTTTTATCTCGTGACTCCGGACAGTGCCCCGGCGCGCGAGCGACCTGTCGGCGCAACATGGATGACGCGCGAGGACCGTGAGTCCGAGATCTCCGACTATGTGGAGTATCTCGACGCTCTTCGGGACGAGATCACCGACTCGCGGCAGGTTCCGCTCACCGCCCTGGGTTTCTCGCAGGGCGCGGCGACGGCAACGCGTTGGGTGCTGAACGGCCGCTCGCGGATCGACCGCCTCGTGCTCTGGGGAGGCGTCACCCCGCCGGAGATCGACCATGCGGGGAATGGCGAGCGGCTTCGCGACAGGAGAGTAACGTTCGTCGCCGGGACGCGCGACCACTACATCACGGATGAAATCTTGGCTGCCGAGCGAGCGCGGCTCGAATCGGCCGGCATCACGTGCGAGGTGATCCGGTTCGACGGCGGACACGTGATCAGCCGATCCGTCTTTCCCCAGCTGCTCGGTGCCTCGGTTAGCGACGCTTCCGATCGATGAATCGCGAGAGGTCGCGACGATCTTTCTTCGTCGGCCGGCCCTTCTCCTCATAGACGAACGTGGCGGGGGCGGCGGCGAGCTGTGCGGCGAGGCGCTGTCGGGCGTCGCGGCTCGCTTCCGTCTCTTCGTAGAGCCCCTGCGCTACGGACGCCGGTCCCCGGCGCTCGGCGAGGTCGCGGACGATGAGAATATGCTCATAAGGGCCCAGGCGGAGCCTGATTTGGTCGCCAGGCTTCACGGTTTTCGCGGGCTTGGCCCGCTCGCCGTTGATCTCCACCTTTCCGCCGGCCACCGCCTCGGTCGCGAGGGAGCGCGTCTTGTAGAAACGCGCCGCCCACAGCCATTTGTCCACTCGCACCCGGTCGGATCCCTGGCTCTGGTCCATCACCAAAACCCGCTAGATTAGACGTCGATGAAAGCTAGCGAGCTGACGTACGTCCACCGTTACCTCCCGCCCAACGGGGACGACGCCCGGACATTGCTCCTGCTCCATGGCACAGGTGGCGACGAGAATGATCTCGTGCACCTGGGCCAGATGTTGGCGCCCGACGCCGGTCTGCTCAGTCCGCGCGGCAACGTTCTCGAGAACGGCGCCGCTCGGTTTTTCCGTCGGCTGGCCGAGGGCGTTTTCGACATCGAGGACCTGCACGCGCGCACCAAGGATCTCGTCGCTTTCGTCGACGCGGCCGCGTCGCAATACGGATTCGATGCCGCAAAAGTGGTAGCGGTCGGCTTCTCCAACGGCGCCAACATCGCGGGGAGCATGCTACTGTCTTCGCCCCGGGTGCTCTCGGGTGCCGTGCTCTTTCGACCGATGGTGCCGTTCGTTCCCGAGGAGCCGGTCTCGCTCGAAGGGCGGCGGATATACATCGGCGCCGCCGAAAATGACCCCATCGTCTCGCGCCGTCATCCGGAACGCCTTGCCGAGATGCTTCGCGTGCTCGGCGCCGAC
>Ga0157372_10008604_pt1 | contig 10845 bp, 9 predicted proteins | sample C55metaG_FD_115307 | JGI IMG/M metagenome (GOLD analysis project Ga0157372, IMG submission 115307) | Corn rhizosphere microbial communities from Kellogg Biological Station, Michigan, USA - C5-5 metaG | ecosystem: Host-associated > Plants > Roots > Rhizosphere > Soil | place: USA: Michigan...
AACTGAATTAGCCCGGTGGATTCGGCAAAGAGCTCGAGAAAGCGCCAAATCTCGTCATCCGTTGCCACCCCGACTACTGAGACCGGCTCGCCCATATAGAGACTTTCCCGGGTGGTTTGTGTTCCTACTGAATCTTTAAACCCCATGTTTATCTATTTCGCTCCCGCATCCTGAGGCTTGGACTGCAGTTGCTCATTGCCGGGCGCCTGCCGGTCGAACTTCGGTTGATCAAGAAACGGCACCGGTGCCTGGGGAATGGCTGGCGGCTGCGTGTCCTGGTGCACGGGATCGACGATATGGGCGGTCACCATGACCAGGAGCTCGGTATTGTTCTTATTGATATTCTTCGAGCGGAACAGCTGGCCAAGAACCGGAATGTCTCCAATGCCCGGAACTTTGCTCATCTGAGTCGTAGCCCGATGATCTAGCAAGCCTGCAATCCCGAAAGCCTGGCCATCTTTCAGTTCGATCTCTGTTTCGGCGCGACGGGTGGAGATCGCCGGAATCACAAATCCAGAAAGCGTCAGCGCGTTGCTGAAATCGAGCGTGCTGACCTCCGGTGCAACGTGCAGACGAATGGTGTTATCCGGCGAAACCGTTCCGGTGAAGTCAAGCTTCACGCCGAAGGGCTTGAACTGTATGGTGACGGAGGTGAACGTCTGGCTCGGTTGCACGATCGGAAACGGAAATTCTCCGCCTGCCAGAAAGGTCGCCTTCTGCCCATTGATCGCCATCAGGTTAGGCTCCGCGAGTATCTGCAACACATTCCTGGCTTCCAGCGCCTGAATGGCTACACCCAGGTGCAGGTCTGGGCGGAAGACAAAAACATTCAGCGGACTTGCTTGCGTCTTGTCCTGGAAGGGGAAATGCGGAAAGCCGCCGCCAAAAACATCCGTGATCTCGTGACTCGGCGCCTGTCCGAACTGCCCGGTCGTCGTAGACCCGATCGTGTTCCCTGCCCCGGTAGCGAGCCAGTTGAATCCGAGTTGAGATAACGCCGTGCGATCGACTTCGGCGAACTTCACTTCTAAAAGAATCTGACGATCATGCAGCAGAGGGACGTTTACCGAGTTCACCACGTCCTTGGAATACACGCCGGCCATCTTGCTCAAGTTTTCGAGAATGTGCGAATCCGTGGCACTGCCCGATAGCAACAGGTGTCCCCCATCGGCTTCCACTTCAAGGTGTTCATTGGGGTAGGCACGCTGGATGGCCGAACGAAGCCCGGCCACATCCAGATCCACTTCCACATCCAGCACCTGGGAATGACCTGTATTGTCCCAGAGGATGACGCTGCTCACGCCAGGCGCTTTCCCTTCCAAGACAACTTCAGTCGGAGAGGTCGCCATGGTTTCGATGGCAGTCGGATTACTGGAGAGTACTCGCGTCAGCGGCGCCGCTACATTGATCACCACCGACTTTCCCACCAGCACGTGCAGCGTTTGCCCTTCGCCTGGTTCAGTTTTCCCCAGAGTTTGATTCTGTGCTGGTTGTTGCGCCAGCGCCGACGTCAAACTCAAAGCGATCCCGAAAATTGCAAGAACAAATGAATGTCGTACCCTTCGTGAGTTCATTATTCGGTCCCTTGTACTTTGGCCACAGGTTCTTTAGCTACCGACTCGTCGAACTTGTGAACCGTCTTCTTGGTACCTTCGATCACTTCCAGCACATAGCTTGGGTGGGCAGCCAGCGGCTTTCTGGCGCGCGCACGTATCACCGGCGCAGGCTTCGCCGGTAAGGTGACTAGTTGGTCCAGGCGCGCCGGACGCAGATCTTTGTTCACCGTCGTGTCGGTGCCATTCCGCAGCACGAACTGAATCGTTCCCTGCGTGCTTGCCAGTTGCAGCTTCTGCGAATCTTCCGGAGAAACCAGCAGCGTTACTACGTCCACCTGCTGGGGCTTGCCTTGCGGATCTGGCTCGATCGTCTGGCCAGCCGTCAGGACCTCGACGTCCTGCAAAACGGTCTGTGTGAGAGTACCGCCATTCGCAGGCAACTGAATCGTCGCCTGCACATCCACATGCGATCCGGGATATAGGAATCCTGCAACACCCACGATCTCATTGCTCTTTACCGCGGTGGCGCGCATTCCGGGTGGAATCTTAGTGGCCAGGCCAACACCGGATCCCTCCAGCCCGAGATCGCGCTGGAAGATAGGCTCCTTGGCGCCGAGCGAGCGAATGAGCGGATGCCCCAGGACCTCCTGCGCCTTCGAATAGGTTCCGGCCATAGGCACGTCGCTGGGCCAATCCATTAGTGTGACGTCTTTCTCGGCGAGAGCGACGCCAGCGGGCAGTTCAGTGGCCGCAACCACGACCTTGACACTGTTGCGATCGCCCATACTCGCGCGCAGGCGCTTGAAGACGATCCAGGTAAAGACTCCGGCCAGAACCAGAGCCATAATAAAAGCAAGCATGATGCGTTTCGGGTTCGTAAATCACCTCCACCAGGCCGCGTTGGCGGCGCAAAACAGAGTTCCCAGCGCGATGGCTAAGCCGAACGGAACTCGCTTCGATCCAGGCGCCTGGACGTTCAATTCAGGATGTGGCTGTAGTCCGGAGGTAAAACGATATGCGATCAGCTGCACAACGTTCCGAACTGTTTGAATCGTATTTCTGCTGAATATCGTGGATGTCAGGGCCAGCACTCCACCGGCCAGCCCAATTGCAATCACCACGGTCAAAATGTGTGTGCCACCCACCCAGGCGGCAATCGCGGCCATCATTTTCAGATCACCGCCGCGCATGGCTCCCAGGACGAACAGCACAGTAAACAAGCCCCCGGCAATGAGAATGCCAAGCCCGCAGCTCCTCAGCCCGGAGAGCCCAAGAAGCACGGTGCGCGCCACAACTGCCGCCAAAATCGCCGTGTAGGTGAGCTTGTTAGGAATGCGCGCACTTCGCACGTCGCTAACCGCCCCAGCCACCGCCACGATGACCGCCCCGAGATAGAAGTACTTTTCCACGATGATTTCTATTGGTATCCGAGCTTGCGAACTCGGAAAATCTTCACATTTCAAATTTCAAACGACCCCTGAACAGAGTTTCAACCAGACTACGGAATAGCTGCGCTTAAAGCCTTGCTGATGCCCATCAACGCATTGTTCAGATCGACAGCCATAGTTTCCATCGCGACCGCCGCGGCAAAGCACATGAGAGCCATGACCAGCGCATATTCCACTAAGCCCTGACCTGTATCACTGCTGTGCAGCTCGGTGAAGGCATTCGTCCAGTCGTTCATTTGTCTTTTACCTAAAGTATCTGAGCTGCGATTACATGGGGGAGTGAGGTTGGTGCAGATTTCGTCTGTCCGTGCTCCTGGTGCGATGGTTTTCGCGCAGGAGCCCGGACGAGCCGAAAAGGGGTTGACTACGGAACGTACGAAGTCAGCAGGCTGCCGATGCCGGTGAACGCAGCGTTGATATCGACCGCCAGCGTCTGCATGGCAACCACGGCGGCGAAGCAGACCAGGGCGATGATCAACGCGTATTCCACCAATCCCTGTCCGGCCTCGTCCTTGTGCAGATTGCTCAAAGACTTCATAATCAGGTTCTTCATTTGTTATCTCCTAGAGTTTCATTGACCCAAGCGCGGGGGGTGCGTGGGTACTTCCGTTCGTTGTTCTATGTTGCAGTTTGGGGGCCAAAGAAGCGGCACCATGCGCTCGCTGCTGAAGCGGCTATGTACTTGACGAACCGTGCGTTAGCTTGGATCGGAGTTCGGACCGAAAAGCTCGGAGTCGAAGAGCGTCACTTGGGTGGTACCTAGTGGAACCTGGCAAAGCGTTCGCTGTATACATTTGTTAACAACTCACACATTCTGCTCGATCGAGCAACATATCATGTGTAAGATCACACGCGGTGCAAACTTCCCGGAAGCTGCGAGTCGAATAGTGAAAGCCGTTCCCTACTATGTCCTGGCCCTCGCAATGGGCATCCCAGCTCTGCTGGTGGGAGTGGAACTCCCTTTTTGGCTGACATTGTACCGCCAGAATTTAGCCTGGCATTCCGACCTTCGCGTCTACTACACGCCTGCCTACATGGTGCGAACCGGCCAGGCGAGCAGCATTTACGACTTCACTGCTCTTAAGACCAACGAGGACGCTGTTGTGGCTCGCGACGGCGGTGCCGTGCCCTTTTTGCATCCCGCCTATGAGGTCCTTCTTTTCGTGCCGCTTTCGTTCCTGAGTTACCGCACGGCTTATGTTGTTTCGGCGCTCGTAAACCTATGCGTTTTAGCAACGATTTCCTGGCTGCTTTTCCCTCTTACCCCCGATTTAAGATCGTTGGGTCCGAACTGGCTTCCGCCGGCCCTGCTGCTCGGATTCATGCCGATAGCATTCACAATTTTCGCGGGTCAAGACTCTCTTTTGTTACTGTTGTCGCTCGTCTTGGCATACAGAGTTATGCCAAATCACGAAGCCGCCGCAGGGGTCTTGTTCAGCCTCGGCATGTTTCGGTTCCAGGTTCTACTGCCAATTGTGATTCTTTTTGTACTCTGGAGAAGCCTCAGGTTCGTGGTCGCTTGGATTACAGGCTCAGCGGTCCTTCTGACCATCTCAGCCGCAATTACCGGTTGGAGCGCTCAAGTTCAATACTTCAAGGTACTCAATGCTATGGCGAAAGTCTCATTCTGGCTCATGATCGAGCGAATGCCAAATCTGCGAGCTCTCTTCTTGGCTTTTGATCTCGGGGCTGTTCCGCTGGCATTCTCTTGTCTATCGATTCTTTTGTTGATATTTGTTCTTGGGAAGGAACAAAGTGCACGCCGCAAGCTGCTGCTCGGCATCTCCGTCAGTGCGTTAGTCACCTACTATTTATTTATGCACGATGTAAGTGTGCTTGCTTTGCCGATTCTGGTGGCTCTTAATGAATCGGTCCGTGCGAGGGACTGGCTGCGTACCGCATTAGTTTCTGTAACATTGTGCGGCTTCGCGATATTCTGGTTCAGTCCCACCCGGCTCTATCTTGGCGTACTTTTCTCAATGCTGTTCTTTATCACAGAAGTGCTCGATTTATTCAGGCGCTCTAACTTGACGGCTCACAAAGAAGCGCTGCTTTGAGTGAGCCTCAAAGTAATGATCCCTCAGTCAAGGGAACACACGTCGCAAGACTGGGAGCGTATCCGAGATTATCTACGCGCGAACGAGGTCTGCAGATAGTTGTGGAACGGCTTGAGGGCTACGACTGAAGCTACGCGCATACCAGTACCCACCGAACCACACCAGGCTGCTCCAGAAGTAAATGCCGGTAGATGGTGGAACCTTGGCCTGCAAGATCAAGAGCAGGAGAAAGTTCAGCAATACAAAGCAAAGGATGACAAGTTGGGAATGAATCTTCAGCTTCTCTCGCTGGAGCCACAATACCGCCTGCAAGATAGCGGGAAGGAGAACTACTTCATCTGTCATCCATGCGTAAGGCGTCGTAAGCAGACACACGACCAGAACTGCGGGTCCGTGAACCCTCCAGTCCCACGACCGGCGGTGCGCCGAGAAATACCATGCGGACCAGGCGAAGCCTAGGACTAACGGCACAAATTGCACCCAGAAGAAGCGCCGGAAAAACAACACTCGGATCATCCCGCTCAATGCCGGAATAAATTCGTTTTGGATAGCTTGGTCATGCATCATGGTGCGGTAGTGCAACAAGATGTGGGAGTCAAAGGCGAGCGCAACTGAGGTCGCGAGAACAAGTGCCGCGGCTGCGCCGCCGAGCAGCCCCCATTTTTTACGAGTGATAATCCAGATCGCCAGAATGGGCCAAAGCAATGCAAAAATGTGCGGCTTTGCCATTGGAATCAGCAGCGCCACGCCAGCCCAGAACCGATGATCCCGCTCCAGTAACAGGAAAAGGACGATGCCAAGCAGCAGCACCATGCCCATGGCACCACCGACGAGGCATCCCGCAACCGGAGCAAATAAGTAAGCTGCCAGAGTGAAAGCCGGCGGCGGCTTCGGACCCTCCCCGTAAAGCTTCCAGCAGATTCGAATCGAGGCCACCAGACACGCTAGCAAGAGCGCAGTCCAGACTACCCAGGCCCAATACACGTTCAAAAGACCGAGTGGCAGAAACATCCACACCGACCACGGCAGAGGCCGCATCATCAGCGGTTTCTGCCCAAGGTATCCTTGACTCCGCTGCAAGGCGAGAACGGCGGGTACGGAATAAGGGTTTTGATGATGCACGAGCAGTTCGCCGGCCGCCCAATACGCAATCGAATCCCGCTTGGATGCGCCTGCCCGGATCGTATTCTCATGCTTGACCAGAAACCATACCAGCGTAGCGACAAGGAGCACGTTTATGGCAATTTTTAGAGCTCGCATGCTTATCTAGAAGTCCTTTCGAGGTTAGGGCAGCCTAAGTCTTTTCGGACCATGAAGACAAAGTGCCAATCGGTAGATGAGTCGAAGTTCAAACAAGCTCGGTACTCACGTTGTATGTAGTCGGCCATCGGATCCCGAACTAGTGCGCCTGCCGGCGTGTTTGGCCAAGCCTTACGAATATGATCAGCGAAATCAGGCTCGTACAGCACAAACCTCGTTGGTTTTGCCGAGAAATCAGCAACCATCTCATCCAGCTGTTGAAACGTGTGCATTCCCGGTTGATAGTACTCGTAACGCGTGGGGCTATAAGTCTGGGTCAAGTAATAGTAAGTGGAAAGGTAAGGATAGATCAGAATCCGCTCGCGGGGTGCAACGAAGTCTTGCACGCGCTCAATGACCTCGTCCCTCTTTTTCATTGTGATGTTCCCACGCCGAGTGAGAACTGGTTGACCTGTTTGGGCCTGGAAAAGCAACTGAGAAGCCTCTGCCAGCAGAGAAAGCGATACACAAAGACCCACCACCGGAGCTACTCTCCTGAACAGTTTGTTTCGGATGCTTTTGCCGTCCAGCAGCCAAGCAAGCCCGACAAAGAAGATTGGCTGCAGGAACATGAAATGAAAATAATCCAGCCTTCCAGCCACAACAGACAGCATCAAGCCGGTAATCGTTCCCGAAACGAGCACGTAGTATCCCCACTCGGCAGGTATTGCTTTGTTCCGCAACCTTAAATAGCTGAGGCGAAGGAAAAGTGCGGTTCCCAGAATTGGCAGCAGCGGGACCCAGAATGTGGCGCTGTACACAAGCATGACGAGCAACCGAAAGCTCACAGCTTTGGCGCCCAAAATCAGATGCTGCGCTTCATCCGACATGTTGCAGTAGCCCCAAGGCACCCGATTGGCGGCCGAATAATGCTGAAGTGGCCACAGCCAGTCGGCCAGCATCACAGTGAGCGCATGGTGGGCGGCGAAATAGATGAACGCGATAATAAGCGGCCAGCTCAGTCCTCCCAATATCGCCCCCACCTGTTTGCGATTGAGGAGTTCGGCATCCGATGTGCCGAATTTCGCAATCAGCAATCCGACGGTGAGCCCAAGCAAAAGCCCTGCACCCTTCGATTGCTCGAACAGTATCGTCAAGGAGGTAAATGAGGCTGTAGCAAAAGCCCATGCCGCACATGGACGTTCCTGCAAACGCACTGCGCAGTAAAGAGCTAAACACGCCCAGAGCGTACTGTCCCAGTTGTGTAATACGGCGAACACCAAAGGAACAGCCGTGACCGTCATGAGGCCTGTGACGAGCAGGCTGGTTTCGCGTCCGCAGACACGCCTTGCCAGTAAATACGTGATGGGAGCAAAAATCGATCCGAGCACCGCGAGGCAAGTGTGCGCCACGAGATAGGTGTTCCCGAACAACCAGAACTCGATCGCGAGCAAGTAGTAGGATCCGGGCGTTACGAACGCGAAAAAATCGCGATAAAGTACTTGGCCGTCTAGAATGCGCTGAGCGCCTTGCAGGATGATGCCCTCATCCAAATCTAAAAACGTGTAGCGCCGGAACAGGCAAAGATATAAAAACGACAATAGAAGCGTCACAAGGGCCAGCACAAGATCCGTGCGGGAAGCTTCTGGCCCATCAGACGTTCCGGGCAGCCTCATGCCTGCGTACCCTCCGGGAGATGGCCCACACCCGAAACAGTAACAGCAGTCTGTTGCCGCAGGACAGCGATCTTCATCATTCCGACGATGAGCAGAAGCAAGAGCGGGAACAGCAGGTAGATGTGATGCCACGCCAGAAGAGCGAAATATAGGGGCGGACTCCACAGCAGAATCAAACATCCGGCCAGCATCGCGCGTAGCGGCCCCCTCCCCCCCCAAACTATAGGCAGCACCACGAGCATCGTCAGTATTAGGGGGCTCAAATCATACGTAAACATATGCAACCCAGTCGTGAGCGACACAATTACAGCGGCACCGAACATGATGTCCTCGGCTCTCTCGAGTCCCGAATGCGAGGCCCGCTTCCACTGCCATGCAGTGGAAAGAATCAAAACCCCGGAGATCAAAGAAACGATCAGGGAAATCCCGACGTGATCGAACACTCGGCCGAGAACGCCATGCACAAAACCTTGCACCGTAGCCATGCCAACCGCCACGCCAAAGCTGGAGTTTTCAGGGTGAGAAGCAATAGCTGAAAGCAACTGGACATAGTTCGCAAGGCCCGTCCACCCGACCGCGATAATGGATAAAATGCCCAGCAGTGAAGCCATACTTAATATTCCGCGAATGACTCTCCACCTGGCCCGAAGAAGAAAAATCAGAGCCAATGGGATAACAAACTGGAATTTACAAAGCGCCAGGCCGAGTGCCAAGCCGGCGCGAAATTCTTCTCCGCGTTTCAACGAAATGAACGCGAGCGAAAAGAACAGCAACACAAGCAACGAGGACTGCCCTGCAAACAGGGCTGCACCCAAAGGCGTAAAAAGAAACCAAAGTGCGAAGTAGCCTAATGGATCTCGCGGGAGGGGAGCGTAAGGTCGCAGCAGCCAGGGAAGCGCCAACCAGATCACAATGTTAAGTGCGCCCCAAACCAGATAGGCAGTCCTGTAGGGCAGAGCCGCCAGTGGACTCAGCAGAAGTGCCTCGAAAGGAGGATGCTCAAAAATTAGCGGTTCGCTATGTGGTAAAAGTGTAGTTTTGAGTCTTCTTTGTTCGGATACGTCGTACAACTTGCCTCCCATGCCGAGATGCACCATCCTGGCACCAAGGTACGTGACAGAAAAGTCCCTCGTCTCCACCGAAGGTTCTTTGGAGGACCAGTAAAGAGCCGCCACCAGCATCAGGGCTGCCGCGCAGAAGGCAATCCCGATTTCGAAAGTAATCGCTCTCCGGAACCTCACGGCTCAACTCTCCGATCTGACGACGTCTGCTGCTTGCCGACGAGACTTTGAGCTGTATTGTGCAAGCGAGGCACGGGATACTGCACCAGTCTTGGTGGCAAATCATCAGCATCCAACAGCCAGACACTGCGGTCGTTGAAATAGCGCAACAGCTCTGCATTCTGCGCTTCGCCCATATCCCGTGCCCACACAACCTTCTGGCCGTCGATATCGGCGCCGTTGTACACCCAGTCCAGCATGGGATCGTGATTAGAGCCGTAGCGAACAAGAACGAGCTGCGGTCCGGGAAGACAATTCAATCGATTAGCGATTGCCGCGCGCTCTGGGCCAATTGCCGCCCATGATCCCGGCGCAGGGGCAGTGGCGAGCAGATGCGTTTGAATCGGTACCATCAAAATGCACAGAACTACAACCGCCCGCACCAGAAACTGACCAGAACGTTTGCCTTCAAAGGCACAAAGCCGTAAGTTCCGCATCCCGTGAACTATTGCGGCTATGAGAACTGATACAACGGGGGCAATGTAATGCAGATTGAAAAATACGACCAGAGCGGAACTCGCAATTCCAACTGCTCCCGCAATCCATAACCAGCGGGTTCGGCGATGTCTTAGCACTCCCGCAAAAAACACTAAAGGGATCGTGAACATGGGGGTGATGTAAAACACCCACGCCATACCGCTTTTTATTGCTAACTGTCTCACGACGCCCTTGAAGGCGTGGGCTTGGTTGAACTGTCTGAGTTCTGCACCTTGGTAGAAGTCACGAATGGCCTTATGGTGATACTCCGGCTCCGGATAAGCCGACTGCCAGTAAAAATACTTGGCGATCGCGTACGTATCCCGATTCACCTGCTGGGGCATTTTCGTGGGACTGCCGGTTACACGCCAGAAGTAATATCCGGTGGCAGCTCCCGCGACCGCCAATATCAGCAGCATGGGCAGCGCGACGCGGCACAGCAGCGGTCCTGCGGCGGGTCTTTTGCGAATTGCCCAAACCACAAGCATGAAGCCCACCGCAACGCTTAACATCATTCCTTCGTACGGGCGCGTGTTGGCCAGCATCGCAACGCCGAATGACATCAGAATGGCGTCGCGTACGCGTTGATGACGCATGATGCGGGGCAGCGCCCCCAGAACGAGAGCTCCGCCTGTGGCCGCCAGCGCGCCTCCCCAGTAGCCGTTATCCCAATAGCTGAGAACGCCGAAGCGCAGCATCGGCAACATGCCTCCAAGGAAAGCCCAGGAGGGCGGCAGCCATGCCTGCAGCATCCAGCAGAACACAGCGCACATAATGCCCACGCTGAACCAGACACCCCAGAACGGGCTACGCGCGAGCACCTGTCCTGCCGCTAGGACAAGCCCTTGCAACGGCGGATACATCGAAGCGTACGTGGGATGGAAGATGACGTGAAAAGTCTCGAAATGCACCCACATCGGATGAGGAGGATTGGCAAAGCGTCCGTGGGCGAAGGTGTCGCCGGCCAGCAGAAAACTGAATTCGTCGTTGATGTACGGCAGCGGCACTGGCAACCAGGGGAGCAGCGCCAGCCGCAGCCCGAGTGCCGACAGGCCGCACACGAGAATAGCCAGCCCACGGCGCCGTGCGATGTTGCTCAGGCCTCGCTCTAT